>WNFN01254175.1_pt3 | contig 10617 bp, 9 predicted proteins | sample 5400161 | NCBI WGS metagenome assembly WNFN01 (sample SAMN13153353, study PRJNA577476) | soil metagenome | isolation source: 80 cm saprolite on Douglas fir-dominated hillslope | place: USA:California | collected 2013-09-17
TTCGCCTGGGTACGCTGGACTTTACGCTGCTCAAGCCGGTGGACGCGCAGTTTCTGGTCAGCGCGCGCCGGCTGGAATTGTGGAAGCTCGGCGATGTGCTGCTGGGAGCCGGGGTGCTGATTATCGCGCTGCTCAGCCTGGGTACGGTGCTGGATTGGGCACGCGTGCTGGGTTTTGTGGTCATGCTGAGCGCGGGCTGTGCGCTGATCTATAGTTTCTGGCTGATGCTGGCTACTTGCGCCTTCTGGCTGGTACGCGTGGACAATATTCTAGTCATTTTCCAGGATCTCTACGTTGCCGGGCGCTGGCCTGTCACCATCTATCCCGGTTGGCTGCGCTGGCTGTTGACCTTGCTCGTGCCGGTCACGGTCGCCACGACTATTCCCGCGCAGGCTCTACTGGGCCAGCTCAACTGGTCGCTGCTGCTGCCAGTGCTTCTGCTTACGCCCTGCGCGCTCGGCCTGGCCCGCTGGTTCTGGTGGCGCGGGCTCAGGCATTACGCGGGCGCGTCGGCTTAATCCCCGCCTGTCAGCTAAACAATTGCTTATAGAGAAATGAGGAGAAAGGCCAATGGACGCGGTTCAACCGCGTCCATTGGCCTTTCTCCTCATTTCTCTATAAGCAATTTACACAGACGGCTCATGATTGAGTACCCAGCTACCACCGTGGCCAGGGCCGTCGAGCCGAGAGCATTGCCCGCCCTTTACGTGTGCGCACTCGTAGTAAGTTCCTCCTCCACTATCGGAGGTGTTAAGTTGGGTAGAGGAAATGCCATTGAGGCCACCGAAAAAGTACAGGATAGCGTTCCCCGCAGCATCAAAGACCGTCCAGATGAGGTTACCCGTGAAATCTATTGAGCCAGAAACTGTATCTTGTTGTGTGGGTGAAACAGGTGAAACAAAGATACCGCTAAAGAACGCTCCCTGTTGCTGCTTAATAATCATAGTAAAATCAAACGTATTTTTATTTTCATTCGCAGGCCAGAACGTTCCTCGATAATCTCCGGTAATAACGGGATAGACAATGGTTGATGTATGGGCGGGAGTTGCTCCGCCAGTGCCGGGAGTGCCGGATGGCTCGAGCGTTGCAACAGGCCCCGTTCGCTGCTGGCTGGCCTGGTGGACCGCGCCCCAGGCCCAGGCTCCGGCACCCACGAGGAGGATCAGGAGCGCGACAACTCCAGCACTGATGGGGAAAAGCATGCGTTGAAAATTACTCATGCTTTGCCTGCGCGGGCGTGGCGGGCTGTAGACGGGAGGGACAGGAGTGATAGGAGCACTGCCGGGGGAGAGAGCCGCCGCGCGGCGGGGCTCTGTTGGGGTCCGGCCTGTGGGGTTTGGGATGCCAGAGCCACTGACAGCAGGCTGGGGATTTTTCTGCGCGGCTGAACGGGGAGTTTCCAGCACGGTAGTCAGGGGGAGGAGTGCTTCCCAAAACTCGCGCACAGAGGCGAAGCGTGCGGCGGGATCGAGGGCTAGGGCGCGCAGAAGTACAGCGGCCAATTCGCGCGAGAGATGCGGCGCCAGCTTATGTGGAGGAACCAGCGGATCGGACTTTTTCCGCTTGACGCGTTCGCGCCGGGTCAGAGCATCAACCGGTTCCTCTCCGCTCAAAAGGGTATAGAGCAGCGCGCCACACCCGTACACGTCCGAGCGCTCATCGAGCATGCCGGCAAATTGTTCAGGTGCGCGGTAACAATCGGGCTGGCGCTGATCGCCGGGCCGTTTCTGGTCAGCGGGTCGCCGCTGAATAAAGCCTGGATCGACCAGCATGATTTTCTTAGAGGAATGGCGTACAATATTCTCCGGCTTGAGATCGCCATGGAAAAGGGGCTGCTCCTGGTGATGCAGGTAACTGAGCACAGCGATCAGCGGCTCGCACCAGGTCCTCAATTCCAGCCAGTTCAAATGTCCCCACGGCACATGCGTCAGCCGCTCCCCGTCGATATAATCCATCACCAGGTAAATGCACCCGCGCTTATCGTCGTTCAAGAGCGCGTGGATACGTGGCAGGGCTGGATGCCTGAGCTGGTGCAGAGCCGTCCCGCGAATGGTGAAGTCAAAACGCGCCTGTTGATCCAGGCCGCTGATCTCCTTGAGTACCAGAAAAGGGGCTTGTGGTGCCGGGTCCTTCTGATCTTTGACCAGGTAGAGCATGCCCGTACTGCCTGAGCCGAGCACACCTTTAACCATGTAGCGCTCCCGCACCAGTGTTCCAGCAGATAATATCGCCTGTTCTTCTGTCATGGTAGCAACTCCATTGCTAAATATTTCTCTATCAGTTTAATAGTTTCACTATCAATTATACCAAATACATCGTTACTAATCAGCCTGTTAAACGTAATATATTAACGGATATGGTAACATTTATGCAAGCAAATGCTTACGTATTTCTCTGTATTGTAGCATGTTTTGTATAGCGTCATAACGCATGGATTCCTGGCGACCGCAGATTTATTATCGAAGAAGAAGAAGGTATGCTTAATGAAGACGAAAAAATCGCGGCTCTCGTGGGGCGTATTGGCCCTACTTTTCTCCGGCTTCCTGGCCCTCAGTGGCTTTCTGCTCTTGCCTCTGACGAGTGCGCGGGCGGATTCTTCCACACCGGCCTTTGTGCGCATCATCCACGCTTCGCCGTTTGTCGGAACGGCTGATGTCTTTGTTGATGGAAATCCTTTCCTGACCAGCTTCGCCTTTGGCGCGGTCACGGACTATGCCTCTGTACCGCCGGGACCGCACAAAGTGCAGATCGCGCTGGTGGGCAAGGGTGTCGCGGGAGCCGCGCTGACGGAGACACTGCCGGTTCAGGCTGGAGGGGTGTACACTATAGCGGCCATCGGGACTAGCCTGAGCAATCTCAAGCTGGCAGTCTTTGTTGACGACAACAGAGCAGCGTCCGGCACGGCCCGCTTGCGCTTCTATCAGCTTTCCCCCAATGGAGGCTGGATCGACTTGCTGAACGACGGCCAGACCATGACCGGCGTAAATTACCAGCAGGCCAGCGCGTATATCACGATGGGCACAGGCGCGAATTCCTTCAAGCTGAACTCAGATGCTGAAAGCAAGACGCTCTCGACGAGCACCAATCTGCCAGCCAACACCATCACCAGCATCTTTGCAGTCGGTGTCTTCGGCGGCACTCCTAAGGCGGAAGTGGTCGTCAAGCAGGCTGCGGCCACGCCAGGTCTGCCCCAGACAGGTAGTGACCCAAATGCCCCGGCGCCGTCGAACACCCAGTCGAGCGCTCCCTGGCTGCTGGTTGCCCTTGCGCTGGTGGTGATTGGCGGAACATATCTTGCCCGGCGGCGGTCTGGCTCGCGCTAGAGAAAGGCGAGAGGACAAGCATGCCCAGGCAGCGTATCATTCGCCGGGCCGCGTGGTCCACACTGTTGCTGGCGTTCTGCCTGGGCCTGCTCGCCTGCTCATCCCAGAGCGCGAGTATAGCGCCCGCCGTAGCGCCAGCGGGAATGTCGCCCGCCATCACTTCCACGATCCCGGCGGTCGCGCCCCGGCCTGTTCGCCTGCTTATTCCGGCCATTCAGGTGAACGCGCCAATAGAGGCCGTGGGCATCGACGCCAGCGGGAACCTGGCGACGCCCACGCGCAGTCCCTGGTTGGATACCGGTTGGTATTCCGGTGGGCCGCTGCCTGGCGCGAGGGGTAGCGCGGTCATCGATGGGCATCTCGATCGGCCCGGTGGCTCTCCAGCGGTCTTCTGGTTCTTACGCCAGTTACACGCAGGTGATATTGTCACAGTGGAGGAGAGCGATGGCCAGACCTTGCGCTTTCGCGTCACCGACGTGGAGTATTATCAGCCGCAGAACGCGCCCTTGCAGCAAATCTTTGGCAATACCAGCGGACAGTACCTCAACTTGATCACTTGCGCCGGCGACTGGGTTCCCACCCAGAAGCAGACAACTCTGCGCCTGGTGGTCTATACAAAGTTGCTATGAACTGAGTGAGGCGTGGTGTGTGGTACACGAAAAATCGATGTCATCTCTCAGCTGTCTATAATGTAAGTCAACAAAGGAGCAGTGTAACCCCTTTTGATACAATCTATAGATCCCTTTTTGGGAGGCAAGCATGCAACCATTTCAGGCTCAATCAGATCTTCCCTGGCAGGAACGGGGGTGGACCGTAGGCAACGTCGTGGGGATACGCGCAGGGACAAAGGCAGCGGGTGTGATTATTCATGGCACAACGGCGGATGGCACGCTGCTGCAAACTGCTCTTCAGATAGCCGTGGGCAAGCAGGAAGGGCCGGTGTTGTATGTTCAGGCTGCTGTGCATGGGGATGAAGTCAATAATGTTGAAGTCCTGCGGCAGGTGCTGAGTGAGCTGGACCCTTGGCAGATGCGCGGAGTGCTGATCGCTGTTCCAGTGGTCAATGGTCCGGCCTTTTTGGCGCGGCGTCGGCATAATCCGATCGACCGGGAGGATATGAATCGCGTCTGGCCTGGTCAAAACAATGGCTCGACCAGTTCACAAATGGCGTATAATCTGTATCAGCAAGCAATTCGGCACGCGAACTATGTTATCGATCTCCATACCGCGAGCAGCAATTACCTGCTGCACGTGGTCTACGGAGCTGGTGACGATGCGAGCCGCGAGTTGGCCGTGGCTTTTGGATTGGAGCTTTTGCTCGAAGAAGAGGTCGATCAGAAGCTCAAGGAGGCTCGTTTCCAGGGTAAGCTGCGCAATGTCTTGAACGCGCAGGGCATTCCAGCCATTACCCCGGAGTTAGGAGGCACAAACTGTATCGAACCGGCTAACGTAGCGCTGGGCGTGCAGGGCGTCACCAATGTCATGAAACATCTAGGCATGATCGCGGGTGAAACCATTCTGCCTCCTCGCCCGCAGATGACTTTGCGTGGCTCTCACCTGGATCACGTCGTCGCCACAAAGGGAGGCTTCTGGATTCCTCGGGCCAAAGAAGGAGATCAAGTGCGCCAGGGTGACGTTCTGGGGCATATTTACTCTCTTCTGACCTTTGAAGTCGCGGAGACCATTCTCGCGCCATATCATGGCTATGTCCTGGGCAGACCCAATTCGCCTGTGATCAACTTTGGCGATCATGTGATCACGCTCTGTCCACTGCAAGAATAAGCAGGATAGTTAAGGGCAACATCTCCCAGGCTTGCACGTGTGGAACCCATCTCCGTCTTGTACGTAATCATTGTGTAGCAACAGAAAAATGTGAACGTTGATACCATTGCAATCAGGAGGGACCTCAATGAGAAAAAGGACTATGGCGATACTTTTTGGGATTGGCTTCGGGCTGAGTATCGTAGCCATCATCTTCTTTATAGGAGGAGCCGCCGTCATGGCGAGCGCGGCTGAGAGTTGTAACTCGTATTATTCCAGCTGCGACACCGCCGCGTCATCGAGCGGGGGAATTGCGCTGCTAGCGCTGGGCTACTTGCTCCTACTAGCAGGAGGTGTGCTTGAGCTGATCTCCTGGATTGCCATGCTGATCAAGCAGGCGCAGCGCCAGCAGTGGGCCTGGTTTGTTTGCACGCTGCTCTTCGGCGGCATCCCCATGTTGATCTGGTTGATTGTTGAGTCGGAGGTGCCCAACGTGCAGTACGCGGCGATCTATCAGCCCCAGCCGGGATACCCGCCGGCTTACCCGCCGAACGCACCGTATTCGCCGACATCCTATCCGCCGCCAGGACAGCCTTATCAAGACCCCTACCGGCCACAATAGAGTGCAGTTCCTCTTGTTGCAAACTGAGCCACAGCGGAGGCGCTGCTCCAATACCATTCAAATAAGTTTTTTGCCTGGGGGAGTGGACCCGGGGGATGACGGGAGCGTAGCCCTGGAGCAGCGCCTCCAGGGAGAGCCGGGCTTGCAGGACCTCCCTGGAGGCGCTGCTCCAGGGCTACGCTCCCGTCATCCTCCGGGTCCTCCCCGAGACGAGGAGCAAGAAGGGCTTCCCAAGCGTTTTCAAAATCCGGGATGACTCATTTGGGCTTATTTGAATGGTATTGGAGGCGCTGCTCCGCTGCTGCATCCCCGGCAGCGTCAGAGGCGCTGCTCTGACGGCTGCTCCCTGGCCGGCTTGCCGGTCGCCCGGATGGATCAGAGCGGCGCCTCTGATCCATCCGGGCGGGTAGCAGCGGAGCCGCGCCTCCGCTGTGGCTTAGTTTGCAACTTTTCAAACGCTCACCTAGAGCATCTACGCTGGCACCAATGAGATCATGAAGGAGATCATCGGGCGCTCGCTGGGCGTATAGGGGCGCGCGGCTTGACACGCCATGCAAGCGGTTTGGTTTTGTGTCATAATGCTTGTATGGATGAAGAAAAAAAGCACGGGTTTGTGTACAAGCCAGACTGGCGGACACTCCAGAATTTTCCGACTGTGCTGCGTCGTGTGCTGCTGCGGGCGCTGCTGGTGCTTTTTGGTCTGCAAGTGCTTGTGATTGGCGTGCTGGTTGCGATCGATACCTGGCGCAAACGCTATCGACCACAAGGACATTTTCCGCGCGCGCAGCCGGAGCCGATTTCGGTTGGCCACTCGATCGTACAGATCTACACGTATGGCGAGTACCTCTACGAGGCAATGCTTCATGCCATTCGCCAGGCACAGGGGCGTATTTTCTTTGAGACGTACATCTGGAAAGATGACCTGATTGGCCAGAAATTCAAATATGAGCTGCAACGCGCTGCTGACCGTGGCGTGGCGGTCTATGTGATGTATGATGCCTTCGCCAACCTGGTTGTGCCCAGCCATTTCAAACGCTTCAGGCCCAACATCCATGTCCTGAGCTACCCGCTTTTAGCCTGGCTGCGCCAGCCGTTCTACATGAGCGGCTATGCTCGCGACCATCGCAAGATTCTGGTGGTTGATGGCTATATCGCCTTTATCGGTGGCTATAATGTCGGTGAGCGCTATGCGACCGAATGGCGCGATACCCACATCAAGATTGAGGGGCGTGATGCCCTTGAACTTGAAAGCGTGTGCATCGACTTCTGGAATATGTATCGCAAGCGCAAACGTAGTCTGCCCGTCTTGCCGGACCCGCTGGAGCGTGATTGGGACCCGCTGATTGTGGTGCATCGCAATGATCCGCATCTGCTGGTCTTCCCGATTCGCAACTCATACCTGGAAGGCATCAATCGCGCGCATAAACACATTTACCTGACCCACGCGTATTTTGTGCCAGACCGTATTATCCTCCAGGCACTCTTACAGGCAGCCGCGCGCGGAGTTGATGTGCGCGTTTTATTGCCCGCGACCTCCAACCATATTCTGGCCGACTGGCTGGCGCGCGGCCTCTACACGCAATGCCTGAGCGGCGGTGTGCGCCTCTTTCTCTATCAGCACGCCATGGTCCACGCCAAAACCGCGACTATTGACGGCATCTGGTCGACTATTGGCACAGCCAACCTGGACCGCCTGAGTATGCTGGGCAATTTTGAAGTCAACGTCGAAATCTACGACGCCACCCTGGCCCGGCAAATGGAGGATATCTTCCTCCAGGACTCCACCAGTGCTCGCGAACTAACCTTTGCCCAATGGAAACGCCGCTCGCCCCTGCAAATCTTCGCCGAGACCATCCTCTCGCCCCTGCGCCCACTGATCTGATCAGCTAAGTGGGCGCAGGGGCGAGAGGCAAACTGACTAACTCCTGACGACTCTCTGACAGGCGACCTTTCAAGCACTCAAAGAGCTTGCAAAGAGCGTTCGGGCAAGGTATAGTTAAGTACACAAGCAATTCCCAATCGACGGAAAATGACGCGAACTGCTGCCGTTCTTCGTGAGAAGAAGAAAGGGTGCATATCCGATAAGTCAGGCGGTTCGGCACCAGGGACCCCAGAATCCAGGAGGTTATTTTATGGGACAGAGCAATTTTTACCTCTCTTATTCAGAAGAGACTATTAAAACCAGCAGCCGCTGTGCGCGCTGCGGCGATAACGCGGAGATTCATCTCGCGCTTTTAGGGGAAATGCCCCAGCGCGGCGGAAGCTTCTGTCTCCCCTGTAGCGAGGCGGTGCTTCACGATCTCCAGCACCCGTATGCCCTCCTCGGACATGCCAGCCAGTCCGGTGCAGATACAGCGCACCCCGTACCTGCGCATAGCACACATCACCAGGATGACAGCGAACAGGGCATCGTCTGGTATGAAGAACACGGCTGGTCCAGCGACGGCCCCTTCGCCGGGGCGTGAATTTCTCCTGCTAGTATTTTTCGCAAGGAGATGCGCGATGAGCGAAAAAGTCTATCGCACCGAACTTACACCCGTTAGTTTTGTGGAGCGTAGTGCCCTGATTTTTCCCAACAAGGTCGCGGTGGTCCATGGCCAGCGCCGCTATACCTATCGGGAGTTTGCCGGGCGTGTGTATCGCCTGGCTTCAGCCCTGCGCGCGGCTGGGATGCAGAAGCATGATCGAGTGGCTTTTCTTTGCCCTAACATTCCGCCGCTGCTGGAGGCTCATTTTGGCGTGCCGGCGGCGGGTGGTATCCTGGTAGCGATTAATACCCGCTTGAGCACGCATGAGGTCGAGTATATCCTGCATCATTCTGGCTCAACCTTCCTCTTTGTCGATGATGAACTCTACCCGATCGTTGAGCCGTTGAAGTTGGACGGCATCCGGGTCGTGCAGATTGCTGACAGCGGGGATACTGCTGATCCCTACGAGCAATTCCTGGCCGGTGGCTCGCCCGAAGCCGTGACTAGCTGGCTGGAGGACGAGGAGGAGACGATTTCGATCAACTACACATCGGGCACGACGGGCAATCCCAAGGGAGTGATGTATACCTATCGCGGCGGCTATCTCAACGCGCTCTCTGAGGTGATAGAGACGGGTATGAGCAGTAGGAGTGTATATCTGTGGACGCTGCCGATGTTTCACTGCAATGGGTGGTGCTTCACCTGGGGCGTGACCGCCGTGGGTGCGACGCATGTCTGCCTGCGCCAGGTCGATCCCGCGCGGATCTGGGATCTCTTCGGGCAGGAGGGTATTACCCATTACAACGGCGCGCCGACCGTGCATATTTTCCTGGCCAACCATTCCAAAGCGCATCCGCTGGAGCGCGAGATCACCGCGACCATCGCAGGCGCGCCGCCGTCCCCGACGCTGCTGGCCACGTTGAAGCAGCTTAACATTCACGCGGTGCATGTCTACGGGCTGACCGAGACATACGGTCCCTACACAATTTGTGAATGGCAGAGCGTCTGGGATGAACTGCCGGAGGAGGAGCAGGCCCGTTTGCAGGCGCGCCAGGGCCAGGGCATGATTACCGCCGAGCGCGCGCGTATCGTCGATCCTGAGATGCAGGACGTGCCGCAGGATGCTGTAAGCATGGGCGAAGTGGCGATGCGCGGCAATAACGTGGCCAAAGGCTACCACGATAACCCGGAGGCTACAGCCAGAGCCTTCGCCGGCGGCTGGTTCCACTCTGGCGATATCGGCGTCTGGCATGCCGACAGCTACATCGAGCTGCGCGACCGCGCCAAGGACATCATTATTTCCGGAGGCGAAAATATCTCCACCATTGAGGTTGAGCAGGTCGTGGCGCGCCATCCCGCCGTGCTTGAGTGCGCCATTGTTGCTATTCCTGACGAAACCTGGGGCGAGCGGCCCAAAGCTTTTGTGACTCTCAAAGAGGGCCAGAGCGCGACTGTTGAAGAGATTATCGCATTCTGTCGCGAGCGCCTGGCCCACTTCAAATGTCCCGTGGCTATCAGCTTTGGTCCTCTGCCCAAAACCTCGACCGGCAAAGTGCAGAAGTACGTGTTGCGCGAGAAAGAATGGGCGGGCAAGAGTAAGCGTGTGAATTAGCGCTCCTTCACCGCCAGGATCAATGCGATAGGCAGCCGGAAGCCCGGAGCGCCGTCGCGTTCCTCGCAGCCGAGACGAGCGCGGACGGCGGGATCGGCGTCGTGGATGAGCTGCTCGATAGTCGCGACAGAGGCGGCGGGTGTGCGCATACGTTGCGTCCACGAGGGAACGTCGAGGAAGAGGCCCCATTCGCGGGCGATGCGCACGCTGAAGCCGGCTGCGCTCAGATAGGCGCGCCATTCCGAGATGCGCTGATTGCGTACATGCGAGGGATCGCGTAGGGACTCGATCCGGTGCAGCATAGCGCCGGCGGCTTTCTCCTCCGGCGAAGTGGAATCGACCAGCAGGAGCCTGCCGCCGGACTTGAGGACGCGCGCCCATTCGCCGATGGCCTGCTGGACGTTCGGGAAATGATGCGCCGCGTGGCGACAGGATACTACGTCGAAGCTGGCATCCGCGAAAGGCAGAGCCTGGGCGTCACCTTCGACATAGCTGATATTCGTGAGTCCGCGAGCCATCGCCTCTTTCTGCGCGGCCTCCAGCATTGGCCGGGTGAGGTCCAGCGCCACGACCTCCGCCGCGCGAGGAGCCAGGGCGAAGGCAGTATGCCCGCCGCCGGTCGCAACATCCAGCACATGCTCACCGCCACTCAGGGCCGCGTTTTCCGCCAGCCACTCCAGGTCCTCGCCGCCAGCATGGACCTTGCTGGTCACATAATCAGCGGCAGCCGCGCCAAAGTTCTGCTGGACCATGCGCTTTGTCTCCTCCGCAGCGGCCTCGTGAGCCGTATCAGGCTGATTACTCTGAGACATATACATTCCTTTCGTTGGA
>WNFN01088579.1_pt2 | contig 10616 bp, 13 predicted proteins | sample 5400161 | NCBI WGS metagenome assembly WNFN01 (sample SAMN13153353, study PRJNA577476) | soil metagenome | isolation source: 80 cm saprolite on Douglas fir-dominated hillslope | place: USA:California | collected 2013-09-17
GTAGCCCGTCGCGAACAGGATGCGATCTGCGTTTTTCGCCCAGCGCCCAACTGCCACATGAGGAGCATCGCCACCCTCGGCCGCCAGCTTTCCTAAGTAAGATCCGTCGCGAAAAGCCGCGCTGCTTATCTCCTGATTGCCGGCTGTCTTTTGCTGGTCATTGGTCGTCATCGTCACTCGGGTTTTCACCATTTCGGCCGCGCTTCCGCCAACAATCAGCGCCAGCACCCATAAAGAATAGCTTCTCATTTTTGGTTTCCTCGTTACTGAAATTGGAAGTGAAGCGCTGTCAATGATTAGAGCGCAGGACAGGGAAGGACAGGGTAAAAAGGATGTAAGCTCTCGGTAAAACCCATGCACGTGCAATTGCTCTGACAGAGGCGCTGTGCCACTTTATCGGGCCATTCTCCGGGGAAGGAAATAGAGCGCGGGATTGAAATCAAGGGCTGCGGGACGATTCCGTTTTGGCCTGGGTTGGGGACGCCGAAACGACCGGTGCGATTTGCTACAATTGCAAAACCGCATCCAGTGGGCGCTTAACTCAGCGGTAGAGTGCCATCCTCACACGGTGGAAGTCGTAGGTTCAAATCCTACAGCGCCCACCACTTGTTACTCAGGCTTGGAGGGGAATCAGCCCGAGAACCCCAACCCTCCTACCTCTTGACCGCCTCCGCTGCTCCCGATAGCCTTTTTCCATCGTCCTTTCATGGCTGCTTCCGACACTCCCGACTCTCGATCCGCAAGTGATTCACGGGAAAATACTTCCGCCCGCCCGCCAGCCCCCGAAGACGCGCAACTTTCGGCCCCGAACGGGGTTTCCACCAATGTGAGCAGCGTGGCCATGGATCGCGGGCTGCTGAACCTTGCGGGAACGTCCGCGTCTGCGCCCGTTACCATGGCAAATAATGCCATCGGGAACGCGTCCGACGTCGACGTGATGCTGCGGGTCAAGACCGGCGACGAATCGGCCTTCGCTTACCTGGTGCAGAAATATCGCCGGCCAATGGTCGGTTTCATGTACCGGTTATGCCACAATCCGTCGACCGCGGAAGAACTGGCGCAGGAAGTATTTCTGCGCGTATACCGCTCGCGCACAAGTTACGAGCCGACGGCCAAGTTCACCACCTGGCTTTATCGCATCGCGACCAACCTGGCGGTCAACCACGCGCGCGATACGCGCCACGAGCGTCCGGAAAACACCGTACGGCTCGATGAACCGGACCGCGAGACGGGCACGACGCCCGACCTGGCCGACGATTCGCTCACCGCCGAACAGGAGATATTGAGGCGGGAACGGCTGGCGGCCATTCGCAGCAAAGTAACCGCCCTGCCCGAGCGCCAGCGCGTGGCGGTCATCATGCACAAGTACCAGCAGATGGATTACCGCCAGATCGCGGGCGTCCTGAAGCTTAGTGAGTCCGCCACCAAGTCGTTACTGTTCCGCGCGTATGAAACGTTGCGCGAGCAACTGAAGGAATTCGTTTCGGAGAAGTAGAGGAAAGCATGAATTGCAAACAAATTGACGAGCTGTTGCCGGACCTGGCCGCTGGCATGGACGCTTCGACGCCGGAGGTCGAGAAACACATCGCGTCTTGTAATGATTGTGCCGCCCATCTGCGCGACCTGCAGAAAACCATGGCGCTGCTGGATGAATGGCAGGCGCCCGAGCCGTCGCCGTATTTCGACACCCGCCTGCGGGCGCGGCTGCGGGAAGAAATGGCGCGCCCGGCTGCAGGATGGGTAAGTTGGATGCGGCGTCCGGCGTGGGCTATGTTCCTGGCTGCCGTAGTATTTGCCGGAGCGCTGGCGATTGGCATCGGCGGCAAGTCGTATCTCTTCGTGGCGGAAGGGATTCCGACAAGGCCTCCAACTCTCGGTCCGCCGGTTCAGCCGGGAACCGCGGTTGGCGATCTGCAGGCATTGGAGAGGAACGACGAGTTGTACGCCGATTTCGATGTGCTCGACGATCTGGAGGTGCAGGACGATGTTACCGCGAATCCATAGGATTCGCGCGCTGGCCGGAGACCAAAACATGTTGGAGCGGGCGACGATCGTGGGCTGTCTGGCAGCGCTGCTGCTGACTCCGTCGCTCGCCCAAGTACAGCGTTGGCCGGCGCAACCTTCGCAACAACCGCGTCAGCAATCCCAACGTCCGGATGGGCAATGGCACCGGTTTCAGAGAGAAGGTCCACCTAACCCCAGCCGCCCCAATGAGGGGCATCGACCGCAGAATCAGCCCGGTCACGCCGGAAACTGGCTTCGACGCTATAAAGATGTACCGCCAGCGCAGCAGCGCCGCGCTCTCGAAAACGATTCGCAGTTCCGAAGGCTGCCTCCGCCACAGCAAATGCAATTGCGAAACAGGTTGCAGCATTTTTCCAGCCTGCCTCCGCAGCAGCAGGAACGGGTACTCAACCGCATGGAAACGTGGGAGCACCTGACTCCGAATCAAAAGCAGCAGGCGCACCAGATCTTCCAGCAATTTAGACAGTTGCCGCCCGCCCGCCGCCGTGCCGTCAACCGGGCGATCCGCGGCATGGGCGACTTGACGCCCGAACAGCGCGATCGGCTCGTCAATTCGGAGCAGTACAGGCGCGCGTTTTCGCCGCAGGAACGGCACCTGCTCAGCGGGGCCTCCCGCCTACCCCTCGCCCCCGGCGAGGGCCTGCCAGGCGAATCTCTGGAATAATAAATTGCCCGAGGAATAAGAAGATTAGGGAAGACCCAGGGAGCGTCCGCGTTAAAGTATCCTCTTGCTGGCTTGAGTCCAGGCCGCCGCGGCCGCAACGTGGGTTTGTGCCGTCTCAAGACGCGACTTCTCGGCTAGAAGGCGCCCGTGCAGATCGGGCAGGAAATCCTTCAAGTTTTCCAGGTTGCGACGGAACTCGAACGATTCCTTTTCGAACGCTACAGATGATTCGGCGTGTGCCCGCTGGTGTCGCAGGCATTCCGCCGCTCGCAGAATGGTGCTGAGTAAGTCGGAGAAGTCTTGAGGACGGATGCTCGAACAGAGCTTTCGTTCTGGACGGAGATGAATGAGTGCGGAACGCAGATTGTCATTCATTTGCCGCAGCGTTTCAAGCGCGTCCGGCGTCATCCCTTCCAGTCCACACGCACTGAATCGGACTCGGGGTTTGCCGCGCCGGAAGGAACTTCGCTGGGCGTTGAAGTGACTGCGGTGGCGACCAATGACCTCTCCGCCCGCTCAACCTCGGTCCATGCTTCTCGCACCGCCAGCAAGTCCGTGATCTGCTGGGAGAGCCCTGCTCGCGAGGGATGGAACTGCACCTGAACCAGATTTTGGCGCAGAACGTTGTAAAAATGATTGAGATCCTGGGCGACCTTGCCTCCGTGGGCAAAGTCCAGTGGTGATTGCAGATGCCCGATAACCAGGATCGCGTGGTTGATTCGCTTGGTCCGCAGCTCAATGTCATTCTGCTCGATTGCCTGAAGTGCCTGACTCAGGTCTTGAACCAGTTGTTCGTAGAGCAAGACCACTAGCCGTATCGCGGTGGCGCCGCGTACCTCGTTTTCGCGATAGGCCGTGCGGGGATTCATCATGGCCGTTATCCTGTCGGCGAGCCAATGTTGGGCGTCGTGTTGTTGGACCGGTTTGATGAGACGGAAAAGTTGCCGTTGAGCGCGCCAATCTCAGCCGTGACAGTGTACAGAAGAGAGGGATAGGCTTCGAGCGTCGCGTTCACTTGCGCGTACTCCAGGGTCAGTACTTTTTGTTCGGCGAGCAGGCGGTCCTGCAAATTAGTGATTTGAGTGGCGAGAGCCTTCTGCTGAGTTTTATTTCCTGCAATATCGACGTTTACTATGCCGTTGGTTTGATCGGTCAGGTTGAAGAGGTCATTGTTGAAATTGTTGGCAAAGCCGGTACTCCCGGCATTCTGAAAGAAGTTCTGAACCGCGCTGGGGTTTGTGGCGAGTACATGGCTTAGCGAGGGGTGGTTATCGGTCGCGACCTGGTTCACCGTCAGAGTTCCGTCATTGTTGAAGTCAATACCCAACGAGGCCAAATTCACCAATCCGCTGTTTCCTGTAATGGAGTAGGTTACGTCGTTGAGCAAACTGGACTGCAGTGAGCGCAGGGTGCTGTCGCTACCCAGTGGCCCTTCGGTGTTGGTGGTCGGATCCACCGTGAACTGAGCGTTGATGATGTTAATCACCGAGTTGTAGGCGTTCACCAAGTTGTTGATCGCTGCCGTCGCCGCGGCCGAATCGGGCCCAACCGTGAGTTGCACTGTGGTTGAAGGCGCGGCGCTGGCGAGGTTCAGCGTAACCCCGCTAATCGCGCCGCTCACAGTGTTGGTCGCACTGCTGAGTGCTATGCCATCCAGGGTAAAAGATGCGTTGGTTCCGCCCGCGGGAGGATTGAAGACCAGGCTGGTAGCGGTGTTGGTTGTAATCGCCAGCGCTCCGGGAGTACCCGTGGATTGGCTATAAAGCGCCAGTCGCGCCCCGCCCGCATCGGTCACGACGCTGGCTGTGACGCCCCACTTCTGGGTATTGATGTACTTCGCCAAAGTGTTGAGAGTGTCATTGCTGCCCTGCGTGATGACAATGTCATGAGTCGCGCCACTCACTCCTCCCACTTGCAGCTGGATGTCGCCGCTGGTAGCGCCGCCGGTCAAAAAGGATGTGTTGCCATCTGCCAGTGGATCGGTATAGATCGTGCCGATGGTGGCCAGATTACTGACAACGATCTGATGGGTGCCCGCTGTGGCCGTGGTATCAGCACTGGCAGTCAGAATGCCGGGTTGCGAGGAGGTTGCCAACTGTGAAGCCAGTGGTCCGTTGGGATCCGCGAGCGAGATTATCGCCGCCGCCAAACTGGTCAGGCTGTTGTTCAGCCCGTTCAGCAACCCGGCCTGGGTGGACAGGTCCGTTTGCTGATTCTGCCAGGCGGTCAAGGGGCCGGTTTGCCGGCTGAGAATCGCGTTCACCAGCGACTTGACATCGATGCCGTTCCCGTTCAGTAGAGCCGCGGCATTAAAGCTTATTCCCATTGTTTTTCCTCTCTTCCTTCACGACCGGGGTCGGAGCTGCGTCTGAAGGTGGAGCTTTTCCTCTCGCAGCAATTTGTTGCAGCAATTCCTGGGTCTGGTGGATGCCGCGGAGTTGCTCAGCGCTGGGCACTTGCAGGACCAGCGCGCCCGATTGCTTGTCTAAGATTTGGTAAACGATAATGTCATCTTCTGGCGTATCCAATTGCACTTTGACTTCATGTTCCGGGATTAAGAGGGGAGCCGGACTATTTTGTGTCCTGGCAATTTCCGCCTTTGGGACGCTTCCCGAAGCAGCACTAAGCGGGCGAGGCGCAACGTGCACCGTTTTCTCGGGAGTCTGACGCTCAATCCCAGGCGAACTAGTCTTCACCGGGTCAACGTTCATAACTCACCTACTTCTGAAAAAAAACGAAAGGAGGCGGGATCGAACCGCCTCCATTCCGAATCAGTGCTTACTGGAGCAGCTTAAGTACTAGCTGCTGTTGTTGGTTGGCCTGGGCCAGAGCGGAAATGCCGGTCTGTTCCAGGATGGAATACTTTGCCAGGGTCGCTACTGTGGATGGAATATCGGCGGCCCGGACGCCGTCTTCGGCACCCGTCAGGTTCTGCACCTGGTTGGTGATGACGCCGGCAGCACTTTGCAAGCGGTTGACGGTTGCACCGATGCTGCCACGCAAGCCGGCAACGGTTTGGATGGCTGCGTTGATGGTGGTCAGAGCAGCGGTGGCGTCGGCAATGCTTAACAGGTCATTGGTCGATCCGGCCGTACCATTGGCCAGGGTCGCAGCACCGAAGGTGTTAGCGGTCCCCGTGGCGGATGTAGCGATACCGTTGCCGGTGAGGCCCTTGGTTAATGCGGTGAATACGACCGTGCTTGCCGTTGCCACTGCCGAGGCAGAGGTGTTGGCAACAGTGGGACTTCCGTAGGTCGCGCCTGAGCCGGTTCCACCATTGACAGCATTTGCCAAGTTGGCAAGGCTGGCAGCTTCCGTGGCGCCGACCAGGACCTCATTTGCCGTAGGAGTGGTGCTGAGGGCGGTCACGAAGGTATAAGTTTGTGTGCCCACCGTCACCGTATTGCCTGCCGCTGCAACTGGAGCCGCTCCGGTATTGACGCCTCCCGTGAAGTTCGCGGTACCGAAACTACCGACGGTTGCCGCCCCAGTGAGAAAGTTCCCGCCGGTGCCCGGTGAAAGAGCTGTAAAGAGGAGCGTGGTGGCCGTAGCTGTTCCTGCCGAGACGCTGGTATTTTGCGTCGTCGGGGTGCTATAGGTGGTTCCCGAGCCGGTTCCGGCGTTTACCGCGGACGCAAGATTCGCCAGACCGGTAGCCTCACTGCTGGATATAACTTCGTTTGCCGTTGCGGTATTGCTAAGGGCGGCCACGAAGGTATAGGTTTTGCCGCCAACGGTTACGGTGCTGCCAGCGGTGCCACCGGCGGTCGATGCAGCACCGAAGGCAAAGGTTCCACCGGCTGCTGTCGTAGTGATACCGTTTCCGGCGGTGCCATTCACCTTGGCTGTAACGACGACCGTGGTTGCCGTCGACGTTGCCGTGACGGCAGTATTGGCGACGGTGCCAGTTCCATAGGCAACTCCTGCGCCACCAGACGTGGCGTTGATCGCCGCCGCCAGGTTCGACAAGCTCAGTGCTACCGTGCCGCCGACCAGTACTTCATTGGCTGCCCCGGTGAGGGCGGCTACGAACGTATAGACTTGGCCATTGACAGTCGCGGTGTTAGTGGCGATTGGAGTGCCACTGGCGGTTAGCGTACCGGTGGAAACGGCGGAGGCAGTGAATGCACCGCCAGTCAGGGTGTCGGTGGCAGCAATGGCAGCCGAGCCCGCCGCTTGAGTCAGGGTGCCGGTGGCGGCGACGGCTCCGCCTAAGCTAAGACCGGTGGACGACAACAGACCGGTGGTCACACCGATTGTGCTGTTGCTGGTGGCGCCGGAATCACTCAAGAAAACATTGAGAGTATTCGCGGTGAACACCTGCCCACCGTTGTAATTTGTCTTCGAACCGACTCGGTCGATTTCCGATTTGATCGCGGTAAACTCGTCGTTCAGCGCGATCCGCTGCGCATCGGAGACGGTACCCGTTGCCGCCTCAGTGGCGATCGTAATAGAGCGGTTGAGCAATGTAGTTACCGCTGCTAGCGAGCCATCTGCCACCTGCAACTCGCCCACGCCGTCGTTAGCGTTTCGGGCGGATTGGGTGAGGGCGGTGATGTTGGCGTGTAAGCCGTCGGCAATTGCCAGGCCGGCGGCGTCATCGGCTCCGGTATTGATGCGTGATCCGGAGGATAGTTGAAAGAGGGCTTTCTGAAGATTGCCGTTCGTGATCGTCAATTGGTTCTGCGCGGCCAGAGACGCGATATTATTTAGAACACTAAGTGCCATTGTGTTGCTCCCTTTGGTTCCGATTTTGGGATCCGTCCCCGAAACCTTCCCGGAGCTCGTTCCGTTTGTCCTGCGGAACCCAATTGCGCTTCACTGTGGTTCATCGGCTGGGCCCGTCGCAGCTTTATTTCCACAAGTACCAACCGGCATAGCCCTTAGGTCACCCGCTTGTGTTCAGGTTCTCTCCGCCTGCCCTTTACATTTCTGCCGATCTTATTGATGAAGCCTCATAAGTGGCGGGCCTTCTTCCGTCTTGCAGTCAAACATCAGGAACCAAACATGATCCAGCTCCCCCGCCTAAACAATCACCCGCTGGTCGTCAATTCTGACCTGATCAAGTTCGTCGAGCAGTCCCCCGATACCGTCATTACGCTGCTGAGTGGCGAAAAAATTGTTGTTCGTGAAAGTGCCCCGGACGTCCTCGAACGGCAATGACCATCAGGCTGGCAAGGAATAGGAGCAGTCGTGGACAAGGCAACCCTCGGCGGTCTGTTTCTGGCTATCGGCGGGATCCTGCTCGGGCTGATGCTTGAGGGTGGGAATCTCGGCCAAGTGCTCCAGCCCACGGCGGCCATGATCGTTTTTGGCGGCACGCTGGGCGCAGTCCTCATTCAGTATCCGTTGCCGGTGGCGATGAGCGCGTTCCGGCGGCTGGCGCAGGTGTTCGTCGAGCCCGCGCAGAATGCGCAATCGACCATTGAACTCCTGGTCAAATACGCAAACCAGGCGCGAAGGGAAGGCATCATCTCGCTCGACAAAGAACTCGCTACCATCCCCGATCCCTTCCTGCGGCGCGCCCTCATGTTGGCGGTGGATGGGACCGACCCGCAGGAACTCCGCAACACCATGGAGCTCGAACTGGATAACAAGGAAGAACAGGAAGAGAAAATCCGTACTCGGTTTGATCCAGGTTATGCAACACCTGGACAAAATCGACGAAGTTGGAAGAGGTATTGCCGTCGCGTTCGTGGCTACTCTTTACGGAGTTGGCGCCGCCAACCTCATTTTGCTGCCTGCAGCGGGAAAACTAAAGATTCGCATCCGCGACGAGCAGATCATCCGCGAAATGATGCTCGAGGGTGTCGTTTCCATCCTCGAGGGAATGAACCCTCGCGTGCTGGAAGGAAAGCTGCTGGGGTTCCTCACCGAAGCCCACAAACCCACCGCCGTCGCTGAGGTGTCCAACGCATGAGCCGGCGCAAGCAACGCACCAGTCACTCCAATCACGAGCGCTGGCTGGTTTCTTACGCTGATTTCATCACCCTCTTATTTGCCTTTTTTGTCGTCCTTTACGCCTCGTCGCAAGTCGACAAAAGAAAAGTCGGAAAACTCGCTTTTGCGATTCAGGCCGCTTTCCAGGAAATGGGAGTCTTTCAGGGTTCCACTAATGCAGGGCCTATCGATGTCGCAAACCCGATGTCCTTCAATAGCTCGCCAACCGTCCAAAACACAGAGCGTATCGCGAGTCTGGGATGGATTCCGTCTCACCCCGATGCTTCGCTCGACCCAGGGATGGAAGTCGGCGATCTGGCTCAATTGCAGGCCGAGCTGGAAGCCGCGCTCGCATCGGAAATCCAACGCAAGGAAATCGCCATGCACCGCGAGCCCGACGGCTTGGTCATCAGTTTGCGCGAGGCGGGTTTTTTCGAAAGCGGCTCAGCTCAGATGAAGTCAACCTCGCAGGCCACCCTTGACCGCATCGCCAGCATGCTGCGCGAACGCGATTATCGCTTGCGCATCGAGGGCCACACCGATAACGCGCCCATTCACAACTCCCAGTTTGCCTCGAACTGGGAACTCTCCACATCACGGGCAACCGAAATTGTGCGGCTCCTGATCGTCCGAGAAGGGTTCGGTCCCGCTCGTCTGAGCGCTGCCGGATACGCCGAGTATCACCCGGTCGCAAACAATCTCACCAGCGAAGGCCGCAGCATGAACCGCCGTGTGGATATCGTCATCATCGGCAATGCTTGGACGGTGACTCCTATCGCCCAAGCCGCGGCCCCGGCTCAAGGTCGAGCCGCGGCCCCGGTAGTGACAAAGACGGCGAAGCCGACTCCCGCAGCCGTCCTCGAACCAACCGTCGTGAGGTCGCTGGACCCTCGTCTACAGCAGTAGTTCCATCCAGAGTGCGTCTTCGATGGGGATCACAGAATACGGCGCGATTTCCCGGAACCCGATTCTGCGATAGAGTGCGACGGCATCCGTCATTGCCGAGGCAACGGTATCGAGACGCATGCGCTCATAGCCGATGGCGCGTGCCTCCGCGACTATGCGTTCCACAAGCAGCCGGCCCAGGCCCCTGCCACGATCGGCAGGCCGCACGTAAAGCCGCTTCATCTCGCAGATTCCAGCTTCAAGTTTGCGCAACGCAACGCATGCCGCGGCGTGGTTAGCATATCGGACAAGCAGTAATCTCCCGGTCGGCGGACCGTACGCACCCGGAAGGTTTTTCAACTCCTCATCGAAACTCTGGAAGCACAGGCTGAAGCCGAGCGAGCTGCCATATTCGAGGAAAAGGCTGCGAGCTTGTTCGATGTGTTCGGGGAGTGTGGCCCGAAGCAATTCGATTTGGCTCCCATCGGTCGCTTGACTCGGATCTTCCTGACGTAGATTGTCTTGATTTAGGTCTTCCTGATTAGGATCGCTTTTGCTGCCGGCAGAGGTCGTCACTGGAGAACCTTACAGTTGTATTCGGAAGCTCCACCAATTTTACCCCCCGTTCAGTCGATTGCGCCCGGCGCAACGGACGATTAAGATTTCTCCACTCCTATGTCTGAAGTTATTTCAACCGGCCCCGTTACCGCGCATTCGGTTTCTACCCCTGCCCCCGAAACCTCCGTCGAGGTATTTGCCGTTTACGGGGTTGAGCCCGAGATTCAGGCCTACGCCATGGCCAAGTATTCGCGCTCCTCGCTCTCGCTGAAGGAGTCGCTGAAGGAAATTACTCAGCAGAAGGCCGAAAAGTTTCTCAACACCTTCTACTTCCAGTATGGGCATCGCTCCATTGCCGACCTTGCCCACATCGCGCTCGCCATCGAGCGCCTCTCCATCCTCGCCGCCATCGTCGTTGCCGACGAGCAGCGCTGGGATGGCCAGGAGCGATCCACTCGCTACCAGGACTTCAGGAAGAGCGGTTACTACACGCCCAGTTTCCAGGATGACGTTGCTTCGCGGACTCTCTATCGCGAAACCATCG
>WNFN01221563.1_pt1 | contig 10614 bp, 11 predicted proteins | sample 5400161 | NCBI WGS metagenome assembly WNFN01 (sample SAMN13153353, study PRJNA577476) | soil metagenome | isolation source: 80 cm saprolite on Douglas fir-dominated hillslope | place: USA:California | collected 2013-09-17
TCCAAGCTTCATGAACCCGATTGGTATCGCTCCAAGCTTAGACCAGGCAATGACCAAACGGAACGCGGCATAGTCTGCGCGACGCAATGTTGCTCTTGCTAGCGTCAGCGCCGCCAAGCCTATAGCTGGCAAGCAAAAACCGCCAAGCAAATTTGGCCTATGTCGCAAGAGAGCAAGACTATTATTGGCCGACCGCTTGGCGAAACGGGACGGGCGCTTGTTGGCGCAACCAATGTTCAAGAGAACTTGTCGTAACGTACGAATTGCGGGGGCAGCCGCGCCTCCCTGATCAAGACGCGGAGCGCACCGTCTACCATGATCGGCGGGCCGGCGACGAAGCCGACCATGTTGTCGTAGCGCCCGCTCATCGTCTGCTGGGCCGCATCCGCGACCAGGCCGTCCATGAGGCGAATGTGAGGGAATTCTGGATGCACGGCCGCTGGCGACTGCTCGTGCGACAGTGCCAGCGTCACTTTCAGCCGGCCTTCCGTTTGGGCGGCATAGTCGCAAAGCTCGTTTAAGTAGAACCCATCCTCCAGCGTGCGCACACCGAAGAAGACGTGACCAGTATGGTCACGGAAATAATCCTCTCTGGCGGCGCGTTCGATGATCGAGAGCATCCCGGCGATGCCTGAGCCGCCGGCAATACATAGGATGTTCTTGCCTTCCTCGGGGTGAAACGTCGCGCGGCCAAGCGGACCGAAGACGTCGACCGTGCGGCCCGCTATGTCGTTCCGAAACACCCAGTCCGAGAACGCTCCGCCGGCCTTCTGCTTGATCACGAAGACGAGTCGGTCGACCTCGCGGCCAAAGTTGACCATCGAGTAGGCTCGTCCACCTTTGACCTCGGGGGCTTCGAGCACGACGAACTGGCCCGCCTCGAAACTCATCGGGCGCGACAGAGCAAGCTCGAAATGGACCACATCGCGCGTGAGTTTGCGCAGCGCGTCAATGTGGGCGGTTCGGTGTTGCGGCAGGGTGCCGCATCCCGACCTTGCCACAACCCTAGCGGGGACGCGTACGAGACAATCGCTGCTCGGGCGCGCTTGGCACATCAGGACATCGCCTTTGTCGCGCTTTAGTTTGGCGAATCCCGGCGCCTGATCCCAGTCGATGTGAGCGGACCCCTGCATGATCCGCCCGCGGCAGGTGCCGCACGTCCCGGTGGCGCATTCGTAAGGCAGCGTGAGGCCTCGGGTGAGGCCAGCATAAAGCAGCTTGTCAGTTGCCCCACACTCGAAATCGAAAACGCCCGAATTCGTTTCGACGGTAATTTTCATTGACGACGGCTATCGGTGGTTGGGTTTCGAGCGCGGCGGATCAGGCCTTGCTGAAGAAATCGTCGTCCTTGATGTCGTCCTCGTCTTCGAATTCGTAGACGAGTTCCTTGTCGATCAACGCGAGGATGTCGCCATTTTCCAGCTTCACTTCGTAGCTCTGCAGCGGCCGCTCGGTCTCGCCGAGCATGTCGAGCGAGCTCAAGTCCCACGACCATAGGTGCTTGGTGCAAGTCAGCGCACAGTTGGCGATAACACCGGATTCCTCCAGCGGCTCCTGCATATGCGGACATAGCGGCGGAATAGCGCGAAAACCGCCGCCATAGTTGGCGATGAGGAGCGTCACCTCGTCGACCGTGAACTTCTTCAAGGTGTTCTCGGGAACGTCTGTAACTTTACAGACGCGTTTCCAGGTCATGACGGCCTCGCTAGCTCATGCAAATGTTCCACGCCGACCGAAGGCATGAGAGCCTGCATTCCGGTTACTGCAAAGCCGCGGCACACGTAATGGAATAGTCGCGGGTCCGCCATTCGTGCGCAGCAAAATCGCGCTCGGCCCAAGGCGCACCACGTTTCTCAGATCGGCCAGTGCGAGCCCTTATCAAGCCGGCGATTGTCGAGACGCACTTCTCGCTTGATGAATCGGACCTGATCGTCTTCGAGCTTGAGCGTGTCGATGTAACGGCCGACCAGAAACAACCGGCTTTCTCCGGCGTCGATGTGCGAGTTCACGCCGTCGAGGAGGTTCTGATAGACCACGAAGGAGCTGACCGCGGAGGCGGTCTTGCCATCATCGGCAACATCGACGGTATAGACCGTAGTATGCCGCCTAAGTGGCGAGTGGTCGGTATTGTGCTTGGGCAGCAGCTTGACCATGGTCGCCAGGTCGTTTCGGCTGCCCTGGAAATACGTCATGTCGCGATTGATTTCCGGGCTGAACGACTTGATCGCGTAGTGGAAGCTGGCGTCGCAAAGATCCAGCCACTGCTCCCACTTCTGATCATCCAGCAGCAAGGTCGCACGATAGATCGTATCGCGCACGACATCGGCGACGTCAGCGCCGTTACGCGTCATTTAGACATCCTCCCGGCTGCCGCGCGGTGACCGCGTCACTCCGCGGCGTCGGCAGCGGCGGGGGCCAAGTACGGCTGCGCCGGATCGCGCGGCAGCCGGTTCATCCACTTGCCCCATTCGCTGTAGTAGTGGCGCATCCCATTCTCGTCGTGAATGGTCTGGTTCTCGCGACGGCCGTGGAGGATGCGGCGCGGTTCCGAACCGGGCAGCATGGTTGCGCCCTGTCCGGTGACGCCGAGCAGATCCTCGTGCAGGTTGCGACCGAACGGGCCCCAGATCGAGTTGTGATGGTTGACGCGCGTCTGCCGTTCCTCCTCGGTGTCGCGTTTCAGGCCGAGGCCTCTGAACTCGATCATCACCTTGTCCGGCGCAAGCGGCGTGACGACGTCGCAACGCAGCGCCGAGCCGCGCAGGTTGAAATTCATGCCGGGGAATAGATCGATCATGTACCACTGGTTCGGCGGCAGGTACGGGAACGAGAGCGCGGCGCGGCTCTCGAATCCCTCATATTTGTCGTAGTTCACCTCGAAGGTGCCGACCACGACATGGCCGTGTTCGAACGACTCGTTCTTGCGTCCGAAGTAGGCGTCGTTGAAGCCCGTCACGCGGTTATGATAGTGCATGAAGTCGTGGTAGAATTCGCTGTTGGTGTCGTGCCAGAGCTTGTAGTTCGTCGGAATGATTGCCTTGTGATAGTGGAACACTTCGAGCGGCTCGGCCTCGAGTGATTTCCTCAGGCATTCAAACGGCTTGCCGCACCACTCTTCCAGGGGGATCGGATTGTCGTTGAGGCTCACCCACACGAACCCGCCGAACTTCACCTCGCAGCGCAACCGTCGCAGACCAACATTCTCCTTGCCCAGCCGGTCCTGATAGCCCTCTTTCTCGCGGCTGATGTAGACGCAATTTCCCTTCAGATCGTACTGCCATGCATGGAACATGCAGGTCATGCGTTTCGGGTTCCCCGAAGGCTGGCCGTCGAGGAAGCTCCCGGAGGGGCGCCGCTCGATGATCATGCCGCGATGCGCGCACACGTTGAGAAACGCACGCACTTCGTTGTCGGGACCGCGGCACACGATGATCGGCTCGCGGGCGATGCTGGTGGTGCGGAAGTCGTACAAGTTGGGCAGTTCCGACTCGTGGCAAACCGGGATCCACGTACGCCTGAAAATGTTCTTAAGCTCGTCCTCGAAAATCCGTGGGTCGGAATAGACGCGGCTGTCAACCCACTCACCAGGCTGGAGCGGCGGATCCGCCAGCCACTGCTTGTGGTTCTTTGCTGGCATTTCATTCCTCCAGTCTTGCGCCCACATCGGGGTGCGGGGGTGCCAAGATCACGCGTAATTTTAACAGAGGCATCGTTTTATCCCAACAGATACATGGGATCGAAAGTTCCTATTTCGTAATTGAGAGCACGAATATTCCATCGCGCGTGAAGTCCCTTGCGGGCGCTCCGCTCTCGGGCGTACGCTCGACTTGCTGCGGCGTCGTGGCAGGAGGCGACTTTTCCTGTCTCGGAGCGACTGCTGCCTGGTCGCCGACCAGAGGCGCGTGTTTCGGGACTCATTTTCGGTTTTTGACACGTCGATCAGCCCGGGGCAACCGGGCGATCTTGGTCCAGGGAGGGAAGGGATGTCGAAGCTCAGCAAGCGAATCGGAATTTGGTCGACGCTGGCGTGCGTAGCCCTGCTGGCGCCGAGCGCGGGATACGCGGCAGTCGAGTTCGGCAAGCAGGGCGAGCCGGTAAAGCTGGTCGTCGGCTATCAGCCCTATTACACCGAGTCCTGGTCCGGCGTCGTCATCAACGGCAAGCAGTTGTGGAAGAAATACCTGCCGCCGGGCTCGACCGTAGAGTTTCAGGTCGGACTGCAGGGCGCCATCATCGTTAACGCGATGACCGGCGAAAAGCAGCATATCGGCTACGTCGGCGACATGCCGGGGATCGTCTCCACCTTCCGCAATCTGCCGGATCGTGGCGGCACGGATATCCGCATTGTGGCGACGCTCGGCACGTCGAAGCAGCAGTGCAACATTTTCCTCGTTCGCAACGATGCGCCGCAATTCAAGAGCGGCAGGGAGGCGGTGCAGTGGATGGCCGGCAAGGACACCTCCTCGCCGCACGGCTCGTGTACGGATCGCTTTGCGCGGTTGGCGTTCAAGCAGGCGGGCATCCAGCCGAAGACCTACCTCAACCAGAACATCGAGGTCATCACCACGAATTTCCGCGCCAGCAAGCTCGATGCGGCAGTTATCTGGGAACCCACCGCCAGCAAGATCGTGCACAGTGGGTTGGCGCGCCGCGCCGCGAGCGGCGAGGATTTTGACGCGCTCGATGGGGGCTTCCTGGTCATGCTCAACGATCTGATCACGCAGCGGCCGGACGTGCACCGGGCCTGGCTCGAAGCCGAACTTGACGCCCAGCTTTTTCTTGCCGATCCCAATAATGCAGCCGAGGTGTCCAAGCTGGCAGAGCAGCAGACCGAGCAGTTCGACCGAAAGGTCCTGTGGGCTTCGCTGTACGGAGAGACTCCGAAGGATGCCGGCGGCGGAGACGTGAAGATGCAGCTCGACTTCATCGTCAATGAGCGGGTGCAGAAGCTTATCGCTGAAGCAACCGAGTTCCTCAACGGCTTGCCGAACAAGCCGGCGGCATCGCCGAAGATCCGCGACGGTGGTGTTTACGATAAGATCGCGCGCGAAGTGCTCGAGAAGCGCGGTCTCAATAGTCCTGTCAGCGTGATCAAGGCCCAACCGCTGTCGGCATTCAAATAGCGGCGAGGCGCGCCGTCTCGTTGGCGGCATGCGAGCGGCGGTCCCGAACACGCATGCCGCAGCATGACTCCGGAAAGGGCGCGAGGCGAGTGTGCGTCGGGCGTTTGGTTCGGCCGGATCCGCGTGATGAACAGCCTCCCAGCATCCAAGCTCGTGTGATGGCGGCGACAGGCGCCAACCGATGCATCAAGTTGTCTCTCCAGGTGAGTTTCAGGTTGCCCCCAGGGCCACACCGAATCGGCTCGCGCGCGCATGGTATCTGCTGACGAAGACGGCTAGATCGCCGACGCCCTACCTGATGGCATTCGGCATTTTACTCTGGGTCTTCGTCTACTGGCTGCTGTGTGAGGGCCTGAAGCTGCCCCGCTTCGTGAAGATTCCGGGGCCGATCACCGTCTTGAGCGAGTGGCTGTCGATCGCGACTTCGATCGGCGTTCCCCTCGGATTGGTTATGGGCTGGTCGCGTACGTTCCGCGATTACACTTTCCCGATCCTGGAAACGCTGCGGCCGATCCCGATCCTGGCTTGGGTGCCGCTCGCGATCCTGATGTTCAGCGGCTACGAGACCCCGGTCATCTTTCTCGCTACGTTGGCCTCGCTGTACGTTACCACGCTCAACACAATGCTCGGAGTGCAGTCGATCGATGAGGTCTACTTCCGAGCGGCCGGCTGCCTTGGATCCAGCCGTTGGGACGTCTTCCGTCATGTGGTGGTGCCGGGTGCACTGCCTTTCATCTTTACCGGCCTGCAAATCAGCATCGGCGTCGCCTGGTTCTCACTGGTCGCCGCGGAAATGGTGTCCGGGGATTTCGGCCTCGGCTATCTGATCCTTAGTTCGTACATGAACAGCGTCACGGTGCCGATGGTCATCGCGATGCTTACCCTCGGCTTCGTCGGCTGGTTCACCTCGGCGATGGTTCGGTTCGTCGGCAATCGGCTGATGCAATGGCATGCGCGCGCGCTCGCGCTGCAGGGCCGATGAAGCGCGCGGACGCGTCACTCGAGTTCAACGGTTCCAGCGGTATGCCGACTCGTGGCGCGCTCACCATCCGCGACCTGGTCAAAATCTACGATCCCGAGGGCGTCAACATCATGGCGGTGGACCACTGCTCCATGCAGATCACGCCGGGGGAGTTCTGCATGATCGTCGGTCCGTCGGGATGCGGAAAGACGACGCTCCTGAACGCTATTGCGGGCTTCCACTCGATCACGTCGGGAGAGATCTTTCTCGACGGCAAGCTGCTGTGCGGACCGGACAAGCCGATAGCGGCACAAGGCGCCGACCGCATCGTGGTCTTCCAGAACGGCGCGTTGTTTCCATGGAAGACGCTGGCAGAGAACGTCGCCTACGGCCCCATGGTGCAAGGCGTCCTGTCGAAGCGAAATGCCCTGGCGAAGGCGCACGAGATGCTGGCCGAGGCGGGCCTCGGCGAGTTCGGTGGCAAGTATCCGGGCGAGGTTTCCTCGGGCATGGCCCGCCGCGCCGAGATCGTGCGCGCGCTCATCAACAAGCCGAAGGTATTGCTGCTCGACGAGCCCTACCGCGCCATGGACGGGCTGACCAAATCGATCATGCACGAGGCGCTGCTCGAAGTATACGATCGCACCAAGGTCACCATCTTCTTCATCACCCACGACCTCGAAGAGGCGATTTTCCTCGGCGACCGCGTATATGTGCTGACGACACGGCCATGTCGTCTCAAGAAAGTGGTCAACGTCGACATTCCGCGCCCGCGCAACTACGAAGTCCTGTCGTCCGAGCAGTTCAGGTTGCTGATCGAGGAAACCAGGGATGCCGTGCACGAGGAAGCCATTAAGGCCTTCCAATTGGGCGAGAGAGAGCTAGCCTGAGCAAGGCGAGAGCAAACCATGGCCAGTGTCGGCGAGGTCAGTCGTCCCATCGGCGTCGCGCGCTCGCGGCGCTCGTTCCTGCGCAGGACGCTGGGCCGGCAGGAGTTCTGGCGCGGTTGCGTCGCTATCATGGTGTTCCTAGCCCTGTGGGAGATCGGATCGCGCTCCGGGGAGTGGTTCGGATACACGCTTCCCTATGTCGGCCTTCTGCCGCCGCCGTCCGATGTTGCGGTGGCCTGGTCGAAGGTTTTGATGAAATGGGGATACTGGGAAAGCTGGTACCAAAGCTTCAAGCGGGTGCTGACCGGCTTCATCGTCGCGCAGATCATCGGCATTCCCTTCGGCCTGATGCTGGCCATCAACAAATACTTTCGCGACATCTTTTTCCCGCCCTTCGAAGCGCTCCGCCCGATCCCTCCGCTTGCGTGGGTGCCGGCCTCGTTGATTTTCTGGCCGACCAACGAGATGTCGATCGCGTTCGTCACCTTCCTCGGCGCCTTCTTCACGATCGTGATCAACGTGCTCGGCGGTGCGCGCACCGTCGATGTGCGCTACCTGCGGGCCGCGCAATCCATGGGCGCAAACAATTGGCACCTTTTCTGGAGAATCGTCCTGCCGGGAATATTGCCGTCGATTTTCACCGGAGCTGCCGTCGGCATGGGCATAACTTGGGAGGTGGTGGTGGCCGCGGAGATGATTTCGAGCGGCGGCACGCAAGGCGGCGGCGGCCTCGGCTTCTTCATCTGGAACTCCTACATGGGGGGCTCCATACCGCAAATCGTCGTCGGCATGATCTCGATTGGCATTGCCGGATACCTTTCGAGCACCGTCATCCGCATGATCGGCCACCGCGCCATGCCCTGGCGCAACCTATTCTGATCCGCAAATAGGGACCCCTTGATGCCCAGGCAGGTCAACAATATCGATCAGCCAGGCTCCGTTGCCGGCCTTGCGGCCGGGAACGCGTTGCAGGCGAGCGTCGAGATCAGGGACGTCTGCAAATCCTACGGCGAGGAGTGGGAGCGGCAGGATGTCATCAAGGATCTGACGCTCGATATCTTGCCCGGCAAGCTCACCGTTGTCGTGGGCCCTTCCGGTTGCGGCAAGTCGACGCTCGTCAACCTGATCGCAGGCTTCGAGCGGCCAGATCGCGGCGCGATTCTGCTCAACGGCCGGCGCGTCACCGGCCCCTCCAGGGACCGGATGGTGGTGTTCCAGGAGACGGCGCTGATCCCTTGGCAGACGACGTACCAGAACGTGGTATTCGGCCCGAAGCTTCGCGGCGACCTCAAAGGCAAGGCGCTGCGTCAACGCGCACATGAGCTGCTGACCAAGGTCGGGCTGCAGGACTTCATCCACAAATACCCGCTTCAGCTGTCGGGAGGCATGCAGCGGCGTGCCGAGTTGGCACGCGCGCTGATCAATCAGCCCCAAATCATGATCATGGACGAGCCTTTCCGCGGGCTCGACGCCATGTCGCGCGGCCTGATGCAGGAGTTCTTCCTGCGGCTGTTCGAAGAGAACCGGCGCACCAATCTTTACGTCACATCCGAGATCGACGAGGCAATTTTCCTCGCGGATCGGCTGGTCGTGCTCTCGAACCGGCCGGCGCAGTTGCGCGCGGTGATCGATATCGATCTGCCGCGCCCCCGGCACTATCAGGTGCTGAGTTCGCCCGAGGCCTTCGAATACAAGCGCGAGGCGATGGAGATCCTTCACCAGGAGGCGATGCGCAGCTTCAGGCCTTCTGCAACCGGCCGTTTGCCGGGCCGTCGGTGACTCCCGGGCACCGGTTCATTCGCGCCCCGGCATGGAGCTTCTGACCGACCGCACGATAATCATCGCTCTGGCGATCGCCGGCGCGTGCTTCGCGACGGTGGGAAGCTTGTTGCGAAGCCGGAGCCGCAAAGCCGCAAGGTTGGCGTATTTGATGGTCTGGGTCGGCTACCTTGTCTCGCTAGCGAGCGTGGCGCTCTTCGTCGCAGCGGGGTTCTTGTCCAACCGCTGACATTGTCCGACGATCAGCCGTCGTTTCCAATGGTCCCGCGCACATGAATGTGATATCTGCGCGAGAGGCAAGGATACGCGTGTGTTGCCTTGCTTCGATCGTATTGGGGCTCGTGGGCTCCCTCCGTAGTGGCCCAGGACTACAAGGGCATATATCGTTCCCTGCCGCCGTTATACCTGCTAGACGAAACAGGATTACATTCGGGCTAGGAGAGGTTTGCGATGAACACAAAACTTGTAGTCTTGCGGAACGGTAAGCCTCTCTTTGAATATCCGATTGAACTCGATGGGGATGCCGGCCTAGCAGTTGGAGCAACTATGGCGCTCAGTGAATTTCGTCGGCTCAGTCCAACGATCAGCCTGCTCGACCCTGAAATCTCGATCCGTTTCGAAAACTCGAGTGAGCTGCACAATCCGTGGCTCCGTGGCTGGAAATTCCCTGTTCCTCGAAAAATTTTCCCTGATACATCTTTGGAAATTCTCTGTTCCGTTGCGAAGGGAATTCGCCTGTAAGCTATTGAATCCGCGCGCGCTGATCAGACACGAAAATCGCGATGAGTGGCCCGGATTCTGCAAAATTCCCTGTTAATTTCCCTGTTAGTACGGGGCCTGCCCGCGCCATGTAAGATGCCGCGATTGCCCAGGTACCGCCTGCGGTCCGCTTCAGATCACCTTCAATGATGGAACCAACCAGACGCTAACTCTGCCCCGCACCGCGATTGGGGTGCCGAATATTTCGGGTTCATCGATACGGCGACGTTCAGTATTTTACTATTTCCGATCTAAGCAATGATGCGTGGGGTCTGGACGTTGTTAGCTTCAATGCGCCGGCCCGCGTCCCAGTCCCTATCGTTGGTTCCGGGCTGCCCGGCGTATTCCTGGCAGGCGGTGGCCTTCTCGGCTGGTGGCGACGGCGGCAGAGAATCGCCTGAGCTTCCGCTGGCATGTTTCCTGTCATGCTGGCGATTAGGGGTGGCGACGGCGGGGTTCTGGTTTTTGCGGACCGGAAGGCAAAGTCTGGGTATTCTCGTTATGCTGACATTCACCACCGTCATGGACGCGCGTGTGTGTGTCTGGGAGGAAACGATGTTTTTGCTGGCACGGTACACGGTCGCAGCGGCGGTCTTCCTGAGTGCATCGGCTGCAACCAGGCGGGGCGCTGCATCGGACTTATGCAAGGGCTTGGATATCCGTCGCGGCTCTTTGGCGTTTGTCCACCAGACGAGGTGACATTGGCTCAAAGAGCGCGTGTGGCCGTTACATACGTCGAGGCGCGTCCCGAGCGGATGCACGAAGATTTTCGAGCCCTCGCGGTCGAGGCCATGCAGAAGGCTTGGCCGTGCAAGTGACGGAAGGGGACGGTTATTGCCTAGTCTAGGCCGCGTACTCATTAACGCGCAGATCGCAGTCCCCTTGTCCGAGTCATGTTCCCAGATAAACCAAGACTGCGCTGGTTGTCGTGCAGCACGGGCGGGAACAACCACAGAAAACGCCATCGGTTGTGCGGCGAAACGAAGAACGAAGGATCGACGGACAGCGCACGGGAACGGCACGGCCTTTTCCGCTGTGGCGCCTTCCAAGCGGCCCGTATTCGCCGCCCATCGATCCAATATTCGAGAGTGGTATTGCCCCC
>WNFN01234827.1_pt1 | contig 10614 bp, 9 predicted proteins | sample 5400161 | NCBI WGS metagenome assembly WNFN01 (sample SAMN13153353, study PRJNA577476) | soil metagenome | isolation source: 80 cm saprolite on Douglas fir-dominated hillslope | place: USA:California | collected 2013-09-17
AGAATTTTGGGAGACCCACTGGCCACCCCAAATTGCCAGCATCACCAGGATGAAACCCAGCACTGAAGCTTCCAGCACCTTGCCGGGGCGAATCCGTCGCAGATAGATGCCCATCAGCAGAGCGATTGGAATTGTCATGGCAATCGTGAATGTGCCCCAGGGACTCGACTTCAGTGCATTCACCACGACCAGGGCCACCACGGCCAACAGAATGATCAAAATAACGATCACCGCCGCGTAGGCGATGAATCCGCCAATGCGGCCCGTTTCTTCTTTTGCCATTTCCGTCAGCGACTTTCCGTCACGACGCACGGAGAACAACAGAATCACGAAGTCCTGCACGCAGCCAGCGAACACGGCGCCAGCCAGGATCCAGAGAGTGCCGGGGAGGTAGCCAAACTGCGCCGCCAAGACGGGACCAACCAGCGGTCCGGGTCCGGCGATGGCTGCGAAATGGTGGCCAAAGACTACCCACTTGTTGGTGACGAGGAAGTCGCGGCCATTCTCCAGGCGCTCGGCCGGAGTGGCTCGCTTGGCGTCCAGGGCGAGGATTTTGATTGCGATGAACTTGCTGTAGAACCGGTATCCGAGGGCGTAACAGCAGGTTGCAGCTACCACGAGCCACAAGGCATTAATCGGCTCGCCGCGGTGCAGCGCGACGACCCCAACCGCGAACGCGCCGAGCAGAGCAACCGTTGCCCAGGCTAGAAACGAGAGAGATTTATTCATCCCAGTCGAGCATTGTGGCGAATCTTGCGCTCCGACGCAAATCCCACTACGAATATTGCGGTTTGACGGGCAATGGCCCCAGCGATTTGCCGCACCGTTTTAGCATCCGTCGGGTTTGGTGATAATCTAATTCTTCCGAACGAACTGCCAACCCTGCGGTTGGGGCGACTTTTCGTCCAGCCCGGTGCCCGGGGTGCATTCGAAGGATTTCGTTCTGACTTATCCCTGCACAGGAGAAATTCATGAAGATTGGTATGTTGACCGGCGGAGGTGACTGTCCTGGCCTGAATGCCGTGATCCGCGCCGTGGTGCGCAAGGGTGTGTTTCACTACGACGACGAATTCGTCGGTTTTCTCGAGGGCTGGCGTGGTCTGATTGAGGATAAAAGCATGCCGCTCGATCTCGCCGCGGTGGGCGGCATTCTGCCCCGGGGCGGGACCATTCTGCGGACCTCGCGTACCAATCCTTCGAAACGCGCCGATGGAATCGAGCGCTGCGCCGCCACTCTTGAGAAACATGAGATCGGAGCCCTGATTGCGATTGGCGGTGACGATACGCTTTCGGTCGCGCAGAAGCTCCACGAAACAGGGATCAAGGTTGTCGGAGTCCCCAAGACTATCGACAACGATCTGAGCGGCACCGATTTTACATTTGGATTTGACACCGCGTGCAACGTTGTGTGCGAATCGATTGACCGCCTCCACACTACCGCCGAGGCTCACAACCGGGTCATGGTCGTGGAAGTGATGGGGCGCGATGCAGGCTGGATCGCCCTGTATAGCGGCATTGCCGGCGGCGCCGACGTCATTCTCATTCCAGAGCGGCCTTTCGACGTTGACAAGGTGGCAGAATCGATCCGGCAGCGCCACGAACGCGGACGTTATTTTTCCATCGTGGTTGTCGCCGAAGGGGCGAAGTTCTCGCAGCAAGAGGGCACTGGCAGCCCTGTCCTGCAAGACATGGGGAAGGACGAGTTCGGCCACGCCAAACTCGGCGGCATCGCTAATATTCTGGCCCGTGAAATTGAAAAGCGCACCGGCTTCGAGACCCGTGCGGTCGTACTCGGACACATCCAGCGTGGCGGCTCGCCTACGGCCTTCGACCGCGTTTTGGCGACGCGCTATGGATTGGGCGCGATTGACATGGTTCATCGCGGGGAGTTTGGTTGCATGGCAGCATTGCGGTCGAACAAGATTGTCTCGATTCCCCTGAAGGAAGCAATTGCTCGCAATCGCACCGTGGACGACGAGATGATCGAGATGGTGGAAGGTCTCTTCGAAAAAACCTCAACCAAGGAAGCGGTAAGCAGCTAAGAGTATCGAGCATTAGCGTTTGTAAAGAGGGGCCCGGGCCGGCCCGGGCCCCTTTGTTGATTCCGCTTTGCTGTTGGTAGTTTAGAGAAGCAAGTCCGCTCAGCTCTCGCAACCGCCAGATCGCATTCTGCTGGTCTGGGCTCTGCATTAGTTTGTGACCCGTATCATTTCTGACTCTCGCATAAAGCTCCAGTATCATGGCGGCTTGAAGGAAAGCCGAATCACGAACTGCTCGTGGCTAACGGCGAAACGCCTCCGTGCTCACGGATGCATTTTAGCTTTGGGCCTGTGGTCGATCTACGTTTGGAACATCTCAACTCCAGGCTTGCTCGATCGTGGTGGCAATCTCAAGGGAACGGACTTCTTGCATCTGTACACGCTCGGCTCCATTGCGCTTGAGCATCGTGGCGCCGATCTGTACAACATGAATGCCCAGGCGAACCTTGCAGCTCAACGTGTGCCGATCGCCACGGGAATTCGCTACATACCGCTCTATCCACCTCAGGTTTCTATCTTTTTTGCACCAATAGCACGTTTTTCGTACAGCCGGATGCTAGCCGTCTGGCTGGCTGTAAATGTTCTGCTATACGGTTTGTGCGTTTACTTAGTTTGGCGCAGCTGCCCCTCGCTGCTCCAGGACAAAGTAGCATTTCTCGCCTTGGCCGTGGCTTTTCCGGGATACTTCCATTTGATTCTCTGGGGGCAAGCCTCTGCGGTCGCCCTTGTGTGCTTCACTCTAGCGTACCTCGCTTTGCGAAAAGAAAAGGAATTCCTCGCAGGGCTGGTCCTGGGAACTCTCATGTTCAAGCCGCAGCTAGGCGTGGCCGCGAGCGTCGTTTTTCTTGCAATGCGAAGGTGGAAGATTATTGGGGGTGCAGCTCTGTCCGCAGCGGGCCAGGTGCTCGTAGCGTGGGCATATTACGGCTGGGGACCGCTTCGTGACTGGATGCGGACGGTGCTCGGCGTATTCGACTCGCTGTCGGTGCTCGAGCCCAAGCTGTACCAAACGCATTCGCTTCGTTCCTTCTGGAACTTGCTTCTGATTCCGCCGCACATCTCGCTCGCGTTGTATGCGGGCAGCGCATCTCTGGTGGTTGTTGGGGTGGTCATGGTGTGGCACAGCCAGCTTCCCTTGTCGGTGCGCTATTCGGCGCTGCTGCTGGCGACTGTACTCGTATCTCCACATCTCATCGTCTATGACATGGTCATTTTGGCTCCGGCATTTCTTCTGCTTGCGGACTGGCTGATCGCCAAGCCACAAGATGCCTTTGGCCACCGGATGGGAATCGTTCTTTACTTCGCGTACCTATCCCCCTTGCTGGGGCCGTTGAGCCAAAGGATCCGCGTGCAGTTCTCGGTTGTGCTGATGACCGCGGCTGTTTTTATGATCTGGCACGCGGGGCGACGAACGAATTCTGTTTCTAGCGAAAGCATAAGTTCGGTTAGGGCCCCGACCTTGGATGCATCGGCGTAGGCTCGTCAGGAAGAAGCTACTCTCCGAACAGGAATGCGAGAGCTTCGGGAAACCGTCGCGCCCACGCAGACTCATGGTGGGATGCGCCGTCTTCGATCATGATCCGCAAACGTTTCTCGTTCAGTCCGGCGCGACCTAGAATTGCCGCAAGCTCTCGGACATCATCTACTACACTCTGATTTCGGTCGGCCCTTCCGGCTTCCTCGGTTCCCGTAGCCAGAAAGATTCGATCGGGCCAGTCCCTTCTTGCGCGGACCTCCCTGATCAATTGACGGTTGGAGGCCCATAGCGAGGGGCTTTCCAGCAGCAGCCGTCCGATTACACCTGGCCACGCGAGTGCGGTGTAAAGCGCGATCAAGGCTCCCAGCGATGAGCCGCCAAGTCCGGTATTGTCCGGGCCGGTCGCCACGCGGTAGGTGCGGCCAACAAACGGCATGACCTCTTTGATCAGGAAGTCCGGATAACGTCGGCCCTGCACGCGCAGCATCATCGGCTGCAGCGATCGATGAGGCATGTATTCACGAAAACGATCCTTCCCGGCGTTGTCGATCCCTACCACAATCATCGGAGGAATCGCGCCTTCGCGGATCAGGCGGTCCGTGGTTTCATCGACCTGCCACTCTACGCCGGTAAAGGATGTGGCGGTCTCAAACAGGTTCTGCCCGTCATTCAGGTAGAGCACCGGATAGCGGCGACCGTGGTTGGAAACTTCGTCGTATCCCGGGGGCAGCCAGACCCTGATGAATCGGGTGTTGTGGAAAATGCGGCTCTTGAACTCGTGGATCCGCAGATCGCCGGTGGCTGAGCCCGCACGGATCACACACGGCGAAGAGGCCTTTGGCTGATTTTCGTTTGTCTGGATTCCATCCATCAGGAGAGTTTTGCGAACTTTCGTTATGAAATGAAGGTCGAGGTTAAGGTTGAGGAATCCGTCGTCACAAATCTTTCGGTTGCGAGAGCTTCACGAGCCCAGCTAACACCGTGATCAGCGCAATCAGCGCCAACGAAGTCAGGCATAAGATGCACCACGTCATCAAAACGTATGCTTCGACATAGGTCAGATACAGAGCGAACGCCAAGCCCGCGCCTGCGGCTAACAGTAGGCGCGTCGGAGTCTGATCGTGAAACCGCTGAAAGGTAGAGAGCACCAGGAGCAGTCCGTATCCGGCCACACCGATTCCGGCGACTGGAATTCCAATAAGGGTCGAATACTCGCTTCGGTTCACAATGTCGCAGTTGAACTTTTCACCGAACTCGCAATATGACGTCGCAGACTTCGCGTAGTGACGCTGCAGCGACACCGCTGACACAATCATCCCAGCCAGTGACAAGATGGCTATGGCCCCAAAAAGAACGCGATGGCCGCTTCCGACGTCAGCTTTCGTGCTCGACGTTGGCGTGAGTGAGTGATTCATCACGGCAAGCTACACCCGGTCCGCCCGCTCAGATCCTCCATCGAGAGCACCCCCTCGTGGAGTGGACCACCTTCAAACTGCCAACTCGGAAACTGTTTGGCACCGGCGGCTTTGCATTCCGGAGCCATCTCGCGCGAGCCCTTGATGGCACATTCCTGGTAGGGCACATATTGAAACGCCTTGCCGAACATCTCCTTCTGGTCCAGGCAGTGCGGACACCAATAGAGTCCGTACATTTTCGCCTGCTTCGAAGCCAGACATTTTGCAAAGGCGTCGTAGTGATGGTTCTTGCGGTACGAACCGGCAGAGAATGCGCCAATAAAGAGCAATGTGATCGCGACACCCCACACAAGCGTCTTGCGAGACTTCGGTTCGCTTACGCCGGTGCGGCGGCCCTGCCGTCTTCGTCGTTCTTCAGACATGATTCATTTATATATCATGGGTACATATCACGGACCTCAGGCAACCACGTTAAGGGCTCCGGGCAAGACGTCCAATTTCTGACAGTGCAAGGTCAGCACTTCGCCATCGACCATCACATCCACAGGAGCGTCGAGATCAAATTCTACCCGGCGCGCCGTCTTTCGTTCGGCCAGCGGATGCTCGATGTGCGTGCCGTCATACAGCCCGGGCAAGTTGCGGATCAGCCCCAAGCGCCCGATCGGCCCCCATCGCACATATTCGATCAGGCCGCTGTTCACCTCAGCCTGGGGAGCGATCATCATGGTTCCCCCGGTAAACTTGCTGTTGTTGAAGGTGAGGAAAAGACATTTCCTCCGGTCGAAATCCGGCTCCCCTTCAACCCGCGTTGGGAACGGGCGACGGTTGAAACGAGCCAGAGTGAGAAAAACGGACACGATGTATCCCAGTTCTCCCCAGCTACTGAAGCGGCGCGCGCGTAGAGTGGCCACGTCCGCGGTGAATCCCATGCTCAGCAAATTAATGTAGTGCACAAGGCCAGCACGATGCCGCAGGCGCAGCACGTCGCATGGCCGACTCTGTCCCGCGAGCAACGACTCGATCGCGTGCTCTACCCCTCGGTCGCTGAAGTCGCGCAGAAAGGAATTCCCGGTTCCTAGCGGCAGAAACGCCAGGGTTGGGCGCTCTCCTTCGCTGGCCTCAGGGTAGAGTCCGTTGACCACCTCGTAGGACGTCCCATCGCCGCCGACAGCGATGAACTTGCGGACGCCCTGCCGGTAGGCCTCACGCGCAATTCGCTCGGCATCGCCAGGTGCGCGGGTCTCGGTGACCTTGATCTCAAGGCGGCCTGCTCGCAGGCGCTCGAGAGCGGGGGCCAGCAGCCTGCGGCTCTTGCCGCCTCCTGCAGCTGGATTTACGATGGCCAGATAAGATTGTCCCACGCGTCAGTATGCCGCTGGACCTGATGTCAGCAGCAAGTCCCCCAGTTGTCTTCCTGCAGAAATGTTTCCTTAAATCTTGCTCCAACCGGTATGCACTAGCGTCACAACGACACGACCGCGCTCCGCTCCGCCGATTCACCGACTTCCTCTGCCAATGCCTGGCGTTTGACTTTCATCGACGCGGTCCGTGGAAAATCTTTGTCCCAGATCAGATATCCACCCACGCGTTTGAAGTCTGGCAGTCGCCGATTGCGCGCGCCCACATCCTGCAGCAATTTGCTGTCGAATTGCTGGTTCGGTTCCAGTCGTAGGACAATCACAAGCATTTCTCTCCCCAGCTCTTTTTGGGGCCAGACGTAGTTTGCCGCAAAGACACAATACTCCTTCACCGTCAGACCGTCGAAGGCCGTCTCAATATCCTCGGGATAAATATTCTTCCCGCCTTCGGTGACGATCATGTTCTTCTTGCGCCCGAACAACTGCAGATGCCCGCTTCCATCGAATCGGCCTAGATCGCCGGTGAGCAGCCATCCATCGACGATGGTCTCGAGGGTAAGGTCGGGATCATCCAGGTAGTGGGACATTAGCGTCTTGCTGCGGGCAGCGACTTCCCCTATGCCAGTTGCATCAGGATTGAGAATGCGCAACTCAACGCCGGGCAGCGGTTTGCCAACCGTGTCGGCGCGAAAAGGTTTCAGATCGTTCAGCGTGAGCGCGGTTCCACCCTCGGTTAGCCCGTAGCCATTCACCACCGGAAGTCCGAGGTCGTAGAAAAACTGCATGGTGGACGGCTCCATGAAAGCGCCACCTGTGATCAAGGCAAGTAATTCCCCGCCGAATCCGCGGTGCACGCCGGGCAGTAGCTTGCGGCTTAGTCCTACATTTGGCCTTCTTCGCGTGAGAAGCTTGTTTAACCCGATCATGCGATCGAGGAAGAATCGCTTCCACGACGGCAATTCGTCAAACTTCGCGCGCATGCCCCGCTCCAGATTCTTGAGGATCATTGGCACCAACGCCACGTAAGTGATCCGGTAGCGGACAAAGGCGTCGCGCACAAACTCCGGTCGCAGCGTTCGCAGGTGCACTACGGAAGCCCCGCACACGAATGGCCCGATGAAGCCCACCATGAAATCAATTGCATGGTTCGTCGGCAGAATGCTCAGGTGCCGCACCCCCGGCCAGAACGGATACCACGCAGTCAGCGCACGGCACTGTTCCAGATAGTTCTCGTGGGTAAGTACGCAGCCCTTGGGGCGCCCGCCCGTGCCCGACGAATAGACGATGCAGGCTACGTCATCTTTTTGCCGCATCACGAAGTCGGGTGCGCCATTGCGCTTGAAGTCTTCCCAGCGGAACCCGCCGGCAAGGTCGGTACCGAGGGGCGCCTCCGTTACCAGCACGATCTTGGTCTTGATGTTGTGAAAGTCGGGGGACTGCGTAATCGCCCGCCACAGGTGATACTCAACGATCAAGATCTTGGCCTTGGAGTGCGCCAGAAGTTGGAGATGCTCGGCCGCGGTCAATTTGTAATCGATGGGGACCAGCACTCCGCCACAGTAAAAGATGGCATACGCGGAAATCAGCCATTTCGACTGATTAGTCATGATGATGGCCGCGCGATCACCGGGATCGAAATCCGCATCCTCGAGCGCCCGCGCCAGGGGAAGCGCGATCTCTTTGAAGTCGGAGTACGTGAGCCGGAGCTTCTCGCGATCACGCTCGGCCTCAATTAGGCAGACCTCACCGGCGAAGCGGTTCAGCGCGTCGCGCAGAGCCGCACCCAGGCAGGTGTATTGTTGCAGATCAAGCATCAAAGACTTATTTCAACACGGAGACCCGGAAGCGCGGAGAAAAGCTTAGTTATCAATCCATTACCTGCCGATTCTCGATATTAACTTCAAGGAGTCCGGCGACCGTGAATGTTCCCCTTACAGCCTCGCCTGGATCTTGTTCGCCAATGTACGGAAGTCGGTTACGCCTTGCAATTCGTAATCCGGTAACTCGACATGGAAATGATGTTCCAATCGCGTCAGTAAATCGAGAGTCTGCAAACTGTCGATGCCAAGCGCTTTGAAGAAGTCTTCGTCGGGGTCGAGTTTTTCACGCGAAATCTTGAAGTGTGTCGCTGCCAGATTCAAGATCTCGTCGAGCGTTTTATCGGTAGTAGGCATATTGATCCTGTTTGAAATTACTTCCACGCTAAGGCAAGTACGGCTGAGCATCTGTACTCTCTACGAATTTCTTCAGACCGGCTTCGACGGCGGGCCTGGCAAAGAGTTCGCAGAAGATGTCGATTTCGCGCCGCAACTCCTCCTCAGGAATCGGTTTGATAAACCGTTTGGCAACTGTGGCTGTCTCGCTGTCGAATTTCTCCATCTGCGCAGCTGTAGCCCGCGCCGCGCGAACAGCTTCCCCTTCGGACACCACCTGGCTGACCAACCCAATTTGCTGCGCCTTGGTGGCGTTGAAGCTGCGACCCGTCAGCAAAAGATCCCTCACCACGGCATTTCCCAGATCGCGCTTCAGACGGGGGATGCCGCCGAATCCCGGGATGAGTCCCAGCCGGAGTTCGGGAAAACAAAAACGTGCCATTTTATCGGCAATGATAAGGTCGCAAGCCAGCGCCAATTCAAACCCTCCTCCGAACGTGACCCCATGGACAGCGGCGATCGTGGTCAGGGGCACAGCATCAATCAGATTCAGGACACGATGAATGCGCTCCAGAAAATCTCGCACACCTTTTGCGGCTGCCGCCTTCTCCATCGCCTGTGACCGCTGGTAGAGCTCGCGCAAGTCCGCCCCAGCACAAAAGCCCGATTTTAACTCGCTATAGATAATGAGGGCATGCGCGTGCTGTTGCATACCTTCCAATGCAGCCGCAAAGGCTTCCATCTCCTCAAGGCTCAGCGAACCCAGCTCATTGCAGGGCGCGCGGTGGAGCGAGAGCTCTATGATTCCGCTGTTCAGAACCCAGGAGAGCGCTTGCCCTTGATATTGTTCCATGCTTGACGCCAGCCTCGTCGCGGCACACATCGGATTTCTTACCTGGAGACTTGACTATACGGCTTGCTTCATTTGGTACATCTCGTCAATTTCGTTCTTCATTCGAGCGGCGATCAAATCGCGCTTCAGCTTGCCATTCACAGTCAGCATGCCATTTTCTATCGAGAAGGGCTCTGAACGCACGCAGAATGCCCGTACCTGCTTGTAGTGGGGCAATTGCGGATTCACCGCATCCAGGGCGGCCTGCACCTGTTCTCCCGTGGCCACGCCGGTAACAATTGCCGAGAGGTAACCGCGATCATTGCCGACGACAACCACCTGCTGCGCAGCCGGCAGGTGTCGCGCGATTTCATCCTCAATGGCTTCCGGCGAAATCTTGTGGCCCGAGCCCAGAACGATCAAACTCTTGATCCGTCCAACGATCCGCCAGTTGCCGGACGCATCCATCTCACCCTGATCGCCGGTGCGAAACCATCCATCGCGCAGGGCTTCTGCGGTTTGTTGCGGACGATTCCAGTAACCGGGAAAAATATTCGGCCCGCGCCCGATGATCTCATCGTTGTCGGCGAGTCTCATTTCAATGCCGGGAATCGCAGGGCCGACGCGTCCGGGTTCAACGTGGCGGGGATCATCCATAGTACAGATCGCGGTGGTCTCGGTCAGACCATACACTTGCAAGACGGGAATTCCCAGCATAGAAAAATACAGTTGAGTGTCCGGATTGAGCGGAGCCGAACCGCATATCAGCGCTTTGAGATTCCCTCCAGTCATCTTTTTGCGGATGGCCGGAAATACCAGCTTGTTCGCGAGCCACAACCATAGGCCATCGCCTGTCTTTGCGTGTGCCTTCCCATCCTTGCGTCTGGACCACGCAGCCTTAGCCCGCGAATAGACGGCTTGCGCTATGCCGCCGGTCTGCCGAAGCTGGTCGTCCACGCCCCTGCGCATGCGCTCCAGCAGCTGCGGAACATTGAGGAAGTAGTCTGGAGCAATCATAGGGAGGTCGTTCGCGATCCTGGTCAGATCCATATTCAGCGTGATCAAACTTCCCCGCAAAAGAAAGGTGAGCAGTGCAATCCATGAGGCGCCGAAGTTGAACGGCAGATAATGAAAGATGCGATCTTGGCCGGTCCGGCCTTCCATCAGCAGATTCAAGCGGGCGGAAGTGCATCCCAGCATAAAGCCTACGTTGGCGGCGGTCAGCACCACGCCCTTCGCGTCGCCGGATGTCCCCGACGTATAAATGATGGTGACGGGATCGGCGTCCCGTAGTTGGGGACGGTTCAGAGAAGAGGAGTGTTCGGCGCCTGCAAACACTT
>WNFN01250080.1_pt1 | contig 10612 bp, 9 predicted proteins | sample 5400161 | NCBI WGS metagenome assembly WNFN01 (sample SAMN13153353, study PRJNA577476) | soil metagenome | isolation source: 80 cm saprolite on Douglas fir-dominated hillslope | place: USA:California | collected 2013-09-17
TGCACGGTAACGAACGACGGCGACGAGGCGACGAGCGAGATCGAAACGAAGTCCCGCAACGGATCGTAGGGCGCGCGGGGCATAAGGAACTGATTGGAGACGAACGGAATGGTGTTGATGAGCAGCGTGTAGCCGTCGGGCGGGGAGTTCATCACGACCTCCGTGCCGATCACCCCTGAGGCGCCCGAGCGGTTGTCTACGACCATCTGCTGGCCCAAGCTCTCCGAGAGCTTCGCCGCCAGCAGCCGACCGACGACGTCCACGCTGCCGCCCGGCGGGAACGGCGAGATCAGGCGGATCGGCTTTGACGGGTATTGCGCAAGCACGCTACCGGCAAGCAGCGAACAAACGAGAAGCAGTGCAGCGCGTAGATTCACGCCCGAGTGCGCTGCTCCTCTTCCTGCTGCGCAAGCCACGGCGGGTTGTAGCCAGCGCGGAAATCCGGCGGCAGCTCGCACGGCCGCGGGTCGAAGCTCGCGCGCCGCGCCGGGCGCCCGCGCACCACGTCGCCCATGCGCGGGCTGACGATCGGGCTCGCAGTGTAGGCAAAGCTGTCGGCGGAACTGTAGACGGGGAGCAGCAGCGGCCGGGCCCGATCCGAGCGATTCTCAAGCGAGCCGTGCACGGTGCGGCAGTTGAGGAGCACCGTGGTCCCGGGACCACCGACGGCCTGCGCGATCCTATCGTCGCTCAGCCAGGTCAGATCCTCGTCGCGGATGTGCACGACGAAATTCCCGTCGCGGTCATACTGGCTGAAGAGCGGCCCCTCGTGGCTGCCGCGCGCGAAGCTCAACGGGCCCTGCTCCGCCGTGCAGCCGTCGATATAGACGCCGATCGAGACAGGACTGTAGTCGGTGTGCGGCCACGCCGGAATGTCCTGGTGCCATTTGAAGCCACGCGTACCGCGCTCCGACTTCACGTTGAGCTTGGCATGATGGAACTTGACGTCCGGCCCGACGACGTCGGCGGCGAGGTCCGTCATCACCGGATCGCACAAGAACTCCCAGAAGACACGATGCTGGTCCTGCGGGCTGGTGATGCGATGCAGGCGCGGCGTCGCGGGCGAATGGCCTTCCTCGAGAACCCAGATCTCGTCCGAGCGTGCGATCCCGCGGCTGCGCTCCATCAGCTCCGCAAGCGCACCCTGCAGGCGCCGCAGCCACGGCGCCGGTACGTATTGCGGAAGGACGAGGAAGCCGTCGGCGAAATATTGCGCGCGCTGGGCTTCGGAGAGCACGCGAGCGGGGCGCTTTAGGACGTCCTGAGGAAGCACGGTGGACCTCCCGGCGGAATTGGTAGGCGCGATTGGACTCGAACCAACGACCCCTACCATGTCAAGGTAGTGCTCTAACCAGCTGAGCTACGCGCCTGGAAGGCCCGGATTTTATACTACCGGCATGGAGCTCATCCTCTGGCGGCATGCCGATGCGGAAGACGGCGCCGACGACATGGCGCGGCGCCTGACGCCGCAAGGCGAGCGCCAGGCAGCAGCGGTGGCGCAGTGGCTGCAGGCGCACCTGCCCGAGCGCTACACCGTCGTCGCGAGTCCCGCGGTACGTGCGCAGCAAACCGCGGCGGCGCTTGGCGCCACGATCGTCACCGACGAGACCCTCGCACCCGGCGCCTCGGTCTCCGAAATCGTGAAGGCCGCGGAAAAGCATAAAGGCGTGGTGCTGATCGTCGGGCACCAGCCCGATCTCGGCCGCGCCGCGGCACGTCTGGTCGCAAGCGCGGCGAGCGAATGGCACATCGAGAAAGGCGCGATCTGGTGGCTGGTCGGCGATGCGCCGGCGCGCATCAAGGTGGTGCTGCCCCCGGAGGCGCTGTAGCAGAGCGGTAGCAATCGCCGAAGGCGGATCAGCAACCGCGTGCGCGACGGCGACGCGCAGGTGGTGGTGCGTGCGGTGGTATCAGCGGACCTGCTGTAGGACAGAGACTTTCTTGTCGGAGAGGCCGCTCACGCTGAGCTTCATGCCGATAGATTTCCAGGCATCGGTCTCCGAATCGAGCGCGGCCGCCGAGAGCGCGTTCTCGTCCAGCCAGGATTGCGGCAGGTCGATGGCAAAGCCGCCGGCGTCGGCGGCGACGCGCAGGAACGGCAGCCTGGCATCGGTGCGGCTGCGCAGGATCAGCGCCGCGATGCGCAGCGCGAATACCAGCTTCCAGTCCGCCCCGTCGAGGCCGGCATCCTGCATCTTGCGCAGCTTGCCGCGATGCGCGAGCACGATGCGCGCAAGGCGCGCCTGCTCCATGCGCGAGAACCCCGGCATGTCGGCGTTGGAGAGCACGTAGGCCGAGTGCTTGTGGTATTGCGCGTGCTCGATCGAAAGGCCGATCTCCGCGAGGCGCGCCGCCCACTCGAGCAGCTGGCGATCCGCGTCCTCGTCACGCTCCGCGCCGGGGGTCAAGGCATCGTAGATGGTGAGCGAGAGCTGCTTGATCCGCTCGCCCTGCGCGGCGTCGACGTGATAGCGGCGCAGGAACTGCGCCACCGTGACCTCGCGCATGTCGCGGTGCTCGACGCGGCCGAGCAGATCGTAGAGCACGCCGTGGCGCAGCGCGCCTTCGGAGACCTTCATCGCCTCGATGCCGAGCTCGTCGAGCACCGCGCTCATGATGGCGAGGCCGCCCGGCAGTACCGGCGCGCGGTTCGGGCGCAGGCCCGCGATCTTGTCCGGATCGGCCTTCTCGTGCTTGATGAGCGCCGCGCGCAGGCGCTCGAGTCCCTCGCGCGTCAGGCCCTCGTCGGCGAAGCCGTTCTCGCGCAGGATGTTCTCCAGCGAGCGCGCCGTTCCGGATGAGCCGACCGCTTCATCCCACCCCGCGGCACGGTAGGCATGCACGATACCGGCGAGCTCCTGGCGCGCGCCGAGCACCGCGGCCTTCATGCCGGACTTGTCGACCTTGCCCTCGGGAAAGTACTTGAGGCTGAAACTCAGGCAGCCCATGTAGAGCGATTCGGTGAGCTGCGGCTCAAGCCCCGTGCCGATGATGAACTCGGTCGAGCCGCCACCGACGTCGACCACCAGGCGCCGCTGCTGCGAGACCGGCAGCGAGTGCGCCACGCCGAGGTAAATCAGCCGCGCTTCCTCGCGGCCCGAGATCACCTCGATCGGGAAGCCGAGCACCGAGCGCGCCTCGCGCAGGAACTGCGACGAGTTCTTCGCGATGCGCAGCGCGTTGGTGCCGACCGCGCGCACGCCCTGGCGCGGAAAGCCGCGCAGGCGCTCGGCGAACTTGGCGAGCGCCTCGAGCGCCACGGCCTGCGTGCCCCGGTCGATCCTCTTTTCGGCAGTGAGGCCGCCGCCCAGGCGCACCACTTCGCGCACCGCGTCGAGCGGATAGATCTGGCGATCGACCACGCGCCCGATCTCGAGGTGAAAACTGTTCGAGCCGAGGTCGACCGCGGCGAGCGTGTCCTGGCGGGCCATGCGGCCAACCGTAGCACGACCGGCGTCGTAACACGACTGTCACATTCCCCGCGCCGCCAGAACGTCTGGGGCCACGGATTAGAATTCCGCCTCCCCATGAACCGCAGAATCCCGACGCCCGCCCAGTTCGTCAACCGCGAGCTCGGCCAGCTCGCGTTCAACCGCCGCGTGCTGGCGCAGGCGGCGGACGAGGCGGTGCCGCTGCTCGAGCGGCTGCGCTTCATCACCATCGTCTCGTCCAACCTCGACGAATTCTTCGAGATCCGCGTCGCCGGGCTGAAGGAGAGCATCAAGCTCGGTCTGCACGATTCGGGCCCGGACGCGCGCAGCGCGGCCGAGGTGTTCGAGGCGGTGAGCAAGGAGGCCCACGCGCTCGTCGCCGAGCAGTACAAGCTGCTGAACGAGGGGGTGCTGCCCTCCCTCGCGCGCGAAGGCGTCGTGTTCCCGCGGCGCGAGGAATGGACCGGGGCGCAAAAGCAGTGGATCCGCGACTACTACTTCCGCGAGCTGCTGCCGGTCCTTACGCCGATCGGGCTCGACCCGGCGCATCCGTTCCCGCGGGTGCTGAACAAGAGCCTGAACTTCGCGGTCGAGCTCGAGGGACGCGACGCCTTCGGCCGCAGCTCGCGCGCCGCGATCGTGCAGGCGCCGCGCGCGCTGCCGCGGCTCATCCGCCTGCCGCAGGCGCATGCGGGCGTCGAATATGCCTTCGTCTTCCTCTCCTCGATACTGCATGCCCACGTCGGCGAGCTGTTCTCCGGCATGAACGTGATCGGCTGCTACCAGTTCCGCGTCACGCGCAATTCCGATCTGTTCGTCGACGAAGAGGAAGTGAAGAACCTGCACACGGCGCTGCAGGGCGAGCTGCTGCATCGCCATTTCGGTGACGCGGTGCGCCTGGAGGTCGCCGACAACTGCTCGCTCGGCATGGTGGAGTTCCTGCTGCAGCAATTCGGCCTGCGCGAGCCTGATCTTTATCGCGTCGAGGGCCCGGTCAACCTCTACCGGCTGCGGGAAGTGCACGACCAGGTCGATCGCCCGGCGCTCAAGTACCCGCCCTTCATCCCCGGCCTGCCGCCGGCGCTCGACGCGCCGGATCTATTCGAGGTGCTGAAGAAGCAGGACGTGCTGCTGCACCACCCGTACCAGTCGTTCCTGCCGGTGATCGATTTCATCCGCACCACCGCCAACGATCCGAACGTCATCGCCATCAAGCAGACCGTGTACCGCACCGGCACCGACTCGGAGCTGATGGAGATCCTGGTCGAGGCGGCGCGCAAGGGCAAGGAAGTCACCGTGGTGGTCGAGCTGATGGCGCGCTTCGACGAGGAAATCAACATGAACTGGGCGGCGCGGCTACGGCAAGCTGCTGCGCCGCTACGCGCATCTCGGCACCGGCAACTACCATCCGGCGACCGCGCGCCAGTACACCGATTTCGGCCTGTTTACCTCGCATGAAGAGCTGTGCGCCGACGTCGCCGAAGTGTTCCAGCAGCTGACCGGGCTCGGGCGCGCCGGGCGCCTCAAGCACGTCTGGCAGTCGCCCTTCACCCTGCACCGGCGCATCGTCGGCGCGATCCGCAACGAGGCGAAGCTCGCCGCCGAGGGCAAGCCCGCGCGCATCATCGCCAAGATGAATGCCCTGCTCGAGCCGCAGATCATCGAGGAGCTCTACACCGCTTCGGGTGCCGGCGTGAAAATCGACTTGATCGTGCGCGGGGTCTGCGCGCTGCGGCCCGGCATCGAGGGCGTGTCCGACAACATCCGCGTGCGCTCGGTGGTCGGGCGCTTCCTCGAGCACTCGCGCATCTTCTATTTCGAGAACGGCGGCGCCGAGGACACGTATCTCGCGAGCGCCGACTGGATGGCGCGCAACTTCTTCCGCCGCATCGAGCTGTGCTTCCCGGTGCTCGATCCGGTCCTCAAGAAGCGCGTGATCCGCGAGGGCCTGCAGCCCTATCTCGAGGACAACACCCAGGCCTGGGTGATGGGCCCGGATGGCAACTACGAGCGCCTGCGCCCGCGGCGCGGCGCCAAGCCCCGCTCGGCGCAGGACGAGCTCCTGCAGCTGCTCGCTACGCCGAGCTAAGGGCTAGTCCTACCGGACTACGTGATTCGGCGACAGGCACGTAGCGCCGAAATGCGGGAGGTCGGATGATGCTGACCTGTGTAGGCAGTCAGCTACACAGATTCTGAGGGTGGCCAGCACACTGTTACCAGTGCCCTCCGAGAGACCGGCAAGGCAGGAGCCGGTCCACGGTAGCGCCAAACAAAGTGTAGTCGCCGTCGCGCGGTGCCGCGCTATCGCCGCCTGCAGCGTCATATTGTCGCGGATCGCCTATTTCGTACCGCGCACTCGGCGACGTCGCAAAGTGGCGTCGTGACAGGGGAAACCGTGTCAGGCGCGTGCGACGCGGATCACGCCCTTCAGCGCGCGCACGATGGTGAAGGCGCGCTTGAGCTGCGGCAGGTCGCTGACGTCGAACGTGAAGCGCATGAACGCCAGCTCGTCCCGGCTCTGGGTGCGCACCGCGGTCACATTGATCTTCTCGCGCGCCAGCGCATCGCCGATGTCGCGTAGCAGCCCCCGCCTGTCCGTGGCAGTGACGGCCATCTCGACGGTATAACTTCCCGGGCCTTCTCCCCATTGAGCGTCGATCAGCCGTTCCGGCTGCCGCTCGGCCAGGCGCTTGAGGCTGGCGCAGTCCTCGCGGTGCACCGAGACGCCCTTGCCGCGCGTGACGAAGCCGCGGATCGGGTCCGGCGGCACCGGCTTGCAGCACTTGGCGAGCTGGGTCATCAGGCGGTCCATGCCGCCCACCACCAGCACGCCCGTCTTTGTCGGCGTCGCGCGCGGCCTGACCTTTGGCAGCGGCGCGGGTGCTTCAAAACCGCGCACCGCGGTCTGCAACTGGCGCAGGTTGACCTCGTCGCGCGCCACGCCGACGAACAGATCTTCCGGCTTCTTGAATCCCAGGCGCTCGGCGAGCACGTCGAGGCTCGCATGGGTGGCGCCCTCGCGCTTCAACTCCTTTTCGACCGCGGCGCGGCCGGCGGCGACGGTCTCGGCGTGCGCCTTGGCGTTGAACCATTGCCGGATCTTGGCGCGCGCACGCGGGCTCTTGACGAAGCCGCGCTCGGCGTTCAGCCAGTCGCGCGACGGGCCGCCCGATTTGGCGGTGACGATTTCCACCCGCTGGCCGCTCGCGAGCGGCGTATCGAGCGGCACGATGTGCCCGTCGACGCGCGCGCCGCGGCAGCGGTGCCCGAGATCGCTGTGCAGCGCGTAGGCGAAGTCGACCGGCGTCGAGCCGGCCGGCAGGTCGATCACCTTGCCCTGCGGCGTGAGCACATAGACGGTGTCGTCGAGCTGCGCCTTTTTCGTGGTGCTCGCCCAGTCCGCCACCTCGTCGCGCCAGGCGAGCAGCTCGCGCAGCCACGCGATCTTCTGCTCGAACGCCTCCGAAGTCTTGACCTTCTCCTTGTAGCGCCAATGCGCCGCGACGCCGAACTCGGCATGCCGGTGCATTTCCTCGGTGCGGATCTGCACCTCGACGGTCTTGTCTTGCGGCCCGATCACCGCGGTGTGCAGCGACTGGTACAGGTTGCCCTTCGGGCGCGAGATGTAGTCGTCGAATTCCTTGGGGATCGGCTGCCACAGGTTGTGCACCACGCCGAGCGCGGTGTAGCAGTCCTTCACCGAGGGCACGATGACGCGCAGCGCGCGCACGTCGTAGAGCTGGCCGAAGTCGAGCGACTTCGCGCGCATCTTGTTCCAGATCGAGTAGATGTGCTTCGGCCGCCCGTAGATCTCGCCCTTCACCCCGACCGCCTCCAGCTCCTGCGTCAGCGTCGCGATGGCGCGCGCGATGTAGCGCTCGCGCTCCAGGCGCTTTTCATCCAGCATCCCGGCGATGCGCTTGTAGAGCTCGGGCTCGAGGAAGCGGAACGACAGGTCCTCCATCTCCCACTTGAGCTGCGCCACGCCGAGGCGGTTGGCGAGCGGCGAGTAGATGTCGAGGGTCTCGCGCGCATAGGCGGGCCGCTCATCGGATGGATTGCGGGCGAACCAGCGCAGCGTCTGCGTGCGGCTCGCGAGCCTGATGAGCACCACGCGCACGTCCTCGACCATGCCGAGCACCATCTTGCGCAGGATCTCGTTCTGCTCGGTGGGGTTCGAGCGCGTCGCGATGCGCAGCTGGTAGAGCTTCTCGACGCCGGCAGCGAGGGAGGCGATCTCGGCGCCGAACTGGTTCGCTATCCTTTCGGGATCGGCGTGCTTGGGCGCGGCGAACAGCAGTCCCGCAATGCGCCCCGGCGCATCGAGCCCGATCGCCGCGAGGTTGGCGGTCAGGCCGAGCGCATGCGCCCAGGTCGGCTCGCCGGTGGAAAGCAGCTGCCCCGCGTAGAGCGGCTCGGCAAACTCGAGCGCCTGCGCAAGGCGCGCCCGATCGGCGGGCGCAAGCCCGTCGGCGAGCGCGCCGAGGGCGGCCGCGCCGCTTTGTGGATGAAGTTGGACTACCGAGCGCATGCGCTATTTTACGGTCCATGGGATGGCTTACCGAGTGGCGGCGCCGCCGAGTCCTGCAGAAACACCGGATCGACGATGCGCTATGGCAGCGCGCAACTGCACGACTGCAGTTCCTGCCACAGACGCCCAAGCTGCGCGAGCTCGCGCTGCTCCTGCTCGCCGAGAAGGAGTTCGCCGGCACCCATGGTCTCGAGGTGACCGACGAGATGCGCGTCGCCATCGCCGCGCAGGCCTGCCTGCCGATCCTCGAGCTCGGCCTCGACTGGTATTCGGGCTGGCGCGGCATCGTCGTCTACCCGGGCGACTTCCGCGTGCGCCGCAGCCAGACCGACGAGCACGGCGTGGTGCACGAATGGGACGACGTGCTCGCCGGCGAAGCGATGCCCGGAGGACCGGTGGTGCTTTCCTGGGACGCCGCGGCGCACGACCCGGCGATCAACGTCGTGATCCACGAATTCGCGCACAAGCTCGACATGCTGAACGGCGAGGCCGACGGCGTGCCGCCGCTGCATGTCGGCATGGACCGGCGAGCATGGATCGCAGCGTTCAAGCAGGCGTACGACGGCTTCTGCGACGCCCTCGAGCGGGGGCGCGACACCTGGCTCGATCCGTATGCCGCCGAGCACCCGTCGGAATTCTTCGCGGTGTTCTACCGCCAGGACCCGGCGGCGCCATAATTCGCCGCATGCAACCCGAACAGGCCAGGACGATCTACGACCAGCTCACCGCCGGGCGCACGCAGTTCTTGCGGGCCGACGAGCTTTGCCGACGCGCCGCGGCGGCGTTCCCGAGCCTGCTGCCGAGCGATGCCGCGCTTGCCGCAGAGGCGCCGCGCATGCAGCGCGAGAAGCTTGGCCTGGAAAAGGCGCAGGGCCTATTCCTGTCGCACGTGCTCGCCGATCCCGCGGCCGGCGCGCACCTGTGCCACGCCATGCTGCTGCCGCTGCCGGCGGCGCGTACGCGCCTCGCCGAGTATGAGAGCCGCGGCGAGCTCGATCTCGGCGGTGCGCAGGTCCAGCGCGTCGGCAAGGCGGCGATCGTCACCATGCGCAATCCGCGCTTTCTCAACGCCGAGGACGAATCGACGCTCGAGCCGCTCGAGATGGCGATCGATATCGCGCTGCTGGATGCAAAGGCAGAGGTCTGCGTGCTGCGCGGCGGCGAGGTCAGCCATCCGCGCTATGCCGGAAGACGCCTGTTCGGCGCCGGCATCAATCTGACCCATCTCTACCAGGGAAAGATCCGCTACCTCTGGTACATGGTTCGCGACCTCGGCCTGGTCAACAAGCTCTATCGCGGCCTCGCGCGTGCCGAGGTCTCGCCGGAGGTCGACTCGATCGAGAAGCTGTGGATCGGCGCGATCGAAGGCTTCGCCATCGGCGGCCATTGCCAGGCGGTGCTGACGCTCGACTATGTGCTGGCCGCGCGCGACGCCTACATGACGCTGCCGGCGCGCAAGGAAGGCATCATCCCGGGCGCGGCCAACCTGCGCCTGCCGCGCTTCGTCGGCGCGCGCATGGCGCGCCAGGCGGTGCTGGCCGAGCGGCGCATCGACTGCGCGAGCCCCGAGGGACGCCTGATTTGCGACGAGATCGTGGCGCCCGAAGAGATGGACGCGGCAGTTACGCGCACGATAGAGAGACTCACCGGCTCGGGCGTGGTCAGCGCGGCGGGCAACCGGCGCGCCTTTCGCATCTCGGAAGAGCCGCTCGACAGCTTCCGCCGCTACATGTCAGTCTATGCCCGCGAGCAGGCCGACTGCCATTTCAGCCCCGCGCTGATCGCCAACCTGGAGAGGAACTGGAATGCTGCGACACGACGCGCCTGAGTCGATCCTGGTGCTGCACGGCCCGAATCTCAACCTCTTCGGCCGCCGCGAGCCGCACATCTACGGCACCATGACCCTCGAGCAGATCAACGAGCGGCTGCGCACCCTCGCTGCCAAGATCCAGGTGGAGCTGGTCATCGTGCAATCGAACCACGAAGGCGTGCTGCTCGACACGCTGCAAAAGCACATGGACAAGGTCGCCGGCGCCATCCTCAACCCCGCCGGCCTCACGCAATACAGCGTGTCGCTGCACGACTGCATCAAGGCGATGCCCTTCCCGGTGATCGAGGTGCATCTCTCCAACCTCGCGACGCGCGAGGAATGGCGCCACCACTCGATCATCTCGCCGGCGGTGAAAGGCACCGTGCAGGGCCTGGGCTGGCGCTCCTATACCGCGGCGCTGCGCACCCTGGTGGAAATCCTACGCGAGCCGACAAAAGCGTCCTGATCGTCGTCGACGCGCAGCACGACTTCATGCCGGGCGGGGCGCTCGCCGTGCCGAAAGGCGATGAAGTCTTGCCGGTGATCAATCGCCTCGCCGCACGCTTTACCAACGTGGTGCTGACGCAGGACTGGCACCCGACGGACCACATCTCCTTCGCCACCTCCCACGCCGGGCACGCGCCGTTCTCGACCATCAAGCTGGCGTACGGCGAGCAGGTCCTCTGGCCGCCGCATTGCGTGCAAGGCACGCACGGCGCCGAGCTGCACCCGGCGCTCGACATCCCGCATGCGCAGCTCGTCATCCGCAAGGGCCATCACCGCGCGATCGACAGCTATTCGGCGTTCGTGGAAGCCGACCGCAAGACGACGACCGGTCTC
>WNFN01056600.1_pt1 | contig 10609 bp, 8 predicted proteins | sample 5400161 | NCBI WGS metagenome assembly WNFN01 (sample SAMN13153353, study PRJNA577476) | soil metagenome | isolation source: 80 cm saprolite on Douglas fir-dominated hillslope | place: USA:California | collected 2013-09-17
AGCGCGATGGCGCCGCAGATGGCCGCGAACGCCAGGTAGGGAAAGATCAGGGCGGAATTGCTGACCGCCGCGGTGAGCCGCCCGCCGGCCACCTGGCCGGACAGCACGGTGATCGTCCAGCCGGCCAGGCCGGCGGCCACGCCCGCGTTCGCCGACCGGGCGACCGTGGCGGCAGCCAGCGCGAGCGCGCAGACCGCGGTCATCGGGACCAGCCAGCCGAACGTGATGCCGAGCGCGGCACCCGACGCCGCCGAGGCCGCCAGGCCGAGCGCGGCATCGACCGCGAACACCCCCAGCGCCCGGACCAGCAGGACCATCCGGTCGCTCACTGCCATGCTGCGAGACAGCTCCCAGGCCGGGTCGATGCCCGGCCCGTACGCGTAGGCGATGCCCGCCCCAGCCACCGCCGGCGCCAGCAGCGCGACCAGCGGCCGACCGGTGCCCAGCGTCGCGACGGCCCCCGCGCCGAGGACGATGGCGCTGGCGATAAGCCACGGCAGCAGCAGCGACGGCGTGGTCACCAGCGCCCGGGCCAGGCCCGGCGACCGCAGCAGCCGCCCGGTCACCCGCTCCACCAGCCCCGGCCGACGCTGCCACACCACCGTGGTCATCGGTCGCGCCGCGCGGCGTTCCGTGACCACCTTGACCAGCTCGGCCTCCAGCCGGGCCTCGAACCCGCCCATCGGCTGCCTCACCTCACCGGCGTTCACGACATCACCTCCGTCTCGATGGCGAGCTGAAAGGAGCTATCCCGCAGGGCCCGGCGGGCGCGATGCAGCCGCACCCGGGCCGTCACCGGGCGGATGCTCAGCGCCGCGGCCGCCTCGGCGACCGTGAGCCCGTCCACCGACACCAGCTCCAGAACGGCTCGCTCGCCCTCCGGGAGGGCCCGCAGTTCCTCGTGCAGTTCCCGGACCTGCCGGAAAGCGTCGATCTTCTCCACCAGGCGGCCGACGTCGTCGGCGGCGAGCAGCCGGTGGCCCGCGATCAGGTTCTCGGCCCGGCGTTCCCGCGCGGAGCGGCGGAACTCGGCGGCGATGACGTTGCGCGCGATCCCGTACAGCCACGTGCGCGGGCCGCCGAAGGACCCCCGGTAGTGCTGCGCCGCCTCGATGACCGCGAGGAACACATCGGCGGTCAGGTCGGCGGCGAGCTGCGGGTCCGCCACCCGGCGCGTCACGAACCTGGTCACCTCGTCCACGTGCGCGCGGTAGAACTCGGTGAACGCGGCGGGGTCGGTCCCGATCGAACGGACCGGCGGCTCGGCCCCCGCTCCCATCAGCGCCGTGCTCCCATCAGTGCCACCCCTCGATCGCTGTCCCCAGTGAGTGGCCGGACACCGCCGGGGCGTTACCCGCGCAGGTCAGGGGCACTGCCGCCCGGGACGACCTCATGCGGTCATCATGGGCCAGTTCCGCGGGAACGCGCAGTCGCATACGGTGACCGCGTGGGCAGACTCCATGTCGCGCTCGGGATCCGGCTGATCGACGTCGGCGCCGCCGCCTTCGTTCTGGCCGCGGTCGAGATCAGCGTGGCCACCGGGAACGGCCCGGGCGCTCAGCCGCTCAACGCGCTGGCCTACCTGGCCGGCGCCGTGCTGGTGATCCCGGTGCTGTTTCGGCGGAAATGGCCGCTGCGGGTGCTGATCGCCTGCTCGATCCTGCTGCTCTTCTACTACTGGTTCGACCGGCGCGACATCTCCCCCGCCCCGCTGCTCTGCCTGCCGCTCTACGACGCGGCGGTCGCCGGGTATCTGGCCGCGGCGATCGTGATCCCGGTCTTCTACATGTCGGTCGGCCTGTTCGTGGTGAACGCCAGCGTGCACGAGAGCCTGGTCACCCTGGCCAGCGACTTCCTGCTCTCGGTCGTGGTGCTCGCCCTGGCGATCATGCTCGGCGATGCAGTGCGCAGCAGGCGCGCGCTGGCCGTGGAGACGGCCGAGCGGCTGCGGCTGGCCGAGGAGGAACGGGAGGCCGAGGCCGCGACCCGGGTCGCGGAGGAGCGGCTGCGGATCGCCCGGGAACTGCACGACACCGTGGCGCACAGCATGGCGACGATCACCGTCCAGGCAGGCGGAGACCCGCACCGCCGGGCTGGACCGGCTCGGCCAGCTGACCGACGCGGTGCGCGCCGCGGGCGCCCCGGTCGTCGTCGCGATCGAGGGCGAGCAGGTGCCGCTGCCGCACGGCGTCGATCACGCGGCATACCGGATCCTGCAGGAGTCGCTCACCAACGTGCTGCGGCACGCCGGGCCGGACGCGAGCGCCGAAGTGCTCCTGCGTTACACGCCCGGCGCGCTGACCATCCAGGTAACCGACAACGGCACGGACGGCGGCGGCGAGCTCGCCCGCGGCGAGCCAAGCCGCGGTGCCGGGCTGGGCCACGGCCTGACCGGGATGACCGAGCGGGCCGCCGCGGTGGGCGGTGAGCTGTCGGCCGGGCCCCGCGCGGACGGCGGGTTCGAGGTCATCGCCAGGCTCCCCGTTACGACCCCCGAGCTGGCGAGGAGCACAGCGGTGGGAGCGGGCGCGCCCCCGTGATCAAGATCTTGCTGGCCGACGATCAGGCCCTGCTCCGCGCCGGCTTCCGCATGCTGATTGAGTCAGCGCCGGACATGGCTGTGGTCGGAGAGGCGCGCAACGGGGGTCTCGCGGTGGCCCTGGCCCGCGAACTCCGCCCCGACGTGGTGCTCATGGACCTGAAGATGCCCGAGGTCGACGGCGTCACCGCGACCCGCCGGATCACCGCCGACCCGGAGCTCGCCTCGGTGCGGGTCGTCGTGCTGACCACGTTTGATGACGACCAGAACGTGTTCGCCGCGCTCCGCGCCGGCGCGTACGGATTCCTGGTCAAGGACCTGGAGCCGGATGAGCTGCTGCAGGCGATCCGGGTCGTGGCCCGCGGCGACGCGCTCCTCGCGCCCAGCGTGACCCGCGCGGTGATCGGCGCCTTCACCGCGGCGCATCCCGCCCCCGTGCGTCCCGCCCCGCCTGGCCCAGGCCTGACCAGCACCGGGTCCTCCGTCCGGCCGGCCGCGCCCGCGCCGGACATCGCCGCTCTCACCGAGCGCGAGCGCGAGGTCGTCGCGCTGGTGGCCGCCGGGCTCTCCAACGACGAGATCGCCGCCCGGCTCGTGGTCAGCCCGCTGACCGCCAAGACCCACGTCAGCCGGGCCATGACCAAGCTCACCGCGCGGGACCGGGCACAGCTCGTCGCCATCGCCTACACCAGCGGCCTGGCCGACCCCGGGAAGCCGCCGACACCGAACCGCTGACCGCGGTTCGCCGTTCAGCGCCGGGGACAGGGCGGGGGTAGCGTGAGCGGCCTACCGAGACGTTTCATCGCTTCCTGGAGCTGGACGGATCCGGCCAGGTTGGACGTGGCCGCCGACCAGATGACCGATGAGCAGGTCCTGGTGTCGCAGTCACCGCCAAAGGTCACCGACGGTCCGTTCTTGACGAGCAGGCACTGGCAGCGGGCGCGGCCCGGGTCGCGCGGATCGATCGTGCAGATGACGTCGAGGCAGTTAGCCCAGGGAGCATCCGCGGGGCAGGTCAGGACGCCGGTGTGGCTGGTCACGAGCTGGGTCGAGAAGTTTGAGTGCACGGTGTCGCCCCCGGGCGCCCGCTGCGTGCAGGTCTTGAACCCGACGGCATAGCCGGTCTTCACCACGCAGTCGCAGATGAGGATGCTCGGATTGGTGGCTGACGGCACGCAGGCGGCGTTCGTGCACAGGGCGTAGCGCTGATCGCACACGTAGGCGCCGTCGACGTGGATCGCCTTGGGCCGCTTGGGCAACGCGGTCGGCGCGTCGGGCGACGTGGTCGACGCGCAGGCCGACGCCAGGCCCGGCAAGCTCGCGAGTGCGGCGATCCGCAGTAGCGATCGTCGTCCGAGGCGTGGCTCGCCGTGTTCGGTGAGCTCCACGCCGGCCAGGGCTGCGATCTCGTCGGCGCCGCTTGCTGTCGCGGCGACCCGGCCGCGGTGATCGATCAGCACGGCACTGGGCGTTGCGTCCACTCCGTAGGCGCGAGCGACGGTCCCATGCTCGTCAGCGAGGACGCCGCGCAGGCCGTGCACGGCCGCCTCCCGCACGCTGGCCGAGCGTGGGCCGCCGCTGATGACCGCGATGCTGACCCGGTCGGCCAGGTCATGCTGCCATCGCGCGAGGTCGGGCAGGAGGGCGCGGCAGGCGCCGCAGGCCGGGTGGCTGAAGATCAGGAGCACCGGCGCCGACCGGGCGAGCAGTGCCTGCTGGGTCCACGTCGCGCCCGTTTCGTCAGCCAGCGCGAAGGCTGGCGCGGGCGCTCCCCGGCGGCGCAGCCGCGACGAGACTGGGCTCAGCCAGACCCATACGCCTGCTGCCGTGGCAGTGACCCCGGCGAACGCCGAGGGCGCCCGCCCGCCCGCCGCGATGTACCCGGAGACGGCCGCCAGCAGCGCGTTGCGCGCGACGGCCGGCCATCCGGCCCGCCCTCTCGACAGCCGCCCGAAGCAGTGGCACTCAGGCGCCCGCCCGCGCGCGACGCTGACAATGATCACGGCACCGAAGCCGGCGAACAGCGCGAAGGCTGCGAACCCGGCACCGCCTGTCCACGGCGAGACCAGCAGGGCCGCCGCCAGCGCGAACTCGCTCGCGACCAGGCACCATCCCATCGGAGCCGCAACCGCACCCGGGACGCCGAAGGCGATCATCGACCCGCGCACGCCCGCGCGATCGGCAAGCTTGGCCGCCGCGGCGACGCCGAGCACCCCGGCCACGACCAGCCTCGCGAACAGTAACGGCATCACGTTAAGTTAACGTATAGATACGCCCCGCCACCAAGCTTTAGGGTAACGGTGGCACCACGAGGGCGCCGCGCAGGCTGTCGATGGCGGGCTGCGGCAGCCCGTGCCGGATGAGGTAGGCGGCGACGCTGCCCGCCTGGTCGCGGGCGCGGGCAAGTGTCGCGAGGATCAGCTCGGGCGGCGAGCCGAGCACCCCGAGGTCCAGCCGGTGCCCGCCGCTGATCGCCTGGATCTGGCTGATGACCTGCGCCGTGTCGGCGTCGAGGTTCTCCGCGCTCAGCGCGTAGTCGGCGGCGATGATCTCGTCAGGCACGCCGATCACCTCGAGGACCAGTGCCGCGACCAGGCCGGTGCGATCCTTGCCCGCGCTGCAGTGGATCAGGCCGGGCAGGGCGCCGTCGGCGGACAGCCGGCCGACCGCCTCGGCGATGGCTGCGCCGCGGTCGTCGATCATGTGCCGGTAGACCGCGGCCAGCTCGGGTGGCAGGGTGCCGATGGCCTCGGCGCGGATGAGCGGGACGTGGAAGAGCCGCGCGCCGGTGCCGTGGAGCCCGCTGGGGGCGTTCTCCGCCTCCTCGTCGGTCCGCAGGTCGACCACCGTCCGCAGGCCGAACCCGGCCAGCGCCGCCCGGCCGCTGTCGTCCAGCCGGTGCAGGGCGTCCGAGCGGAGCAGCGTTCGCCACCGCACGGTCCCGCCGTCGCTCGTCGGATACCCTCCCACGTCACGCAGGTTCAGCGTTCCCGCTAGGGGGATCCGCCGGGAGCTGCGATCGGTGCGGCTGGCTTCGTCGGCATGGCGGGGGGACACAGGGGCACGCTCCGGGCGTAGGCGGCTGTCCCACCGTACGATGCCATGCCCGCCCATGCGCCAAAGCCTCACCTCACCTGGTGCAGGCGGGCGGCGCGGCCCCGATCACCGGCATTCTCCAGGCGGCCGCCGCCGCGGCAATGACCTCGGCCGCGTCCCGCATCTCCTGCGGGCCGGCCACCCGCTGGTCGCTCAGGAAACTGTGTGTTATTGCCTCCACCCCGGGGTCGCCGAGCAGGCCGCCGTGCAGGGCAGGGACCACGATGACGTTGCTCGGCAGGTCGCACACGGGCAGGGTCACCGCGTCAGCCAGCGGTATGACCGCGAGCCAGCGGAGCCGCTGACCGTGCCGGGCGGCCTCGGCGGCGAAGGCGGCGCCGTCGCTGCCCACCGAGCCGATCAGGCGCTGGGCCCCTGATTCGCCGAACGGTGACAGCGCGCCAGCCACTCTGACCAGCGCGCTCAGCGCGTCACCCGGCACCGGGTTGGCACCGGGGTTGGCCGAAGGGGCATGGCCTGCCTCGCCGGGATCCACGATCGGGCTCAGCAGCACGACCGACTGGACCGGAACATCCGGGTGCCTGGCCAGCATGGCGTAGACGCCGAGCGTCCCCTCACTCTCGGCGACGATGCTGACGGGCCTTCGCGTCATTGAGTGCAGCCGCCACACCTGCGCCGCGATCAGGTCGCCGAGCTCCGGCAGCGGCAGGTCGGTGTCATCGTGCCCGTACGGGAGCGGCCTGCCCGTGGCATCGAGCCCCCGGTAGGAGAACGGCTGCACCAGCGACGGAGGGCCGATCCGCCGCATGGACTCGGACGGCGAACAGCACGATGATCCAAATCCGCCGATCACGAGCACCGCCGAGGCGACCGTGCCCGTCGCGCGGCTCGCCGGTCCTCCCGGGACGACCGCCAGTGCCGCCGCTCTCGGCGTTACGGCGAGCGAGGCCCCCAGCTCAGGTGTATGACCGGCCATAACGAAAACCAGCCGGGCGGTGCCGATGATGAGCGCGAGGGCCGCGGCGGCGGCCAGGGGCGAGACGGGGGCCGGCCACCCCCTGGCCCACGGGCGGCCCAGCACACCCTCCCAGGCGTGCAGCCAGGCCGGTCCGGGCGGTACCGGGCGCGGTGCCTCCTGCCTGGTCACGGCGGCGGCGAGCCCGTACCACGCGCGCGCGTTGACCACACCGACGAGGCCAGCCACCGCCACAGCGGCCGGCGCGGGCAGGCGTGCGATTGCCACGGCCGCCGCGGACAGCACGATGAAGCTGGCCAGCAGCCAGCCCACGGCACGCGCCGGCGGCAGGGTCCGCCACCAGGATCCAAGCAGGCCGCCGTGCGAGAGCGGGATCATGATCAGCAGCATGGCCGGCAACGCCGCCAGGTACGGCCAGGAGAACGGCAGCAGCGAGACGCCGAACAGCAGGGTCACGACCGGTGAGAGGAGCACGCTGGCCGTCACGGTGTACCAGATGCAGCGGCCGAACGTGGCCCCCCAAAAGGGCCTGGGCATCTGGTGCGGCCAGGCGAGCCGGATCATCGCCGTGCTGACGGCCGAACGCGCCATAACCAGCGCGGCGAAGGTCAGCGCGAAGCCGTACCAGGACCTGTTGTAGCCGAAGAGCCAGCGCAGATCGTGGAAGACGGCGAGCGGCGGAAAGGCCGTGACCTGCGGGGCCAGCGGCCGGGCGGCGGGCGCGAGGATCGAGAGCAAGCACGCGTCGGCCGCGGCACCGCAGACGGCCAGCGCGATGAGCCCGCGATGTCGCAGGAAGCCCTCCGCCGGCATCCCGCGCCCGCCAGGTATCGTCCGCTCCCGCTGCGCTTCCACCTTGTCGGCTGCAACCGAACGGACGCAACGGGCATTCCGCGCTCGGCGTCCTGCATGCCGCGGAATCTTGTTGCTGATGCCCGCTATGCGGCCCCGTCGGCCGCAGGACTCACCGGGGCGGGGCGGCGGGCGTACGCGATCACGTAGGCGATGTCCCGGGGGTAGAAGCGAGCGGCGCCCAGCATGATCACGCCACCGAGCGCATAGAGCGGGCAGGCAGCGACGATCGCCCAGCGCAGGCCCAGCGCGGTGTTCGGGGCGATCATGTCGGAGATCGCGCCGATCAGGTAGGGCCCGGCCCACGACGCGGTCCGGACGACCTGCCGTACCATGACTCCCCGCCCGCGCAACTGCGGCAGCACCACGTCGGTGCACAGCGCCTCGGCCGGCGCGATGGGGATCGTCAGCGCGATGCCGCCCGCGAGCAACAGTGGCGCGCTGACCAGCAGGTTAGTGCTGGCGAACGCGGGTGCCAGCACTAATGTCGCGCCGATCGCGCCGTAGGCGGCGACGTGCACCCGGGCGTTGACGTGGCCCCGGCGCAGCCTCCGGTCGGCCAGCATGCCGCCGGTGAGGATGCCCACGGCGGAGCCGACCCCGAGGATGGCGGCGAGCCCGCCCGCGGCCGCGGGGCCGAGGTGGTGCACTCGCTTGAAGTACTCGACCCCCCAGAACGATATTCCGTTGAGCAGCAGCTGCGACACGGTGAAGAACATGGTGCCGAACCACATGGTCGGTATCCGCAGCAGCTCACGCAGCGCCCCGACCTGACCGGTGACCGTCTCCGGCGCCACCCGGCCCGGCGCGGGCAGCGAGATGAGCCCGTGGGCGGCCAGGGCGGCGTCACTTCGGCCCCACCGGCCACTCCCGCCGCACCGGTCACTCCCGCCATGCCGACCGTGCACTCGAAGACCGCGTCCTGGTGGCCGCGGGCAGGCTCGGGCAGGACCAGGTACCAGGCCGCGACGAGAACGCCGATCGGGACCCAGATCAAGAACGCCCACCGCCAGCCGCCGAGCTGCACGGCGATCCCGCCGCCGACCAGGCCGATGAACGCCCCGGCGATGGAGCCCGCCTGGTAGACGCCCATCGCCTCTGACCGCCTGCGTACGGGGAAGTAGTCGGACAGGAGGCTGATCGCGACCGGCGGGGTTCCGTCGGCCGCGCCGGTCACCATCCGCGCGGCGAACAGCACGCCGATGCCGGCCGCCAGCGCCCCCAGGCCCATGGCGGCGGCCCAGATGGCGCACACCGCGGCGAGCAGCCACGTCCGTCGGCGGCGGTCGGCGAGTACGCCCATGGGAATCCCGCCGATCCCGCCGCATACCGCCATGCCGAACGGGATCAGGCCCAGCAGCTGATCGGACGTGCCGAACTCATGCTGGATGCCGGTGACCGCCTGAGCGAGAGACGACTGATCCCCCTGGGCGAGCATCGTGGTCGCGGCGAGCGCGGCCAGCGGCGCGAGCGCGGCCTTGCCGCCGTACCGCCGTCCAGCGGGGCTGAGCGGCAACCCCTTCGCCATCCGCGCTGGCGGCCCGTCCGCCGTCTGCGCTGGCGGCAGACCGACCGCCCTGCGTCGCATGATCAGACGCTACTCTCGGTCTCCAGGAGGATGACATGGCTCGACTGGGTGGAATGTACGGACCCGACGTCACTTTTCTCGGCGTGCCCCGGGCCGACCTCTCGGATCCTGCCGACTGGGCCGGCACGGACGTCATGATCATTGGCGCGCCGTTCGACGGCGGGACGTCGCACCGGCCGGGGGCCAGGTTCGGCCCGCAGGCGATCCGGTTCACCGACTACCTGCCGCATGATGGCTCCCGGCCGCACCTCGCCCTGCGCGTCGACCCGCTGGCCGAGCTCCGCGTCGCCGACGCGGGCGACGTGGAGATGCCGTCGGGCGACACCGAGCTGTCCCTGCGCCGACTGGAGCATGCGGTGCACCGGTGCTGCCACGGCGGTGCGCTCCCGGTCATCCTCGGCGGCGATCATACGATCGCGCTGCCCGACGCGACCGGCGTGGCGCGTCACGTCGGCTGGGGTCGCCTCTCGATGATCCACTTCGACGCCCACGCCGACACCGGTGACACGCAGTTCGGCTCGCTGTACGGCCATGGCACGCCGATGCGCCGGCTTATCGAGTCGGGCGCGGTGCGCGGCGACCGGTTCCTCCAGGTCGGCCTGCGCGGCTACTGGCCCGGGCCGGAGACGCTCGACTGGATGGCCGGGCAGAAGATGCGCAGCTACGAGATGACCGAGGTGGTCTCCCGCGGCCTGGATGACTGCCTGTCCGAGGCGTTCGCCATCGCCACCGACGACTGCGACGGGGTGTTCCTGTCGGTGGACGTCGACGTGGTCGATCCGGGCATGGCCCCGGGCACGGGCACCCCCGAGCCCGGCGGGCTGACCAGCCGCCAGCTGCTCGACGCGGTCCGCAGGATCGCCATGGAGCTGCCGGTGGCCGGCATCGACGTGGTGGAGGTCGCGCCACCGTACGACCAGGCCGAGGTCACGGCGTTCCTGGCCAACCGGGTGGTGCTCGAGGCACTGTCCGGCATCGCGTGGCGCCGCAAGCGCGACGCCTCGCCCGAGAACGAGCCCGCCCATGCCCCGGCATCCCCGCTGCTCTCCGGACGCGGCCCGGAACCCGCTTAGAACTGCCAGCGCGTCGCGCCCCCCGGATCGACGGCTCCCAGTGCCGTCGCCGTGCGCGGGGTGAGCCGGTACACGTGCCACGGCGGCGGGCCGGCCGAGGGCGCGCTGAACTCGGCGGTAAGCGCCGAGCCGGTGTCGTCGACCCGGGCTGGCCAGCCATCTGCCGCCCACCGCTCGGCCATGGCGGCAACGGTGGCCGGGTCGGTGACCACAGTGGCCTCGCCCTCGACCACGAGATCGAACTCCTGGGCCGCGACGCTGAGCGCGCAGCGCGGGTCACGGGCGAGGTTCCTGCCCTTGCGGGTGTTCTTGCCGGTCTCGAACCAGAAGCAGCCGTCGGCCCACAGCGCCCCGACTCCGGTGACGTGCGGGCTTCCGTCCGGGTTGACCGTCGCCAGCCAGCAGGTGTGACGATCCGGGCCCCCGGCACCTGGGGCCTGGCTCAGGCCCGCCTCGAGCCGGGCCTCGATCCGGGACCAGTCGAGCAGCGGTGAGTGATACAAGTCAGCAAGATTGGTGGCTTC
>WNFN01208025.1_pt1 | contig 10606 bp, 6 predicted proteins | sample 5400161 | NCBI WGS metagenome assembly WNFN01 (sample SAMN13153353, study PRJNA577476) | soil metagenome | isolation source: 80 cm saprolite on Douglas fir-dominated hillslope | place: USA:California | collected 2013-09-17
GCACCACGGCAGCCAAAACCACCAAGGCTCCCGCTACAAATTTCAAATGTCGCGTTTTGCTCGAGGTTTCGACCGGCGGCTCAAGAAGGCCCATCAGCTAGCACTCTCCGCCTGCGAGCGTAGCACACGCACTCTTGCCTGTGCCAACCTGCACACCGCGTTCACGTTATCGTCGGCGAACTCGTTTGCGAACGAGCCAATTCCTAACCTTCCAGTGCCCCGCCGGCGCCTTCCGGCAACTCAATCTGATATTTCGTCCGCGCCTTTTCCGCATGCTGTTCCAGCGCAAGGCCAATCAGCCGATCAATCAGCTCGCGAAATGGAATCCCGCTCGCTTCCCAAAGCTTCGGGTACATGCTGATCGACGTGAATCCAGGAATCGTATTCACTTCGTTCAAAAAAATTTTTCCGCCCTTCTTCTCCAGAAAAAAATCCACCCGCGCCATCCCGCTCAATTCCAGCGCGCGAAACGCGGCCACCGCCATGGCCTGAATCTTCTTCACCTGAACATTCTTTAGCTTCGCGGGAATTAAAAGTTGCGTCCCTTCCTCCAGATATTTCGCCGCATAATCATAAAATTCCCGGTGCGGCACAATCTCCCCAGGTATCGAAGCCGCCGGCTCGCTATTCCCCAGCACCGAAACTTCAATCTCGCGCGCCACCATGGCCCGCTCCACCAAAATTTTCATCGCAAATTCCGCAGCAAGGTTCAGTGCCGGACCCAGTTCCTCCCGCGAATGCACCTTCGTCATCCCCACCGAAGATCCCAGCGTTGCCGGCTTCACAAATACCGGATACTTGAACTTCCGCTCAATGCTCCGCTGAATCTCCTTCGGCTGCTTCTCCCAATCCGCTCGATGCACTGTAATCCACGGCACCACGGGAATCTTCGCCACCTGCAGCAATCGCTTCGCAACATCTTTGTCCATCCCAATGGCCGATCCCAGCACTCCGGCCCCGACAAACGGCAGTCCCGCCAAATCCAGCAATCCCTGAATCGTTCCGTCCTCGCCGAACGTCCCGTGCATCACCGGAAAGACCACGTCCAGCCGCTGACCGCCGCCGCTCCCGTCCAGCCGCACCAGCGCCGCATCCGTCGGGTCCGCCGTCATCATCACGCGCTGCCCGCTCTTCAACACTTCCGGCAGCATCTTCTGCGCCCCGGCCCCCACCAGCCAGTGCCCTTCCTTCGTAATCCCAATCGGCACCGGCTCGTACTTGTCCGGGTCCAGCCCGCGAATCACCGCGGCCGCCGACGCCAGCGAAACCTCGTGCTCGCCGGATCGCCCGCCAAACAGCACACCAACCCGCAACCGCTTTTTGTCGGTATTCACGTCGATTATTTTTCCAGAAAAAGCCGCAACCCTGAAGGGCAGACCCACATCAGGTTTCCAGAATCAGAAAGGTCCGCGGCTGAACTGAAGAACCGTTGCTCTCGACTAGCCACTAGCATTACTCGCCGTCCACCTTCTTTCAAAGAATCTTTTTACCTAACCCTGAAAGCACCAACTCCACTCCCAGCAAAGCCGTGCGGTTGTGCTCGTCAATCACTGGATTAATCTCCACAACCTCCAAAGACACCATCGCCTCCGTATCTGCAAGCATCTCCATGGCCAGATGCGCCTCGCGATACGTCACTCCGCCGCGCACTGGCGTGCCCACGCCGGGCGCATCCGAAGGATCGACAAAATCCATGTCCAGGCTCACGGAAATCCCGTCCGTGTCGTCCATCGCATACTTCAGAGCGTCGCTCATCACCTCGCGCATCCCGCGTTCATCAATGTCTCGCATGGTAAAAACGTGCACGCCCGATTTCTTCGCCAGCTTCTTCTCCTGCGAGTCTAAGTCGCGAATCCCCACCAGCGAAATATTCTGCGGCTCCACTTTCGGCTTGAATCCTTGCAACTCCACCAGTTCCGTAGCCCCGTAGCCCATGGCCGCAGCCAGCGGCATGCCGTGCACGTTCCCGCCACTCCTGACAACGAACCCGCCGCAATCGAATGATCTCCGCCCAGCACCACGGGTGTCATATTTTCATCCAGCGTCTTCTCCACGATCGCCGCCAGGTCCTTGCAAGCGTCCGCGATTTCCGCGAGATATTTGGCGCGCTTTTCCCCGTAAGACATCTCTTCCGGCTGCTTCACGGAAATATTCCCGATGTCCTCCACCTGGAGTCCCAGTTGCTTGATGCGTGCCTGCAATCCCGCCACGCGCAGCGCCGAGGGCCCCATATCCACACCGCGCCGGCTCGCCCCCAGGTCCATGGGCACACCAATGATTCGTATTTTCTGCGCCATTCTTGATTTCCTAGCCCTGTAGCTCAGGCCCACCTTTTAGGCCTGAGGCTTTACGATGTTGCGAGTAAAAAACTGCTGATTCACTGCAGATGAAGTCTAAGGATATACCCGGTACAGCATGCGCGGGAACGGAATCACTTCGCGAATGTGCTCTGCCCCGCAAATCCACGCCACCGTGCGTTCCAGCCCCATGCCAAATCCCGAATGCGGCACGCTGCCGTAGCGCCGCAAATCCAGATACCACCGGAACGCTTCCTCCGGCAGGTTGTGCTCGCGAAGCCGTTTCACCAGCAAATCGTAGTCATGAATGCGCTGGCTTCCGCCGATGATCTCTCCGTAACCTTCCGGCGCCAGCATGTCGAACGCCAGCGCCAAATCCGGGCGCTCCGCATCCGGCTGCATGTAAAACGCCTTGATCGCTGCCGGATAGCGATGTATCAGCACCGGCCGGTCAAACTCATTTGAAACGATCGTCTCTTCATCTCCGCCGATGTCATCGCCAAACTTCGCCGGATTCCCGTGCTTCCGCAGCACCTTAATTGCGTCTTCATAGCTGATCCGCGGAAATGGGGGCTTCACATTTTGCAGCTTTGTCGTATCCCGCTTCAGAGTCTCCAGCTCGCGCGCTTTATTCTTCAGCACTGACTGCACAATCGCGCTCACCAGTCCCTCGCCGAGGGTCATGGCCTCATCCAGCTCGACGTACGCCGCTTCCGGCTCCAGCATCCAGAATTCGGTCAGGTGCCTCCGCGTCTTCGATTTCTCCGCGCGAAACGTCGGCCCAAACGTGTACACCTTTCCCAACGCCATCGCCGTCGCTTCGATGTACAGTTGCCCGCTCTGCGTCAGGTACGCCTTCTCGTCATCGATGTAATTCACTTCGAAGAGCGTCGAAGTCCCTTCGCAAGCCGCCGGCGTGAAGATCGGCGCATCCGTCAGCGTGTAACCCTGGCTGTCCATGAACTCGCGCGCCGCACGTTCCGCCTCCGCGCGAATCCGCAAAATTGCCGCTTGCCGCGGAGTGCGCATCCACAAATGCCGGTGGTCCAGCAAAAAATCCACGCCATGCTCTTTCAGCTGTATGGGAAACGGCGTGCTCTCCGGAACCCTCTGCACCACCTGAATCTTGCTGACGCCCATCTCGTATCCGCCCGGTGCGCGCTGCTCCGCGCGAATCTTTCCCGTCACAATGACGCTCGACTCCTGGGTCAATCCTCTCAACGCCGCGAACGCCTCCGGATTCTCCTTTAGCGCGCACACCCCTTGAATAATCCCGGTACCATCGCGAAAAATCGGAAACACCAGCTTGCCCGATTCGCGCAAGTTGTAAAGCCACCCGCGAATCGTCACTTCCTGCCCTTCGTATTTTCCAGCCTGCTCAATCGTAATTACCGTCATTCTTGTCTGCGGTTCCTCTGCGGTGAATTCTTCGCCTTTCCACACGCGAATTCGGGCAACGTCACTACCGGCTTGCAAGGCACCGGATGCTCGGTAGCCCCAACAGCCGTGCGTCTGCGGTGACTAGAGTCAGGTCCAGCACTTGCGCGGTGGCCGCCAGAATCCGGTCCGCTGGATCCTGGTGCAACGGAATCTCCCGAGCTACCAGCGCGATTTCATGCGTCAGAGGAGCTTCGCGCGTGCCAGCCGTTGCTCGCGACAACCACTCCCTAAGATCTCCAACGAGGCGAATCCTTCCCTTGAAATTCAAGGTCAGCACTTCCCACGTGCTGATCGGCGAGACCCAGAGCTCGTTGTTCTCGTTTTTCAGCTCTTGGAGAGTCCGTCGCCCCAGTTTACGGGGATCTGATAGCAGCCAAAGCCAGATATGAGTGTCCAGCAGAAGCCTCAATCTCGCAGGACCTCCCATTCACCCTCTTCATTCGCCGGGGAAATAATGTCGCCCAAAATTTCAACAGAGTCCTTCATCGATCCTATCCAAGCGGACCGCTCCTGAACCGATGACGGGGGAATCACCTCCGCTTGAATTCGGAAATAGCAATTTCTTCCATGAAGAAGCCACCTATGGTCATAATTATGGACCATGGTCATAATAGTGGTCAACCACTAAGTTCCGCACTCCTCCTCAAACCGATTCCAGGCCTTCCGCGCCGCCGCAAGCTGCTCCTGCGCCGACGCCGCCTCCGGCCCCGTCTTTTCCTTCAACTCCAGCAGCAGCGGCAAATTTGCCTCCGGCGCCGTCTTCAAAATCTTGATCGCCTTCTCCCAATCAATCGTTCCATCGTACGGCGGTAAATGCTCATCCTTCTCGCCGTGGTTATCGTGAATGTGCGCGCCTACTACTAACTCCCGCAAAGGAGCAAATCCCTTCTCCACGCGCTCTTCCTCCGGTCCATCCGCCAGATGCGCGTGGCCGATATCAAAATTAAATCGCAGCCCTGTCAGCCGCGTCTCGTCATAAAACGCGCGCAAATACGCCGGATCGCCCATCTCGCTCGTCGTGTTCTCCACGCAAATCGTCACACCCACATGCTTCGCGTGCAAAATCAGGTGCTCCAGCGAACTGAACCGCTACATCTATTGCCCGCTTCAATTCATCCATCGCTTCAATGCGCCGCACCCGCTCCACTTCGCAAATTGAAAGCGGCTGCCCGCTCTCCCGAGTTGCGCTCAAATCGCGGCTGGTCGGCGCGTGGACCGAACTCAGCGTCAGCCCCAGATCAGCTAGACTCGTTCTGATTTCCTGCGCTTCCGCCTTCGAGGTGTAATCAAAATGCGCTCGCGAGCAAAAAATCTCCACGCCCGAAAAGCCTGCCCCGGCAATTTGCCCGAGCAGCTCCCGAGTCAGCTTCCGCGAAACAAAAAGATACGTCGATAGCAGTCTCTGCACTGTCTTCTCTGCGCCCTCTGTGATCTCTGTGGTGAATTTTCTTTAGTAGCCTACTGCAGAACCTTTGTCCCGCGGGTCCGCCGCTCCCAATCTGTCGCCGCTCTTCGGGTCAATCCCAATCGCATTCACCAGTCCAATATGCCCCCGCAGTTTCACCGCAAACCCCCTCGCCTCCAGCGCCTTCTGTGTGCTTTCGGGAAAATCTTCTTCCATCAAAATCCGGTCCGGCAGCCACTGGTGATGAAACCTCGGCGCATTGATCGCCCCCTGCGCATCCATACCCAGCCGCATCCAGTTAATCACGCTCAGCAGCGTCGCAGAAATAATCGTCGGCCCGCCCGGCGATCCCGTGACAAAGCTCAGCTTCCCGTCGCGCAACAAAATGGTCGGCGTCATCGAACTCAGCGGACGGTGCCCCGGCGCGATCGCATTCGCGTCCGATTGAATCAATCCGAACAGCGCATTCGGCACGCCCGGCTGCGTCGTGAAATCATCCATCTCGTCGTTCAGCAAGAATCCCGCCGTGCTCGTCACGTGCGACCCGTACCAGTTGTTCAGCGTGTACGTGCTCGCCACGGCGTTCCCCGCCGCATCCACCACCGAAAAATGCGTCGTGTGCTGACCCTCGCCCAAACTCACGAGCGTCGACAGCGTGGCGCCCGTCGCAGCCACACCGCACGCATGCGGCTTGCCGGCGTGCACCTCTCTGCTCGAAGAAGCTCGCTGCGCATCAATCGTCCCCGCCAACTCCTTTGCATAGCAAGGATCGGTCAGTCCCGCCACCGGCACGTTCGCAAAATCGGGATCAGCAAGATACGCCGCGCGGTCCGCGAATACCCGCCGCATCGTTTCCGCCACCATGTGCACGCTTTCAACGTCGTCCCAACCCTTCAGCGGCACGTCCTTCAACATATTCAGCGCCTCAATGATCGCCACGCCACCCGAACTCGGCGGCGGCGACGTCAGCACTTCCCATTCGTGCCCGCCGCTTTCGTACTTCGCGCGCAGCACTTCCCGCACTCTCGGTTTGTACGCCGCCAAATCCTCCTGGGTAATCAACCCGCCCGACTTCGCCATATCCGCCGCGATCATCCGCGCCGTCTCGCCACCGTAAAACTCCTCTGCGCCATTTTTGGCAATCCGTTTCAACGTCGCCGCCAGTTCCGGCTGCTTCAGGGTGTCTCCCGCTTTCCACATTTTCCCATCGTTCAAAAAAATCCGCCGGCTCACGGGAAATTGCTCCAATCCCGCCTTCTCTTCTTGCAACTGCCGCGCGAGCTTTTCGCTCACCGCAAACCCGTTTTCCGCCAGGCGAATCGCCGGCCCCATCGCCTCTGCCAGCTTCATCGTCCCAAACGTTTTCAGCGCCAATTCCAGCCCCGCAACCGTTCCCGGCACCGCCACCGACTTGTAGCCAATTACCGAAGCCCTTTCATCCAGCTTTCCATCCGGCTTGATGTACATGTTCCGCGCCGCCTTGCCCGGCGCCACTTCACGGTAGTCCAGAAAAGTCGTCCGCCCATCCGCCAGCCGCACCAACATGAAACCGCCGCCTCCGATGTTCCCCGCCGCCGGCTCCACCACCGCCAGCGCAAAGGCCACCGCCACCGCCGCGTCCACCGCGTTCCCGCCGCGCTTCAAAATCTCCACGCCCGCTTTCGACCCCAACTCCTCATCGGTAGCAACCATCGCCTTCGCCCCGCGCACCGCCTCCCGCGGCCATTGCTTCGCCGCCTCCGTACGGGTCCGATATTCCGCCGCTGTCTGCCCGCAGGAAATTCGCCCGGTCAGGAAAAATGCGCCCACGGCCAAGCTCAGCGCACACACCGATGATTTGATTGGTCGTCTCATAACAAATAAAAGACACTAAGTGATTAAGCCCGCATCGTCAAGACAAGCCCCATCCATGTTTCTCTCCGTGCTCTCGGCTAGGACGAGTAATGCTTTTGCGTTATTGCGGCTGCTCAGCGTCTCCGCTGTAATCTTCCGTAACTTTCGTGATGTCCGTCACACGCGCTCCGTTTCCGGAGCCATTTCTCTTAGGCGGTGCGGTCGAGGTATTTCGCTGATCTAGGACTGGGGTGAACCGATGCGGCGATTTCTTCTGCTGGCGTCCTTGTTTGCTGCTCCCTACGCCTTTGGCCAGAGCAATTTCGCCGTTGTGCGTGGCACCGTCGTCGACCCGCAGCACAATCCCGTCGCAGGCTCCGAGGTCCAGCTCACTGCAACTGCCACGCATGCTGTACGCCGCGCCGTCAGCAACGAACAAGGCATCTTCGAAATCACGGCGCTATGGCCAGGTGAATACGAACTCGCCGTTCAATCGACAGGCTTCGCCTCTCTCAAGCAAACTCTTCGTCTCGAGGTCAACCAACAGCTGGCCCTCGATCTCAACCTCAAGCTCGCTTCCGCCAGCAGCACGCTGCAAGTCGTGGCCTCCATGCTCGATGTTCTGCACACCACCGACGCCAGCGTTGGCGAAGTGATCGAGCCCGCTGCCGTGGAAGCACTTCCTCTCAATGGCCGCATGCTCATCGATCTCGTGCTCACCGTGCCTGGCGCGCACGTCAGCCACGGCGCGCAAACCGGCGATATGAATCCTCTCTACTGGCGCCCCGGCCAGCGCTCTGCCGTCAGCATCGGCGGCAACCGCCCCAACGCCAACTATTTCCTCCTCGACGGCAGCAGCGACACCGACCCCACCTTCAATACCCTCAATCTCAGCCCCTCTCCCGATGCCGTACAGGAATTCAAGGTGCAAACCGGCAGCTACTCCGCTGAAATGGGCGGGGCCGGCGGCGGCCAAATCAATATCGTCACCCGCGGCGGCACCGATCAATTCCACGGTACCGCTTACGAATTCCTGCGCAACGGCGCCATGGACGCTCACACCTTCGGCGATATGGGCGGCTCCAAATTTCTCGTGCAAAATAATTTTGGCGCGTCCCTCGGCGGTCCCATCGCACACACCAAAACTTTCTTCTTTGTCAATTATGAAGGTCTCCGCCATTCAAAGGCCGATGCCATGATGGACACGGTTCCCACCCCTGCTGAAATCTCCGGTGATTTCAGCCAAAGCGGCACGACCATTTACAATCCCTTCAGCGCTCGCGCTAATCCGAATTTTGATCCCACCAAGCCCATCAGCGCCGCCAACCCGCAAATCGTCCGCGATCTCTTTCCGAACAACAAAATTCCCTCCGGCACGCTTAGCTCCGCCGCACAAACCTTTTTGCTGAACTATCTTCCCGCTCCCAACATGCCCATGGGCATGAACGGCTGCGGCATGACCATGATGGGTGCGCCACAAGTGGTGGGCGCCGGCCAAGACTGCAACAACTACCTCGATTCCCGCGACGAGCATCACGTCAACGACCAGGGCACGGTGCGTGTCGACCACGTCTTCGACCGCGGCGATACCCTCTCCGCACGCTATTCCCTCAGCTCCGAAAACGGTTTCATGCCCATCAATCTCCCCGGGTTCGGCACCTTTCATGACGACTTCTCGCAAAACTCCAACGTCTCTTGGAATCGCATCATCAGCCCGCGCATGGTAAACGTCGCCTCCGTCAGCGTCTCGCGCCTCTCCATGAGCCACACCACGCAAAGCGCCAACGTCAACGACATCGTCTCGCAGCTCGGCATCGTCGGAGTCGGTTTCGGCGGACCTGGCGCCTTTGGCGCTCCGTGGTTCAACGTGCAGGGGTACTCCGGCATGGGCGACACCTACGCCGCCACACCCATGCGCGCCTGGGATACCACCATCGAGGGCCGCGATCTCCTAAGCTGGCAGCGCGGCCGTCACAGCCTAAAATTCGGCGGCAGCTATCGCCGCTACATTTGGCCTATGTGGGGATTTTTCCAGAATCGCGGCTACTACCAATTCACCAACGGCTACACCACGCAAACCGCCACCAACGACGGCACCGGCTCCGGCCTCGCCAGTTTTCTCCTCGGCCTTCCCGCCGTGAAGCAGCGCCAGGCAGGCATCCCACAGATGCAGCTTCGCAATTGGTCCGCCGATGGTTTCTTGCAGGATGATTTCCAACTCACGCGCAACACCACCATGCAGATGGGCCTGCGCTACGAATACATGAGCCCGCTCGTGGACATTCGCTACACCAATTCGAATCTCATCTTCTCCGGCGCGACGCCGCAGGTTTTCATCGGCGGCCAGAACGGATATCCCGGAGGCTTGATGTATTCGAACAAGCACGACTTCGCTCCCCGCCTCGGCATGTCGCAAAATCTTCCCAGCCTCGGCCTGGTTTTCCACGGCGCCTACGGCATCTTCTTCACTCCCGTGGACCTCAACACCTGGTGCAACCAACGCCACAACGTTCCCTATGTTTTCCCCGAGACGCAACAGTTCGACAATTTCACGCCACCGGCAACTTTGCTTTCGTCGGCGCAGTCGCAGTCCTCTTTGAATTTCGCTGCCGCCGTCCTCGGCAAAACCACCGTCAGCTTCACCGCCTTCGATCCCCACGCGCCCGCCGAGTACGTCCAGCAGTGGAGCACCTCGATCGAAAAAAGTCTCGGCCACGAGACCACGCTCGAAGTCGGCTATCTTGGCGCGCGCGGAATTCATCTCCAGCGCGCCGACCTCATCAACAACGCGCCTCCGGGTCCCGGCGCCATCGGGCCTCGCCGCCCGTTCAAGTTCCTGGAATTCGTCGCAAACTCTAGCCTGCCCGCAAGCGTCTCCGTGTCGCCGAAGCCCCCTGCAGGCTGCCCCGCAGGCGCTCTTTGCACTCCCGTCAGCACTATCAACCTGCTCGCCAACTCCGCGCAATCCTGGTACGACGCCGGCTACATCAATGTCCGGCGCCGCTACGCGCATGGTCTCAGCCTTCTCGCCAACTACACCTATTCAAAAAGTCTCAGCAACGCTCCCGATTTCCGCTCCCCCATGTTCGAAGCGGCCATCCCGCAAAACGATTCGAATCTCGCCGCCGAAAAAGGCCTCGCCTGCGATGTCCGCCACCGCTTCGCCAGCAGTCTCGTCTACGATATTCCTTCCGTGACGCGCGAGCGCCTGTTGCACGCGATCTCCCGCAATTGGAATCTCTCCACCGTCTACCAAATCCAAAGCGGATTCCCACTCACCATTTCCGTTTTCGGTGATACCGCCAACTCCGGCACCGTCCTCGGCGAAAATCCCATTCGCGCCAATCTCACCGGTCAGCCGATTTTTCCGTCCGGCAAGCACACCGCCGCGCAATGGTTTAACCCAGCTGCCTTCGCGACTCCTGCCGCCTTCACCTTCGGTGATGTGGGCCGCAACACCGTCTACGGCCCCGGCATGCAAACCCTGGATCTCGCGCTTGCGCGCTCCTTCGACATAACTGAGCGCGCCAAGTTCCAATTCCGCGCCGAATTTTTCAACGCCCTCAACCATATCAATCTCGGCACACCCGACCGCTTCGTGAATACGCCGCAATTCGGCACCATCACCGAA
>WNFN01250245.1_pt1 | contig 10602 bp, 11 predicted proteins | sample 5400161 | NCBI WGS metagenome assembly WNFN01 (sample SAMN13153353, study PRJNA577476) | soil metagenome | isolation source: 80 cm saprolite on Douglas fir-dominated hillslope | place: USA:California | collected 2013-09-17
CAAAGGTGCATATAAAGAACCCGCCAGTATTGCCTTCGAAAAAAAGGAAGATGTCGACGCGAACTACGTCAAGCTCATGAAAATTCTTATGAAGAGCGGCATTTATCACGGGTTGGCCACTCACGACGAAAAGATCATCCGTGAGGCACAGGCGTTTGCCAGGCGTGAACGAATTGCACGAGAGTCCTTCGAGTTTCAGATGTTGTACGGCATTCGCCGTGACCTGCAGCAGAGCCTGGTGCACGACGGATGGCGCATGCGCGTGTATATTCCCTTCGGCACCGAGTGGTATCCCTATTTCATGCGACGCCTGGGTGAGCGACCCGCCAACGTTCTGTTTATTGCGAGAAATCTGTTGCGAGCGTGAACCTGGCAGCTGTTCGTCTATTGTTGCGGTCCGGACTGCTCCCCGCCCTCTGGGGGCGCCAGCGGCAGGCGGGTAGCCCCGCGCATGATGTCCCTTTCCTGGGACGAAAACATGTTCTTGAAACGGTCGGAATTGATCACTTGCTCGCGTTGGGGCGGCGGCATAGCCCGCAAGTCGCGGACCGCTGTACTGACCATGCGCCTCCGATCAGGTGGGAGTTGCTGCATTTGCCCGAAAATCTGTCGTGCCTGCTGTTTCTGATCGGGAGTCAGATGCTCCCAGGTCTCCATGCGATTCAGCATGCGCTGCTGCTGTTGCGGCGGCAGGTTTGAAAAGTGCTGCAGGCGCTGCCGGAGCTGCTGCTGCTGCGGCGGCGACAGCCGCCGGAACTGGGGATCGTTTTGCAGCACACGTTCCTGTTCGTTGGCAGGCAGATCCTTGTGACGACGCAGCCAGTCGCCCGCGTGACCCTGTTGCTGCCCCGGACCTGGCGGCTGTCGTGGCGCCTGCTGCTGGGGGTTTGGCTGGCGTTGCAGGGCTTGGTTTCTTTGAGCAGGCGCTTGGTTAGCATTCTTTTGCGCCGCGCAGGGAGAGGGAAGGTTAAGCACGGCGGCTACACCTGCCATTGCCAGCCATCCCGCCACATGTTTCGCGCGTTTCAACTTTCTCGCCTGCTCTCTCGCGTATGTCGTTTCTTTTATTCTTGCTTCGGCCAATTGCTTCCGACGTGAGCATCAAGGGTTTGCCGTGACTTCGTTCTGTACCGACAACTCATCAAGCAACTCGAAATCGGAATATAACTCATGATTCCTGTCCAGGGCCTGCAGGTCGCTCACCGCAGTACCTGGCTGGAGCTGCTGAACAATCCGATCATTCCCTCCCGCATGGTAGATTCCGCCACCGCGGGCGAAGAACGAACCGACACCAACTGCCACGAGCAGCGTAAGCGCGGCCGCGAGCGCCGGTCGCCGGAGCCATTGCAACCAGCCGGACTGGGGCCTAGCCATCTCTTCCCGCAAACGCGCTTGTAACCGCACGTCGAAGTAGGGCGAAGGTTGCGGCGCACGCCATTCGTCCAGCAAGGCCATCGACTGGCGGATCTGTTCCAGCTTCGCCCCGCATGCAGCACAATCCTCTAGGTGTTTTTTCTGCTCAGCTGTGGCTTCACTCAATCCCGCGGCCACATCCAATATCCTTTCGCGAATTTCCTCGCAAGTCATAACCGCTTCCCCTCAACTCTCTTCTCTCTTCGCCACTTTCGTTTCGCCAACCAAGAGTTTCCTAAATGAATTCTTTTAACTGTTCCCGCAACGTCTCATACGCGCGAAAGAGCAACGATTTAGTCGCCGATTCGCTCAACTTCAAAACTTCAGCAATCTGCTTGTAGTCCATTTGCTGATACTTGTGCATGATGACCGCCAACCTTTGCCGCTCCGGCAGGGCACCCACCTTGCGACGGATCCCCAGCACTCGCTCGCGGCGGACCATGGCTTCCTCGGCGCCCTGCGCGCCATCCGGTAATTCGAACGTGGCGCCGCTCTCCTCGTCAGGTTCGTCCAAGCTGACCGTCACTTCCGGACGCTCATGGCGCGTGTCGCGGGCATGATTGACCGCAAGATTGGTCGCGATGCGGTAGAGCCAGGTCGTAAACTTTGCGCTCGCTTCGTACGTCGCGCGGGAGCGGTACACCCGCAAGAAGACCTCCTGTGCCAAGTCCTCGGCTGCGGCTGGGTTGCGGGCCATCCGGTACATAAAACTGACCAGTGGACGGCGATATTTCTGCACCAGGTAGTCAAAGGCGGGTTGGTCCCCTGCCCTTACGCGCAACATGATCTCAGCGTCGGATAAGGCTTCCGCGGTGGCGGCCGCCTGCGGCAGATCGGCCGAAAGCTGTGGCCTCATCGCGCCAATCAGGGCGCCCCGATCCATGGCGACACTGCTCACACCGTTATCAACCCCGGGGTGTGAAGAAAGTTGCGCTCCGTCGGTTTCATCGGGATCCACGGAAGGCCTTGCCGGTGAAGGGGATAGGGGCGGCTTGCGTGGCTTGGAGTCGTCTGACATCGTTGAGTAAAGGGTTGCCAAGTAGCGTTTTGGCTGTAACGTCGACCCCTTGCAGACGATAGGCTACCACGCCCCCAGGCAAGGTGGACCAGACTTACGGCATGCTGGCTCCTGGCTCTTCGTTGATTCTCCGGGCCCGCCATACGAAGTAGGCGGGCAGCCCCAGCGCCACCATTCCTAATCCGATCGATGCATTCCTGGGAGTGGAGACGATCACGTTGACTACCAGCGCGATGGCGGCTAACACGAAAACCAGCGGGGGCCATGGATATCCGGGAACAAGGTAGGGGCGGGGCAAGTCCGGATATCTGCGGCGATAGACGAAGATGCTGGCGGCTCCGAGTCCGTAGAAAATCCAGGCAACGAACATCGTGTAGCTCATCAACTCCTGAAATTTCCCCAGACAGGAAAGGATCGCGGACCAGACGCCAAGCGCGGTGACCGCGATGGCCGGTGTGCGGAAGCGAGAGTGAACCTCCGCCAGTTTGCGAAAGAAAAGCCTATCGGAGGCCATGGCGTAGAAAACCCGGGGTGCCGTGAGCACCACGCTATTGATTGCACTGAAGACAGAAATCAGAATGGTCACCGCAATCACCTTCGCGGCGGAAGGACCCAACACTGCCGAAAATGAGGAAGCAGCGATCGTTTCTGAATTCGCGGCGCGTGCCGGTCCCAGCGCAGCCAAATAGCCCAAATTGGCGAGCAGGTATAAGCCAGCCAGGAACACCACGCTCCACAGGAGTGCCCGCGGGAAATCTCTTTGCGGTTCGAGGACTTCGCTGGCGCAGTAAGTCACGAATTGCCAGCCCTCGTAAGCCCAGAGCACTGCGATCATCGCCAGCCCGAACTTGGAGAACAGGGATAGACTCAGACCTTCGGTCCACATTGCACCGGGAATTTCCGAATAGCCGCGGCCCAACCACAACAGAATCGCGCAGACTCCAAGAAGCAGCAGGACCTTCGCTAGCGTCGTCCAGTTCTGAAGGTCGGAGCTTTTCCGAGTGCCCCAGACATTCACCAGAGTGACGATCACAATCACCGCCACAGATACCAGCTTGGAGGACAGCGGACTGAGCGGAACTACAGCGCTCAGGTAGGTGCTGAAAGCGACCGCCAGAGACGCCACCGTGCCACTTGCGATGGCCAGGAACATGGACCATCCGTACAGAAACGCCGGCAGCGGGCCGAAGCAATCGCGGACATATACGTATAAGCCACCGGCCTCGGGTCTCATCGCGGCGAGCTCTCCATAGGTCAGCGCACCGAGCAAGGACAGCAAACCACCAGCAATCCAGACCAATGATGCCACGCCTACAGAATGATCCACCTGGCGCAGGATGGCGCTGGGCACCAGAAAAATTCCGGAGCCGATGACGGAACCAATGATGAGCAGGACTAAATCGCGGAGGCGAAGACTCTGAACCAGTTTGGTCATGTATGGAAGGCGGCCCTGTCGGTCGGCGAAGGATATCTGCAATACTCTGCAGGCGCAACCGGCGGTTGGGAATGTTGGTCGGGTGTTGCACTCTGAGCGCCAAAGTGAATGGTGTCTGGTGTATCCTAGCCGGGTCGTTGGCACGCGATTCAATGAACTTCAGGAACATATTTCGGGAAGCATCTGCGGCGCTGAGGCGCAATTGGGTCAGAAGCGTTCTTACTATTCTCGGCATCTCTGTGGGCGTGGGTGCCTTCATCTGCGTGGTCGCGATTGGAAACGCCGGCAGCAGCAGCATCGAGAATCAGCTGCAAAGCCTGGGGGACAATTTTGTTTGGATAGAGGCTGGAAGCCGTGCCAGAAACGGGGTGCGCTACGGAGCCCGGGGCGATCGCACGCTGATTCTCGGAGACGCTACGGCAATCGCCGAGCAGGTGCCCTTAATCAAGAGTATGTCTCCCAATGTGGACGGCAGTCTTCAGGCCATCTATGAGGGAGAAAACTGGTCCACGAGATTTCGAGGTGTGACTCCCGAGTTTCTTCAGATACGACGATGGAATATGAGGCTGGGAGGTTTTTTCACTAATGCCGACGTGGATGCTGGTGCGCCGGTTTGTGTTCTAGGTCAGACGGTAGTGGATAATCTCTTCGGCAATGACGATCCGATCGGGAAAACAGTCCGCCTCAAGAGTATGCCGTGCAAGGTAATTGGTGTGTTGCAGGCCAAAGGGTTTTCCGCAACGGGGCAGGATCAGGACGATTTTATCGTGATGCCGTTCACCACGGCGGAGAAGAGAATTACGGGAACCTTCTGGCTGGATGACATCTTCTGCTCCGCGGTTTCGCGCGAAGCCATGCCGGAAGCGACCAAGCAGATCGTCGCTCTCCTGCGCGAACGGCACCATCTCAATCCGACGGAAGATGATGACTTCAACGTTCGTCGCCCCGAGGATGTGGTGCAGGCTCAGCTCGCCACGAGCCGGATCATGACCATACTTTTGGCGAGCGTTGCGTCTCTTTCCTTGCTGGTGGGGGGCATCGGCATCATGAATATCATGCTGGTGTCAGTCACTCAACGGACGCGCGAGATCGGATTGCGACTGGCCATAGGCGCTACCGAATCGGACGTCCAAATGCAATTCCTGAGCGAAGCAATCGTGCTCAGCCTGCTGGGAGGCCTTTTTGGGCTGTTGGCAGGCCTTCTGTCGTCCGGCTTGGTACAGAATCTGTTCCAAATGCCAACCAAGCTTTCGCCTGCAATCTTTATTATTGGCGGCGTGTTTTCGGCTGGTATAGGAATTTTGTTCGGCTACTATCCTGCCCACAAAGCCTCTCAGCTGGATCCCATCCAGGGTCTGCGTTACGAGTAGGCAGTTCGCCCACGAGATTTCTTGCGACTCTCTAAAATCTATTCTGATGAGACGTTAAAGAGGTGCAGGAAACCGGATTTGCCGCCGCGGCTAAAGCCGCGATCATTTGCTGTGCTTACGGCGCGGCTTAAAGCCGCGCCCTTTCAAAACACGATCGCAGATCAAGAATCCTGAGACCAAGCCCAAAGTCGCACACTTCTCACGCACACACTTCAGCCCGTGATGTACTCGCCGTTATTCGTACCGCAACGCCTCGATAGGATCTAACTGGGCAGCTTTGCGGGCGGGGTAGAAGCCAAAGAAGACTCCCACCGCCATCGAGAACAGTACTGCGATAACGATCACGACTGGAGAAATCAGGACTGGCCAGCCGAGCGTTTGTGTAATCAGGTACGACGCTCCTAATCCGAAGAGGATGCCAATCGTTCCTCCCATCAGGCTGAGTACCACGGCCTCAACCAGGAACTGTTGCTGCAAGTTGCGTTCGGTTGCGCCGATCGCCATGCGTACCCCGATTTCGCGGGTCCGCTCGGTCACAGAGACCAGCATGATATTCATGATGCCGATGCCACCAACAATGAGCGAGACGCTGGCAATTGAAGCCAGCAACAACGTCATGACCCGGCCGGCCTCGTCGGCAACGTCGGCCATGTCGGCGAGATTGCGCACGGAAAAATCATCATTAGCTCCGGGGCGAATGCGGTGGCGATCGCGGAGCAACGCTGTAATCTGCTCTTGCGCGGAGTAACTGCCTTGTCGGGACACTGCTGAGACCATGATCCAACGCAGCCAGGGCTGGCCAGTGATTTTTTTCTGCATGGTGGTCAGGGGGACGAGGATGATGTCATCCTGATCATCGCTCATGGCAGCGGACATTCCTTTTGGGGTGAGAACGCCAGTGACGCGGAACGGCAAATTGTTGACACGCAGTGTCTGGCCGACAGGGTCGGTAGCACCGAAAAGATTCTTGCGAACGGTTTCGCCGATTACAGCCACGTTCGCGGCCATGGTCACGTCATCTTGTGTGAAACCAGATCCCTCTTGAAATGGCCAATTGCGAATATCAAAGTATTGCGGTTCAGTGCCGTTCAAATGTGTAGCCCAATTGTCGTTGCCAAAGACAATTTGTGCGTTAGCGCTTGTGCCTGGGGCCGCCGCATGTGCTGCTGGGCATTCCCGCAAAATCGCAAGCATGTCATCGTAGATCAGAGTCTTGGTCGAGCCCCAACCCAGGTGCATGCCGCTGCGCGTCACCGTCCCAGCCCCCACAAACAACAGGTTCGAGCCCATCGCCTGAATCTGCTCCTGCATTGTCTGCCGCGCACCTTGCCCTACTCCCAGCATGGCGATCACAGCGCCCACGCCGATGATGATACCCATCATGGTCAGGATCGAGCGCATCTTGTTGCGGGCCAGGGCACGCAAGGCGATTCGGATGATTGCACGCAAATCCATAATTCGCTCAGTCCTCCAGCGTGGGCAGGTTTTTGAGGACTTCCGACGCGCGGGGCCGGTTCAGGATCGCTTCATCGCGACGGATCTTTCCGTCCCGAAACTGTATGCTGCGTTTAGCGAATTGTGCGATGTCTGGCTCGTGCGTTACCAGCACAATCGTCAAGCCCTCATCATTCAATTTCTGAAAAATGTCCATGATCTCAACTGACGTGCGACTGTCGAGATTGCCAGTGGGTTCGTCGGCCAACAAAATCGAAGGCCGATTCACCAGCGCGCGGGCAATTGCCACCCGCTGCTGTTGGCCGCCGGAAAGCTGCGAGGGAAAATGCGTCATGCGGTCGGCCAGTCCGACAAGAGCCAGTGCCTCCCGGGATCGCTTCTCCCCTTCGGCCTTGCTGATGCGGGCATACAGGGTAGGCAGTTCGACGTTCTCGAGGGCCGTGGTTCGCGATAGCAGGTTGAATCCTTGAAAGACAAATCCCAGCTTGTGGTTGCGGATTGTCGCGAGCTCTTTCTTACTGAGGCTGGAAACCTCGATGCCTTCAAGCAGATAGCGTCCGGCACTGGGTTTGTCGAGGCAGCCCAGAATATTCATAAACGTCGATTTGCCGCCGCCGCTGGCCCCCATGATTGCAACGAATTCCCCATGCGCGATCTCGATACTTACACCGCGCAAGGCATGCACGCGCGTCTCGCCGAGGTCGTAGTACTTATGAACATCCTGAACCAGGATGGCGGTTTCAGGTCTGTTTTTCGTGGCGAAATTTGCCTCGCGCTGCGCGGTGGTGGCCATGTCGAATTGTTTCGTCTACTCCTCCGCTCGGTTGTTCAACCGACTACCGGCGTTGTGTGCCCATGCCGGGCCCGGAGGGCTTGTTCGATGTCATCGAACCCGTTACCAGTTCGTCGCCTTCCTTCAGTTCACCTTTGAGAACCTCGGCCGCCTCCGTGACAGTGTGGTCGGTGATGCCGGTGCGGATTCTAACTGGCTCGAGAGTGCTATCCGGATGCAGTTTCCACAGCACCGCAACATCAACCCGCGGCGTTCGTACTGGCTCGCCATCAGTTCCGCCTGCCTGGCCCGGCGCATGCGCGCGATTTTGCTTGGCCGCAGCGCCGCCTCCCGCAGTGTCGCTGGCAAGCTGTGTACTGGCGTTATCGTCCAGTCCATACTTTTGCAACAGCGCGTGGATTTCCTCCGCCTTCAGATCCGGTTTGTAGCGCAGTGCCCCATTCGGCACTCGCAAGACGTTACTTGTCGACGCGACCGGAATTGTGATGTATGCCGTCATCCCGGGGAAGAGTTTCAGTTCCGGATTGTCAAAATCAATCACTGTATTGTAAGTAACGACGTTCTGCACCGTTGTCGCGTTCATTCGAATCTGGGATACGCGTCCGGTAAACGTATCGCGGGGAAAGGCGTCAACCTTGAACGTGACAACTTGCCCGTTCTTGATCATGCCCACGTCCGACTCGTCCGTGCTGGCGTACACCTGCATCTTGGTGAGGTCTTGCGCGATGGTGAAGAGTGTGGGAGCCTGCAACGACGCCGCCACAGTCTGACCGACATCCACGTTCCGGGCGATCACGGTGCCATCAATTGGGGCGTGAATGGTGGTGTAGTCCAGGTTTGTCTGTGCCACCGTCAACGCAGCCTCTTTCTGCTCGACCTGGGCTAGGGCTTGCGTGACCTGGGCGTCTGCTGCAGAAACGGCAGCCACGGCTGAGTCGTGATTGGCTTTTGCCAAGTCGAGTTGCTGCTGACTCATGACGGCCTCTTTTGCCAGTCCGACGGTGCGTTCGTAATCCGCCTTAGTCTGAATCTCGGTTGCTTTAGCCTTTTCCAGATTAGCCTTCGCGGAAGCGACGTTGGCCTTCGCGTTGGCGAGGTCGCCCTTGGCCTGCAGCACAGCGCCCTGGAAGAGCGGAGGATCAATCTGCGCGACCAATTGACCCTTCTTGACGCGAGAGTTGAAATCCACGAAGAGATGAGAAATCGTTCCCGAGACCTGGGAACCGACTTGAACCATGATGACGGAATTGATCGTGCCCGTGGCTTCGACGACTTCGCGAATGTCGCCGCGATCGGCCTTGGTCGTAAAGTATTGGGGCTTGTCCTCTCCTTTGAACTTAAAAGCGGCGAAGACGGAGATTACAGCCGCCACGCCTACGATGACTAGCCAGTAACGCTTGAACAATTTTCCCTCGTTCTCTGAACTGAAACTGTATCGTCGTTCAGACTTGCAACTACCAAGTGGAAAGCGCTAATCGACGGTATTGCCTTCCGATCGTCTTCTAGCCCATGCCCAAAACATATTGCTTCCATTCAAATGATAGTACGGACACCAATTATGGCGCTGCGAAGCTGAAGAGCACATGAAAGTCACAAAAATCTGCAATCGGTTGCACTTCCGGATCACCACTGTCAAACTGTCGGCTGATTATTCGAAACAGGTGCACCAAATGCGAAGACTCGCTCGAATTCAGTTTGCATGCCTGCTGCTCACTGCCGGTGTATGGGCACAGTCTTTCATAGCTACGCCTCTAAATGATCTGGGAACCGGCAAGTACAAAGGTTTTCAAGGCGGACTGTATGAAAAGGGCAGCAACGCCGTTCCGTCCGGCCATAATTCCGACGGCCTGGCCCTGGCCGCAGAGGTGAAACCGATTCGGGGAAAGTTTGTGCTCCTCGCGATCGGGATGAGTAACACGGCGATGGAGTTTGCCACTTTCGCGCAGATGGTTAATGGCGACAATCGCGTGAATCACGCTTCCATGGTCGTAGTTAACGGCGCGCAAGGAGCCATCACGGCCTGCGCGTGGACGGCCGTAAAAGAGTCACCGCAGCAGCATGGCTGTAACATGCCACGCTTCTTGCCCAACCAGTACGACCGGATTCTCGACGAACTGCTCAAGCCCGCCGGCCTGTCCGAAGACCAAGTGGAAGTTATCTGGATGAAGAACGCCGATCCACGACCCAGCGTGGCATTACCGTCAAGAGATGCGGAGGCTTACCAGTACGAACGCTACATCGGCGAAACGGCGCGTGCGGCTCGATCACGGTATCCCAATTTGAAGCTCATGTTTCTCACTACTCGTATCTACGCCGGTTACGCGACGGTGCCGCTCAATCCGGAGCCCTATGCTTACGAATACGGTTTCGCACTCCAATGGGCAATCCAGGCTCAGATCGATCAGATGCGGACTGGGACGATTGACCCCATTGCCGATAATCTCGATTACAAGAAGAACGTAGCGCCCTGGATGGCGTGTGGTCCTTATATCTGGGCCGATGGCACGATACCGCGCTCCGACGGAAGAGAGAAGGTTGCGCACCTGCTCATCGATTTCTTCCTGAATTCACCGTACACGGCGTGGTTCAAGAAATAGTTCTTGGCTAGTTTGAGAGTCCGAGTAGAACTTGGCCGTGCCGATTACTATAGTGAATTTTCTGGGGCGAAGATCTCTTGCCACCGAGACCGTTTCGGGGCTAAATAATAGAGCATCCATCCTTATCAATAGAGGCTTGAGTTGCTAATACGTTCCATGGTTCGCAATCTGCTGTTGTTTTGCGCCGGTGTGCTTCTGACGCTACCCAGGGTATGTGCCCAGGAGTTGCCGCTGCTTGCCTGCCCTTCTTCCAAACCTGGACTGCAGACGGGAAAATATGCCGGTTACGCCGTGCGTCTGTCGCCCTCTTCAAAGCGCGGAGAGCGCTGCCAGGCGTTGGTAACCGCACCCGTAAGCAAGGCCAGCCAGGCTAAGACCGTAGCCAGAGATTGGGCCCTTTCAATCAACCGTCTATCGGGTTCAGATATCAACGGCGACGGGAAGCCGGAGTTGATTGTGCAAGGGTACTCCGGCGGCGCCCACTGCTGTTACACGTACCGGATCATCAGCTTGAGTGGCGG
>WNFN01155300.1_pt2 | contig 10597 bp, 11 predicted proteins | sample 5400161 | NCBI WGS metagenome assembly WNFN01 (sample SAMN13153353, study PRJNA577476) | soil metagenome | isolation source: 80 cm saprolite on Douglas fir-dominated hillslope | place: USA:California | collected 2013-09-17
ACTACGAGATCGTCCGCGCCCTGAAGGACGGCACGGTGAAGCCCAAGGGCATCGAGCTCGTCGTCGCGAGCTATCCAGGCACGCGCGACATCCACGACCAGGTCGCTGCTGGCTCCGCCTGCGACATCAACGAGTTCAACGGCGGCGCCTACGTCGTGCAGAAGCACGGCGGGCGCGAGGATTTCACCGCGCTGCCGGTTTTTCTGCACCGGCGCTTCCGTCACGGCTTTATCTACATCAACAAATCCAAGGGGATCGGCCGCCCGGCGGACCTGATCGGCCGGCGCGTCGCCTGCCGCACGCTGGGCGCGGCGGCGAATTACTGGATGCGCGGGCACCTTGAGGAAGATTACCAGGTGCCGCACCGCGCGATCACCTGGGTGATCGAAAGCGACGACGACGCGTCCATGCGGGCCCCGGCGGACCTGAGAATCGAGCGAGCGCCGCGCGGCGGGAATGTCGAGGCGATGCTGCTCGCGGGCGAGGTGGACGCGATGATCGCGCCCAACGTCACGCGCATGATCGGCGAAAGCGACCCGCGCGTCGCTCGGCTTTTTCCGAACTACCGGGAGATCGAGGCCGATTACTACCGTCGCACGGGGATTTTTCCGATCATGCATGTGACGACCATTGCGTCGAAGATCGTCGCGCGGCATCCCTGGGTGGTGGAGAGCCTCGTGCTCGCGTTCGAGGAGGCGAAGCAGCTCGCCTACCGGCGCCTCGCCAATCCGCGCAACGTGCCGCTCGCCTGGTTCCGCACCTGGTGGGAAGAGGAACGCGCCCTCCTCGGGCCCGATCCCTGGGAATACGGGCTCTCCGCGCTGAACAGGAGAAACTACGACACGCTGGTCGGATGGGTCCACGCGCAGGTGCTGAGCGGTCCGCGCCCGAAGCTCGAGGATCTCTTTCCCAGGGAGGCCTTCCAGCTCGAGCTGCCCCTGCCGCGCATGCACGAAATCGACTACAAGTTCTGAAGCGCCGCCCTTCTTTCGCGACGCGCTTTTCACCCTACGACGTCGTAGGGACGCATCATTTCGTTTTCCTCGTGCTCGAGAATGTGGCAGTGGTAGACATAGCGGAACTTCTGCCCCGGGCGGGCGTTCGCACCGGGCGGAAGATCGTACCGCGCGATGACCCGCGTGACCGTTTCCGGATAGCTGAGCACCGTGTCTTTCCATGCCGGCCTCTCGTTGTTCTCCGGTGCCTGCGGCGGCTGGTCGAAGACGAGAGGAGGGTACTGGGTGATGTCGAAATGCTGCCGGTCGAGAATCTGGAATTGCACGAGGTGTATGTGAATCGGGTGCGCGTCTCCCGTCGTGTTGATGATGCGCCAGATTTCGATCGACCCCGCTTTCGGGCTCTCGGTGACCGGATCGTCCCAATGCGCGTCGTTGATCATCGCCATGATGGGATTCTCGAACGGCGGAGCGGAGTCGAGCTCGCTCAGTACGAGATCGCGCGTCTGGACTGCGGAAGCCGGGCTGATCAAGGGCACCGTGTTGAGCGTCGCCGGCAGGCGGCTCCTGTCCTGACCCTGCAGGGGCTGGTTCACCCTGAAGACCATGATATCGGGCGGCACCACGTCGGCGCCGTCCGGGAACGGCGCCGGAGCATCGTTGGTGAGGACAAACGACTTGCCTCTGAACCCGGAGAAGTCGATCACGACATCCTGGCGTTCCGCCGGAGCGATCAGCAATTGCGTGCGCGTCACCGGAGCGGGCAGCAGACCTCCGTCGCTGCCGATCTGGTGAAACACCGGGCCGGGCCGGCCGAGCACCTGGCCCGTATCCGCGCTCTCCTGCAGCGTCATGCGATAGAACCTCGAGTTCGACGCGTTCAGGATACGGAAGCGGTACTTGCGCGGCTCGACCTCGAGGAACGGCCAGATCTTGCCGTTGACGAGCACGGTGTCTCCGAAGAATTCCGGGATCCAGACGGGCGGGACCCGCGTGTCCGGATCCCCCGGAGTCTGCACCGGATAGAGCAGCGAACCGTCCGAATTGAAAAAGCGGTCCTGAATCTCGAGCGGGATCTCGTAGCGGCCGCTCGGCAGGCCGAGCGAATCCTCGTGGTCGTCGCGAATGAAATAGCTTCCGCCGCCCAGACCCGCGTAGTTGTTCAGCCGCGTGATGCCGAGCGCGTGGTCGTGATACCAGAGCCCCGTCGCCTGCTGATCGTTCGGGTAGTGATAGGTCTGCGTCGTGAAAAAGGGGCCGGTCTGCCTGAAACCGTTCGTGAACCAGGCTTCCGGATACCCGTCGCTGTCCGGCATCGATTTCGACCCGTGCAGGTGGACCACGGTGCGCACGTCCGGCGTCGGCGGTTCCGCCCCGTGGATCGTCGGGTCGATCGGGAGGAAATGCCTGCCCGGGAGATTGTTTTCCCATTTCACCGAAATGGGATGTCCGCGGCGCGCTTCGAACGTCGGGGGCGGATACAAGCCGTTATAGCCCCATAACGCGGTGGGCGGCAGATCGCGGTGCAACTTCTCCTGGAGCGGCCTCATGCGGACATCGTAAAAAGGCACGCCGTTCAAGGTCTCGTTCGTGATGATCGTGCTCGGAATCGCCAGCCGGTCCACGAATTTCGTGAGCCACCGGGCGGCGGTGTCGTCCTGAACAGGTGTGCGGTGGTGATGCCTTGCCTGGGTATGCGCCGGATGCGGAAACAGCGCGGTCAGAAGAGCGGTGCCGCCCACCGCTCCGCCTACGCCCACCGCCCCGCCGATTTTGAGAAGGCGCCGCCGCTTTGCATCGGGGCCCACGCCATTGCCGCTGGTTTTGCCTCTAGCCATGAGTGCCTCCGTTCAGATTGGCCTGCGATATGACCACGGTGCGACCCTCGCGCGTAAGATGACGAAGTCATCGGCGCGATGCGGAACGGTTATCACCATGCCGGCTGAAGGCAATCCCGATTTCAAGTCGCCGTCCGCCGGCTGCGACTGCCACTTCCACGTATTCGGCCCGGCCGGGCGCTACCCCTATGATCAGGCCGACCCGCGCTATGCGCCGCCGCTCGCGCCCGTCGAGGATTTCCTCGAGCTCGCGAAGAAACTCGGGATCGAGCGCTTCGTGTTCGTGCAGCCCTCGGCGTACGGGCGCGACAACCGCTGCATGCTGGACGCGATGCGCATGATCGGCGCAAAGAACTGCCGCGGCATCGCCGATATCGACGAGAACGCGCCGGACGCGGAGCTCGAACGCCTCCACTCACTCGGCGTGCGCGGCGTGCGCATCAACGTGCCGCCGGTGAAGCCCTTCGAAGCGGGATTCGCGGCGAAGCTCCTGCCGCGAATCGAGCGCCTCGCCGGGCGTTGTGGCGAGATCGGCTGGCAGCTCGATTTTCTGACGCCGGGATGGCTGACCGCCGAGCTGATGCCCACGCTGAGGAAGCTCGACGTCGATTTCACGATTGCCCATTTCGGCATGTTCTTCGCGAAGGACGGCGTGAAGCAGCCGGGGTTTCAGCATCTGCTCAAACTGCTACGCCGCGACGAGCGGCATTGCTGGGTGAAGCTCACCGGCGGCTATCGCATGTCGGTCGCGGCCGGATTCGCCGATGTCGCGCCGATGGCGCGCGCGCTGATCGAAACCGCGCCCGACCGCGTCGTCTGGGGGAGCGACTACCCGCACCTTTCCTTCGCCGACAAGGTCGGCTCGATCGAGCTGTGGAACCTGCTGGGGAAATGGGCGCCGGACGAAGCGACCCGGCGTAAGATCCTGGTGGATAATCCGCAGCGGTTGTTCGGATTCTGAGATGACCCGCTACTTGAGGGTCTTCAGGTACGCGATCATGTCTTCGACGTCCTTCGGATCCTGGACGCCCCCGAAGGGCATGCGGTTGCCTTTGACCTTGGTCTGCGGATCGGTGAGGTAATCGCGCAGCGCCGCTTCGTCCCAGACCAGGTTCGCGCGCTTCATCGGGTTGGAGTAGCGATAGTTCTCGAGCGACGCCGATTTGCGGCCGAACACTCCGCGCAGACTCGGGCCGAGCGAGTCCGGCTTCTCGGTATGGCACGCGGCGCAGGCCTGGAACAGCGCTTCGCCGCGCGCCGCGTCGGCCGCGGTCGCCTGAGAAGCGGCGAGCGCAAACGCCGCGGTGAAGACGGCGCCATGCGTCAGGCGCGCATTTTTTATCATGCGTGCACCAGTGGGCCCGGGCTCCGGAGATACCTGTTCACGATCGCCTCGGATGACCAGTACGTCATCGCGCCCAGCGGCCCGGTGGGGTTGTAGGCCACCTGCTGCGGGAAGGTGGACGCGCCCATGATGAACAGATTGTGGGCGTCCCAGGCCTGCAGGTAGCGGTTCACCACGCTCGATTTCGGATCCGTGCCCTGGATCGTTCCACCGGTGTTGTGCGTCGATTGGTAGGGAACGATGTCGTAGTCGCCGCGTCGCAGTCGCGGCTCGCCCAAGATGGTGGGCTTCATCGTCTTGGCGATCTGCACCGCCTTGGACATGCAGTACTCGGACAGCTTGTAGTCGTTATCCACGAAATTGTAAGTCATGCGCAGCAGCGGCCGGCCGAGCTGGTCCTTGTAGGTGGGATCGAGGTCGAGGTAGTTGTGGCGATTGGCGTAGTTCGAGCCGGACAAGCTGATGTTGAGAGCGTGCTGGTACCACCTCGCGGTCGCCTTCTTCCAGGCCGAGCCCCAGCGCGGGGTTCCGGCCGGCGTCGGGCGATACGAGATCGGCCGGCCGTCGCCGTGGCCGCAGGTGATGATGGCGCCGCCGAGAAACCCCAAACTCCCGTGATCGAAATTGTCGGCGTCGAAATCGTCGATCACCATCTGGGTGCCGGGCGCGCCCATGAAGGGGTTGAAATTCCGGTCCTCGAAGAACATCGTGACGCCCATGCGCGAGAGCTGGTAGCAGTAGTTCTTGCCCACGGTGCCCCGCTGGGTCGCAGGATCGTACTGTTCGCCAATGCCCGAATGCAGCAGCAGCGAGACATTGCCGAAGACGTAGGCCGAGAGCACCACGATGCCCGCCGGCTGTTCATACTCCTCCCCGCTGCGCGTGTCGGTGTACACGACGCCGGTGACCTTCTTCGCCGCCTTGTCGTAGACGAGGCGGCTCACCCAGGAGCGGGTGCGCATCTCGAACCTCGCATCCTCGCGCAGCCGCGGCAGCACGCAGACGTGCGGCCCCGCCTTGGCGTTGGCTTCACAGCCGTTGCGGTCGCAATAGCCGCAGAGCTGGCAGGCTCCCAGGGTCAGTCCTTCGATATTGGTGTAGGGCCGGCTGCAATTGCTCGAAGGGCGGGGAAACGGGTGGTAGCCGAGCTCCCGCGCGGTCTCGGCGAACATCAGGCCGGACAGGTTCTGCTCCAGCGGCGGGGTCGGGAATTCGCTCTGGCGCGGCCCTTCGAAGACGTTGCCTCCGTCGATCTTCCGGCCGCGCAGGTTGCCCGCCTTGCCGGCGACGCCGCACAACTTCTCGAATTTGTCGTAGTAGGGCTCGAGCTCGTCGTAACTCATCGCCCAGTCCTGGATGGGCATGTCGGCGGGAATCGCCTTGGCGCCGTAGCGCTGCACGATGTGGCTGCGCGTCGCGTGGTCGGTAGGCAGGTAGCGCCAGGTGTGCCCGCCCCAGTGGTTGCCGGCGCCGCCCACGCCGTCGCCCGGCAGGAACGAGCCGAAGCGGCGCATCGGCAGAGCCGACTCCGAGGGCCGGTGTCGGAAGGTGAGCGTCTCCATCGCTGGATCCTGGATCAGTTCCAGGCGTCGCGAAAAACGCAGCTCGTCGCGCACAGCGGGCATCGCGAAGTGCTCGCTCGGCTTGATGTCGCCGCCGCGCTCGAGGCCCACCACCGTGAGCCCGGCCTTGGTGAGCTCGCGCGCCATGATGCTGCCGGTCCAGCCCATGCCGACCATGACCGCGTCGACTTCTTTCAGTTTCGTCGCCATGATCGCCTCCTTCAGGAAAAATCGGCGATCGACTTCGGCTCGACGTCGTACTTCTTGCCGCGGAACTGCACGATCAGGTTCTTGTACAACGCGGGCAGGCCGGGGAACCCGACCATCTTCCAGGCCACCTTCTCTTTGTTGCCGCCGTACATGGGATCGGCGAAGAAGCCCTCCATGACGATGTCGAGCAAGGCCTCGAACAACTGCTTGCCGCTGATTCCGGTGAGCTGCGCCCTGCCGTCTTCCAGCGCTTTGAGGGCGTTGATCCGGTCCTGCGGCGGCAAGGCGTCGAAGTCCTTGCCCATGGTCTTGCGCGTCCACGCGTTCGCGGCAACGATTCCGGCCGAGAAAAACTCTTTCGGCGTCAGCGAAAGCTGGTACCCGTACTCGGGCCTGGCCTTGCGGAACGGACCGCCGCGATACATCTTGGCGCCGCCGCCCCAGGCGCTCGCGAGCTGGCGGTCGATGAAGGTCACCACGCCGCAATCGGTCCCAGAGGGCGACAGCTCGTCGGCGGGAATCATGCTGTCGGCGACCGCGGAGAAAAAAGCCGCCTCGCCCGAAGTCAGAACGAGGAAGGATTCGGGTTCGGAGCTGGCGGTTCCCGATGCCGGTGCCGCCGGCTTCGTCTGGGCGAGGGGCACAGCCGGGGTGAGGCCTGCAGCAACCGCCGTGCTGGCCCGGAGCAGGAAACGCCGGCGTGGGAGCGAGTCATCAGCCATATCAATCCTCCTCGTGCGACATGAATCGGCGACTGCTAACCGCGAGCCGGCAAATCATCGCATAAAGTGCGCACGGGCAGTACGGTGCATCCTCGAGCACCCGCCTTGACCCTTGCACCGGCTTGCGCCTACACTCACCGGCAACATTGGAGGAGCCACCATGTTGACGACCGTCAGAAGCCGTTGCAGCAGCCTTAGATGCCTGTGGATTCTGCTCTCGCTCGCGGCATTGCCCGCGTCCGCGGGCGAGGTCCGCGTCTATGCGACCAACAGCGCCGGCGACAACGTCCACGTCATCGACCCGGCGACGAACAAGGTGGTGCAGGTGATCGAGGGAATCGAAACGCCCCACGGCGTCGACTTCGCTCCCGACGGCACGCGCGTCTACATAAGCAACGAGGCCGACAGCACGCTCGACGTCGTCGACCGCAAGACCGGCAGGATCGTCAAGAAAGTGCCCTTGAGCGGCCATCCCAACAACATCGCGGTCACCCGGGACGGCAACCGGGTCGTCATCTGCATCGCGGAAAACAACGGCGGGCTCGACATCGTAGACACCCGGTCGCTCACGCTCGCCAAGACCGTCCCGCTCAACGGCCGCATGCACAACGTCTATGTGACGGCCGACGGCAAGTACGCGGTCGCGGGCTCGGAGCGGCACAAGTTCCTCTCCGTGCTCGATCTCAGGACCGAGCAGGTGGCCTGGGATCTCAAGCTCGACAAGGGCGTGCGCCCGATGACCCTGGAATCCGCCCCCGATGGCTCGACCCGCCGGATCTTCGTCCAGCTGTCGGAGCTGAGCGGGTTCGCGGTGGTGGATTTCGCTCAACGCAAGGAGGTGGCGCGGATCCGGTTTCCGGATCAGCCCAACGGGTACGGCAAAGCCGAGGGACGCACCGATACACCCTCCCATGGCATGAGCGTCGCCCCGGACAACAAGTCGCTCTGGGTGACCAGCGTGTTCGCCAACGCCGTCTTCGTCTACTCGCTTCCGGAGCTGAAGCTGCTGGGACACGTCTCGCTCCCCGAGCTCAAGCTTCCCGGGCGCGCTCCGATCGGCGCGCTGCCGAACTGGGCGACTTTCACGCCCGACGGCAAGCTTCTCTACGTCACCAACTCCGCGATCAGGTCGGTGTCCGCGATCGACACGAAGGCGATGAAGGTGGTCGCGAATATCCCGGTGGGCGAGGTGCCCAAGCGCATCAACACGCTGGCGCTGCGTTAGGAAGAGGACTTACATCATGCGCGCAGGGCTTCTGGCGTTGATGGTAGCGGTCGCGGCCAACCTGCAGGCGGCTTCGGCATCCGCGCAGTCTCTCGATTACGAGTTCTTCAAAGCGCGGGTCGAGCCCATCTTCCTGAAGAAGAAGCCGGGGCACACCCGCTGCTACGTCTGTCACGCGGAGAGCAACAACGCTTTCCGCCTGGAGAAGCTCCCACCGGGAGCCAAGTTCTGGACCGAGGAACAGTCGCGCCGCAACTTCGAAACGGTCTCCAGGCTGGTGGTCCCCGGCAACTTCGCCGCGAGCCGCCTTCTGTTCATGCCGCTCGCGCCCGAGGCGGGCGGCAACGCCTTCCACAACGGCGGCAGGCAATTCGAGTCAAAGGACGACCCCGACTGGAAAACGCTCGAAGAGTGGGCAAACGGGCAGAAGCCGGGCAAGAGCAAGTAATCCCCGCGGCCCTCCGAAGCAAAACGACACAACACCGGCAAGCCGGCAACGCGATGCCTCGCGCCTGTTTTCATGGCGTGACGCATTTCACGCTGTCCCGGATGCGCCATTTTCTTCCCGGACCCGATCTCGTATCATCCGCCCATGGATTTTCCGAGCCTTTCAGAACCGGTCACCGCGGCGATGATCGGGGCGCTTGCCACGGCGGCGGGCGCGCTCGTTCAGCTGCGCATTTCCTGGCGCAGGGAAATGGCCGCCGCGGGGGTGGGCGGGTCCGCGCTTTCGCAATTCTTCGTGTCGCTGCGCGAAGGCGACCGCGACGCCCTGCGCGCCGATCTCCAGTCGAAGCTCTCCGAGATCAACGCGACCGCGATGCGCCTGGAGCAGGCCCGGACGAACGAGCGCAGGCAGATCGAAACCGAGGTTCAGCGCGCGGATGCCTCGGGCGTCGGCGAGAAAGGCGCGGCGGCGAGCGTCGTGGTCGGTCCCTGCCCGCAAATAGTCCCCGGCACGCGGCTGGAATGCACCGAGCAGAGCGCGCTTCGAATCACGATCTGCGCAAGAGTGCCGGCTTCCGCGACGGTCAGGGAAGTGCAGCTTTACATCGGCGCCGAGAAGCCCAAGCAGCCGTGGCAGGACAACCGGGTGCAGCCGGGCGAGGAAGCCGGGCAGGCGCGCTTCGCGGAGAAGTTCACCGAACGCCCCGACGGCGACGCCAAGCAGGTCTGCCAGGGATTCTCGAACTGGAGCGGCGAAAAATCGCGCGTCGCTCGAATTCTCGTCAAATACGCTCTTTGAGCGTAGCCTGACCGAACGCCGGGCGGATTCATTTCTCGGCCACCCCCATGCCGCCCGTCACGCAAACGCTGCTGATCGCCAACGTGGCCGTGTTTCTGCTGCAGTCCGCGGGCGGCGGGGTGCTGGAAGAATGGTTCGCGCTGTGGCCGCCGGGGCACGGATTCGCGATCTGGCAGCTCCTCACCTACGGCTTCCTGCATGGCGGGATCGCGCACATCTTCTTCAACATGCTCGGGCTGTACATGTTCGGGAGCGACATCGAGCGGCTGTTCGGTTCGCGCTACTTTCTCGCCTACTATCTCGCCTGCCTGGTCGCGGCCGCGCTCACCCAGCTCGGGTTCACCGCGATCACGGGCGGGCCGCCTTTCCCGACCCTCGGCGCCTCCGGCGGGCTCTATGGATTGCTGCTCGCATTCGGAATGTATTTCCCGCGGCGCATGGTCATGCTGATCTTCCCGCCGATCCCGATGCAGGCGCGTTTTTTCGTTATTCTCTTCGGCTCGCTCGAGCTGGTGTTCGGCGTCACCGGCACTGCCGCAGGCGTGGCCCACTTCGCGCACCTGGGCGGCATGCTCGGGGGCTGGCTCATGATCCAGTACCGCCGGAGGGGCTTTCCTTTCACGCGCCGGCGCTGAAGGCAGGCTTTCCCCGGGCCATTCACCTGAAAATCGTTACGGGAACGACCAGAAAGATTCCCGAGAGCAGCAGCAGAATCAGGACGACCTTGCGAAAGCTCGCTTCGTCGAGCCGTCCGTAGAGTTTCATTCCGAGCCAGGTGCCGGCCAGCAGCATCGGCAAGCCCAGCAGAAACAGCTTCGCCGTATCGGCGTCGACCGCGCCGCTCGCACCCAGCCAGAGCGCGGTCATGGCGCTCGTCGCGATGATGACCGGCTGGAAGACCGTGCGCTGCACGTCCTTCGGCCAGCCGCGCAACTGGCACCAGATGACCGCGACGATCCCGACGAGGCCGGTGAGTCCGCCGAGCACCCCGTTGAGAAATCCGATCACTATGTCGGCGGGAACTCCGCCCTGCACCGGCTCGAGCGCAGGCCGCACCAGGTAGTAGATGCCGTAGAGCAGCAGCACCAGGCCCACCCCGGTGCGCAGGTGGGCCGGGTCGATGTGCGCCAGCAGCATCGCGCCGATCGGCACGCCGATCACGCTGCCGATGATGAACGGCGCGACTCTGCGCCAGGCGAGCGCGTGCCGCAGCTTCCACACGCCGTAACCCTGCAGCAGAACGCTGTAGCTCACCATCAGGCTTACGGTCTGGACCGGCGTCAGGATGTGCAGCCATATGCCGGACACCACGAGGCCCATGGCGAAACCGGCAACACCAGTCGTCACCGCGCCGAGAAACGCCGCCAGGAGAAAAAATCCGAGAACCATGCCATCCATAGGTCGTACTCCCCAAACGGGGTGACCAGCACTTGCATGGAAGAAGCCATCTCAAGGGGAGGCTGCTACTTCCCCTGCGCTCTTCAGCGTGTCGG
>WNFN01033402.1_pt1 | contig 10596 bp, 8 predicted proteins | sample 5400161 | NCBI WGS metagenome assembly WNFN01 (sample SAMN13153353, study PRJNA577476) | soil metagenome | isolation source: 80 cm saprolite on Douglas fir-dominated hillslope | place: USA:California | collected 2013-09-17
TACCGCGACTGGTACCGCGCGCATGACCAGACTCCCGCATACAGGTATCTGCGGAAACTGCTGCAAGCGCTCCAGTGGTTGCGTGGCGGCGCCCGCTGGCTGCTCAAGTCGCCGCAGCACCTTGAGCAGCTCAGGCAGGTGCTCGCGGTATTCCCCGACGCGAAGATCGTCCAGACCCATCGCGACCCGGTCGCCGTCACCGCATCGCTCTGCACGCTGCTGGCCTACGTCGCGCGCATGCAGACCGAGCACGTCGATCTGAGCGAGGTGGGTCGGTACTGGTCGGCCCGGGTCGAGGACCTGCTCCGCGCGTCAGTGCGCGACCGTGCGCTCGTTCCCGCTGATCAGGTGCTCGATGTGCGCTTCCACGAGTTCATGGCCGACGAGATGACCATGGTGAAGCGCATCTACGCGTTCGCGGGGCAGCCGATGACTGAGGAGCGGCAGCGCGCGGTCGAGTCGTTCATGGCTGCAAACCCGCGAGGCAGGCTCGGCCGCATCGCGTACCACCTCGAGGACTTCGGCCTTGATCCGCGTGAGCGACGCCAGGCCCTGCGTTTCTACCAGGAGCGCTTCGACGTTCCTGACGAGTAAGAGGGTGTGAGTCGCATCAGGAGTCTGATGGCAAAAGCGCCAGAGAAGTGGATGAACAGGTGACAGCAGACATGCTGTGCAGGGAGGTGCAGAGCGGGGGCAGGAATGCTCGTCTCCAGCCAGCACTGGGTAGTCGTTGCATGGCGTCCGAGCAATGATCGGCAGCTCAATGAGGATCTCAGCAGTTGCCAGATGGTCGCTGCCTGCTCTTCAGGATGCGAACAATGTACCATCCCATATGAGATCGGCAGAGACGACGAGTGGCCTGAAATGCTGTCTATGGCTCTGGAGGAAACGCTTCAAGGACATAGTGCTCGGCTCGGCGTTCGGGAAACATGGCTATCTCATGCTAGATATGTACCAGCGCTTTTGGCCTGACATCCTGGCCATCTATCTTCAAGAGGCGTTCGTCCTCTTCGCGGCGAATTTCATTCGCTGGGCTGCTCGACTTTTTGGAAGGCCAAGCGCAAGCGGTCGAAAACACCCTGAACGTGCGCAAGTTCGGCGTCAAACGCCAGGTGCAGGTAGCGGCGCATGTTTCGGCACAGGTCATCCAGGATGCAGGAGGCAAGTTGTTAAAGTTCAGCGAGCAGAGCGCCTTTGCAGGCCAGTTGCTCAGAATCGCAGGTGATCAGCCATTGCCGCACCAACCACAATTTTGAAGTTTTCTTCCATTTTTCAACGAATCGCATCTGATTGCACAACCGTTACGCCAGTTCCTGATACAAACCCTGCCTCTGCATGCAATTTTCTCGCGCGTGAACTTCTTCCCTTTGCTCAATTTACGTGGTATGATCTGCATATAGCGATAGTTGACAGGATGGATATCAGCCACTCGCCGGCAAAATTGGCAACACGCCTGGAGAATCGACATCATGAGCATCACAGAACTTCCACCACCTGTAACAACTCCTTTATTTGAGCGCATGACAGCAGCGAAGAAAGCGGAAGTGGTGCGCGAACTGAGTGACTTGCTCGGAGCGCGTTACGTCTTATATACACCTTACGATTTGATGCTGTATGAGTATGACGCCTCGATTGACCGCAGTACGCCAGACGTGGTTGTGCTACCGGCTACGACGGAAGATGTAGTTGCGATTGTCAAAATTGCGGCTCGCCATCATGTACCGGTGGTGCCCAGGGGCGCAGGTACAGGGCTGAGCGGCGGCGCCATTCCTATTTATGGCGGCATTGTGATTGCATTTGCCCGCATGAATCGTATCCTTGAGATTGATTACGATAACCTGCGCGCTGTCGTGCAACCAGGCCTGGTGAATCTGCACCTGAGCAACGCACTCAATCCTCAAGGATATTATTATGTACCAGATCCCAGCAGCCAGCGTTCTTGCACCATCGGCGGCAATGCAGGCGAAAATGCCGGCGGCCCCCATACGCTGATCTACGGCGTTACCACAAACCACGTGCTGGGATTAGAGATTGTCACTCCAGAGGGCAACGTGGTGCAGGTAGGCGGTTGGACATACGATACGCCTGGTTATGATCTTACCGGCTTGTTGATCGGGTCCGAAGGGACACTATGCATTGTTACCAAGATCATTGTACGCATTGTGCACCTGCCTGAAGCGGTTAAAACCCTGGTGGCTGTCTTTGATACGATGGATGATGCCTCGAACACCGTCTCGGAGATCATCGCTTCCGGCGTGATACCCGCAGCCATTGAGATGATGGATGAGATGATTTTACAAGCGGTTGAGGCTGATACCCACGCAGGCTATCCGCTCGATGCTGCCGCCGTTCTGTTGATGGAAGCGGAGGGGCTACGCGAAGCAGTAGCGGAGCAGGTGGACAAGATTGTGAGTATTTGTAACAAACACCACGCTCGCAGTGTGCGTATTGCCGCTAACGAGACGGAACGCCAATTGTTCTGGTCTGGTCGCAAGAATGCCTTTGGCGCGGTTGGGCGTATCAGCCCTGAGTTTTATGTACAAGATGGGGTTGTACCACGTACTCGTCTACCCTATGTACTGCGGCGAGTCGGTGAGATCTGTGCCAGCTATGGCCTGAAAGTGGGCAATGTTTTTCACGCCGGTGATGGTAACTTACACCCATTGATCCTCTTTGATTCACAGATTCCAGGCGAAGTCGAGCGCGTGCGCAAAGCCGGGCATGAGATCCTCGAGGTATGCGCGGAGGCAGGGGGCACGATTACCGGGGAACACGGCGTCGGGATAGAGAAGCAGGAAGAAATGGCTCTCATCTTCAACGAGGTCGATCTGCGTGTGATGCAACAGGTGCGAGAAGCATGGAATCCGCGCCAGTTGTTTAATCCAGGGAAGCTTTTCCCAATGCCAGGCCGTTGTGCCGAGATGAAGCAGTTGTAAGGACCGATGCTAATGGTCGAGATTGAGACGTTCGCAACCACCATACAGCAATATGCTCCCACTGTTCAGGTCACCAGTGAGCCTGGCGAATTGCGAAATTACGCTGTAGATGGCTTGCTGCCTCGTTTAGTGGTCATACCAGATTCAGTTGAGCAGGTGGCACAAATTGTAGCACTGACGAACCAGCAAGGTTTAAAGTTGCTGACTCGCGGAGGCGGTTCACGTATAAATCTAGGTGGGATACCTGAGCAAATTGATGTATTGCTCGAAACCACGAAATTGACACGTCTGCTTGAGCATGAAGCGCCCGATCTTACCTGTCACGTTGAAGCAGGTATTACCCTGGCAGCTTTACAGGCTCAATTGGCGACAAAGGGACAGTGGTTAGCGCTCGATCCGCCGGATGCTGAACAGGCTACCTTAGGTGGAATCCTGGCATCGAATGCCAGCGGACCAAAACGCTTGCGCTATGGCTCGGCGCGTGACATGGTAATCGGGCTGCGGGTTGTGCAGGCCAGTGGGGATATTGCACGCAGCGGCGGGCGCGTCGTCAAAAACGTCGCGGGCTACGACCTCAACAAACTCTATATCGGGTCACTGGGAACGCTCGGCATCATTATCGAAGCGAACTTTAAGCTGCAGCCTCTTCCTATCAGCGAGCGTACATTCCTACTTACCTTTCTGAACGCGGCGGATGCCATGCAGACTGTCATCACCATCCTGGGTTCGCTGCTCACACCCAGCGCTGTTGAATTGATTGACGCCAGAGCAGCAAGTGATATGAACGATTTCTTTGGCCTGAACCTGCCAACGAACGGCTACACTTTAGCAGTCAACTTTGAGGGAAGTGCAGTAGCGATCGACCGCCAGTCAGATGAAACGCGGTCGCTCGCACGTAAAAATGGCGCCCTGCTAAGCGATGACCTGACCGGTGAAGCACAAGATCAGTTCTGGGATGTCGTGCGCGAACATACACAAGGGTCAGTAACCTGTAAAGTGGCTGTATTGGTGTCGCAGGTAGCCTCTTATCTCGAGAGGATTGAGCAGGTCTGCCGGCGTAACGAGCTTGAAGCGGCAGTTGTGGCGCATGCCGGCAATGGTATCCTGTATATTGAATTGCGACCAGGAGATGCAACGCCTCGCCTCGTAGAAGCGATTAGAGAGCTTCGTCTCTATGCACAAGAGGCGCGTGGCAGACTGGTCGTAGAACGCTGTCCCATTGATCTGAAACGCCTCACCAGCGTGTGGGGTGAGCCTGGCCCGGATTTTTATCTGATGCAGCGACTCAAACAGCAGTTTGATCCAGATGGTACGTTTGTCAAAGGGCGTTTCATGGGGGGATTGTGAGTCTAGAGGCATCAACACCTGCGAGAATAACTCCCGCATTGATCGTTACGGCCCATCCTGAATTTATGCGTACGGCATTCGACGAACTCAAACGGTTTGACAGAAGCCTGCAAAGTATTGAGTTGCTAAGCCCAGGCGTCTTGTTATGCGGGTTTGCCCAAGAAACGCAGGATGCCACGACACTAATGCGCCTGGCAGCAGAACAGCGGCCAATTTTCGTGCGGCATCTTGCGCCTGTACAAGCGATCATTGACTTGAGCAATACCGATGATGATATCGGCGCAATGGCTCTAGCCATAGCGGACCTGCCGACATTTGCGCTCCTGCAGCGCGGACAGCATTTTGCTGTTCAAACCCGCCTGCTGTCAACCGAGGCCACACTCGCAGGCAACAACAAACGGACCTATAGCAGCGGGATCGTCAATCAACTTCTTGCGGGGGCTATTGCGGAGGAAACCGGCGCGGTAGAGTCTATCAAAAAGCCGCAGATTGTTGTTTCGCTGCTTTGTACAGTGGAAAAAGGATACCTGGGTATATCTCCTGTCCAGGACAACCTGAGCGACTGGCCTGGAGGTGCCCGGCATTTCGCACAGACGCCCGAACAGATCAGTCGGGCTGAGTTTAAACTGCTAGAAGCACTGGAGGTGTTTGGTGTATCGTTGCCAGCGCAGGGAAGAGCACTCGATCTTGGCGCTGCTCCTGGCGGCTGGACGCGCTTGCTACTAGAGGCAGGGATGCACGTAGTTGCAGTTGATCCGGCAAAACTTGATCCCCGCCTGTTAGGGCAAGCTCATCTAGAGCACTATCGTGGCTACGCTGAGGCATATCTGGAAGATGCGGTTAAACGGCACAGGCGATTTGATATAATCGCTAACGACATGCGCGTGGATGCTCGCCAGGCGGCGCGCTTGATTGTGGAGGCTGGTGTATGTTTAAGCAATGATGGGTTCATCATCAGTGTGCTAAAGCTGCCACACGCAACACCGGAAATCAATCCCTTGAAAAATTTGAGGGAAGCTCTGGGATTACTTAACAGGCATTATGGCATTGTGCAAGCCAGACAGCTTTTTCATAACCGTCAAGAAGTAACCGTACTCACAGCCAGGCCGCAATCAGCACGGTTGTAACCATTGTGACCCGGGAGGTAGCAATTATGTCGCTCGAATCGCCGAAACTACTAACCACAATCCCCACGCCACCTGTTCAGGGGCCGTTACGTCCTCACACGCATACCTACGACTTAATGCGCCAGTGTATTCACTGTGGTTTCTGCCTCCCTACCTGCCCGACATATGCGGTATTGGGCGTGGAAATGGATTCTCCTCGCGGGCGTATTTATCAGATGCAGGCTATTGCCGAAGGACGCATGGCAATCTCACCCGAATTTGTAGAACACATGTATTGCTGCCTTGGCTGCCGCGCTTGCGAGACTGCCTGCCCCTCCGGGGTACAGTTCGGCAAGTTGATCGAGGCTGCGCGCGAACACATCCAGTTGGAGGTTGCTCATACACCTCTGCTTGACGGACCAAAGCAGGCTAAAGAAGAGATCGCTGAACCTGCCGGTACGGCAGATTATCCTTTACATGAGCACGCGACCGGGCAACCTGCCCTCGAGTCACTTACTGAAAGACTGTTACGGCGCTTCTTTTTTGATCTCATGCTCCCTTCGCGCGCGGTCACATCGCTTGTGTTTGCAGGCTTGAAGATATATCAGAGAAGTGGCCTACAATCCCTGGCGCATCGTACAGGCTTACTTGACGCGGTAAATGCTCTACCCATGCCGCTGCAGGGGCAGTTGAAAACGCCGGAAGCGCTCATGCCTGCCGCAAGTGGCGACTTGTTCCCACAGCCCTTGCCGGAGATCACTCCTGCATTGGGGAGAAAACGTTATCGCGTAGGTTTTGTAAGCGGTTGCATCATGGACCAGGTCTATCGCACTATCAACGAGGCAACGCTTCGTGTGCTAGCAGCCAATGGTTGCGAAGTAATTACACCTCGCGGACAGCAATGTTGCGGCGCCTTACACGTCCACGCAGGCGAAGCAGAACGTGGAAGACAACTCGCTCGCCACAATATCGAGGTGTTCGAGCCATATAATTGTGACGCGATTATCATAAACTCCGCGGGCTGCGGTTCAAATCTCAAGGAGTACGGGCACCTACTGCGCGATGACCCGGCATATGCAGCTCGCGCAAGCGCATTTAGCGCAAAAGTGAAAGATGTAAGTGAGTTTCTGACGAGTATTGACTGGAATCGCGAGATGGGCACGGTGAAACGCACAGTCACCTATCACGATGCCTGTCACCTGTTCCATGGGCAGAAGGTCAAACAGCAGCCGCGCGAATTACTCAAAGCTATTCCAGGACTGAATCTGGTCAACCTCAAAGAGGCCGAGTGGTGTTGCGGAAGCGCTGGCATCTACAATATAACGAACCAGGAGATGGCATCACAACTTTTAGAGCGCAAGATGAACAATATCGCTGCTACAGGTGCAAGTGTGATTGCTACTGGTAATCCTGGTTGTATGATGCAAATTGCCCTGGGTGCGCGACAGCGTGGTTTGGAAATAGAGGTGGTACATCCTATCCAGTTGCTAGATGAAGCCTACCAGGCGGGTGGGCTCTATACTCTTCCCCTGGCTGAGAAAGAGGTAGAGCAGAAACGACGACGCACAGTGGCACTTGGTATCGGCATCGGGTTACTGATAGGGCTACTGCTGGCACGCCGTCGCCGCCATCGCCGTTAGACGAGGCAGAAGGCTTCTACCGCTCGATATCATTGGACGTTTGCCATTGTTCGCGCAACTGCTGTGCCCTGGTGAAAGCCTGGATCAGATTGCCGTCGTGAGAGGCGACTTGATCACGAATTATACCCAACTCCCTGATATACTCGTTTAGCCAGCGGGCAATGGATTCGCTGTTGGTCAGGCAGATATCACGATACACTTCAGGGCTGCCACCTGCCAGGCGCGTCATATCGCGGAAGCCGCTTGCAGCCAGAATTGCGGCATCACCCCATGCCGCACCCTCAGCCACGGTATTCATAAGTACGACCGAGGCTACAAAAGGCAAATGGCTCACACTAGCTACCTCTCCATCATGCTCCGCGGGTTCCAAAAAGCGTACCCGTGCTCCAAGTATCTCAACGAGCCTCGATACTTTATCAATTGCCAACGGAGAAGTGCGTTTTGTGGGAGTAAGGCAATAGACACGATTTTGGAAAAGCGTAGCGCTCGCAGAGTCAACGCCGCTCAGTTCCTTTCCTGCCATAGGATGCCCGCCGACAAATAATACAGGTGCCGGTAGATACTCTTCTGCCCAATTAATGACCTGCGTTTTCGTGCTGGCAACATCGGTGACTACCGATCCAGGCGAGGCCACCGTAGCTATGTTTTGTAATAGCGAGCGCATCGCTCCAACTGGCGTAGCCAAAATGATTAATTCAGCGCCGCGCACTGCATCGGTTAATGCATCATAGGGTTGATCTATCGCTCCGATTTTGCGTGCACGATCGGTTACACCCTTACCAAGATCGTAGCCGGTGACCTGCTGGGCCGATTTTGCATTGCGCAGTGCCAGGCCTATTGATCCGCCAATAAGTCCTAACCCAATGATTGCTACCCGGTTAAACATAGCTGCCTCTTTCATTTTCAACTAATCTCATCCTCATTAACATTTTACCATAATCCCGAAGCCGGTAATCTCCGGTCCATCTTATGCCGAACACGCCCTTGTCTATTGAAGAGCAAATCTGTATACTACTAAACAGGCGGCGTACCATTTTATTTTCGTCGAATGTTCCTTTTTCCTGGAAAGGAGTCATCTCATGGCATCCGAAGCAAGTGGTATATCCCATCCCGTATCAGGAGCAGGCAGCACTGCCGCTGCCGTGATCGCGCGCCAGGATCGCATTCCCACCTGGGCGCTCTCCTACCTTTTCATTGGTATCATCGGTGTTGGTTTCCTCTTTACCTTCTTCGACATCTTTGACATCACCGTCTCGTTCATCCAGACCTGTACACAGATCGTTTCTGGCTGTACACCGGTGAATGCAGCCAACTACCTGGGGCTGCCCGTCGAGCTGAACCTGGCGGGCTACGTCGTCGGGGCCTTGATCCTGGCCCCCCTCGCGGACAGGTTTGGCAGAAGAGAGATGCTACTGTTTACTCTACTCTTGACGGGCATCGGCTCACTGTACACTGTCTTTGTCCCGAACTACGCCAACTTCGTCATTGCGCGTGCCATCACCGGGATTGGCATCGGCGCTGACCTGGCGCTTGTCAATGCATACATCAACGAAGTGGCACCCAGCGCAGGTCGTGCCAGGTACACCTCTCTGATCTTTATCATGTCTTCGCTGGGGGCTTTCTTTGGCATCTGGTTAGGACTGATCCTGACGACGCCACCGGCTCCCTTCCCACTGGGACTGTCCTTCGCAGTCGCCGGGCCAATGTTTCAAGGCAATGGCTGGCGGATTATGTATGCCATCGGTGCTGTGCTGGCACTGGTGGGCGTCCTGCTGCGTTTCCAGTTACCGGAGTCGCCGCGCTGGCTCATTTCGCGAGGACGCGTAGATGAAGCAGACACGATCGTCACGAGTATGGAGGAGCGAGCGCGCAGGAGAATGCCGGACCTGCCTGCCCCTGCCGAAATCCCTGTACAGACGGGCGCTACCAGAATTCCGTACGCGGAAATCCTCGGCAATAAACTCTACCTGCTACGTACTATCCTGCTGCTCGTGGTCTGGTTCCTGGGGTACGTCACGGTCTATGCGATTGCCCAGGGTCTCACCTCGCTGCTGGACGGCTTGCACTATCCCCCACCCGAATCGGGCATGATCGCCGCCTTCGGCACCTTTGGCTTCATTTTGACCGCCATCTTCGCCTACTTCTTTGGGGAGCGTCTGGAGCGCAAGCTGTGGCTGCCGATCGCGGCCTTGCTCACGCTGATCGGCGGAATCCTGATTGGGGTGGCCGGGCCTAACAACTTCGGGTTTGCCGCTTTCGCGGCAATCGTCACCTTCTTTGGCTTTAACCTGTGGGTGCCGATGACCTACACCTGGTCAACGGAGAACTACCCCACACGGGCGCGTGCAACAGGCTTTGCGCTGGTGGACGGCGTCGGCCATCTTGGCGGTGGCGTCGGCATCCTGCTCATCGCTCCGCTGATCCCCACGCTGATCGCTAATCTAGGGCTTACAACGGGGCCAATCGTCATGTTCGTGATTATTGCCGCCTTCCTGATCGTGGCTGCCATCATCGCCCAGTTTGGCACTGCGACCAGGCAGAAGCGGTTGGACGAGGTCTCACCGTAGCCGAAGCGCGGCGGTGTGATCTCGCCTTGCGAGCTGGCCAGATAACCGTGCAGGACTGAGACGACTGGCGAACTGGCCATTTCCGTCTTATGGAAATGGCCAGTTCGCCACATACCGGATTCCTGATGATCTATGAGCAGGTTGGATGGTAGTATCTCAACCGAGGGAGAACCTTGATACCAGTATCAAAAACAACTGGATCTGGTCAGGCATTTTCAAGGATGCGAGCAAACGCCTGTAGATAGCTCGAGTCAGCGTACTGCTTTCGGAGCATCCAATACTCTGCACCCCAAAAGAGGAATTATTTATTGCGTTCGCTCCGAACGAAGAGTGTTGTGCCGACAACGAGAAAAATCACGAACATCCCGGCCATAATCAAAAGATTCATGAACGGTGAAACAAGAACGACCTTATTATATGTTGCTGGCTGCCCCTGATAGTAGACGGCCCGTGTCAGGTCTACCGCATAGCGCAAGGGAGCTATTCTTGAAGCGAGATCAAGATAGATCGGAAGCCCTTTGAGTGGGTTAAAGACTCCTGCCAGGATGAGTTGTGGAATGATCAGGAAAGGCAAAATCTGATTCGCAGCGCGCTGACTGCCCAGGGTCGCGAGGAGTATCAGGCCGAAGGCCCCACCCAGCAGACAGGTGACAAAAGCAACGAAAAGCAAGCCAGGAAGAGTCACCCAATTCATTGGTACGCCAATGATAGCGCCAAATGCGACAATCACCACTGCTTGCGCAAAAGCCACCAGTGATTCTCCCAGGATTTTTCCGAAGACAAGAGCGTAGCGCGAGATGGGAGAGATAAAAATCTCCTGGGCGAAGTCGTTTTCGCGGTCCTCAATCAGCGAAACGATACCAAGGGCGGTCGATTGAAACAGCGTTTGCGCAAACACTCCCAGGAAAACGAAAGTCAGGTAGTTATAGCCAAGGCTTGAACCGAGTGTGGCTTGCAGTCCCTCGCCAAACAGTCCAACCAGGAGGACCGGCAGTACCAG
>WNFN01241357.1_pt1 | contig 10596 bp, 10 predicted proteins | sample 5400161 | NCBI WGS metagenome assembly WNFN01 (sample SAMN13153353, study PRJNA577476) | soil metagenome | isolation source: 80 cm saprolite on Douglas fir-dominated hillslope | place: USA:California | collected 2013-09-17
GCCTGGTCGACCTGGTCGAGCCGGATGTAGCGGATGCCGAGCGTCGCGAGCACGTGCGTGAGGTCTGCCGGTCCGCCGCCGGTGAGCAGGTAGACGCTGTTGAAGTCGCCGAGCGTCCAGATCATGCTCAACAAGGTGGAAGTCAGGTACAGCGTGCGGATCGAGGGCCAGGTGACGTACTTGAATTTCTGCCACGCGCTCGCGCCGTCGACGCTCGCCGCCTCGTACTGCTCGCGCGGAATCGCCAGCCGCCCGGCCATCAGGATCAGCGTCCAGAACGGCAGCGCCTTCCAGATGTGCACCAGCATCGCCATCGACAGCCCGAGCGTCGGATCGTTGAGCCAGTTTGGCCCGTCAAGCCCGGTAAAGCGGAAGATCAGCGAGTTGACGATGCCCCACTCGGGATTGAGCATGAAGCGGATCGAGAAGATGGTCGGGATCGCCGGCACCGCCCACGGGATGATGAAGATCACCGACAGCCAGCGGATCCAGCGGCGCTCGTGCACGAAGAACCCCGAGAGGAACAGCGCCAGCATGAACTTGAGGTTTACGGCGACCAGCAGAAACACGATGGTGTTCACCACCGTGCGGAAGAACACCGGATCTTCGAACAGCGTCTGGTAGCTCTGCGGATGGCGCGCGAGCCACAGCCCATACGTCACCGGGTAGACCACGAACACCAGGAAAACGAGGATGTAGGGCGCGAGCATGATCACGCCCCACGTCTGCCACGGCGACAAGCGCCGGCGTGGCGCCGGTGCGGGATGCGGAATCGCGATTGCAGCCATGCTGGGGTCAGACCCCTGTCGGAATCAGACCCCCGAATGCGGCAGGGGTCTGACCCCGATCTAGTTCAGCCGGCGACCTGCTTGATGCGCGCGATCATCTCGTCGACCGCCTTCTCCACCGGCCACTTCTCGGCGGCGACGCGGTTCATCGCCTTCGCCCACACGTTCTCGTTATTGAGGATGGTGAACTTGTAGTTCTTGGTGAACTCGAAGGTCACGGTACCCGCCGAGAACTGCTGGTGCACGATCTTGCGGTGCGGGTCATTGGTCCAGAAGTCGCGCGCCACGCCTGCCTTGGTCACCGGGTACCAGCGCCCGAGCGCGCCCTCGACGTACGGCGTCAGGTTCTCGTCCTGCAGCATGAACTGGACGAACTCCTTGCCGCGCTTCTTGTTCTTCGCGTTGGCGAAGATCACGCCGACCTTGACCGCCGAGCGGTATTGCATCGGCTTGCCGTCGGGCTTGTTCGGGAACGCACCGGTGGCGATCAGCTCGGAGTAGTTCTTCTTCGCCTCGGCGCGCTGCTCGGGCGTGAGCTTTTCGTTGTTCGAGTCGTCGAGCCACTTCGAGGCGATCGAGATGGTGGCGTTGTGCGTCATCATGATCTGCTTGTTGTGGAAGGCGACGTTGTTGTCCGGGTCCTTCCAGTTGATCGCCGAGGGCGGCGTGCAGCCCTTGCCGATAGTGCCGACGTAATCGCTCATCGACGCCGCCAGGCCCTTCTTCACCTCGGGGCGGTCGACCAGCAGCTTGCCGCTGTCGTCGACCAGCTTGACGTTGTAGGCGTCCATGAACGTGAGGTAGGAGAAGAACGAGTCGCTCGAGTCGACGCCCATCGGGCTGCCGACCGAGTAGATGCGCTTGCCGGTCTTCTTGCGATAGCCGGCCTGCGCCTTGTCGCACCAGAAGTCCCAGTACGCCTTCCAGGTGTTCGGCAGGTCCGACTCCTTGTAGCCCGCCTCCTGCAGCATGTCCTTCCAGTACTGGATGTGCATCGTCTGGCGCTTGGTCGGGAAGGCGTAGTAGGCGCGCTTGCCGGTCTTGCCGTTCTGCAGGTAGGTCGTCTCGAGCGTATTGGGCAGGAAGTTGCCCTTCATCGGCGCGAGGATGTCCGACAGATCCTCGAGCTGGCCCTCGAAGGCCCACTTGCCCGCGACCTGGAAGTCGAACACGTCGCCGTGCACCGACTCCTGCGGCGAATAGCGCGACAGCTCCACCTTCACCCCGGTCTTCTTCTCGAACTTGGCGACCATTTCGTCGAGCGCCTTGTCCTCCTGCGGATAGAAGCCCTTGGTCCAGTACACCACCAGCGTTTCCTGCGCCGCTGCAGGAAGCGCGAACGCAAAGCAGAATGCCATCGCGGCGATCAAGCGGAAAAACATGGGTGAACTCCTCCTCTAAAGGGTCACTTGTATGATAACCGACAAATAATTCGAATTATTTCTGCTTGGACTTCCAGGCCTCGAACTCGGCCTTGGTCTCGGGGCTGGGCGGATAAAGCCCGAAGATGCTGCGCCCCTCCTTCACTTTCGCCTCGACCCAGTCCTCGAATACCGTCTGCGCCTCGGCTTCCTTCGCCACCTCGTCCGCCATCTTGGCCGGGATCACGACCACGCCCTCGCCATCGCCGACCATGACGTCGCCGGGATAGACCGAGACGCCGCCGCAGCCGATCGGCTGCTGCATGTCGATGGCATGATGGCGCACGAGGTTGAGCGGCGCGGAGCGCGCGCCGCAGTACACCGGGAAGTCGAGCTTCTCGATGGTGGGCGAATCGCGCAGCCCGCCGTCGGTGACGATGCCGGCGGCGCCGCGCACCATCAGGCGCGTCATCAGGATGTCGCCGCCGGTCGCGGCACTGGCGTCGCGCCGCGCGTCCATCACCAGCACCTGGCCCGGCGGACAGGCCTCGATCGCCTCGCGCTGCGGATGGCCGCGGCCTTCGAACGCGCCGAGCTGGTCGATGTCTTCGCGCGCCGGGATGTAGCGCAGGGTAAAAGCTTCGCCGACCATGCGCACGCCCCTATTCGCTGTCAGCAGGAACACGCCCTGGATGAACACATTGCGCAAGCCGCGCTTGAACAGCACCGTTGTCAGCGTGGCGGTCGACACCTTTTTCAGCGCTTCGCGGCTATAAGATGAAAGCATGGTTGAGCTCGAACGTGAGGGTGGGGTGGCGCGCATCTTCCTCAACCGCCCGCCGCCGGCGCCGACGTCAACGAGCTCGCCGCGCTCGATGCGCACAGCGCGCGCGAGTTCATCACGCGCATCCACCGCGCCTGCGACGCGGTGCGCCGGCTGCCGGTCCCGGTAGTCGCGCAGTTGCACGGCGCGGTGATCGGCGGCGGGCTCGAGCTGGCCGCGTCCTGCGACCTGCGGATCGCCGCCGATGGCACGCGCTTTGCGATGCCGGAAGTGCGCCTGGGCATCCCTTCGGTGGTCGAGGCCGCGTTGCTGCCGCGCCTGGTCGGCTCGGGCCGCGCGGCATGGCTCGTGCTCACGGGTGAGGCGATCGACGCGCAGCGCGCGTACGAGTGGGGCCTGGTCGAAACGCTCTGTCCCGCTGCGGAGCTGGATCAAACCGTGGCGGCGACGGTCCAACTGCTGCTGGCGGGAGAGCGCGACGCGCTGCGGATGCAGAAGGAGCTGCTGCAGATGTGGGAAGAGCAGCCGCTTTCGCAATCGATCGCCGTGAGCGTCGAGCGCTTTTCGCAGGCCTACGCCGCCAGGAATACAATATCTAGGGCGAAAACGCCCGGGAAACACTAAATACATGGCAAAACCGGCGGTCTACGACGCATCGGCCATCCAGGCGCTGAAGGGCCTCGAGCCCGTGCGCCGGATGCCGGGCATGTACACCCACACGGTCCACCCGCTGCACATCGTGCAGGAGGCGATCGACAACGCCGTCGACGAGGCGTTGGGGGGATTCGGCAAACGGATCACAGTCACCGTCCATAAGGACGGCTCGGTCGAGGTCGAGGACGAGGCCCGCGGCATCCCGGTCGACATGCACAAGGAAGAGAAGAAGCCCGCCGTGGAGGTGGCCTTCACCATGCTCCACGCCGGCGGCAAATTCTCGCGCTCGGGCGACGGCGTGTACCACATCTCCGGTGGCCTGCATGGCGTCGGCGTCGCGGTGTCGAACGCGCTCTCAAAGCGCTGCGAAGTCACCGTGTTCCGCGATGGCTACAAGTACAGCATTGCGTTCGAGGGCGGCGAGCTCAAGCAGAAGCTGCGTTCGGAAAAAATAAAGGAAAAGCGCACCGGCACCATCGTCCGGTTGTGGCCCGATCCGAAATACTTCGACTCGCCGACCATCCCGCTCGCCGAGCTCGAGCACCTGGTGCGCTCCAAGGCGTACCTGCTTCCCGGGCTGACAACGATATTGAGGGTTGAAGGTAAAGACCCCAAAACCTGGACCTACACGCGCGGCATGGCGCAGTACTTCGACTTCATGCTCCAGGGACGCGAGCTCATAGCGCCGCTCTTCACCGGCGAACGATTCTTCGACGAGAAATCGCTGGCCGGTATCTCCGACATAGACCCCGGCGAAGGCGCCTCGTGGGCCATCGGCTGGGTCGCCGACGGCGACACCTTCGCCGATAGCCACGTCAACCTGATCCCGACGCGTTCCGGCGGCACGCACGAGGCCGGCTTCCGCGCCGGCATCTTCGAGGCGCTCGCGGCGTTCATCGACACGCGCGCACTCGCGCCCAAGGGCGTGAAGATCATCGCCGACGATCTGTGGCAGCGCGCCTGCTTCACGCTCTCCGCGCGCATCGTGCGCACCCAGTTTCATGGGCAGACGAAGGAAAAGCTCACCACCCGGCACGCCGCCAAGCTGATGGAGATGTGCGTGCGCGATCCGTTCGAGCTCTGGCTCAACCAGCATCCCGAGGAAGGCAAGAAGATCGTCGAGCTGACGATCGAGCAGGCGCTCGCCCGCCTCTCCAGGGGCAAGAAGGTGGAACGGAAGAAGTCCAGCGGCATCGCCACGCTGCCCGGGAAACTGGTGGACTGCGCTTCCGGCGACGTGACGCGCAACGAGCTCTTCCTGGTCGAGGGAGATTCCGCCGGCGGCTCGGCCAAGGAAGCGCGCGACAAGGAGACGCAGGCCATCCTGCCGCTGCGCGGCAAGGTGCTGAACACCATGTCGAAGGACAGCCGCACGGTGCTCGCCAACAAGGAGCTGCAGGCCATCGCCACCGCGATCGGCGTCGACCCGCATGGCGTCGAGGACGCCGTCGACCTGACCGGCGTGCGCTATGGAAAAGTGATCGTGATGACCGACGCCGATGTCGACGGCGGCCACATCCAGGCGCTGCTGCTCACTTTCTTCTTCATGCATGCGCCGAAGCTCGTCGCGGCCGGCCATCTCTATGTCGCGCAGCCACCCCTCTACAAGCTGGAAGTGCCGTCGCAGGGAAAGGGAAAGCCCGCGCGGCGCCTCTATTGCCTGGACGATGACGAGCTGGCCGAGGTGCTCGCCCAGTTGAAAAAGGAAAAGGTCAAGGACGGCTCATGGGAAATTTCGCGCTTCAAGGGCCTGGGCGAAATGAGCCCCGAGCAGCTCTGGGAGACGACGATGAATCCCGACACGCGGCGCCTGGTGCGCATGCAGCTGGATTTCAAGGAATTGAAAACCATCAGGGAAAAGTTCGAGCTGCTGATGGATGCCGGCGAAGCCGAAGGCCGGCGCAACTGGATGCGGGAGCACTGGAAGACCGTTGAAGCCGACGTCTAAGAAAAGCAAAAAACAAAAGCCGTTCTGGGAACGCGCGTACCAAGGCCATGCCTACTGGCTCGGCAAGGTGAAGCTCGGCAAGGTCACCCTGGCAGGCAAGAACCATTACGAATGGACCGCCGCCGGCCGCGGCGGCAGCACCGAGGACCTCGACAGCGCCAAGAAAGCGGTCGAGCTCGCCATTGCGATGGCCGACAAGCAGCTGGATCTTTTTAGCGAGTGAGCATGGACGACCGGACCGGCGATCTCTTTCCCCCCGATAGCGGCGACGAAGCGGCGCCGATCGAGCAGCACGCTTCGCACGCCTACCTCGGCTACGCGGTATCGACGGTCAAGTCGCGCGCGCTGCCCGAGATCGCCGACGGCCTGAAGCCGGTGCAGCGGCGCATCCTTTACGCGATGGGCGAAGCCGGCGGCACCGGCTTTTCCAAATGCGCGCGCTACGTCGGCGAGGTGCTCGGCAAATACCACCCGCACGGCGACTCCTCGACCTACGAGGCGCTGGTGCACCTCGCGCAGCCCTTCTCGATGCGCTACCCGCTGATCGACGGCCAGGGCAACTTCGGCTCGCGCGACGGCGATGCCGCCGCCGCCTATCGATACACCGAAGCCCGGCTTTCCCGCTTCGCGGAGCTGATGCTGGCCGAGATCGGGGAGGGCACGGTCGATTTCATCAAGAACTACGACGGCAAGTTCGAGGAGCCCGCGCTCCTGCCGGCGCGGCTGCCCTTCGGTCTGCTCAACGGCAGCTTTGGCATACCTGTCGGCTTCTCCACGCGCATCCCGTCGCACAACCTGAAGGAAGTCGCCGAGGCCGCGGCGCACGTCATCAAGCATGCGCGCGCCAAGCTCGAAGACGTGCTCGAGATCCTGCCCGGGCCGGATTTCCCGGGCGGCGGACAGCTCATCTCGCCGAAGGAGGAAATCCGCCAGGCCTATGAGACCGGGCGCGGCTCGCTCCTGCTGCGCTGCAAGTGGGAGCGCGAGAACCTCGCGCGCGGGCAGTGGCGCATCGTGGTCACCGAGCTGCCGCAGGGCGTCTCGGTGCGCCTGGTGATGGAGGAAATCGAGGCGCTCGCCAATCCCAAGCCCGGCTTCGGCAAGAAGGAAGTGACGCAGGAGCAGAAGCGCCTGAAGCAATTCATCCTCGACCAGGTCGAGGGCGTGCGCGACGAGAGCGATCGCAAATCCAAGCTGCGCCTGGTGATCGAGCCGCGCACCTCGAAGCAGAACCCCGAGGAGATGATGGCGGCGCTGCTGGTGCACACCTCGCTCGAGACGCGCTATGCGTTGAACCTCACCTGGCTCGGCCTCGACGGACTGCCGGAGACCAAGGGCATCGTCGAGGTGCTGCGCGAGTGGGGCGAGTTCCGTGTCGCCACCGTGCGCCGGCGTACGCAGTTCCGCCTCGATCGCGTCCAGGAGCGCATCGAGATCGTGCTCGGGCGGCTGCTGGCGTACGCCAAGATCGACGAGATCATCAAGCTGATCCGCGCGAGCGAGGACCAGGCCGAGGCGCGCCTCAACCTCCAGAAGAAGTACAAGTTCACCGACAAGCAGGCCGAGGACATCGTCAACCTGCGGCTGGGACAGCTCACCAAGCTGGACGGAATCAAGCTGAACGATGAGCGCAAGGCGCTGGAATCGGAGCGCAAGGAGCTCAAGAGCCTGCTGGGTGACGACAAGGAGCTCAAAAAGCTGGTGGTGAAGGAGCTCGCCGACGATTCGAAGAAATACGGCGACGAGCGCAGGACGCTGATCAAGACCGCCGAGCGCGCGCAGATCGAGCGCACGGTGGTGGAAGAGCCGCTCACGGTGATCCTGTCGCGCAAGGGCTGGATCCGCGCCCGCACCGGGCATGCGCTCGACCTTGCCACGCTCACCTTCAAGGAGGGCGACGCGCTCGACCAGGCGATCGAGTGCAAGACCACCGATGCGGTGATCGTGCTCGCGGCCTCGGGCAAGACCTTCACCATCGCCGCGGCCGACATCCCGAGCGGGCGCGGCGACGGCGCGCCGGTCAATACGCTGGTGAATTCGTTCTCCGATGCCATCGTCTGGATCGCCGTCGGCGATCCGGCGCAGCGCCTCTTGATGAACAGCACTGCGGGCCTGGGCTTCCTCTGCAAGTTGGGCGACCTCGAGTCGAAGACGCGCCAGGGCAAGGACTTCTTCGCCGTCTCGGAAGGCGCCGCCGCGCGGCCGCCGGCGAAGGTCACCGAGGGGTGGCGTCGGCGTGCAGCTCATCGCGCTGCCGGAAAACATTGCCCTGGCGGATGTCGCGGTGAGCGACGGCAAATCGCTGGTCGTCTCCGGCATCAAGCGCAAGAACCGCGCGCTCGAGACGCTCGATGCGAAGCAGCTCGCCGAGCACATCGGCAAGCGTGCGCAGCGCGGCAAGCTCGCCGACGTCGGCTTCCGTCCTGACCGGTTAGGTGATTGAAAGGCTGAGAGCGCTGCGGCCGTTGTGGGTCCCGGTGGGGATCCTCGCGGTGGCGGCGCTGCTCGTCTGGCTCAACCGGCCGCTGCCCGCCTCGCTCGCGGGCCTGCGCACCGCGGGTCCGTACGCGGTGCTCGCCGCGGCGGCGGCGCTGGCGTGGGGCTTCAATCGCGGCCGCTGCTTCGTCATCGCCGCAACGCTCCTCGTCGGCTACACCGCCTGGCAGTTCCACCACAGCAAGGTGGTGTTCACCGCGGTGGTGCTGATCGTGCCGCTGAACACGCTGCTGGTGATGCTCTATCCCGAGCGCGGCGCGAAGTACCGCGCGGCGTATGCCTGGATCGCGCTGCTCGCCGCCGAGGGCGCGCTGCTGTGGTGGCTCGGCTCGGTGCATCACCGCTGGTCGTTCGACGGCTGGTGGCTGCGCTCGCCGCCGACGCCGCTCGTCGCGCGCCTGGTATTCGCCGCGGCCTTCGCTGCGGCCGTCTGGCGCACCTGGCCGGATTTCAAACCCATCCCGGTCGGCAATGCCGGCGCCATCGCCACGTTCTTCGTCGCCGCGGAATGGGCCAGCGACTCGGGCATCTATGCGCTGTTCGTCGCCGCGAGCGGGCTGATCCTGGTCGTCTCGCTGCTGCAGGAGTCGCACCAGCTCGCCTTCCGCGACCAGCTCACCGGGCTGCCCGGCCGGCGCGCGCTGGATGAGCGGCTGCGCAGCGTCGGAGCGAATTACGCGGTCGGCATGGTCGACGTCGATCACTTCAAGCAGTTCAACGACACGCATGGCCACGATGTCGGCGACCAGGTGCTGCGCCTGGTCGGCGGGCGCCTCGCGCAGGTCGACGGCGGCGGCATCGCCTACCGTTACGGCGGCGAGGAATTCTGCGTGCTGTTCCCCGGCAGCGACATCGCCGAGGCCGAGCGCGCGCTGGAGGCGATCCGAGCCTCGATCGAGACCTACAAGATGGCGGTGCGCGGCACCGATCGGCCCAAGCAGGCGGATGAGGGCGCGAAGCGGCGTGGAGCTGCATCGCCTGAAAAAAATCTTTCCGTGACCGTATCGATCGGCGTCGCTGCGCCGTCGCAGGAGCACGCCACGCCCCACGAGGTGGTGAAGGCGGCGGACCAGGCGCTCTATCGTGCCAAGAAAGGCGGCCGCAACCGCGTCAGCCGGTAGTAAGGGGAATGAAGGTTGCAGCAGGTGGGCGCAAGGAGATTCTCATGCGCACACTATTGATGGCGGGTCTCATCGCAGCGTCCGAGAAGCTCAAGGAACGCATCCGCGTCGAGGGCGCGGCCGGTGGCACGGCGCCCGTGCCCGAAGAGAAGCGCCGCGCGGTGAATGCCGATGCCGGGCCGCACAAGCACCACGTCGCGCCAAAGGCGACGAGGCTGCCGGACGGCCAGCCGGTCGAGCCGTCGAAGTAATCAGGTGGCACGGCCTTTGCAACAAGGACGGGGGTACTCCCCACCTTCCCTACCATGGAGGAAATGCAATGCGTAAATTGTTCCCTATCGTTCTTTCCGGCTTCCTGGCCGTTTCGTTCAGCCAGCTCGCCGCTGCCCAGAGCACGACCGCGCAGGGCAGCACCGGCGCCAATGTCGGCGCTGACGTAAATACCAAGGCCCCCAGCGCCGACACCAGCGCGACGGGCTCGGCCGACACCAAGGCCGACGCGAAAATCGGCAGCGGCACGAGCGCTGGCGCGAATGCCGACACGCGCGCGGGCGCGGGTGCGTCGGCGGACATCGACAAGAACGCCAAGCCCAAGGGCAAGGAGAAGCAGAAGAACAAGGACAAGCAGTCGAGCGCCGGCGGCACGATGGACAAGCAGCAGGGCTCGACCAAGTCCGACAAGGACGCGAGCGCCGCGGGCGGTTCGAGCGCCCCCAGCACCTCGTCCAGCACCAGCACCCCGTCGGGCTCTGCGGCCCCGCAGAAATCCGAGAAGAGCAACTAAGGAGTTTTCTCTTCGCTGCACGAAAGAGCGGGCGTGCTGCCCGCTCTTTTCATTTGGAGGACCGCATGAAACATTTGCTGCTGATCGTTGCGCTTGCCGTGGCGCTGCCGGCCGCGGCACAGGAGATGAAGCCGAACAAGGAGCCGGTGCCTTCGCCGAGCGACCTGCGCGGCGCCACCGGCGAAGACCGCCCGCAGGGACAGGCGCGCGAGGACCGCACGCCGAGCCCGAGCGATCTCGCGACCGAGCGCCCGCGCGTCGACGGCGACCGGCCCACCAGCCAGATCCAGGATCCGCGCAATGCCGCCGCCGGCGGTAGCGCCGCGGGTCAGCGCATCCCCGAAAACAACCGTGGAGAGCCGATCCGGCAATAATCAGCCCATGAGCAGGTTCATGGGCCCGATCCCGGAGTCCGAAGTCGAGCTGACCGCCGTGCGCGCGCAGGGCGCCGGCGGGCAGAACGTCAACAAGGTGTCGAACGCAGTGCACCTGCGTTTCGACATCCGCCGTTCTTCGCTGCCCGAAGAGCTGAAGGAGCGCCTGCTGCGCTGGGGCGATCAGCGCGTGACGCGCACCGGCGTCATCGTGATCAAGGCACAGGCGCATCGCAGCCTCGAGATGAACCGCGCCGAGGCGCTGGCGCGCCTGAATTCGCTGGTC
>WNFN01177638.1_pt1 | contig 10593 bp, 8 predicted proteins | sample 5400161 | NCBI WGS metagenome assembly WNFN01 (sample SAMN13153353, study PRJNA577476) | soil metagenome | isolation source: 80 cm saprolite on Douglas fir-dominated hillslope | place: USA:California | collected 2013-09-17
ACACCCCCAGAGCAGAGACCGTCCACTGGGATCACGCTGCAGAACGGTTCTGGCACAACTGCTCACCGAGAAGTGGCCAAAATAGGAGGCAAACGCCACGCCGAAGATTAAGCCCAGCAGGGCCGGTTCGAAAGGGCGTCCATTGAGGAACGGGACATGCACATACAGCAAGTTCTCCACTCGGACATGTCCTAAAGCAAGTACCGAGAGGATCAGGATCAAACCCAGGTTGATAGCACCGACCACCAGGGCGCTGCTGATGGTGGCATGCAAATTTTTTCGACGAACAAAATAGATGCCAAGCAGGAAAAGCAGTCCTGCCCAGACTTCGGCGCGTATCGGCGTGGCGCCAGCCAGGGTGAGCGAGAACCCGAGATAGTAGGCCAGGAGAGCTATGGCACAGATGGTCACCACCATGGTGGTCAGGAGCATTGAACCGGGTCTGCCCAGGTAGTCCTGGACCAGCCGACCCAGGTAGCTGCCCTGGTAACGGATCGAGCCGCTGCGGGTCACGGCTTCCGCCATCGAAGCGATCGTGAGCACATTGATCACACCCATAACCAACAGGAAGACCACTCCGGCCAACGGACCCACCCCGGCCAGAGCAATGGGCAACGCAAGGATGGAAGCGCCCACTATCTCGGTGAAAGTCAGAGCATAGGCAGTCCAAAAGGGCGGTAAGTGCTCCAGCCAGCCGCTTAGCTTGTTCCAGCGCCAGCCCATCCACTCGAGCAAGCCAACGCGCCTAGTATAGATCGTGTCAAGCGACTGGCGGTACTGGCGCTGGAAGGCTTGTTGTACCCCTTCAGTGTCCAGCCCTAACGCCTGCCGGATGTGTGGAATGTCCCGCTGTGCAAAGTGGTACTTCTGTCCCAACAGGTGAGCCAGGGCGGCTTGCAGAGTCAAGTTCCGCGGCACCAGGGATTGCCAGTGGGGGGCATAACGTTCCAGGTCGCGCATGGTAGGACGAATAGTTGGCTCGCGGCCCTCTACCAGGGATTCAAAGAAAGCCAGGTCCTGCTGCTCAGCGGTCTCTTCGGTCAGGTAGCGATCAACTGCCCGCCGTCCTTGCATCATCAGGTAGGCAGTCCGGTTCTCAATTTGAAACAGGAGCAAGCGAGCACGCTTCGCTGAAAAGCCGCCCCGCACCTCCGAACGTGTGAACAGCTCATCGTCTGTTGACATGGCTCACGTCTCCTTCAGACAGAGTTATTTGCATACAGACTACCGATACGCGACTGAATTCGGATGAGCTAGTTGGCTGCTTTCAATTTCATTTCACTCCCGCTATTTCGGCAGCCAGTGCCTGGCAGACGCGCTGGTACTCCTGCTCGAGGTGGGTGACCAACTCCGCCGCCCGTTCGACTGTTCCATTCTTGCCGATAGCCTCTAATTCAGCGCTGAGTGCAGCCATCGTGTTAGCTCCCAGATTGTTACTGCTGCCCCTGAGGTTGTGCGCCGCCCGTTTGAGCTGCTCGGGCTGCCCCTCGACTATGGCCTGGCGCAGTGCCTCCAACAGGGGTGGCGTCTCGAACTGGAACGCCTCGGCCAGTTCCTGCACGATATCCGGCTCGCCTTCCCCTGGGAACTGACGCAGTTCGGACAGCACTGCCGGGTCAAGGGCAGGAGCAGCCTGTACCTCGCTCTCAGCATCCCCAGTCGGGAGAGCACCCGCACCGGGCTCCTCAAGCGGCAGTGTCCGCTTTTTCGCCCACCATCCGGTGCGTTCCAGGACCGCCTGTAATGCTTTGCTCTGAATCGGCTTGGTGAGGTAGTCATCCATCCCTGCGTCCAGGCACTCCTCGCGGTCGCCCTGCATGGCATTCGCCGTCATAGCGACGATGCGCGGACGCTGCTCGGCTGTCCGGCCCTCATGAATGGCGCGTGAAGCTTCCAGCCCGTCCATTTCCGGCATTTGCACATCCATCAAAATTACGTCGTAGCTTTGCCGCTGCAAGGCTTCCAGGACTTCCAGACCGTTAGCCGCTACGTCGGCCCGGTAACCCATGCGCTCTAACAGCCGTAGTGCCAGCTTCTGATTGACCGTATTGTCTTCGGCCAGCAGGATACGCAGGGGCAGTCGCTGGCCCAGCCCGGCATCGAACTGCGATTCTGTCGGCTCTGACTGAGGCATATGGGGCTGTGGATGCTCGACAAAGAGGGAGATCAGCGCATTGTACAGGTGCGACAGCTTGATCGGTTTGTGCATGAAGGCGGCGATGTCGACTCCTTGCATGTCCACCTCGCGCCGTCCCAAGGACGTGAACATGACGAGCGGCAACGCTTGGGCGTCTCGATAGTGCCGAATCTGCTCGGCCAGCACCAGGCCATCCATATCCGGCATCTGCATATCCAGGATGGCCACATCGAACGGAACGGCCGCCTGCACGTATGCAAGCGCCTCCTGGCCTGAAGCACACGCAGAGGGGAGCATGCCCCAGGACTGCATCTGCAAGGTGAGGATTAAGCGATTGGTCGCGTTATCATCCACGATCAAGACACGCTTACCAGCAAGCTGGGGTTGACTCGTATCCAGGTACGGGCGCGAGCGAGTGGGAGCGGCCTCGGCCAGAATGGTGAAATGAAAGGTCGTACCAACTCCTGGTTGGCTTTCGACCCACATCGTCCCGCCCATCTGTTCAGTCAGGCGCTTGCTGATGGCCAGGCCCAAACCGGTGCCCCCGTAGCGCCGGGTCGTCGAGGCATCCACCTGACTGAAGGAGCCGAACAGGTGGGCCTTCCCTTCCTCTGAAATCCCGATGCCCGTGTCCCTGACGGCAAAATGCAGCTCATAGAAGCTTTCTTCATTAGGCTGCTGCTGATTGGCTCTTCCGTCTCCATCCTTCTGCTTTGCTTCAACGGAGAGCACGACTTCGCCCCTTTCAGTGAACTTGATGGCGTTCGCGAGCAGGTTGACCACAATCTGGCGCAAGCGGGTCACATCACCGTACACTGCGGCAGGCACCTGCTCGTCTAGCAGGTAAGCGAGGTCTAAGCCTTTCTCGGTAGCCCTGGCTGCGAGCAGATCAAGAGCCGACTCCAGGCACTCACGTAGCTCAAAGGGCTGGCGTTCCAGCTCGAGTTTCCCGGCTTCAATTTTGGAGAAGTCCAGAATGTCATTGATGATGGTCAACAACGCGTCGCTGCTCGAGCGCACCGTTTCGGCATACTCACGCTGCTCGCTGGACAGGCCCGTGTCGAGCAGCAGGCCGGTCATGCCGATGACGGCATTCATGGGGGTGCGGATTTCGTGACTCATCATGGCCAGGAAGGCGCTTTTCGCCTGGTTGGCCGCTTCGGCAGCTGTCCGGGCCTGCTCTAATGCTTCCATCGCTTGCTTGCGCTCAGTAATATCGCGTATGTAGCCTGTGAAGACAGGTGGCCCAGCTAGTGGAATGTCGGCGAGAGCCAGGTCAACAGGAAACTCAGTGCCATCCGCACGCGTGGCTGTCACCTCGACTCGCTTGCCGATCAGCGGGCCTTTACCTGTTTGAAGATAATGAGCGACACCACTGTAATGCTGCTCGCGTAGAGAGGCAGGGATGAGGAGTTTTGCCATGTCTTGACCTAATACCTCCTCACGCTTATACCCGAACATCTTCTCGGCAGCTGGATTAAATTCGATGATCCTACTATGCTGGTCAATCGAGACAATGGCATCAAGGGCGGTTTCCAGGATCACTCCTTTGCGGGCCTCACTTGCCCGCACGGCCTGCTCCGCCTGCTTGCGCTCGGTAATATCCAGATACAGTGCAAAAATCCCGACCTTCCGACCTTCTACCACCACCGGAGCCCCCAGGACTTCCACATCGACCAGAGTGTCATCCTTGCGCCGCCGCCGGGTAAGAGCATGAACGACCTCCCCCTGCTGGGCGCGGGTTGAGTAGCTGCTGGCTTCGGCACGATACGCTGGCGTGCTCACCACTTCATCCAGGTTGCAACCAAGAATCTCCCTCAAAATACTGCCGCTGACTGTGAGCTTCCAGGTACAACCGGGCATTTTCGCGGGCACTAGCCGTCTGTTCCTCCCGGGCTTGCTCTAAGGCTTCCATCGCCTGCTTGCGCTCGGTGATATCTCGCAAGACAATCAGGCGACCAGTGAGGGAGCCGCGCCGGTCGGACAGGGGCGAGATACGCAGATCAAAGGAGTGGGGCATCCCGTCTACCGTCAGGACGGTCTCCTCGTGGGCCTCAGTTGCGCTGAGAAAGCGTTCGGTCTGGTCAGACCAGGCAGAGGCGACCAGGGCGGCTGGTTGCCCAACCAGTTCTGAAAGTGTGTGGCCAAGGAGACGTTGTGCCGCCGGGTTGAGATCCGTTATGCGGTTATACTTATCCAGAACAATCACAGCGTCGCTCATACTTTCGACCACGGCATAGCGTGCCACTGGTGTAATGTCCAACAGCCGAAAGCGAAAGAGACTCCAGGCCATCGCTATACCAGTGACCGTAAATGCCAAAGGGGTAAGGTCCAGATTAGGTAACGGACTCAAGCCAAAGTCCGTCACAGCGTTGCTCACCCATGGTACGAGCACAGCAATGCACAAAGCACTCACTTGTCCACGATACACAGATGCTGAACGCCTGAGTGTCGGGATGAATGAAACGATCAGTGCCGTACCAAGCAAAAGTAATAGGAAAGAATAGACGACGTTGATCCAGTACCATGTACCACGTGTGATAACCAGCACAGTGAATGCGCTACTGATCTCCAACCCCACTTTAGCATGGATCAGATGATGAATATCGTTGGTCCAGACCAAAACCAATGTAATGAGAGGTTCGATAGATAGCAGAACCAGCAGACGAGGTGCCAGCCATTTTGTGCGGCCAGTGTACTGGAGCGCCAAGGTAAGCCACGCCGCTGGCACTATGACGATCCCCAGGTATTCAATGTTGAGCCAAAAGAGTTTAGTGGGCACGTCCGCGCCTGCCAATTCCAAAGCATACCCTAGTGACCACTCAGCGACGGCCAGCATAAGGATACTGAACGGCGCAATACCAGCCCTCAAGCGGCGTCTCCAGGCGAAGAGCGCGAGTCCAGCTGATATAACCGCTGCTATGACCACAGGGAATAGATACGGAGTAAACCGCCAGTGCATCGTGCTCCTCCCTTCACACCTCATTGTCCAGCCCTTTGGCCGCGCTCCTTGGTATTCCGCCTTACTCGTCGGCCCTGGCCCTGTTACGCAGTTCGTCTGCTCTGCCAAGCAACTGCTGAAAAAAAACGCTTTCGGTGATTTCGGCTACCTCGCTGGCATTCCTGGCCTGATCAATTTCAATGCGTAATTGCTGCACCTGTCGTTGCAGTTGCTGCTCGCGGGCATAGACCTGGCGCGCCATCTCCTGAAAGACCAGCGCCAATTGCCCCAGCTCATCGCTGCGCCGGGCCACTTCGTCCAGGCTTTCAGGTTGAAAGGTATTGGCCTTGATGGCCGCCGCTGCCGCAGTAACCAGCCCAACCTGTTGCAAATAGTCGACTTCCTGGTCGCGCAGCCACTTTCTCTCCAGGCAAGCCGTGAGCCTGGCACGCAGCAGCACGGGGTTGAAAGGCTTGGGCAGGTAATCCTGGGCGCCCAATTCAATACATTTGACGACGCTCTCCAGCTCGTCTACGGCTGAGATCATAATCACCGGGATGTCGCGCAGGCGCGGGTCGGCCTTGAGCTGTTCCAGCACCTGGTAGCCATCCATTTCGGGCATCTGCACGTCTAGCAACACCAGGTCAAATGGCTCGGCCTGGAGTTTTTCCAGCGCCTGTCGTCCGTTTTCGGCCAGGCTGGACCGATAGCCGAGTTTGGTAATGTAGCGGGAGAGCATGATGCGGTTCATGCTGTTGTCGTCCACGACCAGGAGGGAGTTGGCGGGGGTGGATGAAGGTTGATTTGTGATTACTTCGTCTTTCATTTGGCTCAATTCAGACCTGCTACTTCCTGGCTACTTCAACGTATCGATGTTCAAACGGGAATCTTGCTGGTCGGGCCGCAAGAGCAGCCCCAGGATAAAAGAGATGTCCCAGGGACTAGCCGACCTTTTTGGTCTGACGCTTCTCGTCTCATGGAAGAAGCAGGCTCATACAACGGCTGGGGATCAACTCGTACCAGAGCCGCACGCAACCACTTCTCTCAAGGAACGCGTGGAAACTTCTTCCTGACAGCGATTCTCGCTCAATGTCGTACACAAATCCTCATCCATTGTACCACACAAGAATGGGAAAGGGTTGGGTTCTCTCTGGAAGCCAAGCCCTGGAGACGAGGTCCTGTTGCTCTTGTTATCCCGTAGCAGGGTCATATGACACAAAAAGGTATCTCTTGCTCATTTGGTAATAACCCGCAAGAATCAATCCCACCAGACAAATAGCGCACAATCATGCTCACCGTCCAGATGCGCGAAGTGCATTTCCTCATCTGTTTCGGGCGAAATCACTACAACCTCGCTTGGCTCCCAGCTGTACTGGCTACTTGGGTTATCTGTTCTACAACATGCCGCTTCACGTCGATGATCAGCACGGATGACACGGTGTAGGCTCCCTGGCAGAGCTGATCTCAAAAGAGCCTCTTAGGGATGAATCGCCTGCCTCAGAGAGCGTACTGCCTGCTCTGCAGACAGTGGAGGCAGGAGAGATTGTGCGTGAAGCGGTGCTTGCCCGAACGAATGCCGGAAGCGAGTCAGCGCATGGTTCACCAAGAAGATGGCTCATGCGCATGGTACGCGGCGCAACGTAGTGTATTGCGCGCTGAGCAACCTCTTCCACGCTGTCCGGAGGGTAGGCGTATGACCTTCGTCCACCCTATTTCTGCTCATCCTTCCCGCCTGGCTCCCGTCCGCGGTCCAGGTGCTTCCCGTGTGTGCTCCACCCTCCTGTGGCTACACTGCCGTTGTGCCACTGGCACCGGGAGCACATGCCGGACCCACTGCGTCCGTTGCCTGCTCACGCAGCGTCTGCGTGAGCTATCCTGGCCACGCGGCTGATCCGTGCTCACACGTCCCACTTAGCGGCGACGCGCAGCACGCAGCACTCGCCGGACTGCCTCATACGACACGCCGTAATCATGCGCGATGTGACGGAGCGGGTCTCCCTGCTCGACACGCTGGAGCACGGTTGCCCATGCCGAGGGCGGGATCTTCCAGCGAGGATCAGGTACAGCTTGAGGGTGGCCAGGCAGAGACACCAGCAGCGGATGGTCAAGGGCACAGGTGAACGGATCTTCTCGAGGTGAGGAAGTGGCAGCGTGTTCCTGATAGACAAGCAGATCGCCTGTGCCAGAGCAGAGTTTTTCCAGCGGGATACGTGCTAGGTGCGACCGATGGTTCGATGCCCGTCGGTTCCGGTCGGTTCCGCGATCATTCCCAAGACTCCTATCGGGTCTTGGGAATTTCTTTTTCCTATTCCCTTTCTCTCAGTTAAGAGGGTGTATGAAATACTTGTAGGTAAGGGAAGGCAAAGAGGGCTTATCCACAACCATTTGCTTACCAACAAACTTTTCATACACCTGAAGCTGCCCCATCATTGAGCTACCACAATCGATCCGTTGCGGTCCGCGCTCCTTCGACCATCGAAGCCAGTTTTGCCCAGGTGATGTCGGGATCAACTGTCAGCGAGCCTGCGAAAGTTGCAAAGCCGCAGTCGGTTCCGGCGATGACATTTTCGCGCCCAACTACGGAAGCATAGCGTTCCAGGCGTTGAGCGACCAGTTCAGGGTGCTCGATAAAATTGGTGGTGGAATCGAGCACGCCTGGAATGATGACCTTGCCTTCCGGCAACCTGATCTCCTCAAATACCTTCCACTCATGCTCATGGCGCGGATTGGCCCCTTCAAAGGAGACTGCAACGGGACGTGCCTCCAGCACCTCACCTATGATATTCTGTAGTGGAACATCGCGGTGATGCGGACCTTCGTAGTTCCCCCAACAGAGATGGAGCCGTAGACGATCAGGCGGGATATCTCTGACCGCATGGTTCAGTGCCTGAAGGTGCAGGTGGAGAAAGGGCAAATTCGCTTCGTCAGCGCCTGACATGCCAACTGCTAAATCAGGACAATCCAGTTGCACAAGGAAACCCGCCTGGAAGATCGCGTGATATTCCTCCTTCATTGCGTCTGCCAGCGCGTAGAGGTAGGCTTCGTGCGTCGGATAGTACTGGTTAGCCAGGAAGAGCGAGATAACGCCTGGCGAGGCCGCCGTCATAAACACTTCGGTGACATTTGCCCCTTCAACGGCAGCTTTGAGGTTGGCAATATCTCTCTCGAGATCAGCCTTGCCCCGGTAGCTAATCGGACCGGTGCAGGCCGGTCTGGCATAATCGAGAAGCAATGCTCCAACCCGTTTCGCGAAACCGGGAAACTCGGAAATGTCCAGTCGCAGTGATGGTGACAGCGCAGTTCGGTCATCAAAGCCCGTTAGCCGGTCTTTGACGTAGGTGCTGTAGCTGATTTTGCTCATCTCTCCATCATTGACAACGTCGATGCCACAGCTCGCTTGCCTTTGGACAACCTCCTTGACCGCCTCTCGTACTCGTGCCTCGAAGGCAACGCGATCAATCTGCTCACCTTGATCCTGTGCTTCTAACATGTGTTGCAAATCTTCTGGTCTGGGTAAACTTCCGGTGTGCGTCGTGAGGATTTTGTGCGTACTTTTTTTCATGGTTGTGTTCCTCCTTCATGAAGCGAACTATGCGAACCGTCTGTCCTCTCATGGTGCTATTTCTTCTATTATAGGCCATGTGGTCGCTCTTTCCCCACGGGATGTCCCAAGTAGCCAGCACAACCCTCCTGTATGACTCCTCATGCGTGTCTCTTATGCATGATTAGTCGAACTGAGAGAGTGACAGGCGAGAGCAACAACTCGTTTGTAATTGCAAAAAGCTTGTCATGTTCCATCCCAAGAACGCACATGCACATCCAATGGCGAAAAATGCAATAATGAAGCTGGTGAGGGGATTATAGATATCAGGATACTACATCATGACAGCATAGGTATCACCACCCTTGTGTGAAGCGAGGACCTTGTGAACAAGGGAGTTTACTTGTGGGTCTTGCTCACCTTGAGGAGTACTTCTGTATGTTGGCAAGCGCGCTACTTTGTTTTGACTTGCGACACCATGCAAGAAGCGTCTTTCGTCGTATGTCGGCTGAATCTTAAAATGCCAACTCTGCTCGCCTTTCTCTGTTGGCTGGTATCCTGCGACGAGCATAGCTCCCTTAAATTGTGCGTGCGAGACATATAATTTCGTTTCACGTTCGTAATCGTGTTTGAGTCCGTAGCTGCTATGACGCTCATCGGCTTTTTGAGCAGGCTGTATGGCATGCTCTATCCAGTACTGAAGGGCCTCTTTTTCTTCTTCAGAGAGCGTGTCATACTCATATGGATGGTCTTTATGCCTCGTGTTGTTTAGTTCCGAGCATATACGTTCGTAGTCTTTTCTGCTCACGCCCCTCTCTCCCATCTGGATCTCTTTCCTTGATTACTCGCCCAAGTAGCTACACAAATCCATGGTAGCAGCTACTCAAGTATAACACTACAGCGATCAGGTTGCGATTCATCGACGGTCGGATGCCAGATCTTTTCGAAGTTCGACAAGCCATCGCTCCATCGCCTCAGCCTCAGAAGCCGCTTCCTCATCTCGCAGTTGCCGAACCTTAGCAGGCGTTTAACATAAAAGAGATGGGGTCGTGTAGCGGATCACCCCGCGTCACCCGAACGTCTTTGAGGAATTCAATATTCCTGCACTTGGTCTCCAGGTCTCTCCTCTGTGCAGTCACCACAATCACATCGATATCACTACGGCCTGGCTGAAAGCCACCCAGCGCTAATGAGCCCTGGAGGTAGATGCCGCGAGGAGATTCTGGCCGAGCAGGCGTTGAAGCTCCGTTTGCAGGGTATTAACCTCGGATTATATGACTTTTGAACAGGTCGTCCAGGTGTATTGCGCCATGCTGTAAGACGTCTCCCCTTCTCTCTTCATGTAAGAGTAACCGCTCTAGGACGTTTGCGGATGAAGCGTTACGCGGTTGCTGCATGTCTACGCTCCTTGTCTCCTCATGCCTTCTCCCTGGAGCAAGGTTGCCTCGCCCTCTGCAGTGACGAGCTCGATGTACGCATCCTCATCGACATAAGCTGAAAAGAGTTTGGTCCCGTTGGTTTCATCCAGGAGCACATACACGACTCCCCCATCAGTAGCATTGATTGTGCCTGTCTCTTGTGTGCGCTTGATACGCACGTGATCACCTACCTGAAAGTAGGTGCCGTCTGCATTTGTCTCCATAGTTCTGTCTGCCTTTCTCAGATAGCAGGCTGCGCCCAGTGGCCGTGGTGTTCATCGAGCTTCTTTTGCTTATTGTTCACCGTGTCAGCATAGATGTAGGCGTCATGGCGGACGACGAACGATCGCACAATGCGGTCATCGGGTCCCGGCTCTTCCTCCATAGACGTGCGCTCGCGGATCAAAAACACCTGCTCAGTGAGGCGTTGCACATAGTAGCGGTCTTCCATCATCGTGATATCTCCGACTTGCTCATTGTTTGCTGCACTCTTCACGCTCTTACCTCAGTTCGCTCAGCTTCACGTATGTCGAACGTGTCGAGATCTGCTCCACTG
>WNFN01185202.1_pt1 | contig 10591 bp, 15 predicted proteins | sample 5400161 | NCBI WGS metagenome assembly WNFN01 (sample SAMN13153353, study PRJNA577476) | soil metagenome | isolation source: 80 cm saprolite on Douglas fir-dominated hillslope | place: USA:California | collected 2013-09-17
CCCCAACCTGCCGCTGCAATAGCCCAACCGGCCGCGCCCGCTTCTGCCACTCCCCGCGGCGAAGATCCCTGGGAACAGAAAATCGTGATTTCTTAGGTGCCCCCCGGGCCTTGTTGCGTGTAATTCTCCTGCCCAAAGCCCGCTGCATACTGGACATCGTAGTCGCGGCGTTTATATTGCAAAGAAGATGCTGAATCCCATTTTCGGCTGAACTTCAGTTGCCGGATTTTAATTCCTGCCTTAATTCTGCCTACACGAAGTAAAAAACCTTGCACATTCAAGATTTACGAAAACATTAAAAATATTAACGATGATTGTCTCTGTGCAATTTCCGTGGTAGACTCTCGCAACCAGTGCTGCTGACGCTCTACTCGGCTCCAGTTCGCGCTCTTAATAAGTACGGTTCTTTTTTCGATCTCAGGCTTCTTCTGTTCAATCATTCGACAGAGCAGCACATATCACGCAACCAACGAGGTCATTGCATGACAGCTTCCCAAGGAAAGATGAAATTTGTTTTGGTAATGCTTTTTGTATTTCTTGCCGCTAACTTCCTGATGGCGCAAAAAGTACGTGAAGGATCCACTCCTGCCGGCCAAAGGGCGGTCCCGAACGGTGATGGCAGCGCCAGCCTGCTTCCCGACGACGGAACCGGCAACGCCGCTCCCACCGGCCAGGCCGTGGTCACCGGTAACGGCATCAACTACAACGGCGGCCCGGTGCTGAAAGGCAGTCCGGTCCCGGTCTACATCATTTGGTACGGAAACTGGAACGCGGCTCCAGCTATGAAGCGATCAACACCACTTACGGTGACACCACTGGAAACGTGAGCGGCCATCTGAATTTCGTCCAGGCAGTCTTTGACACCGGTTCGCAGGGAACAAGGCTCAGGAATAGCAAGATCTCAGCCGCCATTTCCGCCCAGCTAACCGCCGGCCATCTGCCCACAGATCCGAACGGCGTTTATATCTTTGCGACCTCGTCAGACGTCAAAGAGAGCGGGTTCTGCACCCAGTTCTGCGGATTCCATACCCATCAAACGCTCAACGGAGCCGATATCAAATGGGCCTTCATCGGCAACACTGACCAGTGCCCCAGCGGCTGCGAAATCCAGGCCACCGGCCCCAACAGCCCCTCAACCGGCGTGGGCGGCGCGGACGGCATGGCCAACGTGATTACTCACGAGACGGAAGAGACCATCACCGATCCCGACCTGAACGCCTGGTTTGACTCCAGCGGCCAGGAAGATGCCGACAAGTGCAACTTCAAATTCGGTCCCACGCAGACGGCGGCCAATGGCGCCCGGTTTAATCAGACCTTCGGCGGCCATAACTGGATGATCCAGATGGAATGGGAAAACAGCCGCGGCGGCGGTTGCGACCAGACCCTGGGTGGCCCATTCTTTACCAACTAATTCTAGCTTTTCGATAACAGCCGTCCGGCGTGCCGGACGGCTTTTTCATTACAATCAATTTCATCTCGTGAGGTGGTTACCAATGCTCATTCGTTGCCTTGTCTTCATTGTGTCGATCGCGTTCGCCGCATCTATCGCGGCTCCGGCCCAGGAGCCGACACAGCCCAAGCTGACGCCGCGGATCATCACCGCCACCAAGCAAGTCACGCTGTTTATGGGGCTGGAACGGCAGATGCTCCAGGCGGTGCAGAAAAAGGACAAGACATCTCTCCAAGCCCTGCTGGGTGACGATTTCACAATCGAGATGCCCAACGCGGACCCGCTTGATGGCGAAGACTGGCTGGACTCGGTGACCGCCAAAGACTTCAACTTGAAATCATTTGTCATCCGGCAAATGTCGGTGGCCGATCTTGGGGAATCCGCGATAGTGAAGTACGAACGCATTCAGGAGTCGACCTACCAGGGCAAGCCCGATGGCGGTGAGTTCTTTGTCGTGGACCTGTGGAAGAAGAACGGCGATGCGTGGAAACTGGCCAATCGCTATGTTGCCAAAGTCAGCTCGGCGCCGTCGATACCAAAACCGATTAAGCCCACCGGCAAGCAGTGAGGCCCATGGGCAAGGAAGTCAGGTGCGATTCGCTTCCTCAAACAGCGCCCGCAAACGCTCAGCGTCTTCCCTGGCGGCGTCTGTCACTACGTAATATTGCAGCCCGCCCTGCCGCCACCCATTCACTGTGAAAGCGTGGTTGCCTGCCGATGGCGCGCCGTGCACATCGCGCGCCTGAAAGATGAAAACGGAAATCTTGTGTTGGCGCACCTGGTACACCAGTTCCGCTCCAGCAGCCTGCTCAGCGTAAACCAGTTTGCCGCCCAGCAGGGTAAAGGGAGAATCCTTCGCAAGTTCCGGCGGGTTGAAGGTAAATGGAATCTTGCCCTGAAACCACGGCTTGACCACGTGCTTGTCACTGGAAATAACGTCGTAAGGGTGGACGCTGGCGAGCATGATGACGTGCTGGTCCATCAGTTGCGCGATGAGGGAGTTGTCTGCGCGCGAGCGCGAGAACCACGAACCAGCCAGCGCCGCGATCACGACAAGCAACGCTGTCGCCAATCCCCACCGCCACCATGGCTGCGGCCGCGCTTGCGGACTGATCTGCCTGCGCACTTGTGCGTAAAGCTCAGGCGGCGCACTGAAACGTTTCCCGGCCACACGGACCGCCTTCTTGAGCTCCTGCTGCTCCAGCACCGCAGCGGAGCAATCAGAGCAACCCTGCAGATGGCCGGCGAAGGCCTGCTGCGCGGCCGGCTCCAACTCGCCATCCACATACAAACCGGTCTTTTCCCGCCATTCACAATTCATCGCTTTGTACCCACAATCTTCTTTTCCCCAAGTACTGTCACAATATGCGCACGCACTTGTCTTCTTGCCCGCGCCAGCCGTGACATCACTGTGCCAATCGGTATATCCAGGGCCTCGGCAATTTCCTGGTATTTCATCTCTTCCATGTCCGCCAGCAGGACGACCTCTTGAAATGCGGGCGCAAGCTGCGCAATCGCGGCCTGCACAAGTTCCGTGTCAGCGCGGCGTATCAGCGCTAACTCCGGCGTTTCCTGGGTCACCGCCGACTCCTCAAACCCTTCTTCGTCTTCCTGCCGCGTATTTCGCCGTTCCAGGCCCGTCCTGCTGGTCAGAAATGTGTTGCGCAGGATTCGGAACATCCAGGCGCGAAAGTTTGTGCCTTCGCGAAAGGATGCGAAGCCCCGCAACGATTTCAGGAACGTCTCCTGTACCAGGTCGCGGGCTTCATCGGGGTCGCCGCTCAGCCAGCAGGCGAAGTTGTACAGCCCATCCAACAGGGGGACCGCCAGCTTCTCAAAGTCTTTGTTGTCCAGGCCGCTCACGTCTCCTCGGGCTACAACCGCTGCGGCCATGATTTTATTCCCCTTCGCTGAAGTTTTCCTGTAACCCTGCTCTTTTTACGACTCGGCAACAACCCTTGATGTTCTCCAGACGATCATACCGGCGCGTTCACTCCACTCAGAAAGCCGCCCAGATGCGCAGTCAGCGCGACAATCGCCACCGCTACCGCCTCCAGCAGCAATCTGTATCTGGAGAGCGTTTGCTCTGGTTTGCGCCCGCGGAAATGGATCCACCATACCAGCCAGATCAGCACGCTGGAAGTCACGCCCAGGACAAGATGGAGGAGCAGCGTTCCTTTCAGGCGCTGGCCTTCAAGTTGCCACTGCCAGGCGGCCAGTCCGGTAGCCACCACGGGCAAAGAAGAAATCGCCGCCACCGTCAAGTTGTAATACGCCACCGTAGCAAGAGTCGTGTTGCGTTTCCATTGCGCCGCAAAATCAAAGGCCACACTCACCAGAAACAGCGCTATCGGAAAGTGGATGAGCACTACATGCTGCGCATGACGGGCCAACAGAGTCGATTTCAAATCAAACGGGCTCACACGGGCTCCTTATTGCACTACGATCTTGCCCGTCATCTTGGGATGGATCGAGCAGAAATAGGTATATGTGCCGGGCTTGGTGAAGGTGTAAACAAAGGCGTCGTCTGTGTCGAGCACCTTCGATTTAAAACTTTTGTCGTCACTGACCACGTTGTGCGGAATATCATCGTCCGGCCAGCCACCATGACCATCACGATGGCGAGCGCGGCAATGCTTAATGTCCAGCAAGTCCTTTTCATCGGTACTGCTCCTGTCCTTATGTTTGAGCCTGAATCACTCCAGGTTTGAATCGATCACGGCCAAAGCGTTCCGGCCGGGAAGATAATTCACATCGCGGACGCCCAGCAGGCTCCGCAGTTGTTCGGCCGGGACCTTCATTGGCCCGGGCGAAGGCGCAGAGCCCGGCTTCGGTTGCGGGAACGCCGTTGAGGCTGCGGTGTGGAAGATCACGTTGCCCTCCACTTTCTGCATGGTCTGGTGGATGTGTCCGTTCAGTACCGTGACCGATCCGAAGCGTTTCAGGTAGGCGAGCGCCTGCGCGCTGTCCTCCGTGCCCCAGCCCCATTCCGGATAGACGCTCCACAGCGGTATATGTGCAAACACAACTACCGGCGTGCTCTTGGAAAGATGTTTCACGTCCTGTTCCATCCATTCCAATTGCTCCCTGCCCAGGCTCCCCATTCCGCCGGCTTTGAGGTTCATCACATTGACCAATCCGATAAAGTGCACGCCCTTCTGATCAAAGCTGTACCAGCCCGCTCCTTTGGATCCCTTGCCATAGCGTTCAAGGTATTGCTTGCCGTCGTCGCCGATCACGTCATGTTCGCCGGGAACGTAAAAGATATCTTTGGCGCTGGCGCTTTTTACGATCTGGTCGACATTGTCGAACTCCTCGGGCTTGGAGAGATGGCTGATGTCGCCGGTGTGCAGGATGAATCCTGGCGTCGCGGGAAGAGCGTTAATCTTATCTACAGCAGCCTTGAACGTGGCTGTCACGTCAGGGTTGGCCGGCTTGTTGAAGCCCATGTGGCTGTCACTGATCTGCACGAAGCTGAGCTCGCCCTTCATTTGCTTTTCGCTGAGCCCGGAAAGCCCGCTCAGGCTGTACGACTTGAGCACGCCGCCTTGCATCACGCAAAAGGCCCCCGTGCCGGCCCAGGCCATGCATTTCAAAAAGCCCCGGCGGTCGATTCCGTCATGGTTATGGTCGTGCAGGATTTCGTCATTTGCTTTGTCCGCCATAGTCTGCTCCTTGGAGACGTGCGCCACGCTCGCGGCGCGGCTGTCTAAGTGACTTAACTCGTTGATCGAGGAAATATTCCCCGCAGAAAAAAGAAAAGCTTATCGTTGGGGATGCCCGCCAATTCCGGTCTGCGTGGACGGCTGATCCATCGCCATGCAGCCGGACCTGCCGTCCCGCGGCAACATCACCTCATCCCGATCCTCATCCATAGATACTGAAGTCTGTGCCGTCTGAGCCTTTCTTCTGTTTGGTCCGGACAACCGACAAACCGTCGCGGTCAAGCACGAAAATGTAGCCCCGCTGGTCCTCGATGATCCGCTGAACGCCGTGAAATTCCCGCACCAGACGCGGCTTTTGCGCCTGCGAGATGTCCCACAGCTCGAACACCTGTGCGGCCGCTCCCAGCGCTTGACCTTCCGGCTTTTCGCTCACCATCAGCGGGCCATCGCCGACGGTTGTGCGGTTCTCGGCAGGTTTTCCGGCTGTCCCATCAACATTCACTGTCTTTAAGTTCGCCGGGTCCGTCACATCAATGGTTTGAATTCCCGGTTCTCCGGAACGCTGGACATCAAGGTATGACCTGCCTCCGGCCTCACGGAGGACTAGGTCTATCCCCGACTTTCCGTCAAACGCCATTGTGGAAAGCACCTGAACGCCATCAGAAGGCTTTGCGCGATCCTTACTCCACGCTGTTACGGCTCCCATCGTCGCCAGCAGAGCCAGCGCGGTAAAACGCCTCAGGGCAAAAGTTTTGTTGTAAAGAATTGTTTTCATAGAAGCCTCAACTCCAATAAAGTTCCGTCATCGCTATAAACTGTAGTAGGCCACGTTTATTCCTCTCGGTGAGGCCATGAATGACGAAACTTCGCCGCGGGCTGCGGGTCTATGAATTGCATCCAACCTGTTAATATGCTGCGGCAGCAGCTTAGGAGAGAGAACGCTTGCCACTTCCCGCCAGATTCAAGATAGCTTCCGTGATAGTGCTCGCGTTGATCGCGTGGTCACTGCCGGAGTCCGCGCTTGCCCAGGGACCGGCGAAAGCCACTATCTACGCGGCACCGAGCGTGGACTCCCTGCTGGACCAAAGCTATCGCGCCATGTACAACCTGCAGTTCGATGAAGCGCTGCGCCTGACCGAGGCGGCAAAAGCTATCGACAAAGATGATCCCGTGCCCTGGATGGCGCAGTCCTGCGCCATCCTGTTCCGCGAATTCGATCGCATGCACATTCTGCGCAGTGAGCTGTTTGGCTTGGATGACCGTTTTATTGACGGGCCGGCAATCGCCTGGGACCCGCGTAACCGGCTTGCCTTTAACAACGCCGTCAGCGGCGCGGAAAAGCTGGCCCAGGAACGCTTGCGGCACGACCAGAATAATGCCCGCGCCCTTTTTGCCCTTACGCTGGTCACCGGCCTGCGCGCCGACGATGCCGCGCTCATCTCCAAGAAGAAATTCAGCGCCCTTTCCTACACCAAGACCGCTAATGGCTATGCCGAACGGCTGCTGGCGCGCTCACCTGAATACTATGACGCCTATATCGCCACGGGCGTGGGCAAATACATCATTGGCGGCAAGGCCGCTCCTGTGCGCTGGATCCTTCGTTTGGGCGGGCTCAAAGGCAATCAGGAAGAAGGCATCAAGGAACTTAAACTTGTGGCCGAGCATGGGCGCTTTCTCATGCCATTTGCGCGCATCCTGCTGGCCTTTGACGACCTTCGCCACAAGAACAAGGCTGAAGCGCGCAAGAAACTGGAATGGCTGCATGATCATTTCCCCAACAATCCGCTCTTTTTGCAGGAGATCGCCAAACTGGATCATCCACCCGCGGGGCCAGGACAGTAACCCCTTTGCCTTCGCGCCGTGATGCGGTTTTCATTTATAATCAAAGTTCCCGAAAACTGAAGCTGCAAAATGTGGCCGCCGCAAGGCACACTTTTTTGTGCATCTGCGGGGACATACCCTTTCGTACATCGGCAAAACTGATTTGAACTGCTAGCATTGCCGATACCTTGTAGGACTGGAGAGAACGTTGGACGCTGGAATTCGCCCTAAGACTGCCCTCGTGTTGACGATAGCCGTCCTGGCTTTCTTTGGATCTGTCTCTGCCCAGGCGCAGGTACAGAACGCTGCGGCCAAAACGCCGTCAGTGGAAGACAAGCTGGCGCAGTCTTATCGTGCGATGTATGACCTGAAGTTCCAGGAAGCGTTCAAGGCCGCCGACGAAGCAGGGGCTATCGCCCAGGACGATCCTTTGCCCAGCGTCGCCAAGGCCTGGGTAGCGTTCTTTCGTGAGCTTGACCGCCTGCACGCGCTTCGCAGCGAAGTATTTACCACCGACGACGGCTTCAACTCCCGTGAATCCTATAGGTGGGACGCCGCCAACAAGAAAATCTTTGATAGCGCTTTGGACAAGGCGGAGAAGCTGGCGCAAGACCGCCTGAACCGCGATCAGAATGATGCCCGGGCATTGCTGGCCCTATCGCTCAGCAACGGCCTGCGCGGCGATGACGTGGGCATATTCACCAAGAAAGACCTCAAGGCCCTTTCCTATATCAAGGCGGCAACTGGTTACTCTGAGCGGGTGCTGGCGCGTGCTCCGGATTCCTATGACGCCTACGTCGCTACCGGCATGGGCAAATACATCATCGGACGCAAACCGGCGCCGGTGCGCTGGGCGTTGCGCCTGGGCGGGTACAAGGGAGACGAGCAGGAAGGTATGAGAGAGCTTGCCCTGGCAGCCGATCATGCGCGTTACCTGGCGCCATTCGCGCGGATCCTGGTGGCTTTTGAGGACGTGCGCAAGAACAATCCCGCCGAAGCGCGGCGCAAGCTGGAACAGTTGCATCAGCAATTTCCCGACAACCCTCTGTTTGTCGAAGAGATCAATAAGCTTGACCGCACGTCAGCGCGGCTGACCCACCAGGGCAACTGAAGCGGCGCCCTGGATCTTGCCGCTGGACGCTTCCTGAACGAAGACAACCGCCCACAAATTCTCGCGTTTCCAATCTTTTTCCAAGTTCGTCGGCACGCTCGATTCGAAGCTGCCATCCCGCAGCCGGCCGAGCACCCGCAGCTCTCGCACTACAGCGGCATGATGGAGCTCGCGCCCGCCGTTCTCACCGCGGCCGACCTTCGTAGAAAGATTGTCTTCCGTAATCGCCATTACCACGCTGGCTCCGTTGGCTGAGACCGGAGCTTTTACCTGGACAGTCAACTGGTCCGTCGCTCCGGCTGAAATCCTGACCTCTGCGGTCGAAGGTTGGCTCGCGGCCTGGCTGATCGCGCGCTGCGCTTGTCCGGCGTCGCTGCCGACAAACTCTAACGTTCCATCCACCACCATCTGCGGCGTATATGGACCGTCAACGCCCAGGCTTCGCGCGTACTGTTCCTGGCGGCGGCTGAACTCCGCCGACGAGAACCGGTCCTTCCATCCCAGCGAATTCCAGTAATCCACGTGAAAACCGAGCGGGATAACCTGGATGTTCTTGCCGGCCAGGTCCTGGCGCAGATGGCCCAGCAACTTATCAGCAGGCGGACAGCTGGAGCAGCCTTCGGAGGTAAAAAGCTCCACTACGACCGCTTTGCGAGGGTCACCGGGGCTTTGCGGACGGGCGAGCAGAGTCGAAATGTAGACACCCGTAGCCAGGAGGATTGCCAAAGCGAAAAAGCGTCTCATGCGCATGAGATGCACAGCTCACAATTTCGTTACAACGTTTTTTCGACAGCCATTCTCGCCTCGCGGCAGAAATTACTCTTTCACCGCGATTCCCAACGTCTTCATCTTCCGATACAAGTGGCTGCGTTCCAGTCCCAGAACTTCCGCGGCGCGGGTCACGTTGCCATGGTTTTCGTCCAGCTTCTTCAGGATGTAATCGCGCTCATAGGCAGCGCGCGCCTGATGCAGCGTGGAAAACCCTGCCGTCGTGCGCCCGCCTTCGCGATGGATCAGCGGCGGCAAGTGCTTGCGCTCGATCTTGTGCACAGTCGGATTCATGATAACCAGGCGCTCGATCACGTTGCGCAGCTCGCGCACGTTTCCAGGCCAGGAGTAGCGCGAGAGAGTCTCGATGGCGTCTTCAGTGATTTCGCGCGGGCGCCGGCTGTACGCCGCGGAAAACTCTTTCAGGAAATGCTTTGCCAGCTGCGGGATATCTTCTTTGCGCTCGCGCAAGGGCGGCACGTAAAACGGAATCACATTGAGCCGGTAGAACAGGTCTTCGCGAAAATTGCCTCGGGAAATCTCCTCTTCCAAATCCTTGTTCGTCGCTGCAATCACCCGCACGTCCACCTTGATGGATTCGTCGTCTCCTACACGCGTGAAGCGCTGCTCGTCCAGCGTGCGCAGCACCTTGGACTGGGTCTTCAGGCTCATGTCGCCCACTTCATCCAGGAAGAGAGTCCCGTCGTTGGCTTTTTCGAATTTGCCGTCTTTATCGCCGGCGGCCCCGGGCAGCGCGCCCTTGCGATGGCCGAAGAGTTCGCTTTCGATCCAGTCTTCCGGAATGGCGGCGCAATTGACTTCAACAAACAGGTTGTCTTTGCGCAGGCTGTGCGCGTGGATGGCATGCGCCACCAGTTCTTTGCCCGTACCGGACTCGCCGTAGATGAGCACGCGTCCATTCGTGGGCGCCATCACGGAAATCTGCTGCCGCAGCGCTTTCATGGGAATGCTCTCGCCCACGATCACGCTCTTGGCCTGAAACTGCTTTTTAAATTCCGCGTTTTCCTGGCGCAGGCGGTGCGCTTCCAGCGCATTCTTGAGAACGATGAGAGTCTTATCGATCGAGAGCGGCTTTTCCAGGAAGTCGAACGCGCCCAGCTTGGTGGCGCGAACCGCGGTCTCGATGGTCCCATGGCCGGAGATCATCACTACTTCCGGTGGGTCCTCCAGTTGGCGTATGCGTTCCAGCGCATCTAGGCCGTCGATGCCGGGGAGCCATATGTCGAGCAGCACGACTTCGCAGGCACGCTTCTTCAACTGCTCCAGGCAGGCCTCACCGCTCTCAGCCAGCGCGACGTTGTAGCCTTCGTCTTCCAGGACGCCGCGCAGAGATTCTCGAATATCGCGCTCATCGTCCACCACCAGGATGCTATGCACTATGCGGCTCCGCTGTCGTCATCTCGCCAGCCAGAGGCAGCTCGACCAGAAACTTTGCGCCTGCGGGCCGGTTTTCTTCCACGCGAATGGCGCCATGATGGTCTTCAATAATGCGGCGCACGATCGCCAAGCCCAGCCCGGTACCGCGCTTCTTGGTGGAAAAATAAGGCAGAAAAAGTTTTTCCTTCACCTCACGGTCAATGCCGTGCCCGGTGTCCGCAATCACAATCTCCAGCCCGTCGCGGCTCTCCAGCAATGCCGTAGTGATGTGAATCTCCCTTACGCGCGAGTCCTGCATGGCTTCCGCCGCGTTATCAATCAGGTTGGCCAGGGCGCGCTTGATGGCTTCGGGATCGGCCATGGCCAGCGGCAGGTGCG
>WNFN01264991.1_pt1 | contig 10588 bp, 11 predicted proteins | sample 5400161 | NCBI WGS metagenome assembly WNFN01 (sample SAMN13153353, study PRJNA577476) | soil metagenome | isolation source: 80 cm saprolite on Douglas fir-dominated hillslope | place: USA:California | collected 2013-09-17
CCCGCAGTCGCCTGCCCTGATGACCGGAGCGCCGCCGTTCCCCGCGGACTCCGCGGTGACGCTGGCCAACTGGCAGGACCCGCCGTTCAACCGGTGGGCGTTCCAGCACGTGCGGGAGCTGATTCCGAGCGCGCGGATCGCGCGGCGGGCCGGGTACTCCGGGCGCCCCGACCCCGTGCGGCAATTGCCCAGGGATGAACAGGACGTCGGGCGTATTACGTTCTCCTTCGATGACCGCGAGCTGACCGTGGCCGACATGCTGGCCGGCACGTGGACTGACGGCTTCCTCGTCGTGCACCGGGGCCGGGTGATGACCGAGCAATACTTCAACGGCATGTCCAGGGACACCCCGCACCTGCTGATGTCGGTCTCCAAGTCGGTGACTTCGGCGGTAGCCGGGATCCTGGCCGACCGTGGCGTGCTGGACCCCGGCGCCGAGGTCACCTCCATCGTGCCCGAGCTTGTCGGCACGTCATTCGCTGGCGCGACGGTCCAGCACCTGCTGGACATGCGGGCGGGCACCAGGTTCAACGAGGATTACGCAGACCTCGACGCCGATGTCCGCAGCTACGAGCGGGTGTACTTGTGGCGGCCGCCTGTCAGCGCTGGCAGCGGCGGGCCTGGCGCAGAGGACGCGCTCGGCTACTTCGCGACACTTGAGAACGATGGTCCGCACGGCGGCCCGTTCCGGTACCGGTCGATCCTCACTGACGTGCTCGCCTGGGTGATCGAGCGGACAGCCGGGCAGCGGCTGCACGAGCTGATCAGCAGCGAGCTGTGGCAGCCGATGGGCGCCGAGTTCGACGCCGAGATCACGGTCGACCGCCGCGGCAACCCGATGGCGGACGGCGGCATCAGCGCCACGCTGCGCGATGCCGCGCGGTTCGGCCAGCTGTACCTCCGGCGGGGGCTGGCCGGCCGGCGCCAGGTCGTCCCCGCCCGGTGGGTCGACGACACGGTACGCGGCGCGCCCGACGGCGCGCGGGCGTTTACCGAGGGGGACAACCCGCCCGGGTACCCGGCGGGCAGCCACTACCGGAACTGCTGGTGGGTGCGCGATCCTGCGCTGCCGTTCTTCCACGCGAGCGGGATCAACGGGCAGGGGGTTTTCGTGCACGTACCGTCCGAGACGGTCATCGCCAAGATGTCCACCTGGCCGGTCGCCTGGAGCGATGAGCTCTATGGCCAGACCGTGGCCGGCGTCCTGGCGATCGCCGCCGCGCTCGCAGCGGGCCGGATCTAGCGCGGCGGCCGGGCCAGGTTCTCCGGCCTCGCCGGGCCTGACCAGCCCGGTCTCGTAGCCGTAGACCACCGCGTGCGCCCGGTCGCGCAGCCCGAGCCCGGATGGCGCCGGCCGGAAGATCGATCTCCCGTCACCTTTTCGGTGACGCCGCCCGACGGTACCGTTGCGCACAAGGGAGTTGAGCCCAAGGGAGCGGCGCGAGCCTTTGGCTAGCCGCTAGCTGGATGACGGAAAGGCGGCGCGATGGCGGAGCTCGTCGGTGATCTTGAGCTGGTCGATTTCGACATTGCCGAAGCCGGCCTGGCCGGCGATGGCTATCACGAGCGGCTCGCAGCTGCCAGGGAACACGGCTGGCTAGTCAAGTCGCCGATCGCCTACGTCGTGCTCGATCGCGAGGCCGGTGAGTTCTTCCTGCGGGCCAGGCAGACGGCGTTTCCAGGCCGTGAGATCGCCCAGCTGTTCGGCATTACCGGCGGCCGGCTCGCCGAACAGATCGACGCCAACATACTCAACCTGACCGGCGACCGGCATCGCAGGCTCCGCGCCCTCGTGGCACCAGCGTTCACCCCGCGCTCGGCCACCCGCTGGCGCCCGGCCATGCGGGAAATCGCCGGCTCGCTCTGGCAGGACCTGGACGGCCGCGCCAGCTGCGAGTTCGTGTCATGGTTCGCCGGGCCATTCCCTGCGCGCACGATCGCCACGGTCATCGGCGCCCCGCTGCAGGACGCGGCCGCGCTGGCTGAATGGTCGAGCCTCGTGCAGCAACAGTTCGATATCCGGGCACTGGCCGAGAAGCCTGAGCGGATCGAGCAGGCCGTCGGCGAGCTCTACGACTACGTCGCGGACCTGCTGGAGAAGCGGCGCAGCGAGCCGGCTGACGACCTCATTAGCACGCTGCTGCAAGTGGAGGCCGAGGGCGAGCGGCTGTCCGGGCCCGAGTGCGTGAACCTGGTCCTCAACGTACTCGCGGGCGGCATCGACACGACGGGAGCCCAGCTCGCGCATGCGCTGCGGCTGTTCGCCATGCATCCAGAGCAGTGGGAGGAGCTCCGGCAGCGGCCTGAGCTCGTCTCCCAAGCCGTCGACGAGGTGCTTAGATTCGAGCCGATCACCCCGTTCACCGCCAGGCTGTGCACCGAGCAGCTCGAGCATCGCGGGGTGATCTTTCCTGCTGGCACCATCGTCGCGATCTGCGCCGAGCGGGCCAACAGGGAGACCGATGCCGGCGAGGTCTTCGACATCACCGCCGAGCGGCCGGGCGAGCGGGCGCTCACCTTCGGCGCTGGCGCGCACTACTGCCTCGGCCAGAACCTGGCCAGGGCCGAGCTCGAGGAGGCACTCGGTTTTCTCGCACCCCGGCTGCGCGGGCTCCGGCATGACGGGACGGAGCGGCTCGGCGGGGTCGAGGGAATCTACGGCATCGAGTCGCTGCCGCTCGCCTGGTCAGCGGCCTGAGCCTGGTGCGGCTATCTATGCGGATGCGTGCAGCTGGGTGGTTCGCGCGCTGCGAGTCTGCGCAAGGTGAGGGTGGTTGCGCTGCCGAAGTCAGGGGCGGTCGATCTCAAGCCGACGGCCTGTGTCCGAGGCGATTGACTGCAGGTCGTCAGGGTCGGAGCTGACGACTAGGTCGCGGCGGCGAATGGCTCCCTCGACCACGCATGCATCGACGATATCGGTGATGCCCGCCCGTGCGGCTAGGGCTCCGACTGAGCGCGCCTGACCGTCATCGAGAGCCTCGACGTCGCAGCCGGCTAGCAAGGCGCGGTGCCGTGCCCACACGCGCCGCTCTCCGCGGTCGGCTGCGATGAGCGCGCCGGTGTCGTAGGTGACGCCCATCAGGCGGTCCTGCGAGCGGTCCTGGTCCGGACCTGGCCGGACCGCTCGATGGCACGGGCGGCCCAGGCGTCGCCGTCAGCTATCTCCTCCGCGGTGAAGGCGCCATGATCCTGCTCGAACTGGCTGACCGCGGCGAGGCCCGCCCGGATGGTGAACTCTTTCCGGGCGGTGTCGGCAAGCCACGCGCTGTAGCTGAGACCTGCCTCCGCTGCCGCGGCCGCGATCTCGGCGTCGAGTTCGGGCGGCATGGAGATTGAACGCTTCTTGCGGACGGCCATGACGCTACGGTAGCACAGCGGTAGGACAGCTTGCTGGCCGCTATCCGAAGCTGACCCGTTCGAGCCAGAAGTCGAGCAGCTTGGCGTCGCCGATGATCTCGATGCCGTCGGTGTCTGGCGGCAGGCGCTTATAGATGATCAGCAGCAGGTCGGTCACCGGGCCGCGCATGGCGACGGCGGCCTTCTCATGCGCTCTCCGCCACGTGATGGCATCGCCAGTGAGGTCGACCAGCCATTCGGCCCCGGCTCGCGGCTCCGTGTTCGTGGCATGGAAATGCAGCGTGCGGTCCGGGCCGAGCAACTCGCGCATCCAGGGGTGGATCTCAAAATGCAGGGGCAGCGAGCCAAGGTCCATCCACTCGTCGATGGCGTCGATAGCCACCCGCGGGTCGATCGTGAATTCCGCGCCGACGGCGAGCGTGGCGTCGGCCCGGTGGATGGCAGTCTCATGCGTAAACCGGCGGGCGTAGAACGCCACGTTCCCGCCCGGAACCGGGGTCCATACCTGTGCGCCAGGCCCGGCGGCGCGCAGCGTGCCCGCGAGCCGCTTGGCGCCATCGGCCAGCCACGGTGCCAGCACGGCCACGTCCTCGCCGGCGTAGGCAGCCAGGTCGCGGAAATGCTGGTCAGGCAGCTGGCCCGTCGCCCTGGTGCGCACGGTTTCCTCGGCGTGGCGCTGCGCCCCGCCCAGGTGGCGGAGCAGGTGGCCGACGGTCCAGCCCGGGCAGGTCGGCACGGGAACGGTCAGGTCCGCGTCCGTCATGGCGGAAGTCAGCAGGTCCGTCTGAGCGACGATCTCTGAGCAGTAGCGGTCAAAGTTGAGCAGCGTCATGTAGCCACGGTAGGCCGCGTCACCGACAGGGCGCGGGCAAAGCTCGATGGTGAGCCAGAACCTAATGCGCGGCGCTGCCGTCCCACCGGGTTCCGTCCGGCGAATCCCGCAGCTCGACGCGAGCGGCGGTCAGCGCGTCCCTGATGGCGTCGGCAGCCGCGTACGAACGATCCTTGCGCAGCGCGTCCCGCAAGGCGATCAGCGGCTCGACCGCTGGCCGGAGGCGGTCGGCAGGATCGGCGATGCCCTGTTCCGCAGTCCGGCCGAGCCTCGTTACCAGGCCGCGCAGCACCGCTCTGGCCCGGTCGGAGTCGTCGTTCTCGTCCGTGTCGGTCGCCCAGGCCTGGATCGCAGCTTCCAGATCGAGTATGGCCGAGACCATCGTGGCGCTGTCGCGGTCCCGCGCGGCCGCCTCGAACCTGGTCTGCGAGTCGGCGGTCACCTCGTTCAGGGACCGGTGGTCTTCAAGGGGTGGTGGACGGTCCAGATCGGACTCGCCCCGGCTGCCCTGACCTGAACCGTCCTGGCCGTCCGTGCCCGCTCCCGGGACCGGAGCTCCGCTGCGGACCATGACGCCCAGGTCAGCGACTGATACCCGCGAACCTGACGGAAGCACGGTGCTTACCCCCGCCTTCCTGACGGTCGCGCCGCCGCGGCCAACGACCTCGGCCTCCTGCGTCGCCAGATCGAAGATCAGCGCCGTGTGCTCGTCGACGCCGAGCACGGCGGCGTCTTCGGGCAGGTCGCGCTCGAGCACGGTCAGCCTGCGCTCTCCGAGGTAGCAGAACCGCGTGTCGTGCGTGCCGCCCTCCGCATTGTCATAGTGCGGTATCACTGCGACCTTCAGCCCGGCAGCCGAGGCGATCACGGTGATGCCCGTTCCGGCGGCGATCCGGTCCCTGAGCGCGTCAGCGACTGGCCCGCCGCGCCACCTCGACAGCGCGTAGGACGGACTGCCAGGTCCGCAGAACACCCAGTCGGCCGAACGGATCGCGGCCAGCCTGGCCGGAGCCGCATCGCTGGCCACTTGCACCTTGAGACCCACGCTGCGCGCGAAATAGGACCGTGCACGCGCCGAGATTTCGCTCGCGTTCTCCTGGAACGCGTACGGCGTGTCAAGCAGAATCGCGCTGTGGTCACCGGTGCCGAGCTTGGCGACGAGCGCCTTGTGAATGGTGACCATCGTCGGGCTCGTCTCACCCGAGCCCATAATGGCCAGCACCCTGGTATGCGCGGCATCGCCCACCTGCTGCCTCCCTCACAGCTCGCCGCCCTGGCTCGCACACTGCACCGTCACTGCCGCAGGTACCCTACTCAGCTGCTCCGACGTTATGCGGTCGCGGTCGGGGCTTTGCGCAGCGCCTCGGCGGCTAGGCCGGCGAGGCTTCTTGCCGGGCTATCCTGCGGAGCAGGGCGAATCCCGCGATGCCGATCGCGATCTCGGCGAGCCACAGGGCCGGATAGTCAGGAACCGGATAGGCGGCACCGCCGCCGATGTGCATGCCGTAGAGCCACCAGGCAGCCGGCTCCAGCACGAAGCTGGCGGCGAGAAGGCCGGCGGCCGTGAGCGAGCGGCGCTGCTGCCACCAGAACCCGAGTGCGCCGAAGAAGGGTCCGGTGACCAGTGCGCGCTCGCCGTAATAGACGACCGTGCGCATCGTCAGCGACAGGTCAGTTAGCCAGGGATGCGGGCCGAGATCGAGCACGAAGCTCTCGGCGAAGTAAAAGCCGGCCAGGGCGGCGAGCGTAGCTGCCAGGCCGGAGAGTGCCCCGGTGACGAGCCGACGGCTTCCGGTACTGGCGCCGGCCAGGAACGGCACCAGCAGCCATACCGCACTGATGTTCCCGATGGCATCCCGCAGGCCGCTGTCGTTGCCCTTGATCCACGCCGCGGCTATCCCGAAGACTCCCGCAAGCCCCAATATCAGGGCTACCCTTCCGATCCGGCTCTGATCCCGCGGCTGTGCCGTATCCATGTGCCGCGACGTTACCGCAGCTCTGATCGCGCTCCTAGCATTTTTCTGGGCGTTACGCACCAGGCTGCGTGCCGGTCGGCGCCCCCGTAGTTGTCAGTCCCGTGGTGAATCATGGTGGCATGCACCGCATCGAAGTGGCTGAACGGCGCCGCAGGCTGGCCGTGCGGCACGCACTGGCGCCAGCGCAAAGAGTGAACGGGACGCCGCCGGATCCCGCCCAGGTGGCCAGGCAGCTGGTGGCGCTGCATTCCACCGATCCGGCGACGGTTTACCTGTCCGTCCTGGCGAGGGTCGCGGCCCCGGTCCCGGCTAGGGTGATCGAGGAGTCGCTGTACGAGCGGCGGGACCTGGTCCGCATGCTGGCGATGCGCAGGACGGTGTTCGTGGTGCCGGCCGAGTCCGTGGCTGTCGTACAGGCGTCAACGACGGATCGGATCGCGCAGGACCAGCGGGCCAGGCTGCTGAAACTGCTGGGCGAAGCTGCTTCGATTGCGAATCCGGAGCCCTGGCTCGCCGACGTGGAACGGTCGGTATTGCGCGTGCTCGCTGAGCGAGGGGGAACGAGCACAGCGGCCGAGCTGTCAGCAGCAGAGTCGCGGCTGAAGACCACGCTGGTCATGGCACCTGGCAAGTCGTATCAGGCGACGCAGGCCATCACCAGCAGGGTGCTGCTCGTGCTAGCGGCGAAGGGGCTGATCGTGCGCGGACGGCCGATCGGCAGCTGGCTGTCCCAGCAGTACCGCTGGGTGCTGGCTGAGCACTGGCTGCGGAAGGGGGCCGACGAACTCGGCGCGGTAGCCGCACGCACCGAGCTCGCGCGGCAGTGGCTAGCGGCCTTCGGGCCAGCGCCGCTGGCCGACTTGAAGTGGTGGACCGGCTGGACCATGACCGACGTCAAGCGGGCCGTCGCGGATGTTGGCGCGGTCGAGGTAGATCTCGGCGGCGGCACCGGAGCCGCGCTACCCGGCGATCTCGGACAGACCGAGGATCCCGGCGACTGGGCGGCCCTCCTGCCCGCGCTCGACCCAACCGTGATGGGCTGGTCGCATCGCTCCTGGTTTCTCGGGCCGCACGCCAAGGCGCTATTCGACACGAACGGCAACGCCGGTCCGACCGTCTGGCTGAACGGCCGCATCGTGGGCGGGTGGGCTCACCGCGCCGACGGCGCCATCGCCATCAGGCTGCTTGAGGACGTCGGCGCCGATGCGAAGGCGCTGATCGACGCCGAGTCCGAGCGGGTAAGGACCTGGCTGGCCGGGGTCCGGGTGATTCCGCGGTTCCGGACCCCGACCGAGCGTGAGCTCTCCGCCTAAACGCCAAGGGCTAGGCCTCGGCGAGGCGGCGCCGCAGGTCGTCGCGCCGGGCCGTGAGCTGGTCGGCCAGGCTGTCTTGCTCGTCGGCGGCCTGGATCAGCGATCCCCGGTCGGCCGGATCCTCTGCCTCGCCCACGCTCGCGCGGATCTCGGCAGCGGTGCGGCGAACATTCTCCAGCTGGGTTTCAGCCTCGCTTAGCTCGGCTCGCAGCTGGTCGGCCGAGACATGGCCGGTCATCGGCTGTTCCTCTCCCCGTCCGCGGCCGGCCGCATTGCTACGGCCGCCGCTGCGGCGTCTGGTGATCGAACGCCAGGCTAGTGCGCGGCTTTCCGCTGAGGCGAGTTCGACCCGCTGAACTGCGGCATCAGCCCGGTGTGTTCTGTTAAGAAAGGTGCTCGAGTGCTCTTCTGGTCAGCACCCGCGCCAGATGCTGGCGGAACTCCTTATCGGCATGGATGTCCTCGCCGGGCGATGTGCCGTCGGCGGCTAGCTCAGCGGCCTGGGCAGCGCTCGCGCCGCTCGCGAGTGCCTCCTCGGCGGCGCGGGCGCGAATGGGTACCGACGCCATGTTGGCGAGCGCGATGCGGCCGTCGATCGCGGCCACGCCCACGATGGCCCAGTCGTTCGCCCGCCGGACGAACTTCTGGTATCCCCACGCCGCGCTGGGCCGCCGCGGCACGCGGACGGCGGATAGCAGTTCGCCCTCCGCGAGAGTGGTCTCGAAGAAGCCGGTGAAGAAGTCGTCGGCGGCGACCCGACGGGATCCGGCCGGCCCTCTCAGCTCGACCGAGCCGCCAAGCGCGACCAGCGCCATGGGCAGGTCGGCCGCGGGATCGGCATGAGCGAGCGAGCCGCCGAGGGTGCCGCGGTGCCTGATCTGAGGATCGCCGACCAGCGAGGCGGCATGAGCGAGGAGCGGCGCTTCGGTCTTGACCAGCTCGGAGGAGGCTAGGTCGGCATGCCTGGTCGTTGCGCCGATGACCAGTTCGCCGCCGTCGATGCTGATCCCGCTCAGGTCGCGAGCCCTGCTGATATCGATCAGAACCGGAGGCGCGGCCAGCCTCAGCTTCATCATCGGCAGCAGCGAGTGACCGCCAGCCAGCAGCTTGGCGTCGTCGCCGTGCCGGGCGAGCAGGTCGACCGCGTCCGCAGCCGAGTCGGCGGCGACGTAGTCGAACGCGGCGGGGATCATGCGGTCACCTCGGCCTGGCTGCCTGCCGACTGCGCTGCCGCGGCGAGCACAGCCCGGACGATGTTGTGGTAGCCGGTGCACCGGCACAGGTTGCCTTCGAGGCCCTCGCGCACCTGATCTTCGGTCGGGCTCGGGTTCTGTTTGAGCAGGCTGACCGCGGCCATCACCATGCCGGGCGTGCAGAAGCCGCACTGCAGGCCGTGCTCGTTGCGGAACGCTTGCTGCACGGGGTGCAGCACGCCGTCGGGCGCCAAGCCTTCGGCCGTGACGACCTCCTGCCCCGCGGCCTGCGCGGTGAGCACCGTGCACGATTTCACTGACTCGCCGTTGAGCAGTACCGTGCACGCGCCGCAGGACGTGGTATCGCAGCCGATGTTGGCAGCGCGCAGGCCGCACACCTCGCGCAGGTAGTGCACGAGAAGCAGCCGAGGCTCGACGTCGTCTGAGCGCTGCCCCCCGTTGACGGTGAGCTTGACCTGCATCACGGCTGCTCCGGCTCTGCTGGCTGGGCCTGTGTCGGCTGGGCCTGTGTCGGCTGGGACGGTGTCGGCTGGGACGGTGTCGGCTGGGGCTGTGTCGGCTGGGGCTGTGTCGGCTGGGATCGGGCTGCCTGAATAGCCCGCCAGATCCGCATCGGGGTGGTCGGCATCTCGACGTGCCTCACGCCAAGGTGGGCGACTGCGTCGATGATCGCGTTCGCCGAGACGATCGGGTAGTCGGCGAAGCTCGCGGTCAGCGGGTTGCCCTCGGCGTCGTAGACGACCTCCTCCAGCAATGCCTGGGCGGCGCCCTGCGCGATGCCGCCGTGCCGCTGGCCCTCGGCGAGCAGCGGGTTGAGGACCACCCCCGCGTCGTCGACGGTGATCACCCGGCGCAGCACCGCCTTGCCCGTCTCGGTGTCCACCTCGGCGACCGCGACGTGAGTTCCGAACGGGAAGGTGGCGCCAGGCGCCGTGAAGATCGAGTGCACGAACAGCCGCTCCTCTTTGGCGAGGTCGGTGAGCGCGACGGAGGCATCCGGGTCGCCGGCCACCGCGAACGCGCTCCGGCTCACGTCGAACTTCAGGTCGTTAGCGCTGGCCTCGAGTGCTACCGCGGCCCGCTCCCTGGCGACGTCGATCAGCTCCCTGGATGCCTGCTGCACGGCGGCCCCGCCCTGCTGCAGGCTCCGCGAGCCGCCGGTTCCGCCGCCGACCGGAATCAGGTCAGTGTCGCCCCATTTGACGGTGAAGTTCTCCACCGGGAGCCCGAGTTCCTCGCTGGCGATCATGGCCCACGCGGTCTCGTGCCCCTGGCCGTGCGGAGATGTTCCGGTCAGGATGGTCGCGGTCCCGTCGGGATGCACTTCGACGGTCGCGTTCTCCTGCGGCGGACCTGACTCGTCGCCGCCGCCGGTGATCTCCACGTAGCAGGCCACGCCGATGCCGAGTTGCATAACGTCGCCGCCCTCACGGCGCCTGGCCTGCTCGCCGCGCAGGTCGTCGTAGCCGGCCGCCTCGAGCGCCTTGTCCAGGGCGGCCGCGTAGTCGCCGGTGTCATAGAGCGCGCCGAAGGCCGTCTGGTGCGGCTCGGTGAACGGCGGCAGCAGGTTGCGGCGGCGCACCTCGGCCGGGTCTTTGCCGATCTCGGCCGCGAACAGGTCGAACGCCCGCTCAAGGGCGGCGGTCGCCTCAGGGCGGCCCGCGCCGCGATAAGCGCCTACCGGCGTGGTGTTGGTCGCGATCGAGGTGCCGACGGCTTCTGCGTTCGGAATCGAGTATGGGCCGGAGGCCATCAAGATCGTCAGGAACGGCAGGATCGCTCCGATCCTCGGGTAGGCGCCACCGTCCTGGACGATCTCGAGCCGGTAGGCCTGGACGTCGCCGTCTGCGCTGCCGCCGATCGTGATGGTGTGCCGCTGCGCCCGGCCATGGGTCA
>WNFN01254419.1_pt1 | contig 10587 bp, 9 predicted proteins | sample 5400161 | NCBI WGS metagenome assembly WNFN01 (sample SAMN13153353, study PRJNA577476) | soil metagenome | isolation source: 80 cm saprolite on Douglas fir-dominated hillslope | place: USA:California | collected 2013-09-17
AACGGGTGAAACCTGGCTAGATGATAGTGAACACATGTGTGCAGTATCCGTTGCGATAAAATCCTTGCCAGAACAACCAGAACAAGGTAAGATACAAGCCAGGGAAGTTCCAACGCTTGTACTAGAGCGGCTTTGACTCGTTGATTGTTCTGAAGGGAGTCCTCATGCCCAAACGCAGGTATGAACGCCGAGAACCCACGCATGACTGGCAGCAGATTCGTCCACTGCTCAAGGACTCGGCGCAGATGACCTATGAGATCATCAGGCCAGTCCTCCTGTGGGGCCAAACCCCGAAGGAGCGTGGGGCGGAAACGAGCATGTCCCCACGGACCATTTACTACAAAGCGAACCTCTTTGATCAGGCGGGCATGGCGAGTTTGCTCCCGCCAGAACCACCGCCACCAGTCCTGAAACTTGATAAACGGAGTCTGCCTCCACCTATGCGGCAGGCGATTGTGGATGCGCATGCCGCATACCCAGAGCTGAGCTTACATGAGATCGCTTCGATCTGTTATGTCCAGTTTGGACGCAGACCTTCCCCTCATACGATTAAACTTGTCCTCGCGGATGGTCCGAAGCCATCGCAGACTACTCGCCGTTTTCCGCGTTTCGCGGAGATGGACGATCCAGTGCAACGCCGCCGGACAATCATTCAATTGCATGTGGAGGGCTGGAACGCGAAGAGCATCGCGGGCTATTTGGAAGCCAGTCGAACCACGATCCATGATACGCTCAAACGCTGGGCCGAGGAACAATTTGCAGGACTTCCTGACAAATCTCATGCCCGCAAGCGGCGTGCGTTCAAGACCGATCTAAAAGCCATGAATGCCGTCAAAGGGTTGCAGGAGAACCCCGAGCTGGGAGCCTACCGGATTCACACCGCGCTCTTACAAATGGGGATTAAGCTCTCTCCGCGTACCTGCGGACGCATCCTCGCGCTCAATCGGAAGCTGTATCACCTACAGATGCCGGTGAAGCATGGTCGTCCGAAAAAAGAGATGCCATTTAAGGCCATACGTCGCCATCACTATTGGACCACTGATATTCGGTACCTGGACATGCATCAGCTCGGTGGAGGCATGATTTACTGCATCAGTATTCTGGAAAATTTTTCGAGAGCCATCCTCGCTTCGGCTATCTCGCGCCGACAGGACACTGAAGCTTATCTGGCTGTGTTGTATGCTGCGATCCGCAAGTATGGCGTTCCAGAGGTGCTGGTAAGTGACAGCGGCGGCGTGTTCCGCTCGTACGACGCCATACGGATCTACGAGGCTCTCGGCATAGAGACAAGTGGAAATTGAGAAGCGGCAAGCCTGGCAGTCCTATATTGAATCAAATTTCAATGCTCAGAGAAGGCTCGCTGACTGGCATTTTGAGAACGCGCAGACCTGGGAAGACCTGCTGGCTGCACATGAGAAGTGGCTCCTTGATTTCAACTACCAGCACCATTTCGCACATGAACATCGCGAGGATGGCTGCCACAGCCCCGCAGCTGTTCTGGGCTGGATCAAAGGGATGCAGCCTGAGCCCGATCTGGTGTATCGGGTTTTCTCGGCCATTTGCGAGACGCGTACTCTCACTAAAGCTGGCTATGCTCGCTTTCGGAATTTTCTGCTCTACGGGGAGCAAGGATTGGCGGGCAAGAAGACCTTCATCAACATTTTTCAAGATATCCTCACACTCGAGTATGGAGAACACCTCTTGTCTCGCTACTCCGTTGAGTGGCAGCCTGATGACAAGCATCTCATGCGCGTAGGGAATCCGCGTCTCTACGACCATCCCTATCAAAGTCCTCAACTGCCTCTTTGGGAAGCCGGTCAGGTCGAATGGCATGTGATTCTTCGTTGTGACCCGCTAGGACCACGACGCAAACGGAAAGGACGAGTCTTCGTGATCCAGGCTCCCTTGTTTGTGGAGAAGGATGGAACGAAGTGAGGGGGAAGACGGGGTAGTGTGCGTTTTGGAGGATCAGGACAGCTCTCGTAACCTTTTCCTTCATGCTACCCACTATGAATGAGGACAGAGCGAAACCGAGGAGGAGAAACCTATGGCACAATTGACGCAAGATCAATGGGCACAATGGCTGCTCCATCGACGATTTGGGGATGATGCTGAACGATTGAATGCTGCGTTAGGGCCTCTTAGACCCGCGAGAGAAATATGCAACGCTAAGCTGCCAGGGCGCTTCACATGCGGGAACGCAATGTAGAGCAGAGGTCGGCCCAACGGCGCTGAGAACGAGGAGTATCAGCACTGTTGACCTGCAAAAATGCTCCAGCAGTGCCGATAAGATGTCCATTTTCCTCAAAATCTTATTCCCATAACGCTGCTGATAAGGGGCAGCTTGAGCGAAACGTTGTACCTTTCTTTCACGGGCTTAAAGGGCCTTCATGAAAAAATTGCTCCTTGCTCTGCAGTGAGCGAAAAGTCCATGTTGCACTACTCTCTTTGGTGGCGAGAGGCGCGGAGCGACGATCAGGCCACAATGGCCGGTATCACCTGCTGCGCCAGCAGATTGAGGGTCTCTCCGTCGTTACCAGAGATGCCGCACAGGAAGTACTGAAAGCCGACGTCGACCAGCGCCTGTATCCGCTTGATGGCCTCGCCAGGCGTTGTCGCCACCACGGTTTGCTCCAAGAAGGCGAGGAGCGCCTTGGGGAACCGATCCAGCTTCGCCTGGACCCCCGCCGGGTTCTCGGCCAGGATCAGCGGGCTGAACTGCGTCGAGCGGAGGATCGACCCGTAGGGACGGCCAGCCTCCTCACAGCGGCGCTGCAAGACCTGGAACTTGTGGCCGGCGTCAGCGGGCGTGTAGGCCCCCCCAGCCCAACTCGCCCCGGCCATGCTTGACATATCGGCATACTGCGCGACGTAGCGCAGGGTGGTGCGCTCGCCCCCGCCTGCGATGAGCAGTGGGATGTAGGGCTGCTGGACTGGCGGCGGCCGCAGCACTGCCCCGTCGGCCCGGTGGTGTGTTCCGGCGAACGTGACCGTCTCCCCACGCAGCAGGGGGCGGATGATCCCAATGGCCTCCTCCAGGGCTGCCTGGCGCTCCTGGATCGTCGGGTAGGCGATCCCCAATTGCTGGAACTCACGGGGCATATCGCCACTGCCTAGACCGAGCACCATGCGACCGTTTGAAATGGCGTCGATGTCGGCAGCCATGCGGGCCAGGAGGACCGGGGGCCGATAGGCGACGCAGCTCACGTGTGTCCCGAGCCGGATGGTCCGCGTCACGGCGGCCACAGCGGCTAAGGTCGTCCAACAATCGTGACCTAACATGGGATGATCGATGCGCCAGAAGGAATCGAATCCCAGCCCTTCGGCCATCTGGGCAAGATCGTGCATTTCGGGCCAGCTTTGTGGGGCTGCACTGATGCCAAATCGGATCCGCTGTGCCCCGTCGCTGACCCACGGATGTACACTCGAACCGAGGGTGTGGGTATCTTGTGCTGACATGTCTCCAACCTTTCTGTCTTCTACTGATGCATTCGTCGTGGAGTTGCACGAGTAGCCGCGAGGCGAGCTCTACCGTTGTAGGATCGCTCCATACATACTTTCTTGCTCCTGCCTGTGAGTTGCTTCCTTCTCCTTTCACACTGCTTGACTGCGCAGCAGTAGCTGCGTAGCAGCGTTAGCAGTGTGGATTGGTGCCGAGGAGTGGAACGAGTTGAACCAAACGAGGCCCAGTCGCATTGATCAGGCACCAACTCATCTCACACAAAAAGCACTGTCCTTTTTCCTTCGACCCGATTGCGCCAAAGCTTCGTCCAATCTGTAAGCACTTCCGGCCAACTTATGCTTGATTTAAGCACGGATCGCGCCAGGAAATGCTGTTACAGCGACTGTTTTGCGACGACAACGTGAGAGTCTGTGTACCCGGCCAAGAATTGCTGTGAGTGACACACCGCTCCTGGTCTTCCCCCTACACTCACGCGTGGTCCGGGATCTCCAGGTGAATATCCTCTCGCGCGGCGCTCGCCAGCACATCCGCCATGTCGGGTGACCCCTCGGGAGGCTGGAAGGAGGCTCGGTCGGGCATCGGCACGCCGACGTGCCGGAACCAACGCTCATGCGCCCCAGGCAAAGTGTTGGTCGAGATGAGCCGCCCGGTCTGCGTTCCTGTATTGCGGAAGGTATGCCGCACGCCGCGCGGAATCCAAATGAACGAGCCGGTCTCTGCCTCAATCCACTCGTCCCCATTGAGGAAGGAGAAGGTGCCCTGCAGGACGTAGTGTGCTTCCTCCTGCAGATAATGAACATGCGGAGGCGGGCCGCCTCCGCGGGGAATCGTACTGACGAAGAGCGTCAAGCCGTCGCGCTCGCCGTCGGTCTTGAATGTTACCTGGTCCCCCAGGATCCAGAGGGGTTCCCCGCCCTCTGGGGGCAGATATCTGAGCTTTTGCTGATTGATCGTGGACATTTCAGGTGTTCCTTTCCTAACTAGTCTGGTTTCAATACGTACGTGGGTCGCTCGCGCGGAATTACTCGGCTTCAGCCTCCTTCCTTCTCGCCAGCCCTCTTCGGGGAGCTGGCGCTGTCTGCAGTGCGCGGTGATCGCTGCCGCTTGGGTGCCCAGGCCTGCTTGAGCACCGCCAGGACATCCGGGAGCAGGCCGCGGAAGCGGTCCGATCCGGGCGGGAGGAAGTCGCGCTTGCCCAAATGCTCGGCGATGGTGCCGTGGCGGACCGCCAGCAGGATGTCGACCACCCTCTCGCGTGGCAGCCCCGCGTCGAGGCCCTCAGCCTCGATGACCTCGCCGATCATGCCCCGGGCACTGGCCAGCATCATGCGGATCTCCTGCTGACTCGCTTCTGAGGGTGTGAAGCCGGGCACGGAGTGCTCCCAGATCAGGTGGTACAGGTCGGAATGCTCACAAGCCAGGGCAAAGCGTACCTCGAACCATTGCCGAATGCGCTCCCAGTCAGGTGGAGTCGTCCGCCAGACCTCCTCCTCGGCCTCGCGAAAGAGGCGGTGGCCCATCAGAAAGAGGGCGTCGTAAAGCGCCGCCTTGTTCGGGAAATACTTGGCAAGCGCTTGGCCGCTGACACCGAGTCGACGAGCGACCTCGTTGAGATTGAGCGCCGCCACCCCCTGCTCCTGCATCACCGCCCGCGCCGTCACCAGGATGGCGTCAACCGTCTCCTGCCGGAAGCGAAGCCTCCGTTCCTTGATGGACGGGAGCGGAGCCCCACTCTGGACTGCTTCACGCGCCATATCATCCCTCCTTACGGTTGAAGCCACTCACTGTGGTTGGCTCAACCAACTATAGTTGTTACTACCAGTATACCTGACGATGACGCTCTTGTCAAGCCCAGGGGCGGCCTGTTTCTGCCACAGGGAGGGAGGACCAGGATCCTTTGGCTCTGGTGCCGCTCCCCAGTTCCTCTCGTCCTTCAGCTCATGATCTGGCCTATTTGGCCCGCGACCGAAATTTACAAGGCTAGGGTTCATAACATCTGAGGAAACTCATCAATCGTCATGTAACAGCATTATGAGAGGCACCTCAGCCTCCCTCCCTGTAGCAAGCATGTCTGGGAGAGGCGCAGCGGGAGCCTGAGACAGAGCAGCGGGTAGAAGCCGCTGCGCGAGCCTTTTGCAGAGAGCCAGGATGTTGTGTGTAGCGTTGTAAATTTCGGTCGCGGGCCAAATAGGCCGTTAGCAATCTTGTCTGCATGGCGAGACCAGATCTTGCGGAATGCCATGCTCGCTCCAAGCGAGGTCTTGCTTGATGTCGGCTGTGGCGATGGACTGATCGCCTTTGGTGCTCTTGACCAGGTAGGGGAGCAGGGCAAGATCATCTTTAGCGATATCTCTCAGGATCTGTTAGACTACTGCCAGTTCCTTCGCGCTTCGGCTGACGATTTTTCTGCGCTGGAAAGCACCTCGGTGGATATGGTCACCACCCGTTCCGTCCTGATCTACGTCAAGGCCAAACAGCAAGCCTTCCATGAATTCTTTCGGGTTCTCAAGCCCAACGGCCGACTCTCAATCTTTGAACCCATCAACCGATTTTGCTACCCTGAGCCCCCTCATCTGTTTGATGGGTATGATGTGACTCCGATCGAGGCGCTTGCGCACAAAGTCCGTGCGGTGTATGAACGGATTCACCCGCTTGAGAGTAGTCCCATGGTGGACTTTGACGAGCGAGATTTGTTGACATTTGCCGAGAAAGCCGGTTTCGCAGAAACCCATCTGGACCTGCAGATCGAGATTGAGCAACCTCAGCCGATCAACTACGCAGATGACACGCAAAAGCCGAGGTGGGAAACGTTCGTGCGATCAGCAGGGAACCCGTTGGACCCCACCCTTGAAGAGGCAATGGCTCAAGTCCTGACTCCTCACGAAACCGAGCAATTCACGATCTATCTCCGTCCTCTGGTAGAGACGAACCAGAGAAGAAAGCGCGAGGCATTGGCGTATCTCTGGGCGGTGAAACACTAGCTACCCCGGATACTGCTCCTAACCAGTGGACGATCTCTTGCCTGGACAGGCATTTTCGTGCAATGTGAGACTACGCGTATGGGGCAACAAGGTTATGCCGAGACATGATACGTAGCCAACTAACACGTTTATCGCAACGGATACTGCACACATGTGTTCACTATCATCTGGCCAGGTTTCTTTGTACCACAAACGGGTCAGCCTGTGGAAAAACGATGAATGCTTTCCAGTAGTCATCGTGGCGAGGTATCTGCACGAACTTATTCTTCATCAAAACAAGCTATTACTGGATAAAGCAGGCCCAAATGGAATAGCTCCATTAGCAGGCATGAAGGGAAACCTGTTGCCACGGTTGGGCATCACTACTCATGAATACATTGTGGAGCATCGATCATAAGCACATCTTTGTTGGTCGTTAAAGAGCGTCAGCCAGGCTCCCCGTTTGGTTTAGAGCACAAGCAAGCCAAAAATTTATGGCGCAAACGCGCCACAGTTGCACCCTATTCGATATTATATCGATTTTTGTGTAATGCTCTGCAATAAGCAAGCCAAAAAACAAAAAAATGCGGCGCAAACGCGCCACAGTTGCACGCTATTCGATGCTCTATCGATTTTTGTGTAATGCTCTGCAACGAGACGGCGTTCAACCCAGTCCAGACTTGGCTTTCGGGCTTTTCTGCTATGCGCCGTTCCACAACAGTTGGTATGGCCTCTCTGTTGAGGAAACAAGAAAGCAGCAAGGAGAAAAGAGCGGAGAGATAACGTGATTTCATCTATTGAAATCACCCCATTGTAACCGGGAAAACTGCTAGCTATACTTTCAACAGGAGTGTCTTGGGTTGTGTCCACCTGATCTATTACACAGAAAAGGAGGTTCTCTTGCCCGAAAATGAGGAGCGGCATGTCACATCAGAGCAGGTTGTTGAGGTGTTGAAAACCTGCTATGACCCATGCTGCAAAGAACGCGCGGTGAGCGTAGTCGAGCTAGGGCTGATTCAAGGTGTAAAGGTGGCTGAGAATGGGCACGATGTGCGTGTCGAGCTACTGCTTACCTCTGGTTGGTGTCCGTTCTCGACTCACTTATTGCAGATGATTGATCAGAACGTGCGCGCGATTGAGGGGGTCGGCGAGGTAGACACCGAGATCGTGTGGAACACGGTCTGGACTCCCGAGCGCATGAGCGCCAGTGCGAAGGAGAAACTCACGCTGCCCATGGCGCAGTTGCTACCCCTGCGACAACGTCGTCTAGAGCGCGAGGCGCAGGCCTCTCAAAAGTCTATTTGATGAAAGGAGCACATCGTTCATGCTGGACAACGACGCCTTTGTATTTGACTCTGTGTGCCATGTCTTCAACTTTGACATGAACAATGCTTATGGCAAACCTGGCCAGATGTTCATTAATCACCTCTATGCTTTTCACCAGGTGCTCACACCTCCGGGCGAACGTATACTCGGCCCCGAGGAGTTTTTGCGCGAATGGAACATCGATGAAATCGCCCGCATGGTCTTCGAGGAATCGGGAACGGATATGATTGTGGCGCAGCCGCTGCCACTCACAGACCTGTTTTACGATGGACTGTCGCAGTGGGAAAAGTGCGCGGCGATGGCGCAGAAATATCCCAGCCGGGCCATATTCTGGGGCACCATCAACCCGTTGGAAGGCAAAAAGGCGCTCGATTTGATGGAACGCCAGGTCAAAGAGTATGACGCAAAGGCTTTTAAGCTCTATAACGTGCGCTACGACTATGGCGAGCCCTTCCCCTGGCGCATGGATGACAAGCGCGTGGCCTATCCTATATTTGAGAAGGCGCTTGAGCTGGGCATCACTACCATCGGTGTGCATAAGGGCGTGCCGCTCGGCCCGCAGCCTATCGAGCATACCCAGGCCTGGGATATGGACGGAGCCGCCGCCAACTTCCCGGATATCAACTTCGTGATCTTCCACGTTGGCCTGCCTTTCATCGATGAGATTTGCTGGCAACTGGTACGCTATCCCAACCTGTACGCGTCGATTGCGGCAACACTGAACTTCATTGTGCGTGCACCGCGCGCCTTTGCCGAAAATATGGGCAAGTTGATGTTCTGGTGTGGCGAGGATAAGATCCTCTACGGCGGTGAGACACCGATCTGGCATCCACGCTGGGCGCTCGATGCTTTCTGGAAGTTTGAGCTACCGGAGGACCTGGTGACCGGCTACGGGTACCCGCAGTTGACGACGCAGGCGAAGAAGAAGATTCTTGGAGGGAATCTTGCCCGGCTGATGGGGATTGACGTGGAACAGAAGGTGACGGAGTTGAGGAGATAAGAAGTTTAGCTGCACGGATTGCCCGGGGTACTTGATGGACATGGCTTGACCTCGAAGGTGAGAGTTGAGGAGGGTGTGTGAGGAGAGATAATGGCATAATAGAAGTGTCTGCTGGGGTCAGGTATGGGAATGACGAGGGAACTGTTTGCATCCTCTGCAGTAATCAGAAACGTGTAGCTATTGGCAAACAGGTCGGTATGTGGCGAATTGCTGGGGTAGGGATGATGTAGAGCGCCGTGAGAGATCTGTAATGGCCAGCGAGAAACTGCTTGGGCCTCGCTGTTGGAACTCTCTAACCAGGCGTAATAGGTTGTATTAGCAGGTGGAGGAGGAATATTTTCTAGATCGATCTGCAATTGATCGAAAGTATTAGGGGGTGCGTTCGAACTCCTGCTAAAGGCAATCTGCCCAACTCCGGCACCTGCTGAATTCGTCGTAGTTGAGCCATGCTTCGAGGAAAGTAGCGGGAACACTGAGAACGCACCTATACCCACCAGCAGAAGTAGAACACAGGCTATCAAGACGACAAGCAGGCTCCTGCGCCGGAAACGTGCTGGCAGCACTGCTTTTGACGGGCGATCAACGTGAGGTCTGTAAGGACCGGCTACACCCGCATATCCCTGCTCTCCAGTCCCGGCAGGAAGTTCACTCTTCCCGTGATCGCTCGTTACAGGAGTGGCATAAGGACTAGAATATACGGGAGAGATAGATTGAGGCGCTGGATAACCTGCTGAAGCAGGCGTAGTCGGTGCGGTCGATGAAGCTGTAAACGTAGGAGGATGAGGGGTCATGCCTGTCGATGGCGCGGATGGTTGGAGAGGATTGTAATCGGGCTGCTCGTTCACGCTCCTGGGCTTGCTCAAGTTCGTGGGAACCGGCTGGTCGAGTGCCTGAGCCAGCGCTACAGTCATAGCAGTAGCGGTGGAGAAGCGCGCTTTTGGGTCTTTGGCGATGCTCTGTAGCACAACCGTAGAGAGGGAAGGAGAGATATTTGTGTTGATGAGGTCTGGTGGAGTCGGCCTTTCCTGCATATGCTGCATCATGATCGCGATCGGGGTATCGCCGCGAAAGGGCGTCACGCCGGTCACCATTTCGTACAAGATGATACCGAGTGAATAGAGATCGGAACGCTCATCAACTATCCGGCTCCCCGCTTGCTCTGGTGACATGTAGAGAGGTGTGCCAATCAAAGCGCGGGTCACCGTTGAAGTGCTTGCTCCCTGTAACCTGGCGATACCGAAGTCGGTGAGGATTGGCTCTCCCGTGGCTTTGCCCATAGTAGCGGTCTTGTCCAGCAGGATATTCGCGGGTTTGATGTCGCGATGAATCATCCCCTTCTGATGCGCATAGTCCAGGGCAAGACTGACCGCCGTAAAGAGATACACGATATCGGCGGCAGGAGGGAAGAGGCCTTTGCGAACGGTGTTACGAATGTAATCAGCCAGGGTTCCGCCCGCGATGTAGTCCATCACCATATACGCTTTGATGCTGGGTCCCTGCGTGTCAGCGAGTTGGAAATCGTGGATCTGCACAATATTGGGATGCCGGAGGGAGGCGACCAACTGAGCCTCGCGCATGAAGTGCTTAACAAAATCGGGATTGGCCTGCAGATCAGCATGAAGGAGCTTTATGGCCACGAAACGTCGTAGCTGCGTATCACGCGCCTTCCAGACTTCACCCATGCCGCCTCGTCCCAGGCGCTCCAGCAGTTCATATTTGCCAAGCCGCTCTAGCTCCATGCCGGTTGTTATTCCTTTCATAGCACCCTCTGGCTCCCTCTCCATCTGCGATGGAGAGGGCTGGGGCAAGAAAGCTACGGGGTAGCTTTACAAAGGCCG
>WNFN01055078.1_pt1 | contig 10586 bp, 10 predicted proteins | sample 5400161 | NCBI WGS metagenome assembly WNFN01 (sample SAMN13153353, study PRJNA577476) | soil metagenome | isolation source: 80 cm saprolite on Douglas fir-dominated hillslope | place: USA:California | collected 2013-09-17
AGAGGGCCACTGGATTCGCATCCATCGTGCCGCCATGGCGTGCCGGTTCGAGGTCCTCCTCGACGGCGCGGACGAGGCGCACGTCCCGGCGGCCCGCGAAGCGCTGGACGAGGCGGATCGGCTGGAAGCGGCGCTCAGCGTCTTCCGCGAAACGAGCGAGCTGAGCCGCGTCAACCGCACGGCCGCGGAGAGGCCGGCCCCCGTCGACGCGGACCTCTTCGCGTTGCTCGCCCTCTGCCGCGACCTGCACGGGCGCACCGCCGGCGCCTTCGACATCACGAGCACGCCGCTCAGCCGCTGCTGGGGATTCCTGAGGCGCGAGGGACGGCTCCCGACACGCGAAGCGATCGAGGCGGCCCGGGCGCGCGTCGGCATGTCGGCCGTCCTCTTCGACGACCGCTCACGGACCGTGCGCTTCCCCCGCCCGGGCATGGAGCTCAACCTCGGCAGCATCGGCAAGGGATACGCGCTGGATCGGATGGCCACCCTCATGCGCGCGCGCGGCGCCGCGCATGCCCTGATCTCCGCGGGCGGCAGCAGCGCGGTGGCGATTGGAGGGCGAGGCGCGGGCTGGACGGTCGACCTCCGCTCGCGGCAGGTCGCAACCGGAAGGCTGGCGCGCCTCCGCCTGCGGGACGGTGCCCTCGCCACGAGCGGCGCCGGGGAGCAGTTCTTCGAAGTGGACGGCCGGCGCTACGGCCACGTCATCGACCCGCGCACGGGATGGCCCGCGTCGGGTGTCCTGAGCGTGAGCGTGGTGACGGCGGAGGGCGCGGTGAGCGACGCGCTGTCCACCGCTTTCCTGGTCGGCGGGCTCGAGCTCGCGCGGCGTTACTGCGCGTCGAACCCGCAGACACTCGTGCTGGTGACGCCGGACGACGGAAGGCCGCGGCCGGTCGTGCTGGGCGCCTTCGCGGGCGCGCGGCTAGAGGAGGCATGAGAGACAACCCGGAGACGCTGACGTCGCCGCAGCAGGTCGCCCTCGTCGTGCTGCGCACGCTGATCGGCTGGCATTTCCTGTACGAAGGCTTCTTCAAGCTCTGGCGGCCGGCCTGGACGCGAGAAGGGACGCTGCTCGGACCGTGGAGCTCGGCCGGCTACCTGCGCGCGGCCACGGGGCCGCTGGCCGACGTCTTCCATCGGATGGCCGGATCGTCCTGGCTGCCGACCATCGATCACATCGTGGCCATCGGCCTCGTCCTCGTCGGGCTCTCCCTGATGCTCGGCCTGTTCACCCAGGCCGGGTGCGTGGGCGCGCTGCTCCTTCTTGCGATGTTCTACCTGTCGCAGGTCCCGACCCACGGTCTCCACGAGCCGGGGAACGAGGGCGCCTACCTGTTCGTGAACAAGAACCTGGTGGAGGCGGCCGCGGTCTTCGCGGTGTTCGCCTTCCGCACCGGCCGCCTGGCGGGCCTGGACCGCTTGCGTCGAGGCCCCGCCCCCGTGCGGCCTCGCGTCGAGGAGGCTGCGTGAACCTGACACCGGAGCAGGAATCCCTGGGGCGCCGCAATTTCCTGAAGGCGCTCGCGGGGACGCCGGCACTGGCCGCGCTGGGCGTGGCCGCGGCCACCCGCGGGCCCATGCGCGGGGGGCGGGTCAAGGTGGCCTGGCTCGGCGTGGGCGGACAGGGGCGGGCCCTGCTGACCCGCATGGATCCCGCCTACGTGGACGTGCGCGCGCTGTGCGACATCAATCCGACGTCGCTGGCCAAGGCGGACGAGGTGCTGGCCAAGAACAACCAACCTCCGGCCAAGCACTATGTGGACTGGAAGGACATGCTGGCCAAGGAGGACATCGAAGGCGTGGTGATGGCGCCTCCCCTCTGGGCCCACGCCGACATCGCCTGCGGCCTCATGGAGGCGGGCAAGCACGTCCTGTGCGAGAAGATGATGGCGTGGGACGTACCGAGCTGCCAGCGCATGATCGACACGGCACACAAGACGGGCAAAGTCCTCGAGATCGGTTATCAGCGCTTCTACAACCCGATCTACCAGGCCGCCTACGAGGGGATCGTGAAGGCGGGCCAACTCGGCGACGTCTACCACGCGCGGCTGGTCTGGCACCGCAACGGCAACTGGCGCCGCAAGGGCGAGCCGCCGAGCAAGGACTACGATCCGTCGCCCTGGGGTTACCCCGACTTCGAGCACCTCCTGAACTGGCGGCTTTACTGGCGCTATTCGAAGGGGCTGCTCGCGGAGCTGGCCAGCCATCAGGTGAACATCGCGAACTGGTTCTTCGGCGCGGTGCCGGAGGCGGTGCAGGGAACGGGCGGGGTCTACCGGTTCAAGGACGGGCGCGAGGTCCAGGACCACTTGTACGCGACCTTCGAGTACCCGCAGGGGCGCACGGCCACCTTCTCCGCCATCGAGTCCAACGCCTTCGAGAACTACTACGAGATGTACATGGGCACGAAGGGCACCCTCATCATGCGCGCGGAGACGGATGCGCTCTTCTACCCCGAGGGTGACGCGGCCCATGCCACCGCGGTGGAGGTCGCGGCCAAGACCAGCGGGGGGGCCCCCGCCATCCGCACCGGCGCCCCGCTCCTGTGCGGACCGGAGAAGGCGATCCATTCCGCCCGGGCCTGCATCGTCGCCAACGAGGCCCTCCAGAAGAACGAACGCCTGAAGGTGTGAGGCCGGAGCGCGAGTGATGGCCATGCGTCTGGCCGTGCCCAAGGGGGCGCAGCACCGGACCAAGGGAGAGTTCGTCTACCGCACGTTGCGCGACGCCATCGTGAAGTGCGAGCTCTCGCCGGGGGAGCGGCTCGTGATCGACGACCTGGCGCGCCGCCTCGCCGTCAGCTCGATCCCCGTGCGCGAGGCGCTCCAGCTCCTGCAGTCCGAAGGCCTGGTGCTCATGGTCCCGCACGTCGGGGCCACCGTCGCGCCGATCTCCCGGGAGTCGGTCACCGAGGTCTTCACGGTCATGGAAGGGCTGGAGAGCGTGGCCGCCCGCGCCGCGGCCGAGCGCGCGACGCCGGAGGACTTTGACGCGCTCCAGGAGATCGTCGCCCTCATGGACCGCGCCCTGGCCACGGACGCGCACGAGCACTGGGCCGAGCTCAACACGCGTTTCCACGCCACCATCAGCCGGCTCACCGCCATGCCCATGCTGCAGGACATGATGGAGCGCGTCCTCGATCGCTGGGACCGCGTGCGGCGGTTCTTCTTCACGGGCGTCCTCGTCCATCGGGCCCAGCAGGCGCAGAAGGAACACCACGCCCTGCTCGAAGCCATGAGGAGCCAGGACTGGGCGCGCCTGCAAGAGACCATCCGCGCGCACAACCGCGGGGCATTGGCCGATTACACGGCCTTCCTGGAGTCCCGCCTCGTGCAGGGTTGACCGCTCCTTCCGCGGCGGATCCGGGGTATCGGCGTATCGCCACCTTGCGGACGCCGGAGGACTTTCGCGCGCACCTGGACAAGGCCCGCATCCGGCTCGGGTTCGACGAGGAGCTCTCCTCCGGCGCGTCGTCGCCGCTCGGACGTCCCATCGACGTGGACGGAGTCCGTGTCGGCAACCGGTTCTGCATCCTGCCCATGGAGGGCTGGGACGGGACGCGCGAAGGGCAGCCGAGCGCGCTCACCGAGCGCCGTTGGCGCAACTTCGGGATCAGCGGAGCCAAGCTCATCTGGGGCGGGGAAGCGGTCGCGGTGCGGCCGGAAGGCCGCGCCAACCCGAACCAGCTGCAGATCGGCGCCCAGACGCAGAAGGGCCTGGCCCGGCTGCGCGAGCATCTCGTCGGGGCGCACCGCGAGCGTTTCGGTCCCCAGGCCGATTCCGACCTCTACGTCGGCCTGCAGCTCACCCATTCCGGCCGCTTCGCGCGGCCCTGCGTGAAGGACCGGCCGGAGCCGCTGGTGGCCTACGCGCATCCCATCCTCGACCGCCGGTTCCCGGACGGCGTGCGGTTGCTCAGCGACGACGACCTCGACCGTCTCGTGGACGATTTCGTCCGCGCCGCCAAGCTGGCCCACGGGGCGGGGTTCCAGTTCGTCGACTTCAAGCATTGCCACGGCTACCTCGGCCACGAGCTGCTCAGCGCGCGCCGGCGCGCGGGCCGCTACGGGGGCGGGCTCGACAACCGCACGCGCTTCCTGCGCGGCGTGATCGACGGGATCCGGGCCGCGGTGCCCGGCCTCGGGATCGCGGTACGCCTGTCCATCTTCGACACCGTGCCCTACCGCAAGGATCGAGGCGGCCGCGGGGTGGCGGAGGCCAGCAGCGACGGCTACGACTGCGCGTTCGGCCTGCTCGTGGACGAAGACCTCGACCCCGCGCTCGCCGACGCGCGCGCGCTGCTGCGCGTGCTCGAGGAAAAGGGCGTGCGCTGGATCTGCACCAGCGCGGGCAGCCCCTACTACAACCCCCACGTGCAGCGCCCCGCGCTCTTTCCACCTTCGGACGGCTACACCCCGCCGGAGGATCCGCTGTGCGGGGTGGCCCGTCAGATCGAGGCCACGGCGCGCCTCAAGGCCGACTTCCCGCGCCTCGTGTTCGTGGGGTCCGGCTACAGCTATCTGCAGGAGTGGCTGCCGCGCGTGGGCCAGCACGCCGTCGCCAAGGGACTGACCGACCTCGTGGGCCTGGGACGGATGGTGCTCTCCTATCCCGACCTGCCCGTGGACGTGCTCGAAGGCCGGACCCTGCGCCGCAAGGCCATCTGCCGGACGTTCAGCGATTGCACCAGCGGGCCCCGGCTGGGACTCGTCTCCGGCTGCTTCCCCCTCGACCCGTTCTACACCGCTCATCCGGACGCGAAGCGGCTGCGCGAGGCGAAGGCGGCCCTGGCATGAGCACGGCCGCGGCCGCGGCCCGGCCGCTGGCGACCCGCGATCAGACGGTCGCGGTGGGCGTCGCCTTCCTCGCCCTCTTCGCCATCGTCGGCTGCGCGCTCTACGGCCTGCCCTTCTTCTACGACTTCTTCGTGAAGGACCTCGGCTGGACGCGGCAACAGGTGACCTCCGGGAACGCGCTGAGCAAGCTCGTGGTGGGACCGCTCTTCGGCTGGCTGGCCGGAATCATGGTGGACCGCTTCGGGCCGCGGCGGCTGATGCTGGTGGGCATCGTGATCGCGGGAGTCGCCCTCATCGGGCTCGGCGGCGTGACCACGATCGGCGCCTTCTACTTCTTCTACCTCCTCAACGCGCTCGGCTACGTCCTGGGCGGGCCGCTGCCGGTCCAGGTGCTCCTCTCGCGCTGGTTCGACTCCGCGCGCGGCAAGGCCATGGGGATCGCGTACCTCGGGATCGGCGTGGGCGGCGCGCTGGTGCCGCTCCTGGCCTACGCCCTCACCCAGTCGATCGGATGGCGCGGCGCGCTGAAGGCCCTCGGCGTGCTCATGATCGTGGTGGCCCTGCCCGGAGCGCTCATCGTGCGCGAGCCGCCGCGTCTGGCCGCTCCCGGCGCTGCGGACCCCGCGCCGTCGGTGGCCGCCATCCTCCGCCGCCCGACCTTCTACTTCCTGGCCGCGGGGAGCATGGCCTCCATCGGCGCCGTGGGCGGGACGATGCAGAACCTGAAGCTCTACCTGAGTCTCGACCGCAAGCTGCCCCAGGGGGAGATCGCGGGCGTGCTGTCGCTGATCCTCGTGGGCAGCATCGGCGGCCGCCTCCTGATGGGCTGGCTCGCCGACCGCTGGTTCAAGAAGCACGTCATGCTGCTCGTCTACACGATCGTGGCCGCCACCATTCCGGCCATGGTGTTCGCGCCCAGCCTGCCGCTGATCAAGATCGGCGCCCTGCTCTTCGGTATCGGCCTGGGCGGGGACTACATGGTCATCCCCCTCATGGCCGCGGAGCTGTTCGGCCTGCGCATGCTCGGCCGCGTCATGGGGATCGTGCTCACCGCGGACGGGGTGGCGGAGGCGGTGGTGCCGATGGCGGTGGCCACCATCCGGGATCGCACGGGCAGCTATGCGGGCGGCTTCCTCCTGCTCGTGGCCCTGGCCGCGGCGGGCGCGGGCGCAGTGGCGTGCCTGCCGCGCCAGGGAGGGGAGGTCGAGGGGCCCGCCCCTACGCGCTGATCCACGGTCTCCAGCAGGGGCGCATCCGAGAAGCGGGGCACGCGGTAGAGCGAGAGCTTCGGGTTGTCGACCTCGCCCGCGTCGAACTGCACGGCCTCGAACAGCGCGCCGCCCAGGCCCATCACCACCGAGCCTTCCACCTGGTTGCGGAGGTGGTCGGGATTCACGATGGCGCCGCATTCGAAGGCGGTGACCGCGCGCGTGACCTTGACCTCGCCGCTCGGCCGTGCGATCGCCACCTCCGCGCAGGTGGCGACGTAGCCGCCCTTCTCGACGCCGCAGGCGAGGCCGAAGCCGCGCTCGGGCGTGGCCTTCGTCTTGCCCCAGCCGAAGCGCTCGGCCGCCGCTTGCAGCACCACGCGCAGCCGCGCGTCGCTGAGGTTCGCGAGGCGCAGGTCCAGCGGGTCCCGGCCGAGCGCGTGCGCCAGCTCGTCCATGTGGCTCTCGCGGGCGAAGTGATTCGCGGTGGCGGCCAGGCCGCGGTACGAGCCCTGGCGCAGCGGATAGCGCGTGGCGTGGAACTCGATCTTCTGGTGGGGGACATCGTAGGGCGTGCGGATCCCGGAGGCGCCCGAGTTGTAGTTGTGGAACTCCCAGGCGGTGAGCTTCCCATCCGGGCCCGCGCCGCTCTTCACGTCGATCACGCCCGCGGGCCGGAAGTAGGCCCAGGTGAATTCCTCTTCGCGCGTCCAGGCCACCTTGACCGGCCGCCCGGCCGCCTTGGCGAGCCGCGCCGCCTCGATGGCGGCCTCGCCCGTGTGCTTGCCGCCGTACCCGGAGCCCGTATCGGGGACGATGACGCGGACTTTCTCTTCCGGGATGCGGAAGGCCTCCGCCAGCTCGGTGCGCACGCCGAACGGGCGCTGCGTCCCCGTCCACACGGTGAGCGCGCCGTCCTGCCACTCCGCCACCGCCGCCCGCGGCTCGAGCGGCACGTGCGCGATGTAGGCCACGGTGTAGGTCGCGTCGAGTCGGGTGGCGGCGGCGCCGAGTCCCGACGCCACGGAGCCCGTGGCGTAGCCCGAGCGCGAGCCTTCGCCCTGCGGATCGGTGGGATTCTTCCGGAGGTACTCGAACAGCTCCGCACCCGACGGGTGGGGAGTCGGCTTCCACTCTGCGTGGACGGCGTCGATGGCCTCGGCCGCGGCGTGGCTGTTGGGGGCGGCCACGCCCACGAAGTCGCCGTCGCGGACGGCAATGACCCCAGGCCGCGCGGCCGCGGCGCGCGTGTCCACGGACACGAGGGCGGCCCCGACACTGGGAGCCCGGAGCACGCGGCCGTAGACCATCCCGGGACGATTCATGTCCGACGTGTACTTGTGCCGCCCCGTCACGACGTCACGCCCGTTGACCTTCGGAACGGACTGGCCGGCGACCGTCCAGCGCTCGGCGGGCGCCGTGGGGACGTCGTCCCCGATCGCCTTCACGAGCTTCTGACCCTTGCTCAGCTCGCCGTAGCCCGCGGTACGGCCGGTGGGCGGATGGGCGACGGCCGCCGCCTGGGCCACGAGCGCGCCGCGGTCGACGCCCCATCGCTGTGCGGCGAGGTCGATGAGCAGCTCGCGCGCGGCCGCGGCCACCTTGCGGAGCTGCGCGGCCATGATGGGCGTCGTGCGGCTGCCGAACGTGCCCATGTCGAACGGCGTGACCGCGGTGTCGGCCATGACCATCGTGATCGACCCGATCGGGACGCGCAGCTCCTCGGCCACGACCTGCGAGAGCGACGTGCGGATGTTCTGGCCGACCTCCGCCTTGCCCGTGTAGACGCTCACCCGCCCGTCCTCGCCGATGTGGAGCCAGGCGGAGACGTCGCCGGGCAGGGCCTCGGCCCCGCGCCGCGCCCCGCCCGATTCCTGGGCCAGCGCGGGCGGCAGGGCGAACGCGACCACCAGCCCCGCCCCCAGCACCTTGAAGAAGTCGCGGCGGTGGACCTCGAACCGATAGGCGGGGCTGGCGAAGAGCTCGTAGCGCTCGACTTCGACGAGGTCGGGGGCGTCGTCGCGGTCAGCCACGAGTGGTCCTCGTTCCCATGGCCGCCGCCGCCCGGACCGCGGCCACGATCCGCGTGTAGGTGCCGCACCGGCAGACGTTGCCTTCGAGAGCCTTGCGGATCTCGGGCTCCTCGGGATCGGGGTTCCGGCGCAGCAGCGAGGCGCCGGCCACGATCATCCCCGCCGTGCAGTAGCCGCACTGCATCGCGCCCGCGTCGAGGAATGCCTGCTGGAGCGGATGGAGCTGGCCGCCCGTCTCCAGGCCTTCGATGGTGGTGACGGACTTGCCGGCGAGGGTGCCGAGCCTGGTCAGGCAGGAGCGCGTGGCCTGTCCTTCGATGAGCACCGTGCAGGCGCCGCATTGACCCTCGCCGCATCCGTACTTGGCCCCGGTGAGGTCGAGGTCCTCGCGCAGCACGGTCAGGAGCGACCGCTGCGGGTCGGCCTCGAGGTGGCGCCGCGTGCCGTTGACGATCAGGTCGATGGGCATCAGGTCCCCATGATCGGCATGAAAGTAGTTCGAATGCCCACGATCTCGTCGCGGGCGTTGCGGAGGTAGCGCTCCACGAAGGCGGCAGTGATCGCGACCTGGTCCGACCGGGTCAACGTGCGCACGAACGGCCGCAGCCCGCCCCCGGCGAGCTTCTTCTCCACCGCGCGCTCCGAAGCCTCCTTCATGACCGAGAACTGCCACACCGGCTTGCCGATCAGCTCGTCCAGGCGGCGGCCGAGGATCTCGAGCTCCCGCGCATTGACCCGCGTGACGAGCCCGCGCGCGTCGATCTCGTGGAGGGCGACCCCGGCGGGGGCCTGGTCGAAGAGCTGATCGTAGGCCGCGCGCCCGAGCTTCTTGGCTTCGTCGAGCCTCACCTGGAACGCTTCGAGCCGCGCAATCGCTTCGTCCTTGGTCGGGAGCGGGTCGGCCATGGGATACGACCTCGATCGGCTCAGGAAAAGAGCGGCGCCTCTACCACCTTCAGGGCATGAGTCCGCCGGCGATGGCGGGAACGATGGCGACCCGGTCCCCCGGCTGCAGGGGAGTGGCCTCTTGTTGCAGCGCGCGTACGTCCTCGTCGTTCACGAAGACGCGGACATGACGCCGCAGGGCGCCCGACTCGTCGACGAGGCGGTCGCGGACGCCACGGTGTCGCGAGTCCAGCGCCGCGATGAGGCCGGCCACGTCGGCGGCCTCGACCTCCACTTCGCGGGCGCCGCCCGTCAGCGGTCGCATCGGCCCCGGGATCTGCACGCGGATGGGCATGTTTGAATCCTAGCTTAGCTTGTCACGTCCGGGGGGGCAGTCGTATTAAGTCAGGGGGGGCACTCATGCGTCATCACGATGGGCATTCGCGACCCCCCCTGAAACCCCCCTCGCGCGGCGCCGCGCTACGCGCGCCGCCGTGCTCTGCGGTCGGGCCGTCCCGTCTCCGTCTCCGAGCCCGTCTCCGTCCGTTGGCCGTTCGAGGGTCACGAGGCGGCGAGCTTGAGCACGTCGTTCAGTACCGTAGCGCCGGGTCGTGAACGCGATCTGGTTGTCCGTGCCGCTCAGGCCCGCGAAGCTGTCGCTGGCCTCGACCGCGGCCAGGCTGACCGACACCTTGCGCTTGGTCACCGTTGCCAGATACCGGAGCACGCGGCTCTGGGCGCGCGCGGTGGCCGCGCGCTCCGCCCACCACGCATCGAGCTCGCCCAGCCGTTCGAGGAACTCGGGCAGGGGAAGACGAACGTAGTCGGACGGGACGAGCGGCTCGATCTCGACGTCTTGCAGCTCGCCGCGGAAGCCGAGGAGCCGGCCGAGGATGAGCGCCTTGCGGGCCACGTCCTGGCCGCTCAGGTCCTCGCGCGGATCGGGCTCCGTGTAGCCCTTGGCCATGGCCGCGCGCAGGGCCGCGGAGAACGGGCGGCCGCTGCCCACTTCGGTCAGCAGGAAACCCAGGGTCCCTGAGGTGGAGCCCTGGATGCGCACGACACAGCGCTTCCGCCACCTCGCGAGGGCCGGCCAGTGGTCGCTTGTTGGCGAGCACGAGATCCATGCCCGAGGCCAGCGCGGACGAGAGCAGGGGAGCCGTCTCCGCCGCCGTGCAATCGACGAGCACCGGCCGGGACAACGCATGCCGGCCGACGAGAGTCAGCGCGCCCTGGGCATCGCCGGCGCGACCGCCGGGCAGCGCGCTGAGCGACTCGCCACGCCCCTTGGCCGCCGCGATCTCGGAGAGACGGCGACGGGAGAGACCCTTGGGCTCGAAGACGAAACCCGTGCTGTCCACCACCGCCATCGCGCGCAGCGCGGGTGGCGTGCCGTTGCGCTGGGCGATGAGGTGGGCGAGCTGGCGGCCGACCTTGCCGAATCCCAGCAGGACCACGTCCGTGTGGGGGGCGGCGGCGTGGGCGCCCCCGCCGATCTTGGCGAGCTGGAACTGATCGTGGATCTGCTGCTGGGCCTTGGCCGCGTCCGCGCCCTGGACCACGACGGAGAGGTTCAGCTCGGACGAGCCCTGCGCGATGGAGACGACGTTGATGCCCGCGCCGGACAAGGCCGCGAACACACGGGGCACGACCCCGGGCGT
>WNFN01218683.1_pt1 | contig 10585 bp, 7 predicted proteins | sample 5400161 | NCBI WGS metagenome assembly WNFN01 (sample SAMN13153353, study PRJNA577476) | soil metagenome | isolation source: 80 cm saprolite on Douglas fir-dominated hillslope | place: USA:California | collected 2013-09-17
AGGCGCTGCATGTATAGGTAAATGACGGGGGTCGTGTACAGAGTCAGGAATTGCGACAGCAACAACCCCCCGACCATGACCACGCCCAAGGGCTGGCGCAATTCGGACCCGGCACCGGTCCCGAACGCCAGCGGCAACGCGGCAAGCAGCGTCACCAGGGTTGTCATCATGATCGGCCTGAAGCGCGTCATCGACGCCTTGAAAATCGCGGTCTGGGGGTCCGCGCCCTCCGCTTCGAGCGCCAGCGCCTGATCCACCATCATGATGCCGTTTTTCTTGACGATTCCGATCAACAGGATCACGCCGATGAGGGCGATGAGTGAAAAATCGTAATGCAGCAGCATCAGCGCCGGCAGCCCGCCGATGCCGGCCGAAGGCAGCGTGGACAGGATGGTGAGCGGGTGGATGTAGCTCTCGTAAAGCATACCGAGGACGATGTAGATCGCAAGCAGCGCGGCGCAAATCAGAAACGGCTGCCCCGCGAGCGATTCCTGAAACGCGCCCGCGCTGCCGGCGAATAGCGAGGTCAATCCGGGTGGGGCGCCGATCGATTGGGCCTTGGCCCGCACGGCTTCAACCGCGTCGCCCAGTGCGGCGCCGGGCGCGAGATTGAACGACAGAGTGACCGCCGGGAATTGCCCGTCGTGATTGACGGTCAATGGCGCGGGCGAATGCTCCAAATGGCTGATTGCGCCGAGCTGGACCGGCAACCCGGAGCGGGACGGGACGTAAAGCGCTTTCAGCGCATTTTCGTCGAGCTGCAGCCGTGGGTCGACTTCCAGAATGGCGCGATAGACATTCAGCTGCGTAAAGTAGCTCGCAACCTGGCGCTGTCCGTAGGCATCGTACAGGGTGTCGTCGACCGCCTGAGTCGTGACGTCGAGGCGCGCCATCGCGTCCCGGTCGAGTTGCACGGTCACACCCGGTGCGGCCGGGTTGATATCGGCCTCGACATCGCGGATCTGCGGAATTTTTCGCAGGCTGTCGAGCATGATCGGCGCCCAATGCCGCAATTCGTACAGGTTGGGGTCTCTCAGCGTGTATTGGAACTGCGTCTTGCTCACTCGCGCGCCGATGGTGAGATCTTGCCGAGCCTGAAGATGGAGCGCGATATTCGGAATGTCCGCGACGCGCTTGCCGATGCGCCGTATCACCGTATAAACGGAGTCCTTGCGCTCGCCGAACGGCTTCAAATCGATCAACATGCGCCCGATATTGGTGGACGGATCACCCTCCACCCAAAAATAGACGTTTTGAATGTCCGGATCTTCGCGGACGCGCGCCGCGAGCGCGCGCATGCGCGACACCATCGCGGTGTAGGAAATATCCGGCGCGGCCTCGGTCACGCCCCCGACCAACCCGTTGTCCTGCTGCGGGAAGAAGCCTTTGGGAACCACGACGTACAGCCCGACCGTCGTCGCCAGGGTGGAACGCGCGGCCGATGTGCGCGTGAATCCCGCCCATGGAATTCACGTCCTCCGGCCGCAGCCATTTGACGCAGAGAACCGGTGTCAAAGTCAGCGACACCAGTCCCGAAATCAAAATAGCGACCGTCGCGGTTCCGGCAAACTCGCGGAATAGCCGCCCCACTATGCCTCCCATGAACAAGACGGGTATGAACACCGCCACGAGCGAAAACGTCATCGACATGACGGTAAAACCGATTTCCCGGGAGCCGTTCAATGCTGCGCTCAGGGAATCCTCGCCGTGTTCGACGTGCCGCAATACGTTCTCCAGCATCACCACCGCGTCATCGACGATGAACCCGACGGAAATCGTCAGAGCCATCAGTGAAACGTTGTCCAGGCTGTAGCCGAGGACGTACATGACGGCCATGGACCCGAACAGCGACAGCGGAATCGTCACCGCCGGAATCAACGTTGCGCGCGCACTTCCAAGAAACAAGTAGACGACGAGCACCACGAGCACGCACGTGATCAGCAGCGTGAGCTGTACGTCGCGAACCGAGGCGCGGATTGTCTGGGTGCGATCCCCGAGCAGCGTCATATGAACCGATGCGGGCAAATCGCGCTCGAGAGAGGGAATGATCTTCCGCACCTGCTGTACGGTGGCATTGATGTTGAAGCCGACTTGCTTGTGCACGTCGATCATGACGGCTTGGTGGTTGCCGATCCATGCGCTTTGCTTGGTGTTTTCGACGCCCTCCACCACGGAACCCACGTCGCCCAGGCGGGTGACGGCTCCGCCGCGCGTGGACACAATGAGGGCCGCGTACTCGGCGGCGTGGTTGAGTTGATCGTTGGAATCGAGCGTCACGCTCGTCCGTCCGCTGTTGAGCGTTCCCTTGGCGCCGTTGACCGTCGATGCCGCAATGAGCTGGCGGACGTCCTCCAGGGTACGGCCCAGGGCCGCGATTCGGCTGGGATCGACGCGCACTCGAATCGCCGGTTTCTGCTGGCCGTGATAATCGACGAGGCCCACGCCGGGTACCCGCGAAATCTGCGGCGCCAGATAGTTCTCGACGTAATCATCGACCGCAGCGATCGGCAAGCTGTCCGAGTACACGGCGATCGTCATCAACAGTGCATCCGACGGATTGGCCTTCTCGAACGTCGGCGGGTGCGGCAGATTCTTGGGCAGATCTCCGAGCGCCGCGCTGATGGCACCCTGTACGTCGACGGCGGCGACATCGACGCTCCGGCTGAGGTCGAACTGAACGTCGATCGAGCTCGAACCGAGCGTGCTGCTGGAAGTGAGCGAAGTGACCCCGGGGAGATTGGCCAGGGCGCGCTCCAGCGGCGCGGTAATGCCGGCAGCCACCGTTTCGGCGCTGGCGCCGGGTAACTCGGTGGTAATGCCGATCGTGGGGATGTCCACTTGCGGCACGCCCGAGATCGGCAGTTGCGTGTAGGACGCAACTCCCAGGAACAGGATGCCGAGCATCAGCAAGGCCGTGGCGATGGGGCGTCGAATGAACCAGGCGGAGAAATTCAAGGGATCTTCACGAGGCAGCGCCGCCTGGAGCCTGTCCGACTAATGGGCGCCGTCACGAGGGCGTTCCACATCGAGCAGATTTCTGCGATCGTTTCACGCGCATAGTGGGCACTATGTAAGGGAAACGATCGCAGAAATATGCCGATGTGGGGCGGCCGCAGTAGGCGCATCATTAGTCGGACAGGCTCCTAGGGTACCACGCGAACCGGGACGTTCGATTCAAGACGAAAATGCCCCTCGGTCACGACGCGCTCGCCGCCGGTGAGTCCACCGTCGATGATCGATCGGTCGTCTTGTACCCCGACGAGATGGATTGCCCGCGCGCGCGCGACCAAATCGTTCGACACCACGTACACGAACGCGCCCTCCGAGTTCTGTTGTACTGCCGATGTCGGCACCGTCAGGGCTTCCGGCAGGACGCGGAAGCGCGTGGCTACGGTCACGAACTGGCCGGGCCAGAGATTGTCGCGCGCGTTGGGGAATGTGGCCTTGCAACGCACGGTACCGGTCACCGCGTCGATTTGATTGTCGATCAAGGTCAGCTCCCCTCGATCGAGGATCTGCCGTCCGTCTTGCGTGGATGCGGTCACGGGCACGGGTCCTTGCCGCTGGGCGTCACGCAGCTCGGGTAGCCGATCCTGGGGCAGCGCAAAGCTCACGGTGATCGGTTGTATTTGCGTGAGAACGGCAAGTCCCCCCGCATCGCCCACATGCACGATATTGCCGGCATCGACCAGCCGCGCACCGATGCGACCTGCAAATGGCGCTCGAATGGTCGCGTAGGAGAGCGACAACTTGGCAAGGTCGATTTGCGCATCGTCATTCTCGACCGCCGCGGTAAGCTGATGGACCGCAGCGAGCGCGGTGTCACGCGTCTGAGCGGTGGTGGAATCCATCTGCAGCAGCGTGTCGTAGCGCTCGAAATCGCGCTTCGCGTTCTCGAGCAGAGCCGCATCCCGATCGCGCTGTGCCTTGGCCGCCTGCAGCTGCGCGCGGAATGGCAACGGATCCAACTCGATGAGCACCTCGCCGCTCGCAACCGGCTGACCCTCGCGAAAACGCACACTTTGGATCGGCGCGTCGATGCGCGGGCGCAACACGACGGTGTTCAGCGCGAGTACGGTGCCGACGCTCGAGACCGATAAGTCGACGGGACCGCGCTTGACGGCGGCCACTTGAACCGGAATCGCGTCGCCCCGGCCGCTTTTTTTACCGGTGTTCCCCGTGGCGGCATCGAGCCTCCACACCACCAGTCCGATGAGGCCTGCCGATACAAAGGCGATCGCGATTTGATGGGGTCTCACCTTCATGAAAGGGTTTTCTCGGCCGGAGTCGCAGGGTTATACCTCAAAACTCGCGATCAAACACACGGTCCTCTGCGCGTCGATCGCAGCGGAATTGAACGGTGGGGTTATTTTGCCGAACCGAAAACGGTTCGAGTCAACTTTACTTTTTTGTAATCTAAATCTCTGACTTCGTCATATCGGCACAAACTGCCTCGGTCACCTGCGCCGTGGTCGCGGTCCCTCCAAGGTCGCGTGTGTGCAGGGCGGGATCGGCCGTCACGCGCTCGATGGCCCGCATCACCCGCCCGGCCGCCGCAGGTTCGCCCAGATGCTCGAGCAACATCACCACCGACCAGAACGTCCCGATAGGGTTGGCCAGCCCCTTGCCCATGATGTCGAACGCAGAACCGTGAATGGGCTCGAACATGGACGGAAAGCGGCGTTCCGGATCGATATTGCCGGTGGGCGCGATGCCGAGGCTGCCGGCCAGCGCGGCGGCGAGATCGCTGAGAATGTCGGCGTGCAGGTTGGTCGCGACAATCGTGTCGAGCGACGCCGGCCGATTGACCATCCGTGCCGTCGCGGCATCGACCAACTCCTTGTCCCAGGCGATATCGGGGAATTCCCTGGCGATCCGCGCAGCGATCTCATCCCACATGACCATTGCATGACGCTGAGCATTGCTCTTGGTGATCACCGTCAACAGTTTGCGCGGACGCGACTGAGCAAGGCGGAATGCAAATCTCATGATGCGCTCGACCCCCACGCGGGTCAGGATCGACACATCCGTCGCCATCTCGATGGGGTGTCCTTGGTGCACGCGGCCGCCCACACCGGAATACTCACCCTCGGAGTTTTCGCGCACGATCACCCAGTTCAGATCTTCGGAGCCGCAGCGTTTGAGGGGTGCGTCGACGCCCGGCAATATGCGGATCGGCCGCACGTTCGCATACTGATCCAGCCCCTGGCAGATCTTCAAGCGCAATCCCCACAGGGTCACATGATCGGGAATGTCGGGATCCCCCGCCGAACCGAACAGGATGGCGTCCTTGCCTCGCAACGCATCCAGACCGTCGTCAGGCATCATCACGCCGTGACGTCGAAAGTAGTCGCCGCCCCAATCGAAGTTCTCGAACTCGAAGGCGAACGATTTGCCCGCCGCGGCCAGTGCCTGCAAAACTTGACGGCCCGCGGGTATCACTTCCTTGCCGATGCCATCGCCGGGGATGGTTGCTATGCGATACGTCTTCACTGCTTGCCTGCGTCGTTTGGGATATTGCGTAGGGGGAGATATTCGAGTCCATCCGCGGAGGGCGAGTTCTATCTTGCGCGCGCTGCGCCGTCAAGTAGGCGCTCGACTAGGCGCTCGACATGGAATCCCGATGCGCATCGCTGAAGCCTTCGAGTTGGTCTCGGACGCGAACGCCGGGCTCGCGCGCCCTCAGCCGGTGCCGGGAGCTGCGAGCGCGAACGGTCCGGAGCGCAGTCGGGCGCGCAGATGGCGAATGCACAGCCTGGTCTTTGCGGAATTGTCCGAGCGAATTTTCGTGACCGCCCAGACGTCGGCGGGTTGCCAGAATTTGCGCAGCACGTGCACCAGGTCTCCCCGCGCGAGGCTCTCGGCCACATCCCAAAATGAGCGCAGCATGATGCCATGCCCCTCCAGGGCCCACTGTTTGATCACGTCGCCGTGATTGGAAGCGAGCGCCGCGCTGACGCGGACGTTCCGAGTCCCATCCGCCCCTTGCAGTGACCATCGGCCGAAGGTTTCATTTCGTTCGCGAATCAGCAGGCACGAGTGGCGCGAAAGGTCAGCCAGGCTTTCGGGCTCATGGCGCGATCGCAAGTACTCGGGTGACGCACAGAGGATGCGCCGGCCGCGGGCGAGATGGTGCGGTATGACGTGGTGTTCGCGTACGTCGCCGACGCGCACGTCGATGTCGATGTCCTCGTCGACCAGATCCACCGATCGGTCCAGTATCTCCAGGTCGATCTCCAGTCCGGGATGCATTTTGACCAGTTCGGACAGCACGGGCGCCACGTGGTTTCGTCCGAGTCCGGAACTCGCCGCAATTCGCAGTCCCCCCCGGATCTCGACCTGGGTCTCCTCCAGCGTGCCCTCGAGCTGGTCGTAGACATCGAGTACACGCTGGGCCCACGACAGCATCAGTTCACCGCGCTCTGTCACCGCCACGTGCCGGGTGGTACGGTGAAACAACTTCACTTTCAAGGTGTCCTCGAGCATGGCGATGCGCTTGCTCACGTACGCCGGCGATGCACCCAGCTCGAGGGCCGCGGCCGCGAAATTCGCGCGCCGCGCCGCGTGGATAAACACTCGGAGGTCCTGCGGCAGAATATTGTTCACGAAGTGTGTTCTCCGAAATCACGGGTTGTGGGGTACCGCGGCAATGAAAAGGGACTAGTCTGCCTGCGCGATACACGATAACAACGCGCGCAATATCATGCACGGTCCTGATGCGGGTTCGAAAGGGGAGCGCAGTGAGGAAATACAGGATAGCTCTGATTGCCGGCGACGGGATCGGTCAAGAGGTGGTGCCCGAAGGCGTCCGGGTGCTCGATCAGGCCGGCCGTCGTTTCGGCATTTCGTTCGAATGGGATGAGCGTCCCTGGGGTTGCGAGCATTACGCGCGTACCGGGGAGATGATGCCGAGCAACGGGCTCGATGGCATCCGGCATCACGATGCCATCTATCTCGGTGCGGTGGGTTTCAAGGGTGTGCTCGCCGTTGAGGGATCGTGTCGCCGGCGACATCGATATCATGCTGGTGCGGGAGAACACCGAGGGCGAATACTCGGACCGCGGCAACATACTGCACGAGGGTACCGAGAACGAGACCGTCATCCAGGAAAGCGTGTTCACGCGCCACGGCGTAGACCGCATCCTGCGTTTCGGGTTCGAGCTCGCCCGCAAGCGCGACCGCAAGCAGCTCACGTCGGCAACCAAGTCGAACGGCATTGCGATAACGATGCCGTATTGGGATGCGCGCACCGCGCTGATGGCAAAGGAGTATCCGGACATCCGGATGGATCACTATCACATCGACATCCTCGCGGCGCACTTCGTGCTGCGTCCGACTCGCTTCGACGTCGTGGTCGCGTCGAATCTGTTCGGCGACATCCTCTCCGACTTGGGATCCGCGTGCACGGGCACGATCGGAATTGCGCCGTCGGCAAACCTCAATCCGGAACGAAACTTCCCGTCCATGTTCGAGCCGGTGCATGGTTCCGCACCCGACATCTTCGGACGCAACATAGCCAATCCCATCGGGCAGATATGGTCCGGAGCGATGATGCTCGATCACCTCGGCCATGCCGACGCGGCGCGGACCATCGTCTCGGCGATCGAGCTGGTATTGAACGAAGGACCGCACACACTGGATTTGGGCGGCACGGCAAGTACGCAGGAAGTCGGACGCGCGGTTGCCGATGCAGTGTGCACGCTGAAGAACTGACGTGCGCCGCTTCGCAATCAAGTGCCATTGCGGCCCGCTCGGCGGGAGTGAGTGATGGCAATCCGGGGCGCACAAAGACGGCACCGGTGGTACTCAGCGCTGTATGTGCAGGTTCTCGTGGGCATCGTGGCCGGCGTCATCGTAGGTTGGGTCAATCCGCAAGCCGGCGAGGCCCTCAGGCCGGTCGGCGACGTTTTTCTGAAAATGATCAAAATGATCATCGGTCTGGTCATTTTCTGTACGGTGGTCAACGGCCTCGGCGGCATGAGCGATTTGAAGAAAGTCGGCCGCGTCGGGGGCAAAGCCCTCATTTATTTTGAAGTCGTCTCGACGCTGGCGCTGCTGGTCGGAGCAGTCGTCGCGAACGTGGTAAGGCCGGGCGCGGGATTCAACGCCGATCCAGCCCGGTTGGACGCGGCCGCCGTGGCGACCTATGTCGGGCACGCTCAGCAACACAGTGCGGTTGATTTCCTGATGGGGATCGTGCCCAGCACCATCTTCGACGCCTTTGCCAAAGGCGACACCCTTCCGATCATTTTCATCTCCGTGCTGTTCGGCTACGCGCTCTCGCACCTCGGCGCACGCGGTAGACCCGTGGGCGTCGTGATCGAGGCCATGGGTCAGGTCGTGTTCGGCATCATCCACATACTGATGCGCTTTGCGCCCCTCGGCGCCTTCGGCGCGATGGCATATACGATCGGCAGATTCGGCATGGGCTCTCTCAAGCCCCTATTCGGACTCATTGCGACTTTCTACGTGACAGGGGCCCTGTTCGTCTGCGTCGTGATGGGCGCCATCTCCCGCTGGGCCGGATTCAATATTTTCAAACTGATGCGCTATCTGAAGGAAGAGCTGCTCATCACGCTGGGCGCGGCATCCTCCGATGTCGCGCTGCCGTCGCTCATGGAAAAACTGACCCATCTCGGCTGTTCCCGATCGGTGGTGGGACTGGTTGTTCCCACGGGCTATGTGTTCAACGCGGACGGCACCAGCATCTACATGACGATGGCCGCGCTGTTCGTGGCGCAGGCCATGAACATCGAGCTCAGCCTCATGCAGCAAATGGCGATCTTCGGCGTCGCCATGCTGGCCTCCAAGGGCGCCAGCGGCATCACCGGCGCGGGCTTCATCGCATTGGTCGCCACCTTGTCCGTGGTCCCGGACATTCCCCTTGCCGGCATGGCGCTCATCCTCGGGATCGACCGGTTCATGAGCACCGGCCGCGCCGTCGTGAACATCATCGGCAACGCGGTCGCCACCGTGGTGATGGCGAGCGTGGAAGGCGAGCTCGACGGCAACCGCATGCGCCGAATCCTGAGCGGCGCTCCGTTGGAAGATCACCCGGCCGGCGACGCGTTCCAGAGTCCGGCCGGCGACGCGATCCACGGGCCGGACGGCAATGCCATTCACGGGCGCCTCCGGTGCGCGCCCGTCGAGACTGGCCGCGGAACGTCAATTTGATCATCTCATTTCACTCAACCCGATGGAGTCTTGACTTATGAAAGTACTACTTGGTTTGCTGGCGGCCGTATCGACCCTGCTGCCGGCCGGCGCCTCTCTCGCCGATGGGCCTGCGGACAAGGCGCCGCTGCGGCTGGTCACCAAGATCGCGTTGCCCGGCATCGACGGTGATTTCGATCACTTCACCGCCGACGTGAAGGGCAACCGCCTGTTCCTCGCCGCCGAGGAGCATCACACCGTGGAGGTGTTCGATCTGCACAGTGGGAAGAAGCTCCACAGCATCACCGGTTTCGATACGCCGCACAGCATCGTGTACCTGCCCGAAGCCAACAAGCTTTTCGTCGTTGACGGCGGCAAGGGCGGGTCGGTTCAGATTCTCGACGCCACCAGTTACGAGGTGCAGAAGTCGATCAAGCTCTCGGAGGACGCAGACGCATTGGTCTACGACAGCGCCGGCCATCTTCTCTATGTCGGCAACGGCGGGAAAGATGCCGGCAACGATTACTCCCTGGTGACGGTGATCGACACGGCCAAGGGGGAAAAGGTCGCCGACATCAAACTGCCGTCGACCAACCTAGAGGCGATGGCGCTTCAAAAGCAGGGTGCTCTGCTTTACGTGAACATGCGAGACAAGAATCAGATCGGCGTCATCGACCGCAAGACGAATGCCATCGTGGCGACCTGGCAGTTGAACAAGGTTATGCACAATACACCGATGGCGTTGGACGAACCCAATCACCGCCTGTTGATCGCCGGCCGCAAGCCCGGCGTATTCGGGGTCGTGGCCACCGACTCCGGAAAGGAGATCGCGACGCTGCCCGCCGGCGATGGCGTCGACGATATGTCCTTCGATCCGACGACGAAAATGATCTACCTGGCGTGCGCGGAGGGAGTGGTGAGCGTTTTCCGGCAAATCGATGCCGATCACTACGAGGCTGTCGGCAGCGTCCCCACCGGAAATCGGGGAAAGATCGGAATCTTGGTGCCGGAATTGCGCCGGTACTACGTCGTTTCGACGAAGAAGGGTGCCGTACCGGCGCAGCTCTTCATATTCGACGTCATGAATTGAGTGAACCGAGCGGCGGCCGCCGCGCCAAAGGCGGCCGCTGTTCCCCTTCACCCAACCCTAGGAGCCATTCATCCATGTTCAGACGCGAATTCGGAAAAATCTGTATCGGCACGCTGGGATCCGCCTTGATGGCACACGATGCGAAGGCGGCGGAAATTCCGGCCCACTGTTCCAGCGCATTTCCCGACGTCCATGGGTTGACGGACTACGTTGCCAAGTTCGTGGTCGATACGGGCTACGACGCGATCCCGCCGGAAGTCGTGGAGCTCGGAAAGAAATCGATTCTGGATGGCCTCGGTTTGGCCCTGGCCGGATCGAGAGCGGAGACCGGTCCGCTCTGCA
>WNFN01187867.1_pt1 | contig 10583 bp, 8 predicted proteins | sample 5400161 | NCBI WGS metagenome assembly WNFN01 (sample SAMN13153353, study PRJNA577476) | soil metagenome | isolation source: 80 cm saprolite on Douglas fir-dominated hillslope | place: USA:California | collected 2013-09-17
GCTGGTAGAACGAATGCTGCCCGTTGCTCCCCGGCTCTCCCCAATAGATCGGCCCGGTCGGATAGGTGACCTCGGCGCCATCGAGCGTGACGTGCTTGCCGTTGCTCTCCATCGTCAGCTGCTGAAGGTACGCGGGAAAGCGCTTCAGGTATTGCTCGTAGGGCAGGACCGCCACCGTCTCAGCGCCGAAGAAATCCGAGTACCACACGGTCAACAGGCCGAGGAGCACCGGGAGGTTGCGCTCGAACGGGGCGGTGCGGAAGTGCTCGTCCATCTTGTGGAAGCCGTCCAGCAGAGCGCGGAAGTTCTCGGGACCGACGGCGAGCATCGTCGACAGACCGATCGCCGAATCCATGGAGTAGCGCCCGCCGACCCAGTCCCAGAATCCGAACATGTTCGCGGTGTCGATCCCGAACTCCGAGACCTTCTGGGCGTTCGTGGAGACGGCGACGAAGTGCTTGGTCACCGCCTTGGCGTCGCCCCCGAGTCCCTCGAGCAACCACTGGCGCGCGCTCTCGGCGTTGGTCATCGTCTCGAGCGTGGTGAAGGTCTTGGACGAAGCGATGAAGAGCGTTTCCGCCGGATCCAGGTCGCGGGTCGCCTCCACCAGATCGGTCCCGTCGACGTTCGAGACGAATCGAAACGTGCGCTCGGCGTAGTGCTTGAGCGCCTCGTAGGCCATCACCGGGCCGAGATCCGAGCCGCCGATGCCAATGTTCACGACGTTGCGAATTCGCTTGCCGGTGTGCCCTCTCCACGCGCCGCTCCGCACCCGGTTCGCGAAGTCCGCCATCGCAGCGAGAACGGCGTGGACCTCGGGCACCACGTCCTTGCCGTCCACCACGATCGAGGTGCTGCGCGGGGCACGCAGGGCGACATGCAGAACGGCTCGATTCTCGGTCTGGTTGATCTTGTCGCCCCGGAACATGGCGGCGATGCGCTCGCGTAGGCCGGACTCCTCGGCCAGTCCACGGAGCAGCGCCAGGGTCTCGTCCGTGACGCGATTCTTCGAGTAGTCGAGGTAGATGCCGACCGCCTCGGCAGTCAGGCGCTCACCGCGCGTTGGATCGTCAGCGAAGAGCCTGCGGAGGTGCAGCTCTCCGATCTTCTCCTGGTGGGCCTTGAGCAACTTCCACGATGGTCGCGCAGTCAGCGGCAGCATGGCGCTTACCCCGCCTTGTCTAGAAGGGCGCTCTTGGAAGCGATCACACCCATCAGTTCTCGCCACGAGGCGACGAAGGACTTCGCGCCTTCGTCCTGGAGTTGGCTGGCCAGGGCGTTCACATCGACGCCGGCTGCGGCGAAGCGGGCCAACACCTCTTCGGAGTCGCCACCGTCGGCGGTCAGGATCCCGCCGAGCGCTCCATGATCCGCAAGGGCCTTCAAGGTAGCCTCGGGCATGGTGTTCACCGTGAACGGCGCGGCAAGCGACCGTACATAAAGGATGTCGGAAGCACTGGGATCCTTGGTACCGGTGCTGGCCCACAGCAGGCGTTGCGGGCGAGCCCCGGCGTTGAAGAGCCGCTGCGAGCGCGGGGAACCGAGCAGCGCCCGGTACGCTTTGTACGTCCGCTTTGCGATCGCAATGCCCAGCTGATTGCGCAGCGCCTCGGGTACCTTGTCCTTGACCGCCGCATCCCAGCGGCTGATGAACACCGAAGCCACCGAGCCAACCTCAGGCCCGCGCCCTGCAGCCACCCGCCGCTCGATCCCACGCAGGAACGCGTCGGCCGCGGCCAGGTACTGCTCGGCCGAGAAAAGCAGCGTCACGTTGATCGGGATTCCGGCGAAGATCGCCTCCTCGATCGCCGGCAGCCCTTCCTTGGTGCCGGGGATCTTGATCAGGAGATTGGCTCGCCCTGCGCGAGCGTGCAGAGCTTTGGCCGCGGCGAGCGTGCTGGCGGTGTCGTGGGCCAGTAGCGGCGACACTTCCAATGACACCCAGCCGTCCACGCCGCGCGTCCGGTCCCAGATCGGTCGAAACAGATCCGCGGCTCGCGTCAGATCCTCGAGCGCCAGCTCGAAGAACAAGTCCTCGCCCGACCTGCCATCCTTGACCTTCTTCCGGATCGCTGTGTCGTACGCGGAGCTGTTCTTGATCGCATGGTCGAAGATGGTCGGGTTGGAGGTGAGCCCGGTGACGGAGAGTTCGTCGATGTAGCGCTCCAGCGTGCCGCTCTGCAGGAGATCGCGGGTGATGTTGTCGAGCCACAGGCTTTGGCCCTGGTCGTGGAGAGTTTGGGTAGCTTTCATGGTACCGGACAGGGTTTGACGTGCCAAATGTCGGTTGCGTACTCGGAAATGGTGCGGTCGCTCGAGAACTTCCCCGAGCTGGCCACGTTCAGGATCGCTTTGCGCGTCCATGCGTCCGAGTTGCCGCAGAGCGCCCAGAGGTTGCGATCGGCTTCGAGATACGACCCGAGGTCAGCGAGGTTCATGTAATAGTCGCGCGTCAACAGCGTGTCGCGCAGCGGCGCAAACACGCCCGGCTCATTGCGGCTGAAGTGGTTCGAGGAGACCAGGTCCATCGCCGCGCGGAGCTCCGGCTGATTGTCGTAGTGCCATCGCGGGTTATACCAGCTGCGACTGCTCGCGACCTGTTCCGCGGTCAGGCCGAACAGGAAGAAGTTCTCCTCCCCAGCTTCTTGCGCCATCTCGATGGTTGCGCCGTCGCGCGTGCCGATCGTCAGGGCGCCGTTCATCATGAATTTCATGTTACTCGTGCCGCTTGCCTCGTAGCCAGCGGTCGAAATCTGGTTGGAGACGTCGGTGGCAGGAATCAGCCGCTCAGCCAGCGACACGGAGTACTCGGGCAGAAACACGACCTTGAGCCGACCGCGCACCGAAGGATCGGAGTCGATCGTCACCGCGAGGTTGTTCAGGAGCTTGATCACGAGCTTGGCCAGGTAATAGCCCGGTGCGGCCTTGCCCGCGAACAAGAACGTCCGCGGCGTTAACTCGAGCATCGGGTTGTCCCGCAAGCGGTTGTAGAGCACGACGATCCGCAACGCATTGAGACACTGCCGCTTGTATTCGTGGAAGCGCTTGATCTGGCAGTCGAAGATGCTATCGGGATCCACCGTCTGCCCCGAGCTCGACCGGAGCCACTGCGCGAAGGCGGACTTAGCCGCTCGCTTTGTCGCGCGATACGCATCGCGGAAGCCCGCGTCATCGGCGAGCGGCTTGAGCTTGGTCAGCTGGCCGAGGTCTTCAATCCAGTCGTCGCCGATGGCCTCGGTGATGGTCCTGGCGAGCGCCGGATTCGCCAGCAACAGCCAGCGCCGCGGCGTGACGCCATTGGTCTTGTTGCCGAAGCGCTCGGGGAACATCTCGGCCAGGTCCTTCACCGTCATCGAGCGCAATAGCGCGGAGTGAATGGCCGCCACGCCATTCGTGCTGTGCGAGCCCACGATCGCGAGGTTCGCCATCCGGACATGTTTGGTTGGGGCTTCTTCAATCAGGCTCGTGCGTTCCACACGGCCTTCGTCACCGGGGAAGCGATGGCGGACCGAATCGAGCAGCCGCCGGTTGATCTCGAAGATGATCTCGGCGAGGCGAGGGAACGGCGTCTCGAACCACTCGAGCGGCCATTTTTCGAGTGCTTCGGGGAGCAGGGTGTGGTTCGTGTACGCCAGCGTCCGTTGGGTGAGGTCCCAGGCCTGATCCCATCCGAGGTGTGCCTCGTCGAGCAGGATCCGCATCAGCTCGGGAACGGCGATGGACGGGTGCGTATCGTTGAGCTGGATTGCGGCCTTTTCGGGGAGTGAGTTCCAGTCGGCGTTGGTGCGACGAAATCGTCGGATCAGATCGGCGAGCGAGCAGGCGACGAGAAACCACTCCTGCATGAAGCGCAGCCCTTGCCCCTGGGTGGTGGAATCGTCGGGATAGAGAACCCGAGTCAGCGACTCGGCCACGAGCGTCCCTGCCAGCGCGCCCACAAAGTCGCCATGACTGAACGTTTGGAAATCGAAGTAATCGGACGCAGCCGCCGCCCAGAGGCGGAGCGTGTTGATCGTCTTGCCGCCATAGCCCACCACCGGCCGATCGAACGGAATGCCGATCAGCGTAGAGGGTTGCCCGTTCATCGCTTGCAGCACCCCTCCCCTGAGCTCGAACGTGCAGCCCACCTTGAGCTCGACCCTTTCGTCGGGACGAGCGACTTCCCACGGGTCCGGGCGACGAAGCCAGTTGTCCGGCTGCTCGTGTTGCCAACCATTCTCGATCGATTGCCGGAACATTCCGTACTCGTACCGGAGCCCATAACCCATCGCAGGCAACTGCATCGTGGCCATCGAATCGAGAAAGCACGCGGCCAGACGCCCGAGCCCGCCACTTCCCAGCCCGGCATCGGGTTCCTGTTCGAGGAGGCCGACCCAATCCAAGGCTCGCTCCCGAACGTCTTCGCTCACGAACGGACTCAACAATAAATTCGTGATGTTGTTGCTCAGGGAGCGTCCAATCAGAAATTCCATCGACAGGTAGTAAGCGCGCTTGGGGTTCACGCGCTGGTAGGTCTGTTCGGTGCGGACCCACCGCTGTGAGAGGACGTCCCGCATAGCGCGCGCGAACGCCTCAAAGCGCTCACGTGGCCCGGTCGCTCCGGGATCGACGACATTGTCGAAGATCAGGTGCCGCTCATAAAAGGCGTCATCGGCGCCCGTGAGCTGAATCGTGCCGCCGTATTGCCGGCGCAGCGCCTCCTTGGTGTCGGAGGCAGTTGCTGCTCGAAGAACCGCGACCTTTGGTGCGCCCATCACTTTGCCTTCTCCGCCCCGGGGATCAGTACCCGGAAAGGCCCGCTCGTTACGTATTTTTTCCATCCGTTTAACCCCTTCTCGCGAGATCCACTCCCGGACATAAGGCGGGCAATGGAGAAGCCCGATCCCGTCGCGCTCGCACTTGCCGAGGAATCGAACCACACCAACATCCACGACGGTTAGGTCTTCCAGGTCCAGAGTGACTTTCGGACCACCGCCTGCCATCTGGTTCTTGATCTCGCCGAGATGCTCCGACCGCACGCGCCCAATCAGGCGGATGGTGCTTTGCTCCGCATCCGAACTCCGCTCGAGCCTGAACATCCGACGCCTCTCGTCGGCCTGATGCAAATCGGGCGCCGGACGATTGTCGCCCGAGGCGCAACGCCGCACCGAGAGAAAATTCTGATTGATCAGAAGGCAATGCTGATTTTCCAGCTAAGTCTTGAACCGATACTTGTCGATTCCGAGAGTGGCAATCTTCGAATCAAGGGTCTGTCTCGGAATACCGAGCTTCGATGCGGCGCCGGATGGACCGGCGACGCGGCCTCGCGAGCCCCTGAGCGCCGCTTCGATCATCTCTCGCTCGCGGTTGGCCAGACTTCCGGTCAAGAGCTCCGAGGCGGGTGGGGATCCAGATGAACCGTGTTGGAACCAGGTCTGGTCGACCGAGAGCGTGTCCCCATCGCAAAGGATGACCGCTCGCTCGACGACGTTCTGCAATTCGCGGACATTGCCCGGCCAACGGTACGCTTTGAACAAGTCGAGCGTCTTCTTCTCGATCTGTTTGATCTTCTTTCCCGCTCTCTTCGCGGCGCGCTCCACGAAATATTCCAGGAGCAGGCGAACATCGTCGGCTCGTTCGCGCAGCGACGGAACGCCGATCGGGAATACGTTGAGCCGGTAGAAGAGGTCCATGCGGAAGCTGCCGTTGGCCACCGCGGCCGTCAGGTCGCGGTTGGTGGCCGCCAGCACCCGTACGTCGACAGGAATCGGCTGGTTACTCCCGACTCTTTCGAGCTCCCGCTCCTGGAGGACCCGCAAGAGCGCGATCTGGGTTTCGACGGGCAAGTCGCCGACTTCGTCGAGGAAGAGCGTTCCTCCGTCCGCGGATTCGAAACGTCCGATTCGCCGCTGGAGTGCCCCGGTGAAAGCGCCCTTCTCGTGTCCGAACAACTCGGAAGCGATCAGCTGCTGCGGGATCGCCGCACAATTCACCCGTACGAAGGCCCGCGCCGCGCGTTTCGATTTGGCATGAATCGCGCGAGCGACCAACTCTTTTCCAGTGCCGGTCTCGCCGCAGATCAGGACGGTGGAATCGGTCGGCGCTACCTTCGCGACCTGCGAGAGGACCGTGCGCAGCGCATTGGACGACCCGATGATCTCCTCGAACATGGAAGACCGGTCGATTTCCTCGCGCAGAACTAGATTCTCCTTTTGAATCCGCTCTTCCGCCTGCTTGCGGGCGTCGATGTCGGTCCCGGTGGCGTACCAGCGGGTGACCCGGCCGTGTTCGTCGCGGAAAGGGTTATAACGGACCAGGAACCAGCGATACTTTCCGTCGTGTCGGCGCAACCTTAGTTCAAGTTCAAAGGGAACTTCTCTTGAGAGCCCTAGCTGGCGATCGGCCAGTAACCGCTCTACGTCGTCGGGGAGGAGGACCCGCTCGTTAAAGTCGCCGGCGGTGATCTCTTCGAGACTGAGACCAGTGTATTCGAGCATCACCTGATTGGCATACAGTCTCCGGCCATCGACTCCGATTACAGTGATGGATTGGGGTATCGCGTCCGTGATGCGACGTAGCTCCGCTTCAGACTTTCTCAAAGCTTCTAGGGATCGTTGACGGCTAATTGCGATCAGCGCGATGTTGCCTGCCGCCTCGATCAGCTCGAGATCGGCGACCGTGGGCATCCGCGGCTCTGGATAGTACAGGGCGAAGGTCCCAAGCAGCTGGCCATCCTTGGTCAGAATCGGCTCGGACCACGCCGCCCGGATGCCATTCTGGATCGCAAGGCCTCGATGCTGATCGGTCCAGACGGGATCGGTCAAAATGTCAGTGACGATGACCCGCTTCTTGAGATACGCAGCCGCGCCGCAGCATCCTTCGCGAGGACCGATTGGCCGTGGAGTGATTGCCGGAAGCCAAGCGCGCGGAACCCGAGGGCCAGCGGCATGCCAAAGCTGCTTCCCGTCTGGATCCATCAAAAGGATGGTTGAAAATCCCGGGGAAGCCTGAACGTCGATCGAACGGCATAGATCGTTCAGAATATCATCCAGGCTTGCGCCATCGGCGATCATCTCGACCGTGCGCTTTTCGATGGCGCGAAGCGACTCGGCCCGTTTTCGATCTTCAATGTCCGTCAAGCGCGCCTCGACCTCGCCTGGCTCTCCTTCAGCAAGGAGCGCTTCCCACGTCGCCATCAATCTGCCGAGGTCGTCGGGATGAATCGCAGCCTGCCATCCCCAGCCGTGGCCCTGCTCAGCCGAGAGCCCGGTGTAGTCGCACCATCGCCGATTCAAAAAGTCGTTCGAGCCATCCGGCTGGTTGCACCACGCAATCGTCGGGATTCCGTCGATGATTTTGTGAAAGTTGGCCTCGTGCTGCTCGCAATCCTCGAACGCTCGTTTGCCGCTTAGACTCAGCGCCCCGTCCTGTTCCAGATTCATGGCGAAAGGCCTATAACAAGCTCCTCTTCGCCTGGCGGCAGTTTCAGCCAACCTGGGTTAATGCCGGCGGAGGCCGGTTGCGTTCTCGAGCAACAGATCGCGCACCACTTTGGCGCGATCGCGTGAGACCGGCGCGTGGATCCCTTCCGAGCCAACCTCGGTCCCGATGAAGAGCACCACATCCCCGGTTTCGCGTTCCATTTCCTTGACGTAGTCGAGGTTGACCAACCAATTGCGATGGATGCGCGTGAGCGTCCGGCCAAACGAAGCCTCGATCGTTGCCAGCGTCAGGTCGATGTCGAATCGGCCCTGGCGCGAGTGTACGAAGGTGAGCCGGTCCGCCGCCTCGAAAGCCCAGATTTCGCGCGGGTCGAGAAAGATCAGGAAGCACTGCTCGACTCGATCTTCGGTGAACGGTTTCAACAGATAGTCCACCACTCCCAGCTTGTATGCCTCGAGGGAGTGCTCCTCAAAGGCAGTCGCGATCACGAACATCGGCGCGCCCGGTGACTCGGCGGCCGAGCGGATCAGATCCAGGCCGGTCCGGGCATCGCCGCTCCCGGCAAGGTGCAGGTCCACGAAGACCACGTCGATTGGCGAACCGGTCAGCGCCTCGCGCGCCTCGTCGATCGTCGCGACGGCGCCGACGACTTCGGCCAGCTCCGTGCCTTGAATCAGCTTGACCAGATAGTTGCGCGTCGGCCATTCGTCTTCGACCACCAAGGCTTTCATCAGATTTGATTCACTCATGACGGGGTAGCTCCACGATCGATCGGGTCCCTTCGGGCGACGATTCGAGTCGGAGACTCGCGTCGTCCTGGTAGCGCAACGCGAGACGCCGCCGCACCGAGTCAAGTCCAATTCCTCCCGGGCGGGTCGTGCCATTGTGCATCCCGGGTCCGTTGTCCGCGATGGTGCATACCAACTTGTCGCCGTTCACTTGGGTGCTGACGGTGACCTCGCCGCCGCCGTGCCGCATCAATGCGCCGTGCTTCACCGCGTTTTCGACCAAGGGTTGCAGGAGCAGCCGGGGCAACAGCGCCCGTCGGGTGCCGTTCTGGACATCCCAGTGAAAGGCGAGCTGGCCGGCGTGGCGCACCTGGAGAATGTGGGCATAGCGCCGAAGCCACTCGAGCTGTTCGTCCAGCCTCTGCAACTCGCCCTGATTGCGCAGCGACTCTCGGAGGAGATCGCCGAGCAATCCCAGCAGGCGGCGCGCCTCGCGCGGGTCCTCGGTGACCAGTCCCGCAATCGCGTTGAGGGTGTTGAGCAGGAAGTGAGGCTCGAAGTGCGAGCGGAAGTGAGCCAGCTCGGCCTCAACCCGGAGCTTTTCCGATTCGAGAGCGCGAACCCGCGCATCCTCGAGCGCGAAGGGAAACACAAACACGAGACCAAAGAGAGCGTAGTTGGTCAAACCCATAATGAAACCGACCCGAAACGCGGCAAGCGCGCTGATCTGCGGATGCAGCGGCTCGAACGAGAGTCCCACAATCCGAGCCAGGGAGATCAGCACCGCAAACAGAACACCCGATGCGCCCGCGCCGACCAAGACCAAAGGTAAGGACTCGATCCGCCGCCGCGCCGCCCACCGTAGGGTAGCGGTGCCCAATGAGACGACGATGGGTAGCCCGACGATCACCACACTCAGCTTCGCGAAAAGCCGACCGCTATCGTGGCTGGTGATGTATTCACTCAGCGGGGCCAGCAGCGAGATGCACGCCATGACGAGGAGTGCTCCCTTCCGCTTTGATCCGCTCTTCACGATTCCCCAATTTAGCTCGGCACGCGCACTCATGCTGCCACCACTGGTCTGAATGATCCAGTCACTGGTTCGCGCCCGCGCATCTCTGGTTGGCGGGCGCGATCCGTGGGCCTACTTCTTCACGTCGAAGGGGATGCTGACGTGGCCGAAAGTCTGGCCGTTGTTTGCGTCGATCAGATCCATTTCGAAACTAACGCGCTGTTCCGAGCTCGTGACTGGCTGAAAGTAAAGAAACCCGGTCACTTTTCCAGCGTTTTGGACCGCGCCCTCGAGAAGCGCATTACTCAACATCGCTTTGGTGGGCAGTTGTTCCGGCCAATAGGCGTAGTACTGGTCATAGTAGAGTGGGTCGTACGGAAAAGCGCCAGGCCACGCTTCATAACCGGGGTAGCCCCACATCATGTGCGGCGCGACGTAAAATCCGTCATGTTCAAATTGCGCTGGAACGATCAACGGTGCATTCGCGCTAGCCGGCTCATAACTGGCGAGTACAATTGAGCGCTTTGTTTCCCTCGAGGCTTGGTTCACCGTGCCCTTCGCCTTCAGGGGTGGTAGCGCGGCATGCACAAATCCCGTCGAGCCATTGAGCTTGAATTCCTCATAGGAAAGGCGCAGCGCTCGATTGCTATTGTTATCAATCGTTACTTGAACGGGAGTGAACACATCGCCCAGGTTCTGCGGGTCCGCATTCCATTTGTCTCCGCTGACAAGGACGCGAACTCCAGAGACCTGCGCGGTTGCGACATCCGTAGTACCGGGGGCGAGCGACGCGGCCGGATCCGGCTGAAGCGTCGTAACATGAGCACAAGCAGAAACGACCAAAAGAGCTGCGGTAAGACTGAGCTTTTTCATTTTTATCCTCCTCCTAGAAATTGATTGAGCAGCCCGACGCGTCGGCTTGAGCGGCGTCAAGCGCAAGGCGGCCCTCCACGAACCCACGATGGATCCGACAAACGAGGGGCTAAGGCGCTACACGACGCGAGGGGTTAGGCTGCCCTCAAGTGCTCCGCCAACGCTTGCCGCAGCTTCGACCGTCCGCGATGGAGGAGCACTCGTTGATTGCCGCGGGCAATGTGAAGCGCACTGGAGACCTCGCCGGCGTCGAGCTCTTCGATGTCCCGTAGGGTGACCACCGCGCGCTGGCTCGGGGGCAGTTCCTCCAGTGCTCGCTCGAGATGGCGGATTGTTTCCTTGCGCAAAAACGGCGCCTCGGGCTGTTCGGATTTCCGGTTTTCCAAACGATCCGCCGAGTACCCTTCGACAGTAAGCCGCGACGAATTCGCGGCCGTATCGTCTGAATCCGAATCGCTCATCGCCGAGAAGGGAACAAAGCGAGCCTCACGGAACCGGCGGTTCTTCGCCTTGTTCACGAGAATTCGAAAGATCCAGTTCTTGAGGCT
>WNFN01062018.1_pt1 | contig 10582 bp, 10 predicted proteins | sample 5400161 | NCBI WGS metagenome assembly WNFN01 (sample SAMN13153353, study PRJNA577476) | soil metagenome | isolation source: 80 cm saprolite on Douglas fir-dominated hillslope | place: USA:California | collected 2013-09-17
CGGTCCCCAGATGCAGGTATCGACGAATACCGTCCTCTTCCTTACGAACCACTAGCGCGAGCTTTGCGCGCGTCATCAACCCGGCGATCCCATAGACCACGTGCACACCGGCTTCTTGCAGCGTTCTGGCCCATTTTATATTTGCTGCTTCGTCGAAACGCGCTTTGAGTTCGATCACTACTGTCACCTGTTTGCCGCTCTCAGCCGCTTCAGCCAAAGAGGCCGCGATTGGGGAAGCACCGCTGGTCCGATAAAGCGTCTGCTTGATTGCCAAAACATTCGGATCTTCTGCTGCCTGCTCGATGAAATCGAGCACTGTCTGAAAGCTTTCATAAGGATGATGCAACAGGATCGGTCTCCGCCGGATTTGCGAGAAAATGTCTTCTTCATCATGCGATGCGGTTACGAGCGCCGGCACAAATGGACGGAACTTGAGATCCGGCCGGTCTACCTCAGAAATCACCGGCATCAGGCGCAGAAAATTGATCGGTCCATCGACCTGGTAGAGATCGTCCCCGGTCAGGCCAAACGTTTGCAACAATTGATCGGCAATGTGGCGCGGACAGTCCTGCTGGACCTCCAAGCGGACCGCGTCTCCCCGGCTCCGCTTCCGTAACTCAAGTTCGATCGTCTTCAGCAAATTGTCAGTTTCTTCCTCGTCGAGATACAGGTCGCTATTCCGAGTAACACGAAACTGATAAGCGCCCTTCACTCGAACGCCGTGAAAGAGAGAACCGACGTGCGCTTGGATAAGGTTTCCGATGAAAATGTAACGGTACATTCCCTTCTCCCCGGCCCGATAGGGAAGCAAGCGCGGTAGAATACGCGGCACCTGGACCACGGCTAGATTCGTGCTGATTGCGGCGCCTTCGAGCTCTACGGCAACGTTCAGACTCTTGTTCAACAACTGCGGGAAGGGATGGACCGGGTCCACCGCGAGCGGCGTGAGCACCGGGTAAACCGATTTCTCAAAGTACTTCGTATAGTATTGCTTTTCTTCGCTGGTGAGCTCGTGGCAACCTAGGAAAAAGACGTTGTCTTCCTCCAAGGCCGGAACCAGTTCCTGGCGCCAAATACGATACTGGTCATCCACCATCTTGCGCACCCGCGTCGAAATCGCTGCGAGCTGTTCGCCTGGGCTCATTTCATCGGGGCCAGGCGCACTGACATTACTTTGGCGTTGCTGCTTTAGGCCGGCGACCCTTACCTCAAAGAACTGATCGAGATTTGAGGCGACAATACAAAGGAATTTTAAGCGCTCCAGGATCGGACTGCTCGGATCCTGAGCCTCTTCCAAAACCCGTTGGTTGTACTCTAACAAGCTTAGTTCGCGGTTGTTGTAGAGCGAGGGATCAGATAGAACCGAGGAGATTTTTTCTTCCATAGACCGTTTTCTAATGACCTGTTTTCTCACGCCCTTGCTTGTGCATTTTCAACCCAACCGCGACTTGGTGGACGATCGGCGATTTCTGACAGCTACAATACATGGTTTATTATGCTTTGTCTGTAATCAGAAAAGCGACATGGAATCCAATATCTCGTGCGTTCATCACGTCACCGCCATCGCCACTGATCCGCAAAGAAATCTGGACGAGTTGCCGAAGGAATTCGGGACGAATGTGCGCCTTCCACCTTGGATGGAAAGTTCGTGCGCCGGTTTCCCAGGCGGGGTTCCGGCCATTATGCTCCCAACCAAGGAGGCAGTATGAGCGCTCCCGCGCCGCTGGATTTCGCTCATCGGTTTGTGCCCGGCAAGTCGTCCCGCACACTCCTCCTCCTGCACGGTACCGGTGGCAACGAAACCGATCTTATCCCGCTCGGCCGCGCGCTCGATCCTGAAGCTGCACTTCTTAGTCCGCGGGGCAAGGTGCTCGAGAACGGAATGCCGCGATTCTTCCGTAGACTGGCTGAAGGTGTCTTTGACCAAAAAGATCTTGTTCGTCGGACGCATGAACTCGCTGACTTCATCGAGCGAGCGGCAGTACATTACGCATTTGCGTCCGACAAGATCGTTGCCGTCGGTTTTTCGAACGGTGCGAACATCGCCGTTAGCTTATTATTACTTCGGCCCGAAACGCTTCGTGCCGCTGTTCTGTTTCGAGCCATGGTGCCGCTCGTGCCCGAAAAGCTGCCGGATCTTGCCCAGGTAGACGTATGGATCGGTGCGGGAAATCAAGATCCGCTCATTCCACCATCCGAAACGCGGCGTCTGGTCGAACTTCTCCGTAACACGCGAGCCAGGGTGACTCCTAGTTTTGCCAATGCTGGTCACGGGTTGACCGATACCGACGTCGAAACCGCACGCCTTTGGCTGGCCGAGTTGGCGAATGGTGTACGATAGAGGGTTTGAATCCGTGACCCCTGGTCGCGGTCTGATCTTAATCGTGATCCGTCCTCTGGGAGGACGACAAGTATAACAGGTCCGGTGAGCTTCTTTAGCCTCTTGCGGGTGAAACCGGCAAAACATTAGGCTTTCAGCCGACAGCCGGTTGAGTTACGTTCCGACTCGAGCACCATGGGTTCGGAGGGTCTTTCGCAGTCCAGTTTACTCTATCGACTGACGGACCGGTTGCCGGTGCGCACCGTATTTCCGGTAGCCGTCCAACATGTGTTAGCGATGTTCGTTGGTGTGATCACGGTGCCGTTATTAGTGGCGCAGTCACTGAAGATGGCGCCGGAAGAAACCGGTTACCTGGTCAGTATGGGCTTAGTCGCTTCCGGGCTGGGCACCTTGGTGCAAGTGCGCGGTTTCGGTTTTTTCGGCTCCCGCTTGTTAGCAGTGCAAGGAACTAGTTTCGCGTTCCTGGTGCCGCTCATTCAAGCCGGGCAAGCCGGCGGATTACCGTTGATGCTTGGGATGTCGCTGCTTTGTGCCCCGGTAGAACTGGTGCTGGCACAGTTCTTAGTACGGTTGCAACGGTTGTTTACGCCGCTGGTCTCCGGAACGGTGGTACTCTTGATTGGGCTGTCATTGATCCCGGTCGGATTCAAGACAATGGCCGCCGGCTTGGGCGGGAACAGTCCGGCCTGGGCCGGGTTAGCCGTTTCCGCGTTGGTCGTGGTGGTAGTCTTCGGCCTGAATGCGATCGGCTCATCCTCGGCACGGATCGGCGCGATCCCGATTCGGCCTCAGTGTACGCTGGGAATTCCTGCTCGCGTTCTTGTTGCCTTACGTACTCACGACCTTGGAAACACTAGGCGACGTGACCGCCACTTCCCAATTGTCCGATGAACCAATCGAAGGCCCGATCTATTGGCGCCGGGTGCAAGGCGCGGTGATGGGCGATTCGTTGAACAGCGCGGTGGCGGCGCTAATCAATAGTTTTCCCAGCACGACCTTCGCCCAAAATAACGGGGTGATTCAGCTGACCGGCGTTGCCGCGCGAGCGGCTGGACTTTGGGTCGGCGGGATCCTTTGTGTCTTAGGGCTTGTCCCATGGATTGGGCGATGGATCGCGTTATTGCCCGGCCCGGTGCTCGGTGCCGTGACGTTTCTCCTGTTCGGGTTCGTGGCGACGGCTGGTCTCCGGATTTTGCAACGAGTCCAACTCGGCCACCGCGAACTTCTGATTCTGGCGTTCTCGCTGGGAGTCGGGATCGGTGTGCAAACAGTGCCTGAGTTTCTTAATCCGCTGCCGGAAGCAGTGCGTGTGGTATTTTCGTCCGGGATCACGACGGGCGGGATCTCGGCTTTCGTTCTGAACGCGATGTTGCCGAGTCAGCGATCGAGGCATTAACACACCGAATCTGGCTTCGTTGCGGTTTTAAATTCGAGCGCAAGAACCGGAGTCTCACTGCTTGAGATCGGCTCTAACCTCTTTCCAAAGGCAGAAGAAAGAGTTATGAAACTAGTTCCCTGATGACCCACGAAAGCCTTGGATTAGCCTTTTAGTGCTCCAACCATCGCCATTCTGTAATATTAATTGCGACTACTGTTATCTTCCTGATCGCGGATCCAAGAAGACAAGAAAAGCGGACTCTATTCCGGGCTGGTCTCCAAGTTTGTAGCGACCCTGAGCCAAGTCTGCGCCGCGACTATTTGACTGGACCATGTCCATAGCGGTCATGGTCGTTGTTAATGACTGCGCACTTATTTCCTTCTTGTACCGGGAGCGAATTTAAAACGCCTGAACGCGTCGAATACGCTGAAATTCGCCGTTACAGCAGCGTGCCGGTCAAGCTGAGATAAAGCAGCAGGATGACCATGTCCGCGACCGCAAGAGGTTGCGGGTTGCGGTTCGAGGTGGCCCAGCGCATCGGAGGGTGCGCCGCTTGCGGCGCCCGGAAATAACCCAAGATGCGCCGAGGAATCGAGCCAGGTCGTTCCGAAGTACGCTCCACAACCCGCAACCCCGAGAGTGAAGCTTGTGCCTAGCGGCCAGTCGGACTTAATAATTGAGTGGTATGGTAAATAGCAGCGATAGCGACAAAACGGGTGGCCGTGGGGGACGGGCTGCTAAGAAGACGCAGGTGGAAGTCGATGGAAGACGGCTTGAGCTCTCAAATCTCGATAAGATCTTTTACCCAAAGGTCAAATTCACCAAAGCCCAGGTGATCGATTATTACGCTCGGATCGCTCCGGCACTTCTGCCGCATTTGAAAAATCGTCCGGTTAGCCTCAAGCGTTATCCGGACGGTGTAACCGGTTCGTATTTTTTCGAGAAGCAGGCTCCTTCGCACCGTCCCGAATGGATCGAAACTACTCCGGTCGAAAGCGAAGACCGGCGGATCGACTATTGCATGATCAATGATCTACCGGCGCTCGTCTGGACGAGCAATTTGGCGAACCTGGAGCTGCATACCTTCCTCCACCGTGCGCCGAAAATTGAGATCCCGACGATGTTGGCGTTTGATCTCGATCCCGGAGAAGGAACCGACATTTTGCTCTGTGCCCAGGTTGGGCTCTGGATACGCGATCTGCTCGAAGACTTAGGAATCGAGTCATTTCCCAAGACTTCTGGATCCAAGGGTCTGCAGCTCTACGTACCGCTGAATACCCCAATCGACTATGATAAAACGAAAGCCTTTGCTCATGCGCTGGCGGAGCGGTTGGAAAGTGAACACCCAGATCAGATCGTGTCCAAAATGCAAAAGAGGCTCCGCATTGCGAAAGTGTTTGTCGACTGGAGCCAGAATGATGAACATAAGACGACGGTGACGGTCTATTCCCTCCGGGCCAAAGATCGGCCGACGGTCTCGACCCCGGTGAGCTGGGAAGAAGTCGAGTTAGCGTTGCGAAAAAAGGATCCGAAACAATTAGTGTTCGAATCGCACGAAGTATTGGAACGGGTGCAGAAAAACGGAGACCTGTTTGAGCCCGTTCTCAAACTCAAACAGAAGTTGCCTTCTCTGAAGGCGCTCGCCGGGGCGCGAGGATCCAACGTAGCCGAGCGCTCGAGCGCATCGCAGAAATCTTCTGAAAAGCCAGGTCGGATCAGCCGCGCTCCGTACAAGGCTCACCGTGCCAAACGGAAATTGGAATCCACCAATGAACCGGAAGGGAAACAGAAAACAGCGAAAGAACTTACCATCGCCATTCAGGAGAATAGCGTTTCGCCAGAGGTAAAGATCTCCGCGCTGCGACAGCTTCGGCCGATGTTAGCTAAGAGCGCGGATGCTGCCTTTGATGATCCGGGATGGATCTTTGAGATTAAGCTCGATGGTTATCGAGCACTCGCATTGGTTGACCGGGGCAACGTAAGACTCATTTCCCGGGCCGGGAATGAGCTTAGCGCAGCCTATCCTGCAATCGTCGACGATCTCGTTGCTACGAGTCTGACTGTCGTTTTCGATGGCGAGATTGTGGTGCTGGATGAGTCCGGGGTTCCTAGATTCGAACTGCTGCAAAATTATCGGACGGCCCATCGGGGCCATCTGGTCTATTATGTTTTTGATCTGTTATTTCTGAACGGACGAGATTTAAGGAATCAATCTTTAGTGCAGCGCAAAGACGCTTTGCGGCGGGTCCTGAATGGTTCAGAAATTGTCCGATACGTTGAGCACGTCGATCGGACTGGGAAGGAGTTCTTCGACCTGGCCAGCGATAGGGGACTGGAGGGAATCGTTGCGAAGAAGAAAAGCGCGGCCTACTTCAGTGGTAAGAGGGTTGATCATTGGCTCAAAATTAAGTGCCGTCGAGTCGAGGAGGTGATCATTTGTGGCTTCACCGAGAGCCGCGTTAACCAAAATACGCTCGGAGCCTTGCTCACCGGTGTGCCGGAAGGCGCCGAGCTGAAGTATGCCGGACTGGTTGGCACCGGCTTAAATCGAACTCCGGGCCTGATCACAAGCCTCAGAAAACTTGTCACCAAAGAACGACCATTCCAAGAAGTGCCGAAAACCGACATGCCGATTCGCTGGGTCGAACCCAAGCTGGTCTGTTCGGTGGAGTTTCAAGAATGGACGAAAGATGGCATCCTGCGGGGAGCATCATTTGTGTCGTTGCGCACGGATAAAACGGCTAGCGAGATTGCGTGAGGTAGGCATGCCCGTCCGGGAGCGCCGATGTGTCCGCCGACCAGTCCGACGAAGCCTTTCCCTCAGGCGATAGTTTGCGCCTACGCTGGATCCGGCAGTCGCGGAGCGACACGCCCTCCCTCACGCCGCTTTAGAATGGCTCGGTTGGAAAAAGCGTTTCGGATTGGAAGAGAATTTGATCCTCGTGAACGGTCCCTGACGTCCACTGCATGCGGCGCATCGCGTGCCAGTCGACCGATAAAGATCCCGCTGGTGCTCGGCTTCGTGGAAAACATGTCCTTCGCACTCTTCGCGAGTGTCGGCTGATCCGATAACGGCGTAGATCGAGCCGCTCTCAATATCCTGGCATTCCACGATGTATCGCCACCTTGTTGCAGCAGGAATCTCGACCATACCTGCATATTGTAGTTCCGCAGCCCAACTAATACAAGATATTGTGTTCGCCTTTTTGAAAAAAAAGATGCATCCGTGAGAGAGTTGTATTACGAATAGGTAAGCACCTAATTATCAGGGCCTTACCCATGAAATCTATTTGGAAAGGCGCAATCAGCTTTGGTTTGGTAAACATCCCGGTTCGCCTTTATTCGGCTACGGAGCGGGAGACGGTATCATTTCACATGCTCTCCAAGAGGGACCATTCTCGAATCCGGTTTCTGAGAGTTTCTGAAGCGAGCGGCAAGGAGGTTCCCTACGAAGACATTGTTAAGGGCTACGAACTAGAAGAAGGAGGTTATGTCGTTGTGTCCGATGAGGAGTTGGCTGAAGCTGCTCCTGAAAAATCAAGTACGATCGAGATCCAGGAGTTTGTGGATGAGTCGGAGATCTCCAGCCTGTACTTCGACAAGCCCTACTATCTAGAGCCGGATAAGAGTGCGGGCAAGGCATACGCTCTCTTGCGTGACGCATTGGGCAAAAGCCGTAAGGTCGGAATTTCTCAATTTGTCCTACGCAATCGAGAGCATCTCTGTGCGCTGAAAGCGATGGACGAAGTTTTGGTGTTGAACGCGCTCCGTTTCGCATCGGAGATCAGAGAAACCTCTGAGCTATCAGTCCCGAAAAAGGAGAAAATCACGCAGAGCGAGATAAATCTTGCGCTCAAACTGATTGAGGGCCTGACCGATAAGTTCGATCCGAAGAAATACAAGGACACCTACGCTGAGGAGGTCAAGAAAGTGATCGATGCGAAAGCCAAGGGCCAAAAAATCAAGGCTCCGGCCAAAGCTGCGCCGTCCACCAAGGTGATCGATCTCACAGCTGCTCTCAAAGAGAGCCTGAAGACACCAAAGAAGAAGCGAGTGGCATAGGGCCCATGAAATGGCCGATAGCAAATAGCCGATAGCCGATTTGAGTTGGATCGCGAGTCCGCCGTCGCTACGCTTTGGCGCGCCCTCGCGATAGGTTGGAGTAAACACCGTCCAGCTCGGCCGCGACGTAGGCTTTGCGTAGTCGGGACGCGATCCCTCCCCGCCATTCGCGGCCCTCATGACGCAAAAGGACTCGTTGGCCAAGCGACGCACTCACACGATCGGGAAACCGTCGATAGTGGCTCCCGGGATGACACACTTTCGTTCGAAGATTCAAAGACTTCGTCTCGGAGCACTGAGATGTATTTCGGAAAGGTCGGAGTCCTAGTTTCGATTTGGTTTCGACGTTGGGAGGAGTTGGAAGACTTCGAGCGTTTGGCGATTATGATCGAGGTGAGTTCTGTCCTCGCTGCATCGATCTGCTTCCTGATTGCCAAACGGCTGCTCAGTAGCTGAATTTGCGGAAAAAGAAGAGAGAGCTCCCGAGCAGTTGCGGGGAACAAAGCAGACGTCCACAGCTCGATTGGCGTGCCGTCAACCGTGAGAGCTAGATGACAGCCGAGTAATGTTTGTGCTTCGCCCTACTGCGGAGTAGACAGACAGTTGATTCTTAGCGCAAATATGGGCGTCCCAACCTTGCGTAGGGCCAGAAAGACCGTTAAGAAACGATCGAGACCGCTGGTAAAAAATGTCTGTCGCTACAGAAGCAATTTCACGAATTGTCACCGCTCCTGTCTGGAGTTCACAAACTGTCTTCGGCCCAGCTTTTGTCGCCGCCTCCGCACGCGACATTGACCCCGATATTTGGGCGAACGCTTGGAATCAGCACGCTAAGGGCAACCGATTTAATGAGGTCGTCGAGCAAGGCCTAAGTGACCAATTCGAGCAACGCTATTTCGTGTTGGTGAATTCTCGGCGGGACCAAGTCTCAATTCAGACCTTTTTTGTAATCAAGCAAGATCTCACCGCCGGGCTGCCGAAGACCATGCGAAACGCGGTGACCCGACTTCGCCGGCGGTGGCGGTCCTTCTTTTTCATGCAGATGCTAATGGTCGGAAGTCCGGCTGAGGAAAGCCTGCTCGACCGCGAGGAGGCCTGGGCCGTCGAGGCGTTGCGGATGGCTGTAGAGCGATATGCGCGGCAGGCGCGCATCGGATTGGTTTTATTGAAAGACTTCCCGGCAGAATATCGGGAATTGTTGAAGGCCTTTACCAGCCAAAACTATCAGCGCATTCCCGGTCTGCCTGGAGTCAAACTTGAACTCGATTTTTGCTGCTTTGAAGAGTTCATGGTGAAAAGGCTCAGCAAAGTTTACCGAAAGAATTTGCGCCGAAAATTCAAAGTGCTGGAGTCGTTACCGCCAGTAGCTCTTGAGGTTCACAGTGGTTGCACTCCGGAGCAAGTTGACGAGATCTTTCCGCTGTATTTGGAGGTCTATCAACGAGCGAAATTGAGCTTCGAAGTGCTCAACCGAGAGTACCTGATCCGGCTCGGGCAAAGTATGCCGGATCGGATCCGATTGTTCCTTTGGCGGCAAGAAGGTCGCTTGATCGCCTTTAATATCGGAATCGTCCATGATGGAGTGATCGACGATCTTTACGTGGGGTTCGACTATGAAGCGGCTTCGAAGCTAAATCTCTATTTTCTGACATGGCGAGATGTGGTGGAGTGGAGTGTTAAAAACGGAATCAAAACTTATCGCTCCGGGCCGCACAATTATGATCCCAAGCTCCATCTCCGATTGAGTTTGGTGCCGCGTGATCTCTACGCGCGCCATCTGTCGCCGATTTTGAATCCAGCGCTGCAATTGGCCATGAAGTGGCTAGGCCCGACCCGGTACGAGCCGATTCTCAAGCAATTCCCGAATGCGCACGAGCTGTAGCTTGGCAGGATAAACAAATGGCCGGACAAGCTTCGACAGAAGGGCGCAAAAAGATTTTGAACAGGAGATCGCAAAGATCTCGGAGGAGGGAAAGGCTTGAGGGGCAATAGCCGCTTTTTGCGAGCGCCCCGGTCCACGGCTGCCATTCGACTCCGGAGCTACCGAAGTCTAATCAAACCAGTTTTTCTTAGTGCCCTTTGCGATCTCCTGTTGAAATTCTCTCTCCGCGTCCTTCTGTAAAAACGTCAGACCTTGGAAACTTCGCCGGAAGTAATCGCCGTCTTCGGTTTGTCCTTGTTCAAATCTGGATCAAGGAACCCGAGTGCATGCGGCGGTTTGATAACTCGAACTCCGGCCTTTTTCTGTTCTTCCAAAATCTGCTCATGCAGCTCATGCATCTTGGTCCAATGCACCTTCGGCTTGTAGTGGTGCTCTGCATGGTAGCCGTTGTTGAACCAGATCAGATTGTAAAGCTTGTCGTAACTGCTAACGCCCCAAGCCATTGGCTCGTCCGGATTTCCGCCGAAATGACGATAATAGCCGTTCAGATATGAAAGGCAATGGCCGAGGTAATAGAACGGCAGATAGAACAGCATAAACTGCCAATTCAAGAAAAAGCCGATGATGACCAGGGTCACCCAAGAAGCGATTTCGAAGACTCCCCAATACGCGTTGAAAGCGTTACGTTTCTTGACTTCTCTAAAGATCGCTTTGGGGTCATCGCGGAAATAGCTTAGGAAAACGTATGACCAGACATTCTCCGCTTCGTGATCATGGCCATGCTTGTAAATGGAAATCGGATCGACGGTGTCTCCCCCATCATCCGGATAATCACTGTTACCCTGATGGTGCTTGAGATGAATCAAGTGATAGAACTGCTGCGAATAGCCCATCGTTACCGACAGCAACCAGCTGAAAA
>WNFN01258923.1_pt1 | contig 10582 bp, 8 predicted proteins | sample 5400161 | NCBI WGS metagenome assembly WNFN01 (sample SAMN13153353, study PRJNA577476) | soil metagenome | isolation source: 80 cm saprolite on Douglas fir-dominated hillslope | place: USA:California | collected 2013-09-17
GAGCATATCGGTCCGCGCCTCACAGGTTCGGCGAAACTGGACCAGGCAAGCCACTGGACCACGGAGCAGTTTAAGGCGGCGGGTCTTTCGAACGTACACCTTGAAGACTGGACAATCGCGAATAGCTGGACGCGCGGACCAGCGACCGGCCGGCTGATTCTTCCGAACGAGCAGACGTTGACGCTGGCTGCAGCAGGATGGTCGCCGAGTACGAACGGCGCGGTGCGGGGACCGGTTGTTGGCGTGACATTTGAAAAAGTTGAAGACCTTGAGCAATACAAAGGGAAGCTAAAGGGGGCGATTGTCCTGTTGGGGCGGCCGCGAAAGATGGAAGCCCCGGAGTTCCCGTTGGTGACTCCCTGGGACAAGGGCACGATTCCACTGATGCATCCCGTAAATGAAATGCCCATCGACCCGGCGGCTTACCGGCAGGCGCGGCTGGCGGCCATGAAAATGTTCGCCGAGGAGAAGGTCAACGCAGTGTTGATCGCTTCGGAGAAGGAGTTTGGGCTGCTGAACATGTCCGTGCAGTCTCGTGACTACCAAGCCGCGCAAGTCCCGGTGGCATATGCGGTTCGCGAAAATTACGAGCAGTTGTGGCATTTGCAGGAGGAGGGGCGCGCGGAGGCAGAGGTAAGCATCGAGGGAAGCTTCAGTGGGAAGCCGGTGCAGGTGTACAACACCGTGGCGGAGATTCGCGGCACGGAGAAACCCGACGAGTTTGTGATCATTGGCGCGCACCTGGATTCCTGGGATCTGGGCACCGGCGCCACAGACAATGGAACAGGATCGATGGCGGTGCTTGCCGCCGCGCGGGCCCTGCAGAAAGTTGGCGTGAAGCCGAAGCGCACGATCCGGTTTGTGCTTTTCACCGGCGAAGAGCAGGGTTTGAACGGCTCGCGCGCTTATGTGAAGGCGCACAAAGACGAGCTCCCGAAGATTTCCGGAGTGCTGGTGCACGATTCGGGGACGGGCAAAGTACTGACCATCGGATTGATGGGAAATTATGGCGTGCGCGAGACAATTGACCATGCGCTATATCCGCTCGCTAAGGCAGAGAGCATCGGATTGGTCGAGCCGAGCCTGCGGCGGGAGGGCGGCTCCGACCACGTACCATTCGATGAAGCAGGCGTACCGGGATTCTGGTGCGTGCAGGACGTCGCCGACTACGACAAAATGCATCACTCGCAGGCGGATAGACTGGAGCATGTGCGCTGGGACGACTTGACCGAAGGCGCGCAAGTGCTGGCGGTGTTTGCGTACAATGTGGCGCAATTGCCGGACCTGCTGCCGCGCAAGCCCGCGAAAGAGAAAAGAGCCGATCAGTAGGTACGGCAGGCAAGCTTCTGGGGTTGGGGTCCTTCGCCCATCCTCAGCGGGCGGGTTCAGGATGACAGCTCTTGTTTGTTGTGGCAACGGGCGACAACGATTGAATCTATGCGAGCTGTGGTGCAGAGGGTTAGTCGCGCGCGTGTAACGGTCGAAGAGCGGGTCGCCGGAGAAATCGGCGCTGGGTTAGTGATTTTGCTTGGCGTGGGCCGGGAAGATTCTCCTGAGGTGGCCGCATCGATGGCTGAGAAGGTCGCGAACCTGCGCATCTTCGAGGATGATCAGGGGAAAATGAACCGCTCCCTGCTGGACGTGAAAGGCGGAGCGCTGGTAGTTTCGCAATTCACGCTGTACGGCGACGCGCGCGGCCAGCGCCGCCCGAGCTTCATTTCCGCGGCGCCGCCGGAGCAAGCGGCCGCGTTGTATGAAGCATTCAATGCGGCCCTGCGCGGACTTGGCGTTACCGTGGCTACGGGAATTTTTCAGGCCACGATGTCGGTGGAGTTGGTCAATGAAGGCCCAGTCACAATTCTCCTCGATAGTGATAAAGCGTTCTAGAATCGGGTTCGCATTGTGGATCGCACAAGCATAAGAATTCGGAAGGCACGGCGCAGCGATGCCGAGCGGATCGCACAGCTCTCCGGTGAGCTGGGATATCCGGCTACGCCGGCCCAGATTGCCACGAGACTGCGGCAGTTGAAGCCAGCCTCAAAACATGCGGTGTTTGTCGCGGAGTCCCCCGACGCGGCCACGGGACTGGTCGGTTGGCTGCACGTGAGCGTATCTCACCTGCTGGAAAGCGATATCCGAGCCGAAGTGAACGGGCTGATTGTTGCGGAAGGGCAGCGCAGCGCGGGAGCCGGCGCGAAGCTCCTGGAAGCCGCCGAGGAGTGGGCGCGAAGGCATGGCGGCCAAGCGATGAACGTACGATCGAACGTGATCCGTGCGCGGGCGCATGTATTTTATGAACGGAACGGCTACGAGCATTACAAGACGCAGAAGGCGTTCCGCAAAGCGCTTTAGTTCAGCCTTCACTTAAGCCAGCGCCGGCAGAATATCGATCCCACTCTAATGGGGACCGCCTTCCACCTTGATCTCAAACAACTTCGACCAGTTCTTGCCCGTAACGAATAACCTGTCTCCGGCTTTGTCATAGGCGATCCCATTCAATACGGCTTCGTCGCTGTGATGTTCCTTCGATACGATTGAAGTGAGATCAATCCAGGCGAGTACCTGCCCAGAGCTCGCGTCGATGCGAGCGATCCGCGGGGAGTGCCAAATATTGGCGAAGATTTCGCCCTTGACGTACTCCAGCTCATTCAAATTCACGACACCCTCACCACCTGTATACAGTTCGATCGTGCGTGTCACGCCAAACGAAACTGGATGGATGTACCGGATCTTGTTCGTGCCGTCACTCATGATCAGCGACCGGTCATCGTGCGTGAGGCCCCAACCTTCGGTGTCGTACGGAAATTCCCCAACTTGGCGGAAGCTGCGAAGGTCATAGACAAACCCTTTTTTCGACAGCCACGTTAGCTGGTAGATCTTTCCGCGAAAAATCGTCAGTCCCTCGCCGAAGTATTGCGACGGAAGACTGACTTTCTGGAGGACTTCTCCGGTCTCCAGCGCGACCTTGCGGAGAGTCGATTGGCCGGCGATCCCGGTGCTTTCGTACAGGTACCCGCCGTAATACTCCAATCCCTGCGTGAAGGCGTGCGGGTCATGAGGATACGTTCGGACCAATTTCACGTTCAAAACCGGGATTTGTCCGGTTTTCTGAGGATTTCCAGCCGCAGGAATGAGCCTCGCCGCCTCAGTGTCTTGCATGTCAGCGCAACCGCCGCCAAATAGCGCAAGCGCGGCGAGCAGCCGGGAACCTGAGCGGAAGCGCTGCAGCATGCCATGCCGTCTCATTCGCTGGACCACAATACAGCAGAATCCGCGGGATTATAACTTGGGATCCCAGACCCGGCCAGAGAGAGCCAACTGTATCGCAGTACGATATACTAAATGCGTGACGGCGGAGATCAACACTGACGAGTACCGGGCCCTGGCTGAGCTGCGCTATCGCATTCGGCATTTCTTGCATGAAGGAGATGCCGTGGCGCAGGCCGCGGGCCTGGAGCCTCAGCAGTATCTCCTGTTGCTTACGATTCGAGGACTGCCCGCTGGCGAAGAAGCGACCATCCGGACCTTAGCGGAGCGGCTGGCCTTAAAACATCACAGCGCAGTGGAATTGATCGACCGTCTGGCAACGCACGGCTATGTGCGTCGTACGCGGGGGCGCGATGACCGGCGACGCGTGTTGGTGTCGTTGCTTCCCCGCGGGGAGCGCCTGCTGGAACAAGTAGTGCGGCATCGCATCGGTGAATTGCGCTCCAACGGGCGTGAGTTGGTTCGCGCCATCGAAAAATTGCTCGAAAAGACTCCACCGTTGGATGACAAGAAACGTTCGTCGAAACGAGAAAAGCGTGGATAGAGAGGCGATGGCGGCGAAGCCGGAGCAAACAAGTGCGAGACGGTGGTGGGCGCCATCGCAACGGTGGGCCGCGCTGCTCAAGCAGCGCGAAGAGCAAGTGTTTCTGCTGGTGACGCTGCTGATCGGTGCGCTCGTTGGCGCGACGGTTGTGGCGTTCATCGTGTTGACCGAGCGATTTGGCGCACGGATCGATGCGGCTGTAGCTCCGGCTTGGCGGCGCCTGGTTGTTCCCATTGTAGGCTCGCTGTCCATGGGATTTCTGCTCTTCAAATATTTTCCAGATGCGCGCGGTAGCGGCGTGCCGCAAACGAAAGCGGCCCTGTTCGCGCGCGGGGGGATCATTTCTCTGCGCACCGTGCTCGGAAAGTTTTTCTGCACCTCGGCGACGCTTGCCAGCGGCATCCCACTCGGGCGCGAAGGTCCGTCAGTTCAAGTGGGCGCGGGCATCGCGTCGCTGCTGGGGCGCGCGCTCGGGCTCAGCCCTGAAAAGATAAAGGCGCTAATCCCCGTGGGCGCGGCGGCGGCTGTCGCCGCGGCCTTCAATACGCCGCTGGCGGCAGTGCTGTTTGCGTTGGAAGAAGTTGTTGGAGACCTGCACGCTCCGGTGCTGGGCTCCGTGGTGCTGGCTTCGGCGACTTCCTGGGCCATGCTGAGATTGCTGCTGGGCAACGATCCTCTGTTCAAGGTTCCGCAGTATCAATTGGTCAGCCCGGCGGAGTTCTTGATCTATGCAGTCCTTGGACTGCTCGGCGGCTTGTTGTCCGTCGCGTTTACGAAACTGCTGCTCAGGCTCCGAGAGCGCTTTATGCGGCTGCCTCGAAAAACAATGTGGTTCCAGCCGGCCGTTGGCGGAGTGGCGGTGGGCATCATGGGTTGGTTCGTGCCGCAGATTCTGGGCGTGGGCTACAGCTACGTCGGGCAGGTGCTGAACGGCGGGATGGTTCTGCGATTGATGGTGCTGCTGTTGGTCCTCAAGTTCTTTGCGGTGATCATCAGCTACGCTTCCGGAAACGCGGGCGGCATCTTCGGACCGGCGTTGTTCCTGGGAGCGATGCTAGGTGGAGCAGTCGGCACGGTCGCGCACAATGTTTTCCCTGGACATGTGGCTACCGCGGGCGCCTACGCGCTGGTCGGTATGGGGACCGCGTTCGCGGGCATTGTGCGGGCGCCGATGACCTCCGTGGTCATGATCTTCGAGACGACCCGAGATTACGCCGTGATCGTTCCGCTGATGATCTCCAATCTGGTCAGCTTCTTCATTTCCTCGCGCTTGCAACCCCAGCCCATCTACGAAGTCCTTGCCTCCCAGGACGGCATTCACTTGCCGACCGCGGAATCCCGCGACAGTTCCGGCCAGCGGCGCGTGATTCACGCCATGCGTCCGCCGAACGAAATACTGAAGGCAGAAATGACGACGCAAGAAGCCTTTGAGAAGGTGTCCGCCAGCGCACTGCGAGCCTGGCCGGTGACGGATCAACGAGGTGTCATCGGCATTGTAACCCTGGCTGCGTTGAAAAAGGCTGGCGCTGACGGGCTTTCGAACACCAAGCTAATTGATTTGATCGAAAGGCGGGAGTTTCCGCATCTGCATGCGGATCACTCGCTCACCGTCGCGCTGGAACGCATGGGAGCGGCGGGTGTGGATGCGCTGCCGGTGGTCAGCCGCGCGGACGTGCACAAATTGGAGGGGATTGTCGCAGTGCAGGATGTGCTGAAGTTTTACGGGTTTGCCTCTCAAATCGAGCAGCCCTGTCCCCCGGGCCCTTAAGCCGCAAGATCGCCAGCATCACTACCGCAGCCTAGAAGCCGCCACCACCGCCGCCGCCGAATCCACCACCGGAGCCCCCACCACCCGAGAAGCCGGAGCCGCCCGAGCTACGCGGCGCGGAGGCCATCACGCTGCTGGCGCGGGAAGACATCGAGCTCAGATCATTAGTGAACATCATGGGATAGAAGTTGGGGCCGTACGAGGAGCCGCGGTACCACTGCGGCGGCTGAGTCAGGATTCCCTGGAAGGCGCGGCTCCAATTTTTCTCGACGCCAAGCGCCATTGCGAACGGTAAGAACTTCTCGAACATTTCGGGCGTCTTGATCATGCGGTTGAAGCGTTCCGATTCGACGTGAATGAGGAAATCTTCAAAGCCCAGCACGCCTTCCAAGGCTCGCGTTCCCTGCTCGGTATGCGCGGGCATGAACCAGCCAAACGCGCAAACGATCACACCTGTCAGGAGTCCGGCGATGATGAAAGCGAGCGGAGCCATGCCCCGGTCGGAGGCGATTTTGACTCCTCCAAATACGAGGAGAAGGCCGCCCGCCATTAGCGAAGCGAAGATGTTGCTCTTGATGTTGGGCAAGTTTGTGTAGAAGTGATTTTCCAGGCTGGACATCGAAACGGATTCGCCCACCGCTCCGGTAGTAAACAGACCCTCGAGTAGGGTTTGTTCGTGGGGCTTCAGCTTCGACCATTCCGCGCGATCTTTTTGCACGATAAAGTTGTAATCCTTGTCGTGCATCAGGCCGAGCATGCGATCCTTCTCGTGCTCCTCGATGGCGATGTAGCCGCGCACGGCCAGGTCGACAATGGATGCCGTGATGTCGCGCATGTCCGCGGAGTTATCCACGAGCGTGCCCACTTCTCCGGGCGTGAGTTGGTCCGGCGGCTCATATTGCGCGGCGATCGGCCGAAGGCGCGGGTCGCGGCCGCGCGTCCACCACAAATAAAACATCACTGCAAATGCCGCGATGGGAATGCCGAGCGGCCAATTGCTGCGGAAGAATAGGACAACTTTGCTCGCCGCGGTCGGCTCGTGAACGAACCCTTTGTCGAACGCGACGGCGACGGTCAGTCCTTCGTGCAAACGCAGCGGCTCGCGCGTACGGACTTCGACGCCATTTCCGGCGATGTCCACGTCCGCATTTTGTGCACGCGAGCGGTAGGCGCCGGTAAACACATTAGCGCGAATATTCGTGGTGCCCTCAGGAAGGATGATGTGCGCACTGGCGGACTGAATGGGAATGTCCCATCCATCGCCGGTCACGTTCCAATAGAGCTCGTCGTGGTCCTCGAAAAAACGAAGCGCATCGGAAACCGAATATTCTATGGAAATGTTCTGTGTGGAATTGTCGGCATCCGGAACATAAATCTTGAGCTTACGGTAATGGCGCTCGCGGCTGGTCTCGTACTTGAGAGCGCGGCCGCTCACGTCGACCACGCGCTTAACATCGAGAAACAGCGAGTAATTCAGCCCCTGAGGCGTAACGTATTCAACCGGGATCGTTCGATAAAGCCCGTGCCAGGGCCCGCCGATAAAATGCGCTTGAATACTCTCGGTGACATCGATCGTGCCGTCCGACAGGACGATCGTTTCGGACTGGAAGTTTTCGATGCGCAGCTCGCGGGTGCTGAGAGCCGAAGCTGCAGGGAAAACAAAAGCACAAACTAGAGTGATTGCGGAGAGCGAGCGGATGGCAACGCAACGCACGCGCGTCATTCCGTGTGCGGCTCCCGCCTCATGCCGTTGGCGCGCTAAAGCTGACTTTGGGTGCTTCGCGTTCCGCAGGCGCAGAGACTTCGAAGAACTCGCGCTGCTTGAATCCGAGCATGTTGGCGAAGATATTCGAAGGGAATTGCTGAATCTTGGTGTTCAGGTCCCGGACCACGGCGTTGTAATAGCGCCGCGCATTCTGTACGGTGTCTTCGATCTGGGTCAGTGAGTTCTGCAGCGACGTGAAGCTCTCAATAGCTCGAAGCTGCGGATACGCTTCGGAAAGTGCAAACAAACTCTTCAGCGCGCCGGAAAGCATGTTCTCCGCTTGCGCCTTGTCGCCGGGGCTGGTCGCGGTCATGGCGCGATTGCGCGCGTTGATCACCGCCTCCAGCGTGCCTTTTTCGTGCCCTGCGTACCCTTTGACCGTTTCCACCAAGTTAGGGATCAAGTCGTAGCGCCGCTTGAGCTGCACATCGATGTCAGCCCAGGCGTTGTCGCAGGTGACCTTGAGGCGCACCAGGCTGTTGTACATCCCGATCAAGAAAACAATGATCAGGACCAGCGCGATCAAAATAATCCAGCCAATCATTGGCCAACCTCACGCGGGAAGGAGTACGTGCACAAAGCCGATAAGCCAATATACGTGTCTGCGTCGATGACTGTAAAGAACCGTAGGGGCCTGCTGTGTGCCAGCGATACTCCTGCGGGATTGTTACCTCTGGCGTATCGTTGCGCATTGGTTTATGCTGCGCTCTGCGTTTCGCCCGCTTCCCTCTCTTATGCTCTTCAAAACGCTCAGCGCTTCCGTCTACGGCATCGACGCTTACCTCGTTGAAGTGGAGGTCGACGTAGGCTCCGCGCGCATGACCGACTTCAACGTCGTCGGCCTGCCGGATAATGCGGTCAAAGAGAGCCGCGAGCGCATCAAATCCGCGCTGCGGAACTGCGGTTTTGAGTTCCCCCATGGGCAGGGCGTCACGATTAACCTGGCGCCCGCCGATGTCCGCAAGGAAGGCTCTGCCTTCGATTTGCCGATGGCGCTGGGGCTGACCGGCTGCATGGGACATTTCTTCGGCAAAATGCTGGACCAGTGCATGTTCCTCGGCGAGCTCTCGCTCGACGGCAGCGTGCGACCGGTGCGAGGAGCACTGTCAGCGGCGCTGGCCGCCCGCGAAGTCGGATTGAAATCAGTGGCCGTTCCCGAGGCAAACGCGCGCGAAGCCGCGGTTGTGGAGGGCGTGGACGTCTTCGGCCTGAAGTCGCTCCCCCAAGCGGTCGATCTGGTGAATTCGCCGGAATCGTTTCAGCCGGTGCGCGTCGATGCGCACCAGTTGCTCACCGAAGCGGCGCAATACGCCGTCGACTTGCGAGACGTCCATGGCCAGCAGGCCGCGAAGCGCGCTCTGGAGGTCGCTTGCGCGGGCGGTCATAACATTTTGTTCATCGGACCGCCCGGAGCGGGCAAGACCATGCTCGCCAAACGCATCCCCACAATTTTGCCGCCCATGTCGCTGGATGAAGCCATCGAAACCACGCGCATCCACAGCGTCGCCGGAGTTCTGGAAGATGCCCGCGGCCTGGTGGGCACGCGGCCCTTCCGCTCGCCGCACCACACCATCAGCGATGCTGGGCTCATCGGCGGCGGAGCCGTGCCGAGGCCCGGCGAGGTGTCCCTGGGGCACAATGGCGTGCTCTTCCTTGATGAATTGCCGGAATTTCAGCGCAATGTTCTGGAAGTAATGCGGCAGCCGCTGGATTTTGACTGACTTCGTTACGACCTTGTGGAACTAGGTTTAACATCAAGGACTTAATGATGTATCGCTCGATTCGAATCTCAGGACACAGCATCGCGAGCAAGGCGCGCTTGTCGTGGCGCCCCAAAAATTTCCATTCCGCGAACGGTTCAAGAATTTCTTCTATTTTCGGTTCGGTCCTCATACCCGAAGCGGCCGGCGTGGTGTCGAGAAGGATCTTGCGGAATGCCGAGAGCTCCGCATCGACCTGAGCGGCACGGCTATCGCGCTCCTGCTTGTCGATGGCTCCATCGAAAAATGCTTCAAGTATCCGCTGCCTCTTGGCTTCGAGACTCGCCAGCTTTCCATCGATAATGCTCCTCTCTGGGGCCGTGCTAACAGACTTGCGAATCCCCGCGTTGAACTCATCGACCACGCGCGAGAGAAACTCTGGCTCGCTTAACTTCTCGCCGAGCAAGTAATCTATCTTCGGCTCTAGCTTCTTCCGAAGCATGTATGGGTTGGAGCAGCGCACCAGACCACGCGCACCGCGAAGTCTAGCCTCACGTGTATTTCGTGATTTGCAGACGTAAAACTCATCTTTTGCCGTGTGCGTGTAGAGTGGACTCGCGCAATCGCCGCAGGTCAGGAACCCGTTGTAGGTATATCGATTCGGGGTTTCAGCGTAAGAGCGCCAGTGTTTCTCCTTTTTGAGCCTGATGATTTGCTGGATGCAGTTGAAGTCGGCCTCGCTCACGATTGCGTCAAGGACCTGTACACGAATCATGTCGTCAGGAGCGCGTTCGATTTTTCGGCGGTAACCTTGCCGTCCGCCAGGCCCGCCCACATACCCGGCGTTAGACGGATCGCGCTTCTCTCGGTAAACCCGCCAGCCGGTATAAATTGGGTTTTCCAGAATGAAACGCACGTTGGTCCTCGGAATGATCAGCTTCCGTGAAAGAACCGTGTAGCTTGTCTCGCCCGAAAGGAACAGACGAAATGCCGTCCGAACCTTCTCGGCGTCCGCCGTGTACGACCATCCGGTTTTCGGCGAATAGGTGACGCCGTAAGGCAGGCTGGACTCTCCCCCTGGGTGCTTCCCCGCACGCCGCATCGATTCTTTGGCGTCGTTCATACGCTCGATGATCTCGCGCCTCTCCAAACCAGCAAGTGCCGCTCGAATCGTTCCGAGCAATCGGCCACTCTTTGATGCAAGGTCTATCGGGCCATCGGGCAAATAGAGAACGGTTCCCGTGTCGATGAATTGTTGGAGCAAGGCATAGTCCGTGAACTTTTCCGGGCGCATCAAGCGGCTAAATTCCTTGGTCACGACGCCATGAATGTCAGGCGACTCCATTATTCGCAACAATTCCTGCATTTGCGGAGACCTGAGCACCGCGGTACCAGAAACATCGACGATCTCAATGCTCTTAACGATGGTTAAGCCGTAAGCGCGGGCAGTTCGGCGGTTGACCTCGCGCTGAGCAGGGATTCCCGCGCGGTCCTCGCCGGCCTGCTGCTCAGTTGATACGCGTACCAGTTCGATGACT
>WNFN01070258.1_pt1 | contig 10577 bp, 8 predicted proteins | sample 5400161 | NCBI WGS metagenome assembly WNFN01 (sample SAMN13153353, study PRJNA577476) | soil metagenome | isolation source: 80 cm saprolite on Douglas fir-dominated hillslope | place: USA:California | collected 2013-09-17
CCAGGAAGTGCACCTAACCCCAAAGGAGTTCGACGTTCTCAAGCACTTGATCGCCAATCAGGGCAAGCCGCTGACGCATCGAAGGCTGCTGCAGTCCGTGTGGGGGCCGGAATATGGGGAGGAAACTGAAAATCTTCGCGTAGTTATCAATCAGTTGCGCAAGAAGATCGAAAGCGATCCTGCGCATCCGAAATACATTCGAACCGAGCCTTGGGTGGGATACCGGTTCCAACCACCAAGCACTGGTCCCTCGAAGTCGTCCTCTCGAAAGTCATGAAATTTGCTGTTCTCGGCAGGCAGGAAAGTCTCTCGACGGTCGTCCGATTATTTTGAGAGTGGATGTTGTGTGTCGAGTTCGAGATTAAGTTCTAGAACGTTTGTGCGTGGCTCTCCCAATACCCCAAGCTGCCTTCCCACAGTATGCTTGGCGACGAGTGCGCGAAGCTCCGTTTCGCTCACATGGCGCTCGCGGGCGACCCGAGAAATTTGGAACTCCGCAGCGGCCGGGGAAATGTGCGGGTCAAGTCCTGAGCCCGACGAGGGAACCAAATCAACGGGAATTGGCGAACCAGGTTTCTCAACTTGCAGTTTCTGCACGTCGCCATTGACACGGTCGAGCAACGCTTTGTTCGTCGGTCCCAGATACGAGCCGCTGCTGGAAGTCGGATCGTACCCGTTCCCCGTCCCTGCCGCCGACGGGCGTGAATGGAAGTAACCGGGGCCGGTAAACGCTTGCCCGATAATCCGAGATCCCACCAGCTGGCCCTTGCGCTCGATCAGTTGTCCGTTGGCCTTGTCTGCAAACAAGAGTTGAGAAAGGCCGGTGACAATCAGCGGATAAATCACGCCGAAGATAATCGTCGTCACCAGGGTGAACCATATGGCGATAAGAAGATTTTTTTTCATAATCTCCCCTAGGCCAATCCCAGCCGCGTGAGCACTATGTCAATCAACTTGATGCCGAAGAAAGGCGCGATAACTCCGCCGACGCCGTAGATCAATAGATTCCGGCGCAATAACGCAGCTGCTCCCAAGGGCCGGTATGTCACTCCGCGCAACGCCAGCGGAATCAACGCAATGATGATCAACGCATTGAAGATCACCGCCGACAGAATCGCCGATGCCGGCGTCCGCAGTTGCATCACGTTCAGCAAGTTCAGCACGGGAAACGCGCCGGCGAACATCGCCGGAATGATTGCGAAATACTTGGCCACGTCATTGGCAACCGAGAAAGTGGTCAGCGCTCCTCTGGTGATCAGCAATTGCTTGCCGATTTCCACGATCTCGATGAGCTTGGTGGGGTTGGAGTCGAGGTCCACCATGTTCCCCGCTTCCTTCGCTGCTTGCGTGCCGGTGTTCATAGCCACGCCGACATCGGCTTGCGCCAGCGCCGGGGCGTCATTCGTGCCGTCACCCGTCATGGCTACGAGTTTTCCTTTGGCTTGTTCGCGCTTAATAAGCGCCATCTTGTCTTCGGGTTTAGCTTCGGCGAGAAAATCGTCGACGCCAGCCTGTCGCGCGATGGCCGCGGCAGTCAGCGGGTTATCACCAGTGATCATCATTGTGCGGATGCCCATGGCCCGCAGATGATCGAATCTCTCGCGCATTCCGCCCTTGACTACGTCCGGGAGGGCGATGGCGCCTAACACGTGGCGGTTGTCTGTCACCAATAATGGTGTGCCGCCGCTATTCGCAATTTCACGGATGACCTGTTTCATTTCGGGAGGCACGATCTGGCCTCTTTCAGCGACATATTTCTCGATGGCTTGCGGCGCGCCCTTGCGGATTTCGTGGCCGTCCAGGTCCACGCCAGACATGCAAGTCTGCGCCGAAAACGGTATGAAGTTCGGATTGTGCGGAGCCAGTTCACGGCCGCGTAGGCCATACTTCTCCTTGGCCAGGACCACGATGGAGCGCCCTTCCGGCGTTTCATCCGCAAACGAAGCGAGTTGCGCGGCGCTGGCCAGGTCTGACTCCGTAACATTGGGACAGACATGAAACGAAGTCGCCTGGCGATTTCCCAGCGTAATCGTGCCCGTCTTGTCGAGCAGCAGGACGTCCACATCTCCAGACGCTTCCACGGCGCGGCCCGACATGGCGATCACGTTGCGCTGAATCATGCGGTCCATTCCCGCGATGCCGATCGACGAGAGCAGTCCCCCGATCGTTGTGGGGATCAGGCAGACCAGTAGCGAGACCAGAACGAAAACGTTCTGTGGCGCTCCGGAATAAATCGCAAAAGGCTGCAGCGTCATCACCGCCAGCAAAAAGATGATCGTCAGTCCCGCAAGAAGAATATTCAGCGCAATTTCGTTAGGTGTTTTTTGCCGTGAGGCGCCTTCAACCAAACGAATCATGCGGTCCAGAAACGTTTCTCCGGGATTGGAAGTGATGCGGACTTTAATCTCGTCGGAAAGCACCTTCGTGCCGCCGGTAACGGCCGAGCGATCGCCGCCCGATTCGCGAATCACCGGCGCAGATTCCCCGGTGATCGCCGATTCATCGACCGAGGCCACACCTTCGATCACTTCGCCATCGCCGGGGATAAACTCGCAAGCAGCAACGACAACTGTGTCACCCGCGCGCAAAAAGTGTCGGCCTGCGCCTTGCCGCGTCCTTCCGCCATGGCCTCCGCGAAGTTTGCAAACACAACCGTGAACCACAGCCAGAGTGTAATCTGCAGTCCCCAGCCAAAACTCCCCACGTGGTGCATGGAATCGCGCGCCAGTTGAATGGTGGTCAGCAAGGCGCCCACTTCCACGACGAACATCACCGGGTTCTTGATCATCGTTCGCGGATCCAACTTGCGGAAGGAGTCCACTATGGCTCTCCGCAGAATCTTTGAATCCGCGAGCGAAATAGGTTGGTGTTGCAGATGTTCAGTCATCGCGTCCTCAGAAAACCTTTCCTGCATGCATCTGCAGGTGCTCGAGAATCGGACCCAGGCTGAGCGCCGGGAAGAACGTAAGGGCACTCACAATCAGAATGGTGGAAACGAGCAAGACCGTGAACAGCGCGCCGGTCACGGGAAACGTCCCGGCGGAAGCTGGAGCAATTTTTTTCTTCGCCAGGTTTCCCGCGATGGCCAGAATGGGGATATGCATGAAGAAGCGGCCCAGCATCATGGCTACCGCTCCGCTCGCGTTGTACCACAACGTATTGCCGTTCAAGCCGCCGAAAGCCGACCCATTGTTGCCCACCATCGAAGTGTAAGCGTAGAGAATCTGCGATAGTCCGTGCGGCCCCGGATTGGAGATGCTGGCCGTACCAAATGGCCGCACCACCGCAATCGCGGAAAAACTCAAAATCACAAACGTCATGATCAGAATCGAAAGCATCGCCATTTGTACGTCGTAGGATTCTATTTTTTTGCCCAGGTATTCAGGCGTTCGCCCGACCATGAGTCCAGCGATGAATACCGCGAGGATCACGAAGACCACCACGCCATAAAGTCCGGAACCGACCCCGCCAAAAACAACCTCACCAAGCATGATGTTGATCATCGGCACCATGCCGCCCAGCGGCGTAAACGAGTCATGCTGACTGTTGACCGCGCCGCAACTCGTGTCCGAAGTCACGGTAGCAAACAAAGCAGAATTCGCGATTCCGAAGCGGACTTCCTTGCCTTCCATGTTTCCGCCGGACTGCATTGCACTGGCTCGCTGGTCCACACTTCTCAAAATCGGGTTCCCATGAGCCTCCGACCAATAGGCGATCGTCACGCCCATCAGAAACAGCGCCGCCATCGCTGCCCACACTGCCCAGCCGTGCCGCGGCGACCCGGTCATGCGGCCCAGCGTGTACGTGAGGCTCGAAGCGATCGCGAATATCGCAAACATCTCAATGAAGTTCGAAAGCGGCGTCGGATTCTCAAAAGGATGCGCGCTGTTGGCGCCGAAAAACCCGCCGCCGTTCGTTCCCAGTTCCTTGATGATTTCCTGAGAAGCGACAGGTCCTTGTGCAATCACCTGCTGACTCACGACTTGAGTCGAGGTCTTTCCGTCGGCTCCCGTTACCTGCACACTCTGTGGCTCCGTAAGCTCCACCGTGGTATACGGCTTCAGGTTCTGCACCACCCCCTGTGAAACCAGTGCCAGCGACCCGACCAGGCACAGCGGAAGCAGAACCCACAGGAGGCAGCGCGTCATGTCCACCCAGAAATTTCCGAGCTTCTCCGTTTCCTTGCGCGCCAGGCCACGAATAATCACCAGGGCCAGGACAATGCCGGTGGCCGCAGATACAAAGTTGTGATACGCCAGGCCGGCCATCTGCGTGAAGTAACTCATCGTCGATTCGCCGCTATAGTTCTGCCAGTTGGTATTAGTCGTAAAAGACGCGGCGGTATTGAACGCCAGCGCCGGCGGCACGTTGACCATTTTTTGCGGATTGAATGGCAGCCACAGCTGCGCACGCTGAATTAGATAGAGGAGCACCATCGAGACGCCGCTGAACAGCAACATGGCGACGGTATATTCCGTCCAGCGCATTTCGTCCTGTTCATCCACTCCCGTGAGGCGGTAGACCAGTTTTTCGACAGGGCGCAAAACAGGATCCAAAAATGTCTTTTCCCTGTTGAACACGCGCGTCATGAAGATGCCCAACGGCTTAGTAACCGCTAAGGTCGCCCCCAACAGCAGGAAGATCTGGAACCAGCCATTTCCCGTCATGTTAGAACTTCTCCGGTTTGAGCAGCGCCACCAGCAAGTACCCCAGCAAGAGCACGCAGATAGCAATCAGGAAGACATTTTCAATCACGTCGGATCTCCGTCTTATTTCAGACGTTCGCAGCCGCGCACGTAGAGTATCGCCGTGCCAAAGATGAGGACCGCTGCCGCAACAAAAATCAAATCCTGCACAAGACTCTCCTCAGCTATGCCTTGTCAGCAAGCGCATACGCCCTTTGACTTTCGCAGAATCCGGGCGAAATGTGGCTGAACGCAGGCCCTCGGGCAGAGAAACATTACCGAGTAACGGCTTAGGAAGCAATGAACGGAACCTAAGGATTTTGTGAAGGCCTAGGCTTGCTAAACGATTAAAAATACAGGGTGTTGTGTACCAGTCCCTAGATGGGCAGACGCAACCGGGCTTCGCATCCCTGTTTGTCCGAGCGATTTTTCAGAGTGAGTTCACCGCCGTGAGCTTCGGCGATTTGGCGGCTGAGAACCAGGCCAATACCGGAACCGCCCTGCTTTGTCGTAAAGAAAGGCACGAATAAGTTAGAGGTATTGGGAAGGCCAAGGCCCTCGTCAACGACCCAGACATCGAGTTCCGCTCCTAGCCGCGACCATCCCACTTGCACCACTCCCCCGGTTTCAAGGCTCGCGTCCGCGGCATTGCGAACCAGATTGATTAGCAGCTGCTCCAACTGGTCGGCATCAGCAGAAATGATCACGTCAGGGCCTTTCAATATGCTTACCTTTACTCGCGTCTCGAGTTTTACGCTTCTGCTTATCCAGTCCGTTACTCTTACGGGCAAGATCTTCGGTTGTGGCAGCCGCGCGAGTTGTGCGTAGGCGGCCATGAAGCGCCCCAGCGCTTCGGTCCGGGAACGAATGATTCCTAAGCCCTGCCGCAGATCATCCAGAATGGAAACGGTCGCTTCACTTTGTAGCTCGGAAGACTTGGTGGCGCTCAAAAGACCGCTTTCCAAACCTTGAGCCACGGACTGGATCGGTGCAAGCGAGTTGTTCAATTCATGCCCTAGAACGCGTATGAGCCGCTGCCACGCTTTGCGCTCTTCGTCCCGGAGGGTCCGGCTCAGGTCGCTCAAGACCACCAGGTGATGCGGCAAGCCTCCCTGGCGGAACGTCCCACGGCGCAGCCCCCAGCGTCCGGAACCGCCCGGGAAGGCTAGCTCCATCGTGTGCGCGGCCTCTCCCTCAAGGCAGCCTCCCAGCCCAAGCTCCTCCGCAGTCGATCCAAGCAAACGGCCCTCGGGACGCCCCAACAAGCGTTCGCCGGCGCGATTGACCAGCCGCAGCTTGCAGCTGGTGTCGAAAGTAAACACCGCCAGGTCAATCTCCTCCATCACCGTCCGCAGTAGGGCATTGGCTTCCAGTGCGCCCAGTCGCTGTTGTCGGAGGACTTCGCCGAGGGCATTGACCTCGATCATCACTTCGCCCATGGCGTCGTCGCTGCGGGCTCCGCGTGCGCGCATGGAAAAGTCTTCTTCGCGCAACGCTGCCAGCAGGTTTGAAAGCGTTTGCAGGGAAAATACCACCCGATGACGGAGGGAGAAAGCAAAGCCGAGCCAGAGAGAAAGTATGAGAAAGGCCAGCGTCCAGACCGCGCCGGAAGAATAATTGCCATGCCACAAGAGGATCATGGCGATCAACGAACCTGGAAAACCCGCCGCTAGCGCGAGGAGCTGAACGTGGCGCTCATAGTTGAGTGGCCTCATTCCAGTCCATGTTTTTGCAGCCGGCGATACATGGCGCTGCGGCTCAAGCCCAGCGCCTTGGCCGCCTGGCTGACGTTTCCTTCGTGGCGAGAGAGAGTGCGCTGTATGAGATAGCGCTCTACTTCGTCGAGGCTCATCTCCTCCAGCTTGGCCGTTCCGCCGGCTGCCTGCGCGCGCAACCCTAAATCCGCGGCGCGGACGGCAGGCCCGGGCGAGAGAAGCACGCCGCGCTCCACGGCATGATCCAGTTCGCGAACGTTTCCTGGCCACGCATGTTCGTGCATGGCCTTGAGCGCGGCGGTGTCGAACCCGGAAATATTTTTGCGATACCGCTGCGCGTAGCCGTGGAGAAAATGGTGTGCCAGGAGATCGATGTCCTCACGGCGGTCGCGCAGCGCCGGGATGTGGATCTCGATGGTATTCAGGCGAAAGAGCAGGTCCTGGCGAAACCGGCCGGCAGCCGCTTCCGCATTCACATCGGCGTTGGTCGCCGCGAGCACTCTCACATTGACCCGCCGGGTGGTCGATGAGCCGACCCGCTCCAGATCTCCAGTTTCCAAAACGCGCAAAAGCTTTGCCTGCAGGTTCAGCGGAACGTTGGCGATTTCGTCCAGAAACAGCGTGCTGGCATCCGCCAGTTCGAACCGCCCGACACGGTCCGCGCGCGCATCCGTGAATGCGCCTTTCACATGTCCAAAGAGCTCGCTCTCGAACACCCCTTCCGACAAACCGCCCGCGTTCACGGTCACCATCGGTTTCGTCGAGCGTGCCGACAACGCGTGTAGCGTTCGTGCGACAACTTCCTTCCCGGTGCCATGTTCTCCGGTGATCAACACGTTGGCATCCGACGGCCCGATCTGCCCAATCAACTCCAGCACCGGTGCCATCGCGGGAGCTTTCGCCAAAAAAGTGGGCCGTGATTCCGCGCGCAGGATGCGGTTCTCGGCTTCGAGACGCGATGCCTGCCGGAGAGCTTGCCGCAAATCGATTTGCGTTCGCAGAATTGCCAGCAAGCGGGTATTTTCCCAGGGCTTCTGAACGAAGTCCCGCGCGCCGCGCCTCATCGCCTCCACCGCTACTTCGATGCTGCTCCAAGCCGTCATGACGATCACCGGCAACGTGCTGTCCAGCATTTGAATGCGCGTCAGCAGGTCGAGCCCTTCCTGGCCAGACGTTGTATCCCGTGTGTAATTGAGGTCCATCAGCACTGCGTCGAATTCACGCGATTCAATGGCGCTCAGCGCCTCCGATGGAGAGGCTACGCCCTGCGTTTCATAGCCCTCGCGCTTTAATAACAAGCGCAGAGCATCGCGGATGTCCGCCTGGTCGTCAGCCAAAAGAACTCGATATGGGTGCGGGTTAGTCGTCTTCATTCGAATGGTTTTGCGAAGTGTATCCTACCGCCGTTTTTCAGGCACGGTGAGAATCGATTGATCGCCGCGTCCACGTCTGAAGTTCAGTCAAGGTGCCGACTCACACCTGTTGTGCAGCGCCAACTTGCGCGCCCGCGGTTGCGTTGTCGCCCACCACCCAGCCGTCCTTCAGTTGGATGATGCGGCTTCCGTATGCCGCGTTTCTCTCTGAGTGCGTGACCTGGATGATGGTTGTGCCCGCGTCATTCAGCCTTTTGAAGAGTTCCATGATTTCCTCACCTTGCGCGGAATGCAAATTTCCAGTCGGCTCGTCGGCGAGGATCAATTTCGGACTCAGGATCACCGCGCGGGCCACCCCGACAAGTTGCTGTTGGCCGCCGGAAAGCTGGCTCGGGAATAAGTCCTTTTTGCCCACAATATGGAAGCGATCGAGCGCATCGCAAACCAGGCTTACGCGCTCTTTGTGCGGCACGTTTTTGTAAGATAGCGGAACTTCCAGATTCTCGAACACCGTTAAATTGTCTATCAGGTGATAACTCTGAAACACGAATCCAATATTGGCTTTGTGCAGCTCATTTCGCTTCTTGACGTTCAGTTTGTGCACCGGCTCGCCATGAAAGTAATAGTCTCCGCTCCACGCGCCATCCAGCATTCCGATGATGCTTAGCAGCGTGGACTTTCCCGCTCCCGACGGCCCCATGATGGTGACAAACTCGCCAGGCTGAATATCTAAATTGATTCTCCGCAACAGAAAGAACTTGTTCGGACCGGCCTCCACTACTTTTTCCATGTTTCGCAGCTGAATCAATGGCTCCACGTGGGCTCCTCGCGGTTCGTACACTGAATCGCGTACCTATCTTATCGCATGTTTCTGTGGCACAACTTACATCCTACTCGTACCTCAAGGCGGCAATCGGATCCACGCGCACGGCGCGCCGCGCCGGCAGGTAGGACGCCAACGTGGCCACGGCTGCCAAGACCAGCGGAATCACGATGAATGCGATCGGATCGGCCACCTTTACTCCGAAGAGCAAACTGGACAGTGCGTTCGCCAGCACGAACGCAATCGGCAACCCGATACCCATTCCCACCGCCGTAAGCAGCGCTCCCTTTCCCAGCACCAGGCGTTGGATATCGTTTGACGTCGCTCCCATTGCCATGCGGATCCCAAACTCATTGGTCCGTTCGCTCACCGCATAGGACATCACGCCATACACTCCCACCGAGGCCAGCACCAGCGCAATAACACCCAGCACGCCCATCATCACGGCCACATAAGCAATGCCCACCACCGAATTGCTAATCACCACATTCAACGGGTAGATGTCGAACAGCGACAAGTCTGGATCCACCGCAGATACCTGGCTCCTCACGAGGGGGACCAGCGACAGCGGATCGCCGCCGCTGCGCAAAATCACCGACGTATAGAAAGGCGGCGATTGCCGGTAAGGCCGGTAGATCGTTGGAATATCGTCCTTGTCTATCCAACTGTAGTGCACGTCATCCACGATCCCAACAATCGTCAGCCACGGAGAACTGTCGTCAGCCTGGCCTACCTTCAGCTTTCTCCCCAGCGGCTTCTCGTCCACAAAATACCGCCGTGCCAGGCTCCTGCTGATTACCGCGACGGGCACAGTGCCCTCGGCGTCCGACTCCGTGAGCCCTCGCCCTTCGCGCAGCGCGATCTGCATCAGATCCAAATAGTTTGCGCTGATTGTCTGTACGATGGCGCTCCGCACTTCGCCTCGCTTCGTCCCCGGGCGGCCCTCAATCGAGAAGGTTCGCGTGTTTACTCCTCCTCCGTCCGAATAAGGAACGTGTGAAACGAGCGCGGCCGATTGCACGTTGGGAATTGCCGAAAGTCTTTGCAGCACTTGCGCGTGGAAATTCACTCGTCCGGGAGCCGTGCTGTATTGCAACTCCGGCAAGCTCAATCGCAGCGTCAACAGCGATTCCGGGCGATACCTCTCATTCACGCTGATCAACGCGGTAAAGTTCTTCACCAGCAACCCCGCTCCGACCAGCAGTACCAGCGAGAGTGAAATCTCGGCCACCACCAGCGCATTACGCAAGCGGTGCCGCGCGCGTCCCGCTGAAGATCCGCGTCCGCTCTCCTTCAGTGTTTCGCCGACGTTCGCTCGTGACGTCAGCAATGCCGGCGCAATCCCGGAAAGTATTCCGCTGAATAGCGCAATCGCCAGCGTAAACAGAAACGCATTCGAATCCAGGCTGATGGTCTTCCATCCGGCAACAAACTTTGCCACGTCCGCAGGCATGTTCGCCAGGATCAGCACCAGGTCCCACTGCGCGATCAGCAAGCCCGCCACCGATCCCAGCAGGGCCAGGAGAATACTCTCGGTAAGAAGCTGGCTCACGATGCGTGCTCGGCTTGCTCCCATCGCCGCGCGCACTGCCAGCTCCTTCTGCCGTCCAGAAACTCGCGCAAACTGCACGTTGGCCACATCCGCACAGGCAATCAAGAGCACAAATCCAACAGCGCCCATCAGCAGCAGCGTGTATTGCCGCGTCAGATAGCTGGTCGCAAATTCGCGCACGGTCAGCACTTGCAGCTGCCAGCCCTTGTAAAAGTCCGGGTACGCCTCGCTTTCGCGTTGCACGATCGCGCTCATTTCCGCGGTCGCCTGCTTCAGCGAAGAATCCGGCCTCAGCTTCCCAAGCACCCAGATGTAGCGCGCGTTTCTCTCCGATCGCTCCTTCACCGTAAGCGCCATTGGCACCCACGCCTCCGCAGGCATCGGAAAATCAAACCCTTTGTCCATCACTCCCACGATCGTGAAACTCTT
>WNFN01022416.1_pt1 | contig 10576 bp, 8 predicted proteins | sample 5400161 | NCBI WGS metagenome assembly WNFN01 (sample SAMN13153353, study PRJNA577476) | soil metagenome | isolation source: 80 cm saprolite on Douglas fir-dominated hillslope | place: USA:California | collected 2013-09-17
GAGGAGCTGCGCGCCGCGCTCGACGATCCCGAGGCGCAGCGCACGATCGAGGTGCAGCAGCTGCTCGAGCGGCTCTGCGTGGAGCTGAGCGGCGAGCGGCCCTGAGCCGCTGCGCCGATCTTGAGCGGGGAGCGCCGCGGGCCGCTCAGGCGATCAGTTCGTAGCGCTCGCGGCGTTGCTGGGCGCGCTCTGACTCCGTCAGCGCGCGCACGAACAGCCACACGATCGCGATGCCCATCACGAGTGACTGCTCGACGGCCATGATCAGCCCGGCGATGCTCTGGTCGTCACGCGCCGAGATCCCCCACACGCGGACGTGGTGCTCGTAGTAGGGGTAGAGCGCCGAGGGCGCGAAGGCGAGTCCCATGCCGAGCGCCCCGACGAACAGCTTCGTCGTGGCCATGTAGACGATCGGGCCCATCCCGTCGAGGCGCAGCCGAGCGCGTATCGGCGAGAGCAGATGCCACCAGTACAACGAGCCGGCGAGCACGAAGGTGAGGTGCTCGAGCACGTGCACGAGGGGATGGCGGACGGCTAGGTCGTAGGCCGCGGGCACATGCCAGGCCCAGATCGCGACGATGTAGAAGAGCACCGCGAAAGCCGGATGGGCCAGCGCTCCGGCTCTGCGCTCGAGGTCGTGGACCGCACGGGTGACGGGCCGTAGGATCACCTTGGTGAAGCCGAGGATGCCGAGGATCGGCGCGAGGTCGAGCAGCAGCATGTGCTGAATCATGTGCGCGAAGAACAGGAAGCAGCCCAGGCGCCATACCGGCGCCTCGGCAGCGCCTCGCGGTGAGCCGAGCCGCACCGCCCGCCAGCGCCGCACGTAGACACCGAGCACGAGCGCCGCGACGAGCAATACGCCGGGACTGAGCGTCCAGGAGAGATTCGGGCTCATCAGCGCTCGATTCTCGCACCAAGGCGGCGGCGGGACAGGAAGCGGGACCAACATCGGTAGCGGCGGCGGGATACAAACGACCGGCCCCGCCCCGGAGGGGCACAAACGGTCGTTTGTATTCCGTCGACGCCCATTTACATCCGCCGTGCTCCGGCGTAGCATCGATGGTCGCCAGAGAAAAGGCCGACCGAAGGAGCGACGATGCAGATCGACATCAGGGGTCGAAACGTCCCGGTCACCGACGAGCTCCGCATGCACGTGGAGCGCCGTCTGGGAAAGGTTGCGCGGCAGGTCTCCGACCTCGCCCAACTGGAGATCGAGGTCTTCAGGGAGCGCAACCCGCGGGTCGCCGACCCCTTCGTCGCCGAGGCCACCCTGTATCTGAAGGGGGTCACGCTCCGCGCCTGTGATCGCTCACCGGATATGACCCACTCGCTCAACCTGATGGTCGACGAGCTCGCGCGCCAGGTCAAGCGCCACCGCGACAAGCTGCGACGCCGCCGCGAGGCGCATGGCTCCTCCGCGCGCGTAGTCGGCGCGAGCGTGCAGTCGATCTAGACGAGGTCGCCTGGCCAAGGCGGCGTGGGCCGCCCTCGCGCGGGAAGGCGGCCGGCCTGGCCCGGGAAGGCGGCCGGCCTGGCCCGGGGCGGCGGCCGGTCTTGTCCGGGGCGGCGGCCGGTCTTGTCCCGGCTGGCGTTGTTTCTGGACGCCCGCGATGTTTAGGGCGTGAGCGACAGCGGGTACGTCCGCTGCGGGGATGCGTATCAGGGGGATTCAAGCCGTCGTTGTGGGGGCGCTCTGCGCGGCGAGTGTCATCGCGCCGTCGACCGTCACGCCAGCGCTCGGCGCGAAGCGGCCGCGCTCGCTGCCCGCCGCCGAAGGCACGGGACCTCTGCCGGGACCACCGGTGCTCTACGCGAAGCCCGCCGCCGCGCCGCAGCTCGAAAATACCCCGGCCTCGATCTGGAAAGCTCCGCCGATCCTCGTCTCGGGCGCGGGCGCCTACCGCAAGGGCGAGTTCCTCTATCAGGGCTACCTCTACGACGACCACGGCGCCAAGGAGGTCACCGATCCGAGCAACCCGATGCACTCGCCGGGCGGCGACTCGAGCGGCGGCGACCTGTTCTCGGCGCCGACGGGCACCTACGACTATCCGAGCGCACCGGGCTACGACGAAAACGCCGCCGACCTCGTCGAACTGCGCGTCAAGCCGCTCGGAAAGGCGACCGCCTTCCGGATCACGCTCAACACGCTCGAAGATCCTGCGCTGGTCGCCACGGCGATCGCGATCGGCGGCAACGAAGGCGAACCGCACCCGTTCCCCTTCGGCGCCAATGTCAGCGCCCCGGCGCGCTACTTCCTGACGATCCACGGCGAAACGGCCGTGATCACCGACGCGGTCTCCGGGGCGCCGCTCGCCGGGCCGGCGCCGACGGTATCGGTCGACCTCTCCCGCCGGCAGATCACGGTCGAGGTCCCGCACAGCGAGTGGAACCCCGGCACCTCGACCGTGCGGCTCGCCGCGGGCGTCGGGCTGTGGGACGAATCGACAGGCAGCTACCTGCTGCCGGCGGCGACGCGCAGCGCCACCCAGCCGGGCGGGGCGGGAACCGCGGCCAACCCGCCCGCGTTCTTCGACGTCGCCTTCCGCTTCAACTCCCAGGAGCCCGTGCCCGGGACGTCGGGTCCCGAAACGACGGCGAACCCCGCGTGGTGGCGGGAATCCGCACAGGCCCAGGCGCTCGCAGCGGGCGACATCAGCCGGTTCCACGCCGAAGTCGACTTCGCAAAGCTTGCGTCGAAGGTCAACGACGACATGCCCGGCCAGCCGACGGGCGTGCCGCAGACCGGCGTCCTCGATCGGATCCTGGCCTCGCATTTCTCGGAAGGGCAGGGCGCCGATTACGCGACCGGTGGTTGCGGCTCCTCGGTGGCCTGCAGCGGCGCCCTGCGCGGGCAGCTCCAGCCCTACGCGATCTACGTCCCGTCCGGGGCTGTCCCCGCCTCGGGCTGGGGGCTGACGCTGCTGCTGCACTCGCTGTCGGCCAACTACAACCAGTTCTCGGGTTCGCACAACCAGTCCGAGTTCGCCGCCCGCGGTCCCGGATCGATCGTGATCACGCCCGCGGGACGGGGCCCGGACGGCTGGTACTACGACCATGCGGGCGCCGACACCTTCGAAGTGTGGGCCGATGTCGCCTCCCACTATCACCTCGACCCGAGCTTCACCGACATCGCCGGCTACTCGATGGGCGGCTACGGCACCTACAAGTTGACCAGCCAGTTCCCGGACCTGTTCGCACGCGCGCAGCCGACCGTCGGGCCGCCGGGGCTGGGGATCTGGGTTCCGCCTGCGCCGCCGGGGCCTGGAGGCGAACAATCCCTCACCGAACGCATGCTCGGGTCGGTGCGCAACGTACCGTTCCTGATCTGGGATGAGACGGCCGACGAGCTGGTGCCGATCGCGGGCGTGCTGAAGCAGGTCGAAAAGTTCGACTCGCTCGGCTACCGCTACGAATTCGACCAGTTCCAGGCCGGCGAGCACCTGACTCTCGCGATAAACGACGAATTCGAGCCGGCCGCCGAATTCCTCGGCACCGAAACGGTCGACCACAACCCGTCGCACGTGACCTACGTCTACAACCCGACGATGGACTTCCCGGCCGACGGCACGACCGCCGGCCACGCCTACTGGGTGTACGGCGTTACGCTCCGCGAATCTGCCGGCAGCACACCGCTGGGCAGCGTCGACGTGCGCTCGGAGGGCTTCGGAAAGGGCGACCCGACGCCCGGGGAAACGACGCACGGCGGGGGCGCGCTGACCGGCGGGCAGATCCCGGCGATCCCCTACACGAGTCAGGCCAAGGCCTGGGGCCCGGCTCCGAGCGCGCCCGTCGCAGACACTCTCGACATCACCGCGTCGAACGTCTCCAGCTTCACGATCGACGCGCGCCGGGCCCGCGTGGACTGCTCGGCGGTGCTGCATGTCAGCGCCGACGGGCCCCTGAACGTGACGCTCACCGACTGCAAAGGCGGGCGTAGCAAGACCTTCAGCTTCGGCTGAGCCGAGCCCCCGGGGAGGGTCGGCTCGAGGAGCAAAGGGTCCGCCGGGGCAGGCTATCCTTGGCCTCATGCCGTCGCTGATCGATCGCGCGCTCAACGCGGGCGAGAACAAGAAGTTCAAGACCTACCAGAAGCGCGTAGCGCTGATCGGCGCCTTCGAGGGTGAGCTCGAACACGACACCGACTCCGAGCTGCGCGAGCGGATGGACGTGCTGCGCGAGCGAGCCGAGCAGGGGGAGAGCCTCGATGAGCTGCTGCCCGAGTGCTTCGCGATCGTCCGCGAGACCGGCAAGCGCCAGATGGGGATGCGTCATTTCGACGTCCAGATGATCGGCGGAATGGCGATGCACGAGGGCCAGATCGCCGAGATGAAGACCGGCGAGGGCAAGACCCTGACGGCGACGCTCGCCGTGGTGCTCAACTCGCTGGCTGTGGGAGACCCCGACCCCGACGACCCGGAGGCGCGCCCGCGCCGCCGGGGCGTGCACCTGGTCACGGTCAACGACTACCTGGCACGGCGCGACGCCGAATGGATGAGCCCGATCTACGAGGCGCTTGGCGTGAGCGTCGGCGTGATCGAGAACATGCAGCCCTACGAGGAGAAGCAGCGGGCCTATGCCTGCGATGTCGTGTACGGGACCAACTCGGAGTTCGGCTTCGACTACCTGCGCGACAACATGGCCAAGGACCTCTCCGAAAAGGTCCAGCGCGGCCACGCGTATGGCATCGTCGACGAGGTCGACAACATCCTGATCGACGAGGCGCGGACGCCGCTGATCATCTCCGGTGCGCCCGAACAGGCGGCTGACCTGTATGTCAAGTTCGCGGGACTGGCGCCGCGGATGCAGCTCGGCAAGACCCCGGAAGGCATGGATCCACGCAGCAAGAAGCAGTTCATGGCGGACTTCGACTTCGAGGTGGACGAGAAGCACAAGACCGTCTCGGTGACCGAGCAGGGGGTCGCCAAGGCCGAGCGCTTCCTCGGCATCGACCACCTCTACCGCGCCGAGAACGGGCACCTCGTCAACCACCTGATCCAGTCGCTGCGCGCCGAGGCGCTCTACAAGAAGGACGTCGATTACGCCGTGATCGACGGCGAGGTCAAGATCATCGACGAGTTCACCGGGCGCATACTCGACGGACGGCGCTGGTCGGAGGGCCTGCACCAGGCCGTCGAGGCCAAGGAGAAAGTCGCGATCCAGGAGGAGAACCAGACCCTCGCGACGATCACCTATCAGAACTACTTCCGGCTCTACGACAAGCTCGCGGGCATGACCGGCACGGCGCTGACCGAGGCGACGGAGTTCATGAAGATCTATGAGCTCCCGGTCGTGCAGATCCCGACCAACATGGAGATGGTCCGTGCCGACCGAAACGATCAGGTCTACAAGACCAAGGAGGGCAAGTGGGAGGCCGTGGTCAAAGAGATCGCGGCCCGCCACGAGGGCGGACAGCCCGTGCTCGTTGGCACGATCTCCGTCGAGGTCTCCGAGCTGCTCTCCGATCGGCTGACCCGCTCCGGGGTCAAGCACACCGTCCTCAACGCCAAGCCCGAGCACGCCGCTCGCGAGGCCGACATCGTCGCCGAGGCGGGCCAGCCCGGCGCGGTGACGATCGCAACCAACATGGCGGGCCGCGGTGTCGACATCAAGCTCGGCGGCAACCCGGAACACCTCGCCCACCAGCAGCTCGCACGCGAGAACATCGCCCCCGACGACGAGATCTACGAGCGGCGGGTCGCCGAGCTGCTGCCGGAGCTCGAAGGCAAGGTGGCCGACAGGCGCGAGCAGGTGATGGCCGCCGGCGGCCTGTTCATCTGCGGCACCGAGCGTCACGAGTCGCGCCGCATCGACAACCAGCTGCGCGGCCGCTCGGGCCGCCAGGGCGACCCGGGAGAGTCCCGCTTCTTCCTGTCCGCCGAGGACGATCTCGTGCGCTTGTTCGCCGGCGACCGGATCTATCGGATCCTCGACAAACTCGGCGGCGTCGATGAGGAGGGCAACGAGGAACCGATCGAGGCTGGAATGCTCTCGAAACAGATCGAGAAAGCCCAGAAGAAGGTCGAGGAGCAGAACTTCCTGATCCGCAAACGGGTGCTCGAGTACGACGACGTCATGAACGAGCAGCGTCGCGTGATCTACGCCTACCGCGACGAGGTGCTCGAAGGCAAGCCGATCGGCGAGGAGGCGCGGCGCGAGGTCGGCAACGTGATCGAGCGCGCGATCGACCAGTACACACCGGGCGAGTTCATCGAGGACTGGGACCTCGACGGCCTGTACACCGGCCTCGGCCAGTTCTTCCCCGTCGAGATCGACGACGCCGCGCTTCAGAACCAGACGATCGATCGCAGCCAGCTGGTCGAGACGATCCTCGAGGAGGCGATGCGGCGCTACGACGCCCGCGAGGAGTCCCTGGGCGAGGAGCTGATGGGCGCGCTCGAGCGGTTCCTGCTGCTGCAGACGATCGACGAGCGCTGGCGCGAGCACCTGTTCGACATGGACTACCTACGCGAGGGCATCCACCTACGTGGCTTCGCGCAGATCGACCCGCTGGTGGCCTACAAGAACGAGGCCTTCACGCTGTTCGGCGAACTGATGAACAGCGTCTGGACCGACTACGCGCGGATGATCTTCAACGTGCAGGTGAACGTCGAGGGCGAGAACGGCGGCGGGCCCGGTGGCCAGGCCCCGTCCTTCGCCGCCGCCGGCAACTCGACGCGCGCCGGGCGGGTCTCCTACTCCGGCGGCCACAGCGCGGCGGGCGCGGGGGCGCTCGCCGCCGCCGCGGCGGCAGCGGGTGCGGCCGGCGCCGAGGGCTACGGAGACGGCGAAGAGCTCGAAGCGATGCCGGTCGTCGAGCAGCGCGTCGTCGACTCCGAGCACCAGGTCGGCCGCAACGACCCTTGCTGGTGCGGCAGCGGCAAGAAGTACAAGAGGTGCCACGGCGCGTGAGGGCGGGCCGGAACCCTCGTGAGCGCGCGTGTGGCCAGGCGCACTCACGAGGGTCCCAGCCCACCATCCGAGCGACTCCGTGCGATCGCCGGTGCGTTTGTGACATGCGCGCGGGTGGGCACGCGTGAGGGCCGTTCGCTTTCACGAATACGGCGATTTCGACGTGCTGCGCGTCGAGGAGATCGAGGACCCCGTGCCCGGCGAGGGGGAGCTCTCGCTTCGCGTCCGTGCGGCGGGAGTCAATCCGATCGACTCGAAGATCGTGCACGGCTTCGTCGCCGGCGATGTCCCGCTCGAGGCGCCCCGCGGCCTCGGCTTCGATGTCGCGGGCGTGGTCGAGGAGACCGGACCGGGGGTGGACGATTTTGCACCGGGTGACGAGGTGCTCGGCATCCCCGCGGGACCTTCCTACGCGGAGCTCGCCCTCGCGCGGCCCGAGATGCTGGTCCGAAAGCCGCCCGAGCTCGAGTGGCAGATCGCGGGCGGGCTCGGCGTCGTCGTCGGCACCGCCTATGCGACGCTCGACCGCCTCGCGCCGGAGCCGGGCGAGACGCTCGCGATCGCCGGCGCCTCAGGCGGCGTCGGCTCGCTCGCCGCGCAGCTGGCCGTCGCTCGGGGAGTGCGGGTGATCGGCACCACAAGCGCCGCCAGGGCCGATCAGGTGGAGGCTCTCGGTGTGACCCCGGTGCTCTACGGCGATGGCCTGCTCCAGAGGCTGCGGGAGGCCGCACCGGAGGGTGCCGACGCGGCGCTCGACGCATCCGGGCACGGCGAGCTCGGCGCGCTCGTCGAGCTGGCGGGAGGGGCCGCGCGGGTGCTCTCGATCGCCGCCTACACCGAAGCGCAGGACCTCGGTGTCGAGTTCCATGCGGGTGGCGCTGGCGGGCACCAGCGCGCGTCGCTCGAGGAGGTGCTGCCGCTGATCGAGTCGGGCCGCATCAGCTTCCCGGTGGCGGGCATCTTCGCACTGGGCCAGGTCGGCGAGGCGCTGCGCGAAAGCGAGCATGGCCACCCGGCGGGCAAGCTCGTCGTGGTGCCCGGTTAGCGCCCGGCGGACCCGAGGGCGCGTCAGTCAGCTCTCCGGCAGTCCCCAGGGCGCGTCGAGAGCGATCCGCCAGCGCCCGTCGGCGGCTCGGGAGTAGATCACCACCGAGCTGCTCTGCTGGCGGAACGCCTGGCCGTCGTGGCTGGTGCCGGTGAGCGTGAGCGTGCCGAGTCCCAAGGCGACGTCGCCCGCGGTGATCGTCCGGGAGAGCTCGATCTCGACCTGGGTGCCGTTGTCGACGAGGCTCCGCAGGGCGGCTGCGATCGCCTCGCGTCCTCGCACCGCCTCGCCCGCGGCCGTCAAGATCGTCGCGTCCTGAGCCCACATCGCGAGCGCCTGCTCGAGTTCGCCGCGAGCCAGCGCCCGTGCGAACGCGGCGGACAGCTCCTCGGGCGTACCGGGCGCGGGTTGGGGGGTGATCGCCGCCATCAGCCGGCAAGCGTATTCGGCGCGGCTGAAGCGGGCCGGGCGGCTGATAGCGTGGGAGCGTGACCACAACGGATGCAAGCGAGTCGACACCGCAGCGCCTGGCCGCGATCCGTGAGCAGATGAAGCTGCTCTCGGACTATCTTTGACCCGGCAGCTCTCGCTGAGCAGGTGTCCAGGCTGGAGCGCGAGATGGGCGCCGCCGGGTTCTGGGACGACGCCGAGCGGGCCGCCTCGGTGTCCTCCGAGCACGCCCGGGCGTCTCGGCGTCTAGAGGGGTTTCAGGCGCTGCAGAGCGATGTGGAGGATCTCGACGGCCTCGCCGAGATGGCCGCCGAGGACAGCTCGCTGGAGCAGGAGGTCGACGAGCAGATCGCCTCGGTCGAGGCGCGCCTGGCCGAGCTCGAGGAGCAGCGCCTGTTCTCAGGCCCTTACGACAGCGGCGACGCGCTCGTCACAGTCAACGCCGGCGCGGGGGGGACGGACGCCCAGGACTGGGCTGAGATGGTGCTGCGAATGGAGATGCGCTGGGCCGAGCGGCGGGCCTTCAAGGTAGAGGTGCTCGAGGTCGGCGAGGGCGAGGAAGCCGGCATCAAGTCGGCCACCTTCAGGGCCTCGGGCGAGAACGCCTACGGCCTGTTCGGAGCCGAGCGCGGCGTGCACCGCCTCGTGCGCCTGTCGCCATTCGACTCCGCCCACCGCCGGCAGACGAGCTTTGCGGGGGTCGAGGTGGCCCCGGTGCTGAAGGACACCGGCGAGGTCGAGATCAACGACGATGACCTGCAGGTCGACACCTACCGTGCCTCCGGCGCGGGCGGCCAGCACGTCAACAAGACCGATTCGGCGGTTCGCATCACGCACCGTCCGACGGGGATCGTCGTGCAGTGCCAGAACGAGCGCTCTCAGTCCTCCAACCGGGCCACCGCGATGGCGATGCTGACGGCCAAGCTGCTGGAACGCAAAGATCGTGAGCGCCAGGAAGAGATCGCGCGCGAGAAGGGCGAGGCGCAGGACGTGAACTTCGGCTCGCAGATCCGCTCCTACGTGCTCCATCCCTACACGATGGTCAAGGATCTCCGCACCGGCTACGAGATGGGCGACGTGCAGCGAGTGCTCGACGGGGACCTCGACGGCTTTGTCCGGGCCTATCTGCTCTCCTCAGCCAAGGCGCACGCGGAGAGCTAGGTGGAGGGGTTGCGGGCGCTCGTCGACGCCGCCGAAGCCGTGTTCCTCGCGCTGGACGCGGCGGCGGAGATCGAGCGGCTGGTCGAGGAGGGGCGCTGGCGAGAGCAGGGCGGGCCGGTGCTGGAGGTCCGGGGGGCGGCCGCCGCGCTGCTGACGGGCGAGCGCACCGCGCTGAATTTCCTCGCTCACCTTTCGGGAGTGGCGACGATGGCCGCCCTTGCGGCTCGTGAGGTCCAGGGCACCGCCGCGCGGGTCCTCGACACCCGCAAGACGACACCGGGGCTGCGGGCGCTCGAGAAGGCTGCGGTCGCCGCGGGCGGTGCCGTGAACCATCGCGCGGGCCTGTTCGACGCGATCCTGATCAAGGAGAACCACATCGCAGCCGCGGGTGGGATCACCGCCGCGGTCGAGCGGGCGCGAGCTTCCTCGCCTGAGCTGGCGGGCCGGCTCGAGGTCGAGGTTCGCAACCCCGAGGAGATCGACGAGGCACTCGTCGCCGGAGCACCGCGTCTTCTGCTCGACAACATGGACCCTCAGCGGCTGCGGGAGGCCGTCGCTCAGGTCGCCGGCCGAGCGGAGCTCGAGGCGAGCGGGGGGGTGGACTTGGCGACGCTCCGGGCGGTGGCGGAGACGGGGGTAGAATGGGTCTCGATGGGTGCGCTCACGCACAGCGCGCCCGCTTTGGACCTCTCCCTCACCTTGGAGGCGCTGCCATGAACCTTCCCATGGCTCCAGCTCACGCAACCCCTCAGGAGCTCTCGCCGGGGGAGATCTCACGGCTCAAGGACGAGGTTCGAGCGCTCGCCTCCGAGCGCCACGCGGTGATCCTCGCCCACAACTACCAGGTGCCCGAGGTCCAGGACGTCGCCGACTACGTGGGCGACTCGCTGGGTCTGTCCCGCCAGGCCGCCGCTGCCGAGGAGGACACGATCGTCTTCTGCGGTGTGCACTTCATGGCCGAGACCGCCTCGATCCTCTGTCCCGAGAAGACCGTCCTGATCCCCGACC
>WNFN01220443.1_pt1 | contig 10576 bp, 6 predicted proteins | sample 5400161 | NCBI WGS metagenome assembly WNFN01 (sample SAMN13153353, study PRJNA577476) | soil metagenome | isolation source: 80 cm saprolite on Douglas fir-dominated hillslope | place: USA:California | collected 2013-09-17
ATGGTCCTGGACCACATAGTCATTGATCCCATCGACCCAAGGAACATGTTTGTTGCCGCGTGGAATGCGCAGCTTCCCTCGAGTGATGGCGACCTCTTCCGCAGCAAAGACGCCGGCAAGACCTGGGAGATTGTCGCCGATCTCCATGGCAAATCTCTCCGCGCGCTGAGCATGGCGGCCACGAATCAGAAAACCCTGGTGGCGGGTGCGCTGGATGGAATCTACCGCAGCCACGATGGTGGCCACGCCTGGGAGCGCATCTCGCCGGAGAACCACGCCGAGATCAAAAACATTGAATCGATTGCCATCGATCCCGTCAATCCCGATGTGATTTATGCCGGCACATGGCATTTGCCGTGGAAGACCGAGGACGGCGGCAAGACCTGGCACAGCATCAAGAAGGGCGTGATTGACGATTCTGACGTATTTTCCATCGTCATCGATCAGGCACAGCCGGCCAATATGTTCATCAGCGCCTGTTCAGGGATTTATCGCAGCGAATCGGCTGGAGAGCTGTTCCGCAAAATCCAGGGCATTCCGTATTCCGCGCGCCGTACGCGTATGCTGCAGATGGACCCTTCCTATCACAACGTGGTCTACGCCGGGACTACCGATCGTGATTAATGATGTGCTGGTCGATCCGCGCCGGCCGTCGCACGTTTTGCTGGCGACCGACCGCAGCGGCGTTCTTGTCAGTGACGATGGCGGCGTGACGTTTGCCGCTTCCAATCGCGGCTTTACCCACCGCCAGGCCGCGGCCCTGCTGGTGGACCGCAACGACAGTTCCTTGCTCTACGCCGGCCTGCTCAGCGATAAAGAATTTGGCGGCGTGTTCGTTTCTCGCGATGCCGGCCAGAGCTGGAAACAGACGAGCGATGGCCTGGATGGCCGCGATGTTTTCGTGCTTCGCCAGGCCAATGACAACTCGATTGTTGCGGGAACAGACCACGGAATCTTCGCGCTTAAGCCAAATGCTGCGCGGTGGCTGTTGCGAAGCCCTGTCACGCCGGTCAAAAGGGAAGGCATGGCCACAAAGAAAAATCCGGTCCACCCGAGCGCACCCAATGAAATGGACACGCGCATCAGCGTTTTGGAGCTGACTGGCAGCCGATGGTTTGCCGCAACCGCAACGGCTCTGTTCGTCAGTCCCGATTTCGGCGAGACCTGGCGCAAGGAAACACTGCCCGGCGTTGCTGCCCCTGTGAGCATCGGCGTTGCCGGCAAGATGGTGGCGATTGCCGGCCGCAATGCCGTGGCCGTCTCGGTCAACGGCGGAGAAAGCTGGCTGCCCACGCAGCCGCTGGGCGCTGAGTTCGTCATCAACTCGGTAGCGGTGAACATTACCGGCGATATCTGGCTTGCCACACGCAGCGGCCTTTTCCGCAGCACTGATGCGGGCGATTCCTGGAAGCGCATCACCACGCTGCGACTCGCAAACATCGTCGCCGTCCAATTCGATGAAGAAAATCACCGCATGCTCGTGGTCAGCGGGGCCTCCAGCAACATCTTTGAGTCGAGTGACAACGGACGAACATGGAACGCGATCACAACCGGCTGGCCTCTGCGCAACCTCCAGATTGCCCATGGCCGGCTACTGGGCACAACGGCATTTGATGGTGTCGTTGTCCAGCCTGAGGTCACTGCCGCCGTCGAGAACGTTGCCGCCACTGGAACACGATAAAGAAACAGCTACTCTCAATGCGGTAAAAACTACACGTCCAAGGTCTTTCACCTACTTCTAAAGTATAGAAAAGACAGATGTTTAATTGGCACCAGCCTTGCATTCCTTATATTCAGCGGTGCCCCCCACACCGCTGGGGTCAGTTATGAAAGGATTCTGTTCCAAGAACATCCTGCTCTTAGCGCTGCTGGTTCTAGCGGGACTGGCGACCGGCTGCACCGTGGGCTCACAACCGCCTGCCTCCGTTGCCGCCGACAACTCCGGCTCAAAGCAGTTGCCGCCGTTCACTGAAGGCAAACCGCTGGTGGTGCCGGCGAATACAGCTATTTACGTTCGCCTGCAGCAGTCCATTTCCAGCGCCACTGCCCAGCCCGGCCAGAATTTCTCCGCCGTGCTGGATGAACCTTTGGTCGTGGACGGACAAACGCTCGCCCCACAAGGGACCGCCGTGACCGGCAAAGTTGTTGCCGCGCGCGAATCCGGACATCTGCATCACGCCGGCTACCTGCGCATTACACTCTCATCCATGGCGCTGAACGGCAAGACCGTGCCGCTTGAAACCAATAGCATGTTCGTCAGCGGCGGCAGTTACAAGAAGCGCAACCTCGCCTTCATTGGCGGCGGCGCCGGCGGAGGCGCGTTGCTTGGCGCCCTGGTTGGCGGCGGGAAAGGCGCGGTGGTCGGCTCGGCCATTGGCGCGGCTGGCGGCACAACTGCTGCTTACGCTACCGGCAAGAAAGAAGTGGGATTTGTGGCGGAACGCAGGCTCGGTTTCCGTCTGACCCAGCCGGTCAACATCAGCTAGGTCTTGATTGGGATTAAGGTAAAAAGGAGCTGCCGATCGCGGCTCCTTTATTTTTTGTGACGATGCATGTGTTTTTATGACGAATGCCTTGCGCAACACTAATCTGTTTTCTGCTAAATTTTTAGCCCTCAGACCTGCCGAGCGTCAGCGCAAATTGCGCCCGATTCCGCCGCTGCGGTTTGTCGGGCATCAGCGGTTTGTCGGGGGCATCATCGTCCTCAAATAGCGGGTCCGCGCCGTCTGGCAGGTTCCTGAAATCGCGGATTTAAAGGAAATAGCGCGGCCAATCAGCAATTGCTAACAGCACAAATTGATGTTATTTTGGACATGACAATTCAATCTGGCCGTTTTGTCCCCGCATACGGTCCGTTGTCCACTCCTCAGTAGCTCAATGGCAGAGCATCCGGCTGTTAACCGGAGGGTTGTAGGTTCGAGTCCTACCTGAGGAGCCAATCCTTTTCAGGGACTTACGATCAATCTTTTCTCAAAGCGACATTTACTCTGGGGATTTCTCTAAGGAGTCCGTCTCCTTTTGGTGCTTCTACCCTCACCGGCGAGTGTTCATATTCTGTCTATTTGAGGCTATTGCTTTCACGCGCGCGCGAGGGAGAGCTACTAAACGACTGTTTTAGTACCGCCGCAGCCTGAAGGCAGAGGGCATCGGAGCCATGATCGTGGCGCGGCTATTACGGTTATGCGGTGGCAATTCTTTATACGTTATCATTCGATTGGGCCAGGTTCATGGGTGCCTGCTGGTTCCGTTTTGGGACGCCTGGAGTCTCTGTATTGACACCGGCCGCGCTATCCGGATGACAACATATGAGGTTAAGGTCGAAGCGGACAGTTTGCTTATCGACCATCGAAGTCACGTGCGTGCTATGAGTGTAGCTAAGTTCCGGCATCGGATTGAAATGTACAAGGCAAAAAGTTGCAACATAGTGCGTTCTAATCCATCTCTTTACTCAAAAAAAAATTGTTACTATATTTTCTCTTGACAAGCGGAATGCAGAAGTATACCGTCCCGCATATTCTGTTGCCCAATCTTTGAGGAGATCCGGCCCGTATCTAGCCGGTGCTATTAAATAAAAAATTTTCACCCGGCCCCTATCTTGTTTACAGAGAGGGAAGTCAGATGGCGAACTCTGCCCGCTCCTTGTCGTTCGGTGTTCATGGGATTTTTGTAGTTCTGCTAGCGCTGCTTGGGACGCCATGCTTCGCGGGGACTTTCACGGCCTTCGGCCCGCAGACCTACGTTCGCGGCACTGGCGCTCCAGTGACGGTGACGAATACCTTCACCGTGCTGAATCCCAATACGCAGTACACGCTGCGCGTGCATAACGGAGGACTGGTTGATGCCCCGACCGATTTTGTTTCCAGCACCGTAATCACGGTGAACGGAACAGTGATTGTCGCTCCGAATGATCTGAACCAAAACGTAACTGAAGTCGACAAGCCGGTCACGCTGCTGGTCTCGAATCAAATTGACGTGCAGGTGCGAGGAGCGCCCGGCGGAAGGATAGCCATCGACGTTATTGGCATTGATAACGACCCGCCAGTGATTACCGCGGTGGCCAGCCCGGCAGCGAATGCTGCCAGGTGGAACAATTCCGCCGTGACTGTGGCCTTCGCTTGCAGCGACGCAACTTCAGGGGTAGCCATCTGTCCCGCGCCGGTGACAGTGGGCACAGAAGGGGCGGCGCAGGTGATTACCGGCCAGGCAGTGGACAGAGCCGGCAACACGGCCAGCGCCAGCGTTACGCTGAACATTGACGGGACGGCGCCATTCATTTCCGCTGCATCCAGCCCCGCACCCAACGCCGCCGGCTGGAACAACACGGATGTTACGTTAACTTTTACATGCTTTGATGGTCTCTCCGGAGTGGTGTTGTGCCCCGGTACTGAACTGGTCAACACTGAGGGTGGAGGGCAATCGATCACGCAGTCTGTTGCCGATGTGGCTGGAAATTCGGCTTCGGCCACGGCAATGATCAGGCTGGACAAGACACCGCCTGTGGTGACGATAACTTCGCCGACGGCCGGAGCCGTGTTGAGCACATCCACCATCACCGTAAAAGGTACGGTGACGGACGCGCTCTCGGGCGTAACCACAGTCAACTGCGGCGGCTCAATGGCAACGTTGTCCGGGTCCACGTTTAGCTGCTCGCAATCACTGGTTCCGGGCACCAATTCCATCCAGGTACAGGCGTCGGACGCCGCAGGGAATTCCTCTTCTGCAACCACATCCGTCGCATTCGTGAAGCCGCCGCAGATCACCATTACGTCTCCGGTAAATTCAGCGCTGTTCAACCAGAGCCCAATCAATGTGACGGGAACGGTAGTGGATCCGGCAGCGCACGTATTGGTCAACGGAATCGCGGCCCCGGTCAGCGGAAGCAGTTTCCTGGCGACGGTTCCGGTTCAGGAAGGCATCAGCACGATCACGGCTGTGGTCACCAACGCCGATAGCTCAACCGATACGGCCAGCGTGCAGGTGAACCTGGATACAACTCCGCCGCATGTGGCGATCTATGCGCCATTGGAGGGCTCCGTTACTCCGGACGCGAGTGTGACGGTGACCGGCCTGGTGAATGACATTGTGGTGGGCACAGTAAATCCGCAACAGGCAACGGTGAAAGTCAACGGGGTTGCGGCCCAGGTCGCTAATCGCAGTTTCACTGTTTCCAATATCCCGCTGGTAGTGGGGCCGAACCTGATCCATGCAACCGCCGTGGATGCCGCGGGAAACCAGGCGACAGCAACTGTGACCGTGGTGCGCCAGGCTGCAGGCAAGCCGGCGGTAAGAGTTTTCTCCGGCAATAACCAGACAGGGCCGATTGGCTCCGCACTGGCACAGCCGCTGGTTGCGCAGGTGCTGAACGCATTTGGACAACCGGTGGCGAATGTGCCGGTCATTTTCCGGGTCACCGCCCAGGATGGCACTTTGGGACCGGCGCAGCCTGGACTCAGTGACATCGCCGTGAATACGGATGCTCAAGGGCAGGCTTCAGTGCAGTTCATGCTGGGCACACATGCCGGCGCGGGAAACAATCTGGTGGAAGCGTCAGCCACCGGAGTGACCGCCACCGCCGTGTTCAGCGCGTCCGCCGTTTCAACCGGGGCCACGCTGGTCAACGTTGACTCCGGTAACAATCAGTTTGGTGTGGTCGGCCAGTCACTGCCGCTTCCGTTCATCGCCGTGGTCACGGACGCAGGCCACAACCGCATCCCCGGAGTGCCCGTCACGTTCACGGTGAAGCAGGGCGGAGGAAATATCAACGGTCAGCCTTCCGTGACTTTGAATTCCGACGGCGATGGCCGCGTGGAGGCGGTGCTCACGCTGGGACCGGATGCGGGCGTGAACAACAACCTTCTGGAGACGACATTTCCGGGAAACACCGGCTTCCCCGCGGCCTTTACGGCCACCGGACGAACGCAGGGACCGGCGGCCGCAACCGCGATTTCCGGCGTAGTGCTGGACAACAGCAACCACGCAATTCCCGGCGTAACTATGCGGCTGTTCCAACTGAATCAAGGACCAAGCGGCAACCTTCCGCAGCAGGTGGGAACGCCGGTGCTGACCGATGGTGAAGGCCAGTTCACGATCCAGCCGGCGCCGGTGGGTGTTTTCAAACTCATGGCCGACGGCGGCACGGCGACGCGTCCAGGTGTGTGGCCATCCGGACAACAAGCTCTGCGTCACTCCCTCCACCGGAGGCACGCTTACGGTTCCGCAGGTGCCGGGCTTTTCATTGACCATCGCTCCCGGCTCTGCCACCTTCCCCGGCGGTTCGCACACGGGATGCGTGACTGTCACTCCAGTCAACATGGACAAAGTCCCCATGGTCCCGGGTTTCGGTCAGCAGCCGCGTTTCGTTGTCACCATCCAGCCAGTGGGGACCATGTTCAATCCTCCGGCGGCTATGACCATACCGAACGTGGACGGTCTGGCGCCACGGGCGGTGACCGAAATGTATTCCTACGACCACGATCTGGCATCTTTCGTGGCGATCGGCACGGCCACTGTCAGCGATGACGGTTCTGTCATCAAGTCAGATCCCGGAGTGGGAGTGCTGAAGGCAGGCTGGCACTGCGGTGGTAACCCCAACACTACGGGAAGCGCTGGAACATGTCCCACCTGCAATAAATGCTCAGGCAGCAGTTGCGTTGCCGACGATTCACTGCCATACGATGACGGAAAGTTCTGCACGTCCTGCGACGGCCGCAACGTGGGCCCTGATTGCTGCAAGGGCGGGAAAGGGTTCTCACTCCCCATCCCTGAGCAGGACGTGGCCGGCGTTACGCTGCAGGAATGGAACTTTACCGAACTGGCCAAAATCATCTCAACCGGCGTAGCGGTATTCGAATACGTTCCCGGATGTCATGCTTCCACTCCGGAGTTTACCGGTGCGATCAAGCTTGGCGCTGTAAAGCAATGCTGTGAAGAGAAGAAAGATTTTGAAAATGCTTCCAAACTCAGCGGCAGCCTCAGTTTCAGGGCCGTGGGTGTGGAATGCCTGGTGCCTCAGCTCTCTGTCAACTTTCTCGGCTTGGTCAAGTTGGGAGTCTCTGTCGGCCTCTCTCTCGGCGGAGAGTTTAGCGGCAGCGGAATCCAGGGGGGATGCGCTGACTGCGGATGGTCGGTGGACGGTAAGCTCGGCCTCACCGCCACCGGTAAAGCCATATTTATCACTGCCATCGATCCTAGTTTCCTTCGCTTTGAAGGAGGTATCAAAGGCGACGGCACCGGCCAGGCATCCTGCAATTGCAGCGGCTGCGGAAATTTTAAAGCTTGCCTGGGACCGATAAGCGTTTTTGGCACGGCAATATTGGCAAATTTCATCAGCAAGGGCGGAGAGGTAGTTATTCCAGGAACGCAGATTTGTACCCATTGATTGCTGATGCAGAAAATATAGTCGAACCCGAGGATTTGTATGAACCGTTTACTAAAGCAAATGCCCGCCGTACTTAGGAACTCCAGGCTAGTGATAACGGCTTTGGCTGTGGGGTTACTCCTGGCCTTGGCTGGTTCAGCCGCGGAGACCCCGCACACCATCAAGATCGAGCTTTACCCTGAAGGCCAGCACACCAATCCGGCGGTCTTGTACGTTACCGGGGAACGCTATGAGGGCAATCCGCTGATTCACATGCCGCCGGATTCGAGCACTTCTTCGCCTGAAATGCAGTTTCTGGGACAGGTCATTTTCACTAATGCCAACAGTTCTCTGGATGATGTGCTGCGTATGTGGGACCCCAGGGACCGCGACACGATCCGCAAGGTCGCGTCCGACCCTTCCCTCTTTGAAGGGAATCGTAATTTCTATCGCAGTATTACCTCGTCCCGCCTGCTGGCCAGGGTTTCTTACGGGACATACGACATATTCTTCGTACAACACATTACTCAGAACAGGACCGTAGTCAAAGACTATCCCGTAACTCACGTGAATGGTGCGCTCATGAATACCAACGCCCTGCAGAGCGATCCGGTATTCGTCTATCTGAGCACCCGGTATGCGCAGGTTCTGCAACAAGGTCTGCAGTAAATTGCACTGCAGCAGGGCCGAGTATGGAGGATGCCGAATCGAATGCTCCGTTCAAGGAGAGGTGAGAGAAATGATTTCGAGATCGTGGCGTAGTAAACCCGCCCAACTTGTCAGTAAGGCGCTGTTTCTCGTGCTTTGGCTAACCCTTCCTCTCGCCGCTCAACTGAATGAGAACTGCGTCGTCAGCGTGCTGAACCGCAACGTTTCGGTCGCCTCTGACGGGACCTGGGTGCTTCCCAATATTCCGGCCAACTTTGGCCAGGTGCGGGCGCGAGCCACCTGCGTGGAAAATGGAGTGACAAGATCCGGGCAGTCGGACCTTTTCACCATCCCCGCGAACGGTTCGATCAACGTGCCCCGCATCGTGCTTGGAGCCACCACGCCCATTCCCACCGGCCTGAGCATCAACACCCCCATCACTACATTAACTACCGCCGGCGCGGTCACCCAATTGAACGTGACTGCCACTTTTGCGGACGGAACCGGTGCGGACGTGACCGCCTCAGCCACGGGCACGGCCTATACCATCAGCAATCCGTTTATCGCCACCATAACGCCCGATGGCTTAGCTACCGCCGTCCATACCGGGACCGTGGTGGTGCAGGCGACGAATGAGGGCACCTCAGCCCTGTTCACGATTCATGTTCTGTTTGGCGGAGGAATCGATTCTGACGGCGATGGCATTCCCGACGATTACGAGATTGCCCACGGCCTGAATCCCAACGATCCTACGGACGCGCAGGCTGATCCCGACCACGACGGTTTGACCAATTTACAGGAATTCCGGCTTGGCACCGATCCCCACAACCCTGACACTGACGGCGATGGGTTGAGTGATGGCGACGAAGTAAACATTTATCACACCAATCCGCTGGTGGCAGACACGGACGGCGACGGAATCCCAGACGGCGTGGAGATCGCCACTGGGACCGATCCTCTGAATCCGCTCAGCTTTGATCTGGGCAAGGCCGTACAAACACTCGAAGTCAAGCCGGGCGCATTCGTGCTGGTGGTCAATACCATCATCGGCCAGGCTTCAAAGCAGTTGTCAGTGCTTGGTCACCTGATTGACGGCAAGACAACCATCGACCTCACCTCGACCCAGAAGGGAACAAACTACTCTTCAAGCAATCTTTCCGTCTGCACGTTTGGTGCGCCCGACGGTACGGTTTTTGCTGGATCCAACGGCGCCTGCACCATTACGGTGAGCAATCACGGACACAGCGCTACGACCGCTGGCGCTGTACAGAGCTTCTCGCCCACAGCCGTATCTTTCCTGCCGGTTCCCGGCTTTGCCAATTCCGTGGCCGTATCCGGCGATTTCGCGTTCGTGGCTGCCGGTGGAGCAGGGCTGCAGATTGTCAGCCTCTCTCCGGACCGCAGCGCCCCGGCCATCGCTGCCACGCTCACAATCCCAGGAAACGCCAACGATGTGGCGGTAGCCGGGAATATGGCCTATCTGGCCATGGGTTCGGGCGGCCTGGCCGTGGTGGATGTGACCAATCCGCTTACGCCAAAACTTTTGGGGACGATCAATACTGCCGGCAATGCCCTGGATGTGGCTCCGCGCGGCGCCACCGCTTTTGTGGCCAACGGCAACAGCCTTGTTCTGGTGAATGTCGCAAATCCAGCGGCCATGTCGATTATCAGCTCCTTGCCGCTTCCCGGGACTATATGGGGAGTTGACGTTGATACAGACCAGCATCTGGCGGCGGTAGCTGCCGGTGGGGCCGGTCTCTTCATCGTTGACATAACCAATCCCGCGGCGCCGGCCGTGCGTGGCAGCGTAAGCACCGGTGACGCGCGCGATGCCGTGATTCATGGCAGCTTTGTGCTGGTGGCCGACCACGCCAACAGCATGACTTCCGTGAGCATTGCTAACCCGGCAGCTCCGGCGGTGGTCTCCAACACGCCGCTGAGCCTGGGCGGACGGCTCAATGACATCGCGATCTCGGGCAACTTTGCCCTGGGCGCGGACGTGTTCTTCGTCAACGGAATTCCTATAGTCGATATCACCAACCCCGGGAACTTGCTGCCGCGCGCCATTCTCAACTTCACCGCGCGCGACGACAACGCCATGGGCATCGCGGTGGACGCGAACTACGCCTACCTCGCCACCGAACACAATAACCTGGACAAGGGCGGAGCGTTCGGCGATAGCCGCATCTACATTGGCCAGTATCTGCAAGTGGTGGATGACAAGGGAATTCCTCCCACCGCAAGCATCACCTCGCCGGCCCCGGGCACCAGCTTCATCGTCGGCACGCCCATCAAGGTACAGGTGACGGCTACGGACGATGTTCGCGTGGCCGCAGTCAATTTCCTGGTCAACGGCAGCATCGCGTTCACCGCAACAGCGCGGCCTTATGAGTTCACCTTTACTGCGCCGCAAACCCTGGGAACTTTGACGCTGGGCGCCAACGCCGTGGATCTGGGCGGCAACATCGGCACAGCGCAAGACGTGCAGGTCATTGTTATTCCTGATCCGGGTACAACGGTGACGGGAAGGGTGATTGACGTGAATCAGCTGCCCGTCCCCGGCGCGGCAGT
>WNFN01240760.1_pt1 | contig 10576 bp, 14 predicted proteins | sample 5400161 | NCBI WGS metagenome assembly WNFN01 (sample SAMN13153353, study PRJNA577476) | soil metagenome | isolation source: 80 cm saprolite on Douglas fir-dominated hillslope | place: USA:California | collected 2013-09-17
CCTCAAAAGATCCTGACCAAAGGAGGCGCGCAGCCCGGCGATATCCTGGTGCTCAGCAAACCACTGGGCACAGGGCTGATCACGACAGCCCAGAAACAGGGACTGGTGCAGGAGGGCGATATGGCAGCCGCTGTACATTCGATGACGCGACTCAATCGCCGGGCCAGCGAGGTGCTGGTCGAGGCCGGCAGCGCGGTCCACGCGGTCACGGACATCACGGGCTTTAGCCTGCCGGGTCACGCCTGGGAAATGGCTCAGCAAAGCCTGACCGGCATGCGTTTCGAGTATCACGCGCTACCGCTGCTCCCCAATGTGCGCTATTACGCGGAAACTGGCTGCGTGCCCGGCGGCACCGGACGTAACGCGCGCCACCTGCGCCCCCATGTCCATTTTGCCGCTCAGTTCTCGCGGCTGGATCAGAATATTCTCTTCGATCCCCAGACCTCCGGCGGCCTCTTCGCGGCCATCGATCCCGCGCTCTGGCCAGATCTTGAGAAGCGCGAGGATGTGTCGTTTTGGCGCGTGGGGTCAGTGACCGCGCGCGTCACTGACCCCACGCAAGTCCTCCTGGAGATTCAGTAATCTTCTCTCCATCCCTGGAAAAGAAGAGCAAAGGGCTGAGCGGGCGCGCCCGGCCCGCTCCCGCTCAGCCCTTTGCTCTTCTTTTCCAGGGATGGGGATAGTGAAAGCGCGGTTGACGTTCTAGTGAAAGACGGGCTACAATGAGCAGCAGAAAAGCTACAATTCAGACAAAAGCCACCAGGATGCGCCTCGCAGCCATCTTAAAGGATGACTGCGCCGGCTCGCGAAATGGGGGAGCTGATGTGATCGGGGATGTCATATTGCAGTATCCTCAACGGATGATCCCTGACGGAAAGGAAGAGAAGCCGGAAACCCAGATCACCCCGCACGTCTCTCATTGTAGCAGGTGGGTCAAGAGACGTTAGATCTGCACTTTCAGGACGAGTCATTGTTGCAGATGGCGCTTACACACCGATCCTTTATTTATGAGAAGGCAGGCCGGGGACAGCAGTGCAATGAACGCCTGGAGTTCCTGGGCGATTCGGTGCTGGCCTGCATTACTGCGGACTTTCTCTATCGCACCTATCCGGCTTTGGATGAGGGAGAACTGAGCGATGTGCGCGCGATGCTTGTGAAAGGCGATACGCTGGCCAGATTTGCAAATGAGATCGAGATCGAGAAATATCTGCGCATGGGCAAAGGCGAACGCAACGCGGGCGTGAGTACGCGCATCCTGGCTTCGGCTTTCGAGGCGCTGCTAGGGGCTATCTATCTGGATCAGGGCCTGGAAAAGGCGCGCGCGTACCTCTTGCCACGCATCCAGCCGCTAGCTCAGCAGATCGTGGAAAAACGCCTCTTTAAGGATAATAAATCACGTTTCCAGGAGCTGGCGCAGGCACATGATGGGATTACACCCATCTACCGCCTGGCTAGCCAGGAAGGCCCTTCCCACGATCGGGAATTTACCATAGAAGTCCTGCTCGGGGAGCAGGTTGCAGGCATTGGACAGGGACGCAATAAGCAAACAGCGGAGCAAGCGGCTGCTTCCGCGGCGCTGCAAAAGCGGGGTTGGATATAAAAAAAGAGGAAACCTATGCGACTGGAGCCAACGCCCAGACCAGATCACACCCTGCGAGTCTCCGCCCGCCTGGTCACATCAAGCACGATTCTTCATCTTTCGGCGGATGAACTGGAGCATACCGTCACGCAGGAACAAATCGAAAATCCCGCTCTGGAGGTACGAGAGCAGCGTATCTGCCTCTTCTGTGGAGCGTTCATACAGGGCGCGCAGTGCGTCTCCTGCGGCAATTTTGCGCAGCCCGGCGAGGCGTCGTTCTCAACCCACGAGAGCAGCGGCAGTGACGAGGGCGCAGGTGAGGTCTGGAGCCAGCCGGGCGAGTATCACACGTTTGACATCGATAACTATGGCTGGCTGGAACACGATGAGGACCAGGAGTTTGATCCCCTGGCCCGCATTCCGATGGGGCAGACACTCTCCGAAATCCTGCTGCAACAACTGGAGGCCCTGGTTTCGCCCGATGACGCGCCAATCGCAGAGCAGCTGGTGGGCAACCTCAACGAGCGCGGCTACCTGGAGATCAGTACGCGGGAGATTGCGGAGCATATGGAAATGTCCCTGGAGCGCGTGGAGTATGTCCTGAGCCAGTTGCAAACCCTGGAACCGCTAGGCATCGGCGCACGCGATATACGCGAGTGCCTCTTGATCCAGCTCCAGACGCTGACCGAGCAAGAACCCGAGCAAAAACTGGCCGCGCTGCTGGTCGAGCGCTATCTGGACCGCCTGGGCAAAAGTCAGTTTCAAGAGATTGCGCGCGAACTCAAAATATCCGAGCAGGAGGAACGCCTGGCGGCACAGTATATTCGCAGCACCCTCAACCCCTACCGAGAATGGCTACGAGGTCGAACTGATCGAAGAAAAACGCTATAATTTCCGCATTGGCCAGGGCTATAATACTCAACCCCTCTCTCTTTCTACCGACCAGAGTGGTGTAGAAATGCAGCGTTATGTCAACCAGCATGCTGAACGCGCGCGTTTCTTTATCGATTGTATTCAGAGGCGCTGGCGCACGCTCAAACGCGTGGCCGAGCTCGTGGTGGATTATCAGCGCGAATTTCTGGAGAAAGGCGTGCGCTACCTGCGGCCCCTGACGCGCGCGGAGGTGGCCACGCGCCTGAATCTCGATGAAGGCACGGTCAGTCGGGCCACAGCCAACAAATACGCGCTCCTGCCCAATGGCCGGTTGATACCCGTCTCCGACTTCTTCGACGGCTCGCTAGGTGTGAAAGACATTTTGCGCGAGCTGATCGCTTCCGAAGAGGCCCGCCACCGCTTCAGCGACGATGAACTGGCCCGCATCATGAGCACACGCGGCATCCCCATGGCCCGGCGCACTGTGACTAAATACCGCGAAGAAATGGGCATTCCCTCCTCTCGTGAACGTTAAAAGGCGAGAGAAGAGCAGGGCAAGATTGGAGCGGTGGAACCGCTCCAAAATCTCGTTTACCAGAAGCTCAGGACACTCCCGGCCATTTGACGGCCCTGCGCGCGACCAGCCTGGGCGGAAACGGCACGCCGGCTGGAGTCGAGGGGATTTGGTCCCCTGGCCTCTGCTGAGGCTTCGTCAGGCGTGATCACCAGGACCTGCACACCCGCCTGGAGCAGTTCGGCCAGTTCGTCCTCAAAGGTTATGTGAGGGGTATCTCCCGGCCAATCGAGCGTTTCAGCCCGCAGAATAAGCACGCGGGCATATCCCTGCGCGATGTCAGCGTTGGTCCCCGAACGTACACCTCCGTCAATATAACGCTGCCCCTGAACCGTCACCGGCGGATAAATGCCGGGCACCGCGCAACTGGCCGCGACCGCGTGCAGCAGGTCTACGCCGGAATCCCGGTGAAAGGTGAGCCATTCACCCGTCTGGGCATTGACGGCGATGACTACCAGTTGCTGTTTGAGCGGCCATTCTTGTACAGGCAGACGATTCGCGATAATCTCCAGGCGCTCTTGCTCAGGCATGGTCTGTACCGCCAGGGCCGCCGCGCCAATGAGCGCTCTGGCCGCCTGAGCATCCACCGCGCCCGCGCCCGCCGTAAACACGGAAGCCAGCGCGGTGAGATCGAATTGCACGACCTGCTCCTTTGTCTCCTCCAGCGGCACAAGTTGGCGCGCAAACAGTTCCTCCAGGCTGAGGCCGCTGCTCATTTGCGCTCCAACCACTGAACCCGCCGAGGTCCCAACAATCAGTCCAACTCTGGTCACATCAACGCCTCTGTCGTGTAGTCCCAAAAGCACGCCCAGTTCCCAGGCAACCCCGGTAGTTCCCCCGCCACCAAGAACTAACGCTTTTGTTGACTGTTCTATTGCTTCTGCCATTGACTAATCTTTCTCCTCTAAACAGCGCATGCCAGCGGTGGCACGCGCGCACTCCTTTGAGCTAGAACATCCCTCTACTCAATGTTTGTGCTCTGTCTCGTGATTATAAATCAACAAGCGCCTCTTCACAAGGGGAAAAAGGAATAGCTCAGGGTGATGGAAAAGTCATCATCGCGTACACAGGCTGGCGGGCCATGGCCCGCCAGCCTGTGTACGCGATGATGACTTTTCCATCACCCTGATAATAAGCTCCTTTGATTTCAAGCTCAATACACCTTCTTCATTTGAGGCGGCCTGTACAATGGAAGAGAGGGAGGCCAGATTGGGTTTTCTCTTATTCCTCAAGAAGGAGGTTCTCATATGGATCTTGATATCGTACAAGCATGGAAAGACGAAGACTACCGCCGTAGCCTCAACGCGGATCAACTGTGTATGCTCCCTGCCCATCCGGCAGGCGAACTGGAACTCACCGAGACTGATCTGACATACATTTGGGGCAGCGCAGGCGTCGCCTCTCCTTCACTTCCTACCGGTATCTTCTCGCTCAGCCTCGCGAGTGGAGGTGCCAGCAATACGGGTGTGGGAAACGGTGGAGGTGGGAGCGGAAGTATCAACCCTTTTGGCATTGGTCCCAACACTCTTCCAGGAGGTCGCGGTTTCTCCGCTTTCCCCGGTTTCTATGGTGACTCCGGCAGCGGTAGCTCCAGTGATTCCAACAACTCGCCTTTTAGCCTGGGTTCCACAACCCCTCTTTTTTGTCAATGATGAGCAAGGAATACTACAAGATTTTTGCAATTGAAGAGAGAAAAATTGGAAATTTTTCTCTCTTCAATTGCAAAAATCTTGTAGTATTCCTTGCTCATGAAAAATCAGGGATGACCCATATGGTATCCGATCGTTGCCGGCCTCTTTTCATATGAGTTTGACATCAGAGATTATATATAGAAATAGAAATATATTTGAAGGAGGAAGATAAGATGAGTTATTCGGCTATTGCTCAGGGTGTCTATCGTCTTATGATGGGGACACTGCTGGCCTTGTTGTGCGTCGTCGCTATGGCGGTGCCGGTATCGGCTATGAGTGCGCGAGCAAGCAGAGGGGCGATAACAGTTACCAGCAGTAAAGAGGCAATTGTGTTTGCTACGATACACCATGGGATTGAATGTTATTATTACTATTACCAGTACTTTTGTGCTGGTCACTAAGATCAGAACCCTGGAGATTATGGTGGCGGGCATTGGCATAAGTCATCCTGCATTGGATTACTATCTCGCTTCGTGCATCCTTGAAAGTGGGAATGCTTTGAAGTATACACATTTATGCGCTTCTCATGGCATTTTTCTCCTGATATACTGGGCCAAAGTATAATGGCTCTCTGGAGAAAACGCGTCGTTTTCAATAGGGCGTGACAAGCAGGCGTTTTGTATAGCTCCAACAGAGTCGGTGGATGGAAGGGTAGGAGTATGAAAACACGTTTTCAGGATTGGTCTCTGCGTCATGGAAGCGAGGGAGATAGTAGAAAGACACGTTTTCGGGATTGGTTTCTGCGTCATGTAAGCAAGGGAGATAGTAGAAAGACACGTTTTCGGCTCTGGTCCATATATCTCTGCGTTTGTATACTGGGTGTCTCTATAATATTGATTGGCATGCCCAAATTTGCAGCGTCTGCCGCGGGTAACCCCAAGCACCATACCGTCAACGGGTCCGGCATAAGAACTTGTGCAGGAGGGTGGGTCTACAACGACGTATCAGTCCTTGCGTATCCGTTCCTGCAATTTGGTCCTAACTATCAGAACTATAATGGCACAAATCATGACGAAAATGATACATTTGTCACGTGGACCCAGGGTAGGGTTCAAGTCAGAGTAGAGCATGGGTTTTTTGTAGACCTCAATGCAGTTCTTTTTAGCGTGGGAAGAACTACAAATAGATCGGTAGAAAAAGAGATCGAGGTCAATGTAGGAAATTCTGTGAATGTCTCAGTTCCTGCCCACATGTCTGTTTATGCACACTTCGGGGTTTATGAGATTAAGGCTAGAGGGCACTATTTCTACCAGGATCAGTTCTGCAATGATCTGATAGATGGTGGGACCCTGACAAGCTGGTGTCCCTGGTATGCCGGATGGAGTACCTGGATTGTTGATCCGAGTCGAGGGGAAATAGTGAGATAGTAGGGACTGCTACGGCGAAAGAAAAGCAGAGAAAGGAAACCTCCAGGGGCGATGCTCCTGGAGGTTTCCATTTTTGACAATCTGCACATCGGGTTCATTCATTCCCGCTACGATCACGCCGGAACGCCATTTCAGGGTAGCCTTCCATCTCAATTTTCCTTACCACTGCCGTAGCCAGAAAGATTGAGTCCTCAAGTTTGGCAAGAACAGGACGAAATATAAATATATCTTGGAGGAACTATTCTCATCCAGGCCTTCTTTACAACCGGAGGGAAAGAAACTATGAGAGCTGTATCGAAAAACTATAATGAGCATCTTGCTGTTACTTATGATGACATTCTTGCAGCAGCAAAGCGCTTACGTGATTATGCGTATTATACCCCTGTCCAGCATTCCCGTAGCTTTGATGCTGAAGCCGGAATGGTCACATGGTTCAAGTGCGAACAGTTTCAGCGTAGTGGGGCGTTCAAGTTCCGTGGCGCTTGTAACAAAATCGCCATACTCAGTCCAGAAGAGCGAGCACATGGTGTTGCTACATGCTCTTCCGGCAATCATGCACAGGCACTGGCGCTCTGTGCTCAGATCTTTGAAATACCAGCTGTCTGCTATATGCCTGAGGACGCCCCTGCCGTGAAGGTGGAAGCGACGCGAAGTTATGGGGCCAGGGTCATCTTCTACGATCGGTTGACACAAGATCGCGAGATACTGGCTGGCACCCTGGCCAGGGAGCGACAAATGGTGCTCGTTCCTTCATCCAATGATCCAGCAATTATTGCCGGGCAAGGTACTGCGGTCCTCGAACTACTTGAGAGGATACCCGACCTGGATATACTGGCGGTGCCAGTTGGCGGAGGTGGGCTTCTCTCTGGGACAGGTATTGTGGCGCGTGCAATGCGTCCTAACATCCATGTCATTGGCGTAGAGACTGAGGCAGCCAATCACGCTTATCTCTCGCTCCAACAAGGCAAACGTGTAAGTATTCCTCCACCTGACACCATCGCGGATGGTCTGTGTACGACAACGCTCGGTACGCTTACCTGGCCTATTATACAACACATCGTGGATGAGATTGTGCTAGTAAGCGAGGAAGAGGTGCGTGCAGCAATGCGCTTTCTTCTAACCCGGCTCAAGATTGTCGTAGAACCAACAGGGGCAGTAGCCGCAGCTGCTATATTCACAGGTAAGTTACATCGCTACGGCAGGAGGGTTGGTACGATCCTTTCAGGCGGTAATGTTGCACCAGAAGTGCTGGGAAAAATACTGGCTAGCGAATAAGTAGGAGTGATTCTATGAGTAAATTCCAAACTTCCAGTGACGATTTGTCCAAAGTAGATAGTGCATCCATAAGCCGAATTTCACAGTCCGAGATGAGTCATCCATATGATGTTCTTGTGCTTGACGCAAGGCTACGACAATCACTACTTACCGTGCGTTCTCTTGGTCGTCGGGGATTCCGAATGGCTGCGCTCGAAACCCGTGATCATGTACCCACCTTTTTGTCTCGTTGGTGTGGACAAAAGGTTGTCTCTCCAACCAGCGAAGGCACAGAGGAATATTTGATGTACTTAGAGCAAGTGCTTGATGCTACCAGAGCGCGAGTGCTGATTACCTCCTCAGATGGCACTATAGAGTTAATTCGCCAACATCGCGAGCAACTTGAGCAACGAGTACACATAGCCTTGTCGAAGGAACCGGGTCTAGGGATAGCTATCAATAAAGAACAAACCTTGGAAGTTGCCAGGCGACTCGGTTTGGGAGTGCCTTATAGTGTTACCATCAGGAAAGTGAGTGAAGTGGAGATGGCGCTGCGTGAAATTGGGTTGCCGGCAGTTATCAAGCCTACAAAGTCGTGGTTATCGAGTGAACAACACAGAATCAGAGTCGAATCCAGGTTAGTCACGACCCCTGACGAGGCTCGTCGTGCTTCTTCCAGCAATTCCTCTCAGGACGCCGTGAGTCTCTAAGCCTCTTCCATGCAAATGGTGAAATATATGCTCGTTTTGCGCAACTCGTCGAGCGCACTTGCCCTCCTCTAGGGGGAACATTCGTGCTGCGCCAGAGTATTGCCTTTCCGCCGGATACTGGTCAGCAAGCAGAACGTTTAGTGCGTGAAATTGAATTGGAAGGTTACTCCGAAATAGAGTTTCGGCGTGACAACGCTGGGAAGCCCTACCTGATGGAGATCAATCCGCGCCTCAATGCATCAATTGAGGTTGCTGTACGGGCGGGTATTGATTTCCCTTATCTTCTCTATCAATGGGCAAGTGGGGAGCGAATTGATGTGGTGACGAGCTATCGTACAGGAGGTCGGATGCGTTATCTAGGGGGGGATATTTTAGCAACTGTAATATCGATGCTACAACGAGGACGACCTGGAATACCTTCGCCAGCACGGGTACTTCTCAATTTTTGTGCTTCTTTCTTTATTCCTATGAGATACGACTATCTTGGTTGGAGAGATCCTCTTCCAGTATGGGCAGCGATAATTAGTTGGTGCAGTGGCAGGTCGAAAAGCGTAGCGCGTAAGATTTTAAGGAGAAAAACTCCAAAGCATGCACTTTAATTCTCTTCCTTCGTCTGCGCATCACTCAAGCGGGCGCTGTCGCAGGATTGTTCGCTTGATTCTCGCTTAACATATTCAGATCCTATTATTCCAAACCGCGCAAAACGATACACAGTCCGAGACATATACAGCGCTTCGATGCACATGGCTGTAAGCAAGCCAAGACTTAAACCTGTCAGTCCACCAGATCGCGCGCCAAAAGCAGCACAACTCAATTCGAGAAGATCAAAGGCTATAATGGGAACCGCCGCAAGAGCAATCGTTCTTTGAATACGATGGAAGGCCACATAATGATCTTTGATAATCCAGGGAAAAGCGCAGAGGCCCAAAATACATAGGCACCAGAAAGCCTGGTCTGCGTAGTTGCGGCCAAACATGCTGAGTATTTGCCTTCCTCCCACGAATACAAACGCATTGGTTACAATGCATACCACTGTAGATATAATCAGAGTTAAACGCACTTTTGATTTCAATGCGTTGGGGCGTGCAGAACCTACCGCATAGAGTATCATCGTCAAAGCTCCCGAAACAATATAGACAAAATTCGCTAGCAGATAGGAGACGTAAAACCAGGCGCTGGCTACCACAGAAATCAGAGTGAGAGCCAGCACAGGCAAGATCGTGGTTGTGGCATTCAGCGCCATATTGACCAGATGATGATGAAGGGCTGCGCTCCCACAGTTCCGTAAAAGCCTCCATTGCGGTTTATAACTTCCTCTTGCTGCTTTCCCGTTCAATACAACCAGTGGAGCGAGTATCACCAGGGAGAATGTAATCCCGATGACCCACGTTGCATAAATCGCCAGGCTATCCAGGCGCCGTAGCCAGAGAGCTATGAGAACGAGCGCAACCAGTTTTATTATGGCAAAAAGCGTATTACGGCAGAGTCGTAGCCCGCCTTTGAACAACCCGATCATAGCATCATCGAAAACCAAACTCATCACTGTCAGGGCAACGCCAGCGGCAAAGAGCAGGCCTGCATAAATGCTTATTCTCAGTACCTGAAAAGCAGGTGAGAGTGATGGGGCAATGAGGGCGAATAGAACACCTACTAACCCTCCCGTACAACCGGCGAAGATAAGGGCCGTATTGATTAGAGACAGCTCTTTGCCTTGCTGCCTTGGCAATTCACCGATCAGGTACGTTCCTGATCCCAACGTAGCAAAAGTGCCAAGCAAGGACGTTATAGAGAACAAAGCCGCGGCCAGTCCCACTGCACGCGGTGAAAACCAGCGAGCCGCTACCCACCAGTAAACAAAACCAAAGAGTGCATTTATAGCAGTGGTTCCCACATATGACCCGGCGTTAATTAGCATATCAGAGTGCATTTTGATCCATTGGAAGGGCCTTTTTTTCATTTCTCTCTCTTCCTCACAAATAATGCTCTGCTGCCACGTCAGCATACATATGACCAGTATGTTCTCACCAGCCAACCTCCTGAGTAGCGCCACAATCAATAGATTTCTATTTATCTGCCTGTCCAGTTTGTAGCGATTAGTATAATTCCAATGTCAAACAGGAATGGCAGTATTCTGAATAGTTAAGAAAGGTGTATTGATGCATTTAACAATAAAACGGCTTTGCAAATTGACATCTTTATTCTCGATAGGAGTGACAGTAGTAGTGGGAATGCTCATTTTTTTTAACCTAAATAGAGTATCTCTTTATAACGAACTTGTTACTCTTGATCTTATTCCCAAATCTGAAAAATTCACTGAACTCTATTTCAACGACAGTACGCATTTGCCGACCTCTGCAACAAGTAATCGTGCAATAAGTTTTATCTTCGTCATTCATAACCTTGAGACGGTTGATTACCAATATACCTACGAAGTATTCGTGAATGCTCATGGCGCGAGACACATCGTCGATAGCAGTAATGTTTTCGTTAAAAACAACCGATACTATGTCAAAAGAGAGAAATTCAAT
>WNFN01204229.1_pt1 | contig 10570 bp, 7 predicted proteins | sample 5400161 | NCBI WGS metagenome assembly WNFN01 (sample SAMN13153353, study PRJNA577476) | soil metagenome | isolation source: 80 cm saprolite on Douglas fir-dominated hillslope | place: USA:California | collected 2013-09-17
ACCCCTACCTCCTTCGACATGTCGATAGCACCCAATGCGGGTGGCCTGTTCCTTGGGGATTACGAGGCCCTGGCCAATATTGGTACAACGTTCGAGCCCTTCTTCGTCAAGACAGTAACTCAAACTAATCCGACAGACGTGTTCACAACGTTTATCTAGCGGCATCTGGATGTGTCGGGTATTACAGCCGCGCCTGTGGTGGGCGCGGCTTCTTTCATAGCAGACAAGAGAGAGCATGTCAGGCTGGTTTGTTCTGAGAGAGGGCGTTTCGCCTGAAAATTCGCTGAAGCGCAATCGCCGCATCATGCATTACCTGCATACGGCCATCCGTCGCATTATCGATCTGGTAGTGGAAGAAGGCATTGGCACGCTGATCATTAGCAAGAATTGCCTCTGGAAACAACGCGTGGAGTTGGGCAAGAAGCACACTCAGGAGTTTGTGCAGATCCCGCATGCCAGGTTTATTGAGCTGCTTACCTACAAGGCTGCCCTGGTGGGCATCCGGGTGATTCTCACGGAGGAAAGCTACACGAGCCGTGCCAGCTTCCTTGACCGAGACGAGATCCCGGTTTACGATCCCACACGTTCAGGAGAACCGCGTTTCAGTGGCAGGCGTGACGGACGCTGGTATTATGCCAGCGGTAAGCGGATCATCCACTCCGATGTCAATGGCTCCTACAACATCGGCAGAAAAGTAGTCCCGACAGCCTTTGATGGCCCAGGGATAGCGGCCCCGGCAGTTCGGCCCAGGCGGCTTGCCGTCTAAACAAGGCTCGTGTCAGCAGTTGTCATGAGTTCTTGATACTGTATTGGATTGAGGGGGTTACGAAAGTGCCTATTTCTTGCGACGCAGACGCAACAACTGGACAAGGAATGCGAGCGCTGTTCCTACTACTACCTCGACGATGGTTAATGTCCTGGATGAGCTTGAAGGAGATGGGCTGCGTTTCTCTCTCCGGTGATTTGTATGAACGGATTGGGGCTGCTCAAGCGCTGCGCTTGTGCCTGGCTGTGCTCGCAGTTGATCGACCTCGCTCTTGGGGAGAATTTCCTTTGGTTCTTCATTCTTGTGCGAAACTGAAGCTTCCTCACGTATAGCCTGCTCGCTTGTCGGCAGATGGCTTGTCATTGTGTGAACCATAACGACCAGGTTATCGGGAGTGGCGTGGACACCCTCGGCATAGAAGGCGTTGATCTCGGCTCCTAGCAGCAAAATTACGGCGAAATAGTAAAAGAAAAACAGGAGAATAACTGCGAAACCGGCTGTCCCTGTATAGCTACCTAAAAAGTGTGTCACGTAGAACGGGAAGAGCACGAGATAGAGTTGCACGCCCACTGCTGCTACTAGCGCCCCAAGCCAGCTGTTACGGAAGCTGATATGCTGATTTGGCACGACCAGGTAGATTGCTTCAAACAAGACCCAGGTGATAAGCACTGCAACAAGTATGCCGGCGAGTCCGTAAATGAAGGCGTTGCCAGAGATCGGGTTTAAGGGAGTTGTTTTCAGGATCGAGTGTACTATTGCAGGGATTGAGGAAGCAAATATCATGAGAGGTGTCAGAACGACAAATACCAGGAGCATGCTTACTGCCATGATGTTCTGTTTGATCGGGTCTCGCGGTCGTGTATGATAGATAATATCAAAATATCCCTCGATAGTCACAAAGAGCCGTGAACCGCCGAAGATAGCGAGGAGGATGGCGATTACTAACAGGAAGCCTGCACTCTTGTTAAGTGAATTTAGAGCCAGGGTAAGAAAATTGCTCTGTGATGATAGTTGTCCTGGAAAGAGGTGTTGGAGACTAGTTTTAAGCTCGGCTTCTGCCGAGGAACTCAGTTGGCGGAGAGCCAGCCCGGCAATGCCTAAAATAGCAATCAGGATGGGGAAGATCGCGGTTATGAGGTTAAAGGCAAGCCCTGCTGCAAAGCTCATGACCCAGTCATTATTAAATTTGGTCCAAAATTCCTGTAAGGATTTGGCTCCCTTTTGAGCGGTCTGCACGGCTTCTGGAGGGCGGTGCTCTGTGTGTACCTTTGTCTGAGTTGCCATAACCTTATCCCCATGTTGTATTGCTCGATAGCATACTGTAGTAAAATCTTATGCTCTTGCCTCTGCCGGCTTGTATAATTAAAGAGGACAATGTACGCTACTCCTATATAGAATCACGTTTAAGCACGTTGCAGCGTTTCAATAGACCTGGATTGAAAAATAAGCATGAGTTCGCAACCGCCGCCTAAGCGGCAAAGCTTTGCCTCTTTAGTATGGGAGGTACTGCGCCTGGGAGCGCAGGCTCTGTGGGGAAGCCGCGCTAATCCTGTACGCCCTATGCTGGAGCGTCAACAGGCGCTGACTGTGCTGGGGCTACCGCCAAATGCTACCCGCCAGCAGATTAAACGCCGCTATCGTGTACTGGCGAAACAGCATCACCCTGACCGGGGGGGAAATCCGCGACAGATGCAGCGTATAATAGCCGCTTATGAACTGCTGATGAAAGATCAATCGCCTCAATAGTGTGTCAGGGCAACCTGGCTCCACAATGATTGCAGAAGCGCTTGCCAGGGCGGGCTGGCGCCCCGCATTGATCACAGAAAAATGTTTCGGAATTTTGCTCAGAAGCAGCATGCTGAGTAGGTGATACAGAAGCTGGTGGTGTTTGTACTGGGGCCTGAGCATGTGAAGATTGAGGCGCCCCCTGGTTTTGCTGGTAAGTACCCTGTGAGGGGGTACTAGAAGCCTGCCCTGGCTGTGCTCCTTGAGCAGTCTGTAGTGTATCCTGCACAGTCTTTGCTGCCTTTAGGGCTGCCCCACCGATAGTGCCTGCGATTTTCAGCCCCTTGGCTATATCTTCCATGTAGCTTTGCGTGCGCTGCGTAGGAGGCAGGAAGGTCGAATCTGAAACTTTTTCGAAGAAATCTTTGCCGATCTGAATGCCATTGGCGGAGAGTTGTCCCTGTTCTTGCGAGCCATCGTCAAAGAAGAACGAAATGCTTTCTCCCTGGTAGGTGTAGCTACCCTCGCGCCGTGTTTCTGGAGCATTTGTATCAACTTGCTGTCCGCTTAAAAGCGACTTAGCAGCATGGCCGATGCGACTACGTTCTTGCACGATCAGCGTAAAGCGGCCTTTGGATAACAAGGTCAAACGATCGAGCCGGGATGTGAAGTAGTCAAGCCCGATTCCAGAGGAGTGAGAGCATTCATATTGACCGGTAATTGATTTCATCGGAAATGGTCCTTCGCAAGGCGTTGCATACGGAACGATGTTACCCACGCATTTAACTGGTGACACTGATCAAAGTGTCATACAACTAATACGGTGTTACCCTCAAGGCGGTTGCAAAGTTGCCCTGCGCCTTGAAGTCGTGAGAGCAAAGGAGCCGGCTACCCCAAAGAGTGTTGCTTGCAAAAACATAGGACAGCTCTTACCCATTTGGTGGAGTATCTTCAGCAGAAGTTGTAGCGCTAAATGGTGTGGCCAACTTAGCAAGACGCTGGGCTTTGTCCAATTCCCGGTCGCCTTCTTCTGACCTGCCCTGCTTGAGTAAGTAACGACCGAGCATGTCGTGGGCACGGATTTTTGCTGCGACGCGATCGGTAGGTTCCAGTTCTTTGATAGCAGCAAGAAAGGCTTCTTCCGCTTGCGGGTCGTGGATATCTATGTCCGCGAGTATGCGTCCTTTCATCATATAGGCTTCGGCCCGCCTGAGGGTATAGCTCATTTTGCCAGCGTCGAGAGCCAGTTGGACATATACGAGCGCTTGTTCGCACTCGTTGTCGGCGTGTTCAACGCTGGCGAGATAACAGGCAGCGGCGGATACCAGGTTGGCCCGTTCCTTCAGGCTGTACTCGTGTATTTTGTTGTTCAATGGATAAGGAGATGGAGGACTGGCCTCGTCTAGCGTAGGGGCCCAGGTGTCCAGTACCCGCTGGAGTCGTACGCGTGCTGCGCCGAGGTTTCCCAATGATTGTTCAATGAGCGCAATCTGGCAGTCTAAGAGAGCGGCACGCAGCGTTTCATCGATAGCACTATACAGAATGCGTTATTTGCAAGCTCAAAGACAACCAGGGCCATGCCCCAGTGTGCCTCGGCGACGAAGCGGACAGGTGTGGAGTCGTTCATCATCGCAAGCGCATCCTGGTAGTGTGCGTATGCTACTTCAATCTGGCCAAGTTCCCGGGTGGCAGCAGCAAGGTGAAGCCGCAGTGCGGTGGCTTCGAGATGTTGGTCCTGTGGTATAGCCTCAGGGAGAATGGCGACAGCAGAGAGGAAGTCGCTTTGTGCCAGTTGAAACTGGCGCAGGCTGAAGTAGCACTGGCCGCGCAAAGCAACCATCCTCCAACGGAAAAAAGGTGGGATGCTGGACATGTTCAGATCCTGTAACTGCTCCAACGCTCGCCGTGGGCGATTATCTGCAAGCATTTGCGCGGCCTGCACCCTTTTTTCGTCAAGACTTTTGATTTTGCTTTCCTCGGCTCCTGTATCGCGAGACTGCTGTGCTAACAGCGTCAAGTCATCGAGCGGAAGCTTTAACTGCTCTGCCAGGTACTGCAGACTCTCTGCTGAGGGATCTATGCGATTTCGTTCAATTTGTGATATGAGACTGGTACTATATTTTTCTCCTGCCACTTCTGCCAGGGAGAGATGGAGATTCTGGCGAGCCGACCTGATATTTGTTCACTCTTTCTTTGCCGTTTAAGGCTATGTGTCGATATGGCATACCTGATGAATCATAAAAAATAATGAACACTAAATATTGTAATAAACGACGCTAAGAAACAGATCAGTAATAGGTAATAGTAGAACTTGGTCCTAATACTATATAATACCCCTCAACTAGTTGTCAAAACGACCTGGCAGTATACCTGGTATGTACGGTCACTCATTCACCGGTATTTCTCACTTGGGTAAGATATGAGAGGTCGAAAGAACTACAGAGAAGACTTTCCTGAACTTCCTCACGGGGCTGGTAGCTCTTCAGTGCTTTATAGTTTACGGTCTTTTCAAAACAGCTAGAAAGGCCTTTTCAAACTCCGGTGTGAAACCTAATATCATAGTACGTTTTTCATTTGAAAAGGTTACGTTTTTTATATTTTATAACATAATTGAATAGCCGGTCTAGCTTTTTATTCCGAAGAATTGCTAAAGTTCATGCTATATCATGTTTACATATTATATGTTGAAAGAGGAAGAGATGGTCACCGAGGAGGCATCATCACGATTCTCGAGCAGGACTTAGAACGAATGACCGAGTTTCCTATTGACTTTCGGAATAGAACACTGTATGCTGAGAAGCAATAAGGCTAATGTAAGAGAGGAATACAGGCTAATGGCTCGTTCCGCCAAAATATCTATACAAGATGAGTTGGAATCACACGAACAGCTCTCACTTTTCGCGGCCAATAGAACGGGAGAAGCAGGTTCGCCCAAGTTAGCGACAAAACCGGCAGCACGGTCAAAGAAGCAGGCCAGTTACTCGGCGGCAGATATTCAAGTGCTCGAGGGCATTGCGGCCATACGCCATCGCCCTGGCATGTATATCGGGTCCACTTCCGCCTCGGGCTTGTGGCATCTGCTCTGGGAGGCCCTGGATAACGCGGTTGACGAGGCGGTGGCTGGCTTTGGGAAGCACATCTGGGTGAGTATCGAGCGTGATGGCTCCGTCGCGGTAAGCGACGAGGCGCGTGGTATGCCGTTTGATCCGATGTTGTACCAGGGGGACTATTTGCCGGCTGCGACCATCATCTTGACTGTTCCGCACTCGGGCGGCAAATTTGAAGAGGGGGTATATAAGACTGCTGGCGGGCTGCATGGTGTGGGAGCGACCGTGATAAATGCCCTGTCCGAAAAGTTAGAGCTGACCATCTGGAGGGACGGTCAGCAGTTCACCCAGGCATTCAGTCGCGGTGCTGCCATGCCGCATCACATTGTGGCCTGTGATCCCAAGTTGCATGGCACGCAGTTGCGCTGGCTTTACGACCGCACCATCTTTGATGCCGATGCCTATTACGCTCTCGAAGCAGTTGAGAGTCGCCTGAAGGCTGCGGCGTATCTCAACTGTGGAGTGTCGTTTCATTTAGATGCCTGGGATGACGCGAACGAGGAGCAGATAAAACGTACGTACTACTCGCGTGATGGCTTGCCGGATTATGTGCGCGATCTTGCTACGAGTACAAGTGCGCCGCTTTTTAAGCAGGTGATTGGCATTGTGAAGGGGAAGGAGAGCGTGCAGGTAGAGGTGGCGCTGCAACCGACGACTGGTTACAAGATCACCATGTATAGTTATGCAAATGCTGTCAGAACCAGGGATGGTGGTGTGCATGAAACAGGTTTCAAGGCAGCGCTCACCAAGGTTGTGAATGACTACGCTTTGAAGTGGGGCATTATCAAGAGCCGTGAGAAAGATAGTTTTAAGCCGGAGGTGATTCAGCAGGGGCTGAATGTGGTCATCTCGGTGAAGCTGACCGACCCGCAGTTCCAGGGACAGACCAAGGATCGCCTGAATAATGCGCCGGTCGAAGGCATCGTGCGCTCGGTCGTGGATGAAGGCCTGAAAGAGTGGTTTGAGCGCAATACTATCGCCGGAAAAGAATGGCTCAAGAAGATTTTGCAGATGCAGAAGGCCAGGAACGAAGCCCAGCTTGTGGAGGAACTGGCGCGAGCGGGTAACAAGAAAAACGGCGAATTGATTGATACCACGCTCTCAAGAAAGTTTTTGCGCTGCAATAGCTCCGACCCGGCTCGCTCGGAACTGTTTATTGTGGAGGGTGACTCTGCCGGGGGCAGCGCCGGTCAAGGCCGCTTCTCAGAGTTTCAGGCGGTGCTCAAGCTCAAAGGGAAACCGCTGAATGTCGCTAGAGCTGAGTTGAAGCGTATCGTCGAGAATGAAGAGATACGCACGATCATCAATGTGCTGGGTACCGGTACCCGCGATTCCTTTGATATCGGTCGCCTGAAGTTCCATCGAATCATCATTGCCACAGATGCCGATGTGGATGGGTTGCACATCCAGTGCCTGTTGCTCACACTGTTTCACCAGGAATTTAGCGATTTGATCGAACGAGGACATGTCTTTATTGCGTGTCCACCGCTCTATGCGGTCAAGTACAAGGGCAAAGTGACGTGGCTGCTGGATGACGAGGCGCGCACCCAGTTTGTTAAGACACGCGCTGATGCCCAGGGCCTGGAGTTCAAGCGTTTCAAAGGCCTGGGTGAAATGAATCCCAAAGAACTGCGTGATACCATGTTCGATCCTGCCCGGCGCACGCTCAAACGTGTCACGATGGAGGATGGCGTGCTGGCCGCGCGGCTGGTTGCAGAGCTGATGGAAGACGAGAATGCGGAGGCTCGCCGTAACTTCCTCGCCGAACATGCCCGCAAAATTAAGGAACTGGATGTGTAGCAGCTATGGCACGTACCACAGAAAACAACAGTGAAATAGGTATTATCCGCGAGGAAGATTTTTCGGTCGTCATGTCACAGGCCTTTGCGACCTACGGTCTCTCGGTGGTAACGGACCGGGCGCTGCCCGACGCTCGTGATGGTCTGAAGCCTGTGCAGCGCCGTATTCTCGCCGGGATGCGCGAGGCGCGTTTTCTCTCCAGCCGTCCAACGGTGAAAAGCGCAGAGGTGGTCGGACTGATCCTGGGAAACTACCATCCACATGGAGATACCTCTGTCTATGATGCGGCGGTACGCCTGGCACAGCCTTTTACTTTGCGCTACCCGTTGATCGAGGGACAGGGCAACATGGGAAGCGAGGATGGCGATGCTCCCGCTGCCTACCGCTATACAGAGATGCGGCTTTCACCTTTAGCCGAAGCGCTGATGGAAGACATGGAGCGCGATACTGTGCCCTTGCACCCGACGTACAAGCAGGACCCCAGGGTGCTCGAGCCTGATTATCTGCCGGGGCGTATACCTCCGGCCGTCAATCCATCGAGCGGCATTGCGGTTGGTCTGTCTACCAATATTCCGCCACACAATCTGACCGAGGTTTTACGCGCCTGCATCGCATTGCTTGATCGTCCGGCGATGAGTGTTGAACAGTTGATGACCTATATCCAGGGACCTGATTTTTGCCTGGGTGGTCGAATCATGGGCATTGATGGCATCAAGGATTACCTGACGACGGGCAAAGGGAGAATAATGGTGCGGGCCGAGGTGCGCCTCGAGGAGACACCGCGCAGTCGCTTGCTGATCGTGACACAATTGCCACCAATTGGCCGGGACAAAGTCAAGGCTTCTATCGTCAAGGCCATCAACGCTCGCAAGTTAGAGGGGCTGATGCCCGACCTGCGTGACGAGAGCGACACTGAGAAGGGTACGCGTATCGTGCTGGAACTGCGTAGGGATGCCGATGCCGCGCAGGTGCTCTCGCAACTCTTCAGCGAAACAGATTTACAGGTATCGCTTTCCTTTCAGATGGTGTATCTCTTCGGAGAGCCGATGCAGGCGGCTCGTCAACCCAAACAGGTGGGCATGAGCGAGTTGCTCAACTATTGGAACGCTCACCAGGTTGATGTCTTAACACGCCGTGCGCAGTTTGACCTGCGCAAAGCGCAGGAGCGCCTGCATATTGTCGAGGGGTTGATAGTAGGCGCTGCGAATGCTGAGCGTATCGTCAGGATTTTCCAGCAGGCGGAGGACCGGGCCCAGGCGCGTAAGAAGATCGAGGCGACGTATAAGCTCACGCCTATCCAATCGGATGTGATCGCCTCCATGACGCTGGCGCAGGTGACGCGACTGGATGCGAGCAAGTACGCCAAGGAAAAAGAGGAGCTGGTGACGCGGATTGCCGAGTTAGAGCGACTACTTGGAGACCGCAAGGAACTGGTGGCGCTGCTGAAGAAGGAGATGCAGCAGCTTATCAAGCAATTTGGCGATGAGCGGCGCACCATCATCGAAGTAGAGGGGCAGGCTCATGCTGCCGTTACAGAGGTGGCTCACCTGCACGAGCGCGAGCCATTAGCGATTGCTTTCACACGAAGTGGAGCGCTCAAGGCATTGCAGGCGGATACTTTCACAGCCAAGGGGAAGAGTGTCTATACGCCCGTGCGCGGAGATGAACAATTGCGCCAGGTTGTTGCTGCCACCTCACAGGATTATGTGTTGTGCGTGTGCTCGACGGGCCGGGTCTTCCAGGTTGCGGCGCATCGTATACCGCAGGGCACGCGTTCAGCAAAGGGAGAGCCGGTGCGTAAGTTGCTAGAACTTGCCCCTGGTGAGGAAGTGGTAACTGTGCTGCCCGTTGAGACATACGCTGAAGATCGCTACCTCGTCACCTGGAGTCTGCTGGGGAAAGTAAAGAAGTCGCCGCTAAGTGAGTATAAGACGGCAGATGTAGACGGCTTGCAGGACATGAAGCTGGCCGAGGGTGATGCGGTCGTGACGGCGCTCATTTCACGAGGGCAGGGTGAATACTTTGTGACAACGGACAACGCGCAAACGCTGCGTTTCAGTGATGAGGGATTGCGCGCTCAGGGGCGTGCCGGTCAGGGCGTAGCCGCGGTGGCTTTGGGCGGTGGGGCAAAGGTGGTGAGCGCTGTGTATCTTGATGGTGAAGAGCAGAACACGATGGACAATCCTTTGAGCCTCTTTGTGGTGACAGAGAGTGGTTTGGCTAAGAAAGTGCCGCTGAGCCAGTACCCGCAGAAAGGTCGTGCTACGGCCGGGGTGATTACGACGGAACTGGTGGACAGGGACAGGGTGCTTGCGGCGCTGATTGTTCACGAGCACGACCATTTGCTATTGATCTGGAATGGCGATGGTAATGGTGAGCAGGCGGCGGCGGTGAAGGTGTCGGAGTTGAAGACGTTTATGCGGGCGAGGAGGGGTGAGCCGGTGGTGAATGGGAGGATGGTGGGGGTAGTAAAGATAGGGGTGGTTTAAGATCGCGCTCTTGCGTTGCGCATACAAGCTATGATATCCTAAAAGACATAGTTGTGATGGATCGGGGAGCACCACTCACCCTCTGGACTCGGAGCCTGGGGGTTCCGGTGACCTTCCCGAGTGAGAGGTGAGGATACGTCTTGAGGATGCCTAGCCCGGATGAGAGCACGGAGCGCTTACTCCTGGCCGTGCAGGAAACCAACGATGGTTTATGCGACTGGAACCTCGTCACCAATGAGGTCTATCTCTCCCCACGCTGGAAGGAGATGCTTGGCTTTACCCCTGCCGAGATTCCCAACAGCTTTGACGGGTGGCGCGAGCGTGTCCACCCCGAGGACCTGCCAGCTGTGCTGGCCACCCTGCAGCACCACCTCGATGGGCACACACCTTTCTACCAGGTCGAGTACCGGCTGCGTCACAAAGATGGCAGCTACCGCTGGTTTTTCTCACACGGCGGCTCGCTGCGGGATGCCAGCGGCGCTCCTCTGCGTGTCTTTGGCTGGCATACGGACATCACCGAGCGCAAGCAGGCAGAAGCGCAGCGCCTGCGCTGGATGGCTTTACGTGCTGAAGTTAGCCAGGCATTGACCGAACGAAGTTCCTTACCCACCATGGTACAGCGCTGCTGCCAGGCGCTTGAGGATCGCTTGCAGGCGGAGTGGGCCCTCATCTGGCTCGTGGAT
>WNFN01010768.1_pt1 | contig 10567 bp, 9 predicted proteins | sample 5400161 | NCBI WGS metagenome assembly WNFN01 (sample SAMN13153353, study PRJNA577476) | soil metagenome | isolation source: 80 cm saprolite on Douglas fir-dominated hillslope | place: USA:California | collected 2013-09-17
GGAACTTTTTGTCGAAGTTTGTTGCTCCGATGAACAGAAGCCCGCCCGCGGTGACGATCGGACCGCCGTAATTTTCAGTGCCGGTATTATTCTGGCCTTTCGACGCGAGTTCCGGGTATTCACCTAGCGGAATTCTCCAGACGTATTCACCGGTGTTGAGATTGATGGCGTTCAGAGTGCCCCACGGAGGAGCGACGGCGGGATATCCATCCGGGTCGAGAAACTTGTGGTAGCCGGTGAAGCGATACCTCATTGCCGCTGGAGGCGGCGCAGAGCTTGCGAGCTCTTTGCTTTCGCCGCTGGTCAAGAAATTGATCAGCGCGGACAACTGATCTTCGGTCAGATTGGTAAAACCAGGCATTCGTCCTTTTCCGTTCTTGATGGTCGTGGCCATCTGCGCAGGAGTCAGGCGCTCGCCAACTCCTATCAGAGAAGGCATCGCGGGAGGCGAACCGGTCATTTTTTCTCCGTGGCAGACGCTGCACTGGCTCATGTAGATGGCGCGTGGGCTATTTTCGCCGGTGTTCGGGGCGAGGGCGCCGGTCCATGCCATCTCGTTCGAATTGATGTAGATGATTCCTGACTCGACATCCACGGCTGGGCCGCCCCACTCGGCGCCGCCGTCGAAGCCCGGAAAAATCACGGTATCTTTTCCGACGCTGAAAGGAACGAACTGGCCTTCGCTGCGGAATTTTTTGAATTTTTCCAGCGCCCACCGATGAGCTTCCGGAGTGCGCATGGTCAGCAGATCTTCGGTGAGAAGCTGGCGCGCGAAGGGCGCGGGGCGGGCGGGGAGAGGCTGCTCGGAAGCAGCAACTTCGCCGGGGACAGTGCTCGGAGGAACTTTGCGGTATTCGATGGGGAAAAGAGGATTTCCGTTGCTGCGGTCGAAGAGATAGACGAAACCTTGTTTTGTGGTTTGCGCCACGGCGTCAATTCCTCTTCCGTCGCGCTTCACCGTAAGGAGTACGGGCGCTGAAGGGAAATCGCGGTCCCAAAGATCGTGGCGGACTCCCTGAAAATGCCAGATTCTCTCGCCCGTTCGGGCGTTCAAGGCAATCAAACAATTTGCGAAGAGATCGTCGCCGATACGGTCGGCGCCGTAGAAATCAAACGCGGCAGAGCCGGTCGGAGCGAAGAGGATGCCACGCTGGGGATCAAGCGCCATCCCGGCCCAATTGTTTGCGGCGCCGCTGGTCATCCACGCATCCTTGGGCCAAGTGTCATAGCCAAATTCACCGGGATGCGGGATGGTGTGAAACGACCAGCGCAGCTTGCCGGTGCGAACGTCGTAGGCGCGAATATCGCCGGGAGGCGCAGGGAGAGTCTCGGGGTTGCGTCCACCGACAATCACAAGATCTTTGTAGACGACGGGTGGACTGGTCAGGACAATGGATTGGGCGGAAGCGGGTTCGCGGCCGAGGCTTTCCCGGAGGTCGATTCGGCCTTCTTTTGCAAACGCCGGAATGGGTTTGCCGGTGGAAGCGTCCAGAGCGTAGAGGAAGTTCATTACTCCAACCAGGATTCTCTTGTCCTTGCCATCGGTCCAGTAGGCGAGGCCGCGATCCGGTTGCGTGCCACGAATTCCGGAGTCGAACTTCCAAAATAGCTTCCCTGTCGCGGCGTCCAAAGCGAAAACTTTTTGCGTGGGGGTGATTCCGTATAGAAAGCCCTCGACGATGATGGGGCTTGATTGAAGGCCGCCCTCCTCCTGAGTGTCGAAGCTCCATGCGACGGCGAGGCGCATCACATTGCTTCGATTGATTTGCGCAAGGCTGGAGTAGTGAGTGTTCTCGGGTGCGCTCCCGTACGCCGGCCAGTCCTGCAGCTCCTGGCCGGGAGCGCGAAATCCTGGGAGACTTTTTGCCGCATGCGCAATCCGTCCCCCGATGACGACCGCCACCACCATGGCGAGAAGAGACGCGCAAGTAGCAAATTTTTTCATGAGATTGGATGCAGGTTTGATTTAACTGGCGGGCGAAGGGGAGGAGCCGGAAAGACTTTCAGCCGCTTCGCGCGAGGTTGGGTAGCTTTTCAGGAAGCGATCGGCGTGAGCCAATTTCAAGACGCCATCAATCATCCGAGTAGTACCGGCCAGGCGAAGCGTGCCGCCAGCAGTCTTCAAGCGGGAGAAACAGTTTACGAGTTTTCCAAGGCCGGCGCTGTCGAGCTTGGTGAGCTTGGTGAGATCGAGGACGACGCGGGTGTGCCCGTCACGGAGCAATTGATCGAAGGCCAGTTCGAGCTGTTTGCACTCGACGCCAATCTGGAGAGGCCCGGTTAGCTCGAGGACGATGATTCCCGGCGTGAATACTTTTTTGACGATTTCCAAGGGTACCTTCCAAGCAGCCGTCGTTAAGTCCGCGAAGAGTCTTCGGCCCCTGGCGCTTCCGGGCCTTCATAGGGAAATTCACGGATCATCTTTGCGCAGGCGCAAAGCGCGTCCAAAAGCGAATTGCCCCAGCCGGTGGGGAGAAGCGGCGCGGTTTTCTGGTTGACGAACTTGTCCGCCTGAGCAAAAAAGCGCGCATATTGTTCCCGCGGCGGGGCTGCGAATTCCTTTACGGTAATGACAAAGCAGATTTCGCGGCCATTCTGGTTCTTCTTCATCGAATACGAATGGAGAAGTGCGAGCTCTTCGGAAACGTCTTTCTGGGCAAATTTCCAATCGCTCACAAAACCCCCCGGCCAAGAATCGCGCTACGCGGGATGAATGCAATTTGGAACAGGCGCATCTTAGGATGCGCGGGGAGGCAAGTCAACGAGAGGGCGCCGAGCGGGAAGCCAGTTTTTGGAAGTGGTTTCTAAACAGAATTGGCAGTGTTTCACTTCCTTTGTTAGCGCGAACGGTGTCTTCTCTCTTCAACGGTACGGGCAATTCTCTGCAAAGCGGCAATGGCCGTCTGGCTTAGCGCGATCTTGTGGAAGTGGGGATCTGGCGAAGCCCCATCACGCGCATCAGCGTTTCCTGGACGTGCACAAGTTCCTTTTGGCGCTCGTGTTCTTCCTTGGTGCGGTCGGTGAGAGCTTCCTTCAGCAGAATCAAGTTGCGGCGGAATTCGAGCTGGGCGAGGACCAGGCGGCTTAAGGCCTTCAGCGCTTCCTCCTGGTCGGGCGTCAATTCGCGGGGCGTGCGATCAACGACGCAGAGAGTGCCGAGGGCATAGCCGTCCTCGTTGATGAGGGGAGCGCCGGCGTAGAAGCGGATATTAGGGTCGGAGACGACCAGGGGATTTTCACGAAAGCGCTCATCCTTGAGCGCGTCTGGGACGACGAAGACATCGGATTGCAAAATCGCGGTGGAGCAAAAAGCGATGTCGCGCGAAGTCTCTGAAGCTTTAATACCCACTCGGGACTTGAACCATTGGCGGTCTTCATCGACGAGAGAAATGAGGGCGATGGGCGTCTTGCAGGCAAACGAGGCCAGCAGGGTGAGGTCGTCGAAAGATTGTTCCGGGTCGGTGTCCAGGATGGCGTATTTATCGAGGGCGACTATGCGAGCTTCTTCGTTCGCTGGCTTGGTGATGACCATGGGCAACCTCCTGGACGATACGGTCGTTGAGCTTAGATGATGGCCGGGGCGAAATCATACCCCAAATCTGGGAATATGGCTCACCAGATGAGTTCATGGCAGAGCGGGCCGGGCGAAGGCCAAAGGTTGCGGCGGGATTCTTCGAAGTGGGACCACCCGAACGGGGCAATCTCGATGGCAATATGACTCGACTTTCTGAGTTCTACACATGCGCGATTCTTCGTTCTAGTAACCGCGTTATTTACGGCTGCCATAGCCGCTGGACCACTAGCGACCGCGCAGGGGAGCTATACACCGACGCCTGAGAACCTGAAGGCGCGCACCTGGTTCCAGGATGCAAAGTTCGGGATGTTCATTCATTGGGGAGTGTATAGCATGCTGGGCGACGGGGAATGGATCATGGAGACGCGGCCGATCAATAGAACGGATTACGCGAAGGTGCCGGCGTTTTTCAATCCGATCAAGTTTGATCCTGCGGCGTGGGTGGCAGTGGCGAAGGCCGCGGGCATGAAATACATCACCATCACTTCGAAGCATCATGACGGATTCGCGATGTTTGATTCACGCCTGACGGATTGGAATGTTGCGGCCCGGACGCCTTACGGCAGAGACATTATCGGGATGCTCGCAGCGGAATGTCAAAAGCAGGGCATCAAGCTGTTCATGTACCACTCACAATTGGATTGGCATTCATCGGATTATTTTCCGCGCGGCCGAACGGGACATCACACAGGCCGTCCGGATTCAGGGAATTGGGATGCCTACTTGGATTTTATGGACGGGCAGTTGCGGGAGCTGCTGACGAACTATGGAGAGATCGGCGGCATCTGGTTCGACGGGATGTGGGACAAGCCGGACGCGGATTGGCATCTTGCCCGCACGTACGCGCTGATTCATCAACTGCAGCCGCAGGCTCTAGTCGGCAGCAATCATCACAAGAATCCATTTCCCGGCGAAGACTTCCAGATGTTTGAGAAGGATTTGCCGGGCCAGCACACGACTGGATTTAATCCCGAACAAGCGGTCAGTGGGCTGCCACTTGAAACCGCGGGAACCATGAATAACTCCTGGGGATTCAATCTGACGGACGAACATTACAAGAGCACGGCGGATTTGATTCGTTACCTTGTGCGCGCCGCGGGATTGAATGCGAATTTTCTTCTGAATGTGGGGCCGATGCCGAACGGCGAGATCCAGCCCGAGTTTGTGCAGCGCTTGATGGAAGTGGGGCGATGGATGAAGCAGTATGGAGATTCGATTTATGGAACACGGGGAGAGCAGGTGGCAGCCGGGCCGTGGGGCGTGACAACGCAGCGGGGTTCGACGGTTTACGTTCACGTGCTGGATTGGAATCAGCCGGTGCTCGCGCTGGCCGGAATGCCGCGACCGGTTCGTTCGGCGAGGTTGCTGCGCGATGGAAGCAGTGTCGAGTTCAGCGCCGTCAAGGGAGGGCTGGTGCTGAAACTGCCGGAGCCGCAACCGAACGAAGTGGATCGCGTGATCGTCCTCGAACTGGAAGCGGCGAAATAGAAAGCGGTATGCGTAGCGCCACTTTGGTCTTCTTCCGGTTATGTGGGTCCTCGAGGAAGAATTCGTTTTCAGCTCCACGGATTGAGGAGAGAAATTCCAGAGGCGTTGAAATCGGAGACGTTTCGCGTAACGAGAGTCAGGGCATGGACTTCAGCAGTGGCCGCGAAGAATGCGTCCATCACGCCGATGGGCTTGCCGACGGCGGAACATCGGCCCATGACGCGTCCCCAAACGTCGGCGATGGTGGTTTCAATGATGAGAAGGCGGCCCTCGAAGCGCAGAGGCAGCTCTTCGTGAAGCCACGCTTCGAGCCTTGATTTGCGGGCGCCCGAGGGCAGGCGCTCGGTGCCATATCGCAGTTCCGCCAGGTCCAACAAGAAGTTCACAAGTCGAGCTCACGGGGCGAGTCCTGCACTCGTTCCAGTTGCAAATTGGAATTGCGTAAGGGCGAGGCGGCAAAGAATTCCGCTAGGTTGCCAACGCGGCGGGTCTTGCGCTCCCATTCTTCCGCCGAGACGATGACGGCTGTGAGTTGGCCGTTGCGGGTAATGGTTTGCGGGCCGCGCGAGTGGGCACGGTCGAGGACCTCGCTGAATTTAGCTTTGGCTTCGGCTACAGTCCACTGGCTCTTCGGCATACGGAACCTCACACATCAAATAGACACTATAGTCATTATAGTCATTTTCGTGAGACGAGGCAACCGGAAGCAAAGGGACCGCGAAACTAGCGCGAAGATTTGAAGTTGAGCGTCCAGAAAGCTTGGCGGAGGGCGGCTCAAATCAGGGATTGGGGATGGATTCGTCGAGCCTGAGGATAAGAACCTGGCCATTCGAATGGAAAGTGCCGCCGGTGGCAGTCTTGGCTTCCCTCATGGGCTTGTCGGGGAGGAAGTGGGAGAGTTCGGCGACGAGGCCCGTGGAGGGAAGAGTTTTTTCGACGTAGTCGCGCTCGAGATCGATATCGGGATCGATTTTGTGGGTGATGCCGTTGTTGCGCTGGTCGCGTTCGAAGCCGATGTCGTGGGTGGCGGCGCCGACCCACAACGTTTCGCCATGGACCTGAAAAGCCGCTTTCCAGAGGCGCAGATGGTTGCGGGATCTGACGACGCTTATGGGCTCAGCATGAGCCCAGCCGTAATCTTGTGAGCGGCCGAAGAGGTAGAGCTGGCTCATGGGCATAGTCAAGTAGGATTCCTTGGAAAGGCTGCCAATTAAGCCGTGGAGAACGGTGTCCTTGACGTCGGCGTCGACTTTCACCCAGCCGGCCGTGGCAAACACACGCTGCATAGCGGCTTCCGAGCCAAGGATGAGAAAGTTGATCATGTCGCCGGCTTTGCCCTCTTTGTCGCTGATGCGCCGCGGGATTTTCGAGAAGAGATTGTTGTCGATGCCGGGAAGCGAGCTAACTTGTCTGGCAACCACTCGCGCCATGCCACCTTCGGGCGTGTAGACCTCGATGCGCACGGCGTAGGTGCCGTCGCCGGTGTCGTCGCCGGTTTGATTGATGCCCACGGAAAGGCGGCCCGAGACAGGCGCAAGAACATCGCGGTGGACGCCGATGACGAAAGGCTCGGCGGTGTCTTTATCGCCAATGCGCCCGATGAGCGCGCCACGCCCAGCCTCATTAAAGGGCAGAATGCGGAGTAGGTCCTTGAACCCACGGGGGAGGCCGTCCGGGCCGTTGTCGTCTTTCGCGTCGGCGTAGCGCAGCTTGCCGGTGGCGGTGATCAGCGCGTGTTCGCCGGCCTGAACGTCGATGCTGGTGTCAATCCAGGATTCTTCGCCAGTGAGCTGAAGTTCCTGGGAGAGGCGCTTTTTTCCCGGAGGCGGTTGCGTGGTTGCGGAATTCTGCGAGTCTTGCTTGCCAGAGACTTGCGGCTGGGGCGCTGCGGTGTTCTCGCGGACGAGTTGCGCGCGAACAGCATGTGGGAAAACTGCCGCGACGAGGGAGAGGCCGAGAAAAAATGGCAGCTTTCTCATGAGAGGTCGAATCATAGGAGCGGGCCATCCCGCGCAGGACCAGGGAGCATCTCCACTGTTAGCAGATGCCCAGGGAAGGCGCAAGCGTTGTCCCAGTCTAGAAGTGCACTCCCCTGGCAAAGAGCAGGGATAAAGCTGTGACGCTGAGGACGTCGAGCATTCGCAGAGAAGAAGCAGGATTCCTTGACGGAGTGCGCTGGGGGCTTGTAGATTGGCAAGATGCCGTAGCATTGTGAGAGGACATAAACCGCCCCCAGATAGGCCCTTCCGTGCGGAGAACCGCGACAGGCGGAGATAGAAACAGCGACTGGCCCGAGGGAGGACTGCGGCAAAAGGCATGAAAAAACTTCAGCGACAGATGGTGTTGATTGGATTGTGCGCGGTGATGGCGCTCCCGGCGGCCGGACAGGCCCAGGCGCCCGTGCCGGCGCAGGTGCAAACACCAACGCCCCCATCGGTGCAGGCGCCTGCACCACGACCGCGAACGAGGACCGCTCCGCAGAGCACAGTAAGTGTGGACGGCAGCGAGGCGATGTTTACGACGATTTGCGCGCTCCTGGCAGCGGGTTTCGAATCGAACATCAGCTCCGACAACTGGACATCGTTTCGGGCGCAGATGCGGGAGCGCTTGCGGCAGCAACAGGGTCCGGCAGTGGAAGCGGTGCGCGAATTCTACCGGCAGCACGAGTTGCGGGATCCCGGTGCCACGCTCTCAAGGTATTTGTGGTTTGGCCTCGTCTCCGGGCCCGCGCCCGGCTTTCAGCCGGTGTTGAGGCGGGATGATTTGCCGCCCGAAGTAATAGCGCTCGAGGGTTTCAGCGAAATCCTTTCGAACTATTATCAGGAACAGAAAATCGGGCAACTGTGGCGGCAAGTGCAACCGATTTATAACCGCGAAGTCGAGCGGCTGCATGATCCGGTGTCGCAGATTGTTTTCGTCGCGTCAGGATACCTGCGCGAAATCCTCGAACCTTCCGGGCCGCGGACATTTGCGATTGTCGTCGAGCCGCTAGTGGGGCGCATCACCAACGTGCGAAATTTTGGGGATCACTATGCGCTGGTATTGAGCGGAGGGGAAGAGATTCCGACAGACGTCGTACGTCACGCGTTTCTGCACTTCCTGCTGGATCCGCTGCCCCTGAGGTATCCGCACGTGACGGCAGTGAAACGCCCGTTATTTGAGAAGGCCGCCGCCGCCCCGCGCCTTGCGCCGGAGTTAAAGGACGACTATGCGTCGTACTTTGCGGAATGCACGGTGCGCGCAGTGGAGCTGAAACTCAAGCGCATGTCGCCCGGCGAGCGGGAAGCGGCGATGAGCCGGGACGACGAAGACGGTTACGTTCTGGTGAAGCCGCTCTTCGGGGCGCTGCCCAAATTCGAAAACTCCGAACCGTCGATGAAGCTCTTTTTCCCGGATTTGGTCAGAGCCATCGATACGGGAGCAGAGGCGAAGCGGTTGGCGGCTGTAAAATTTGCGCCAGCCGACACGGCCAAGCCGGAAGACGAAACGGCGAGTGAAGAAGTGACGCGCAGGAGAAACGCCGCGCCGCCGACGGTGCCGAATGATGCAGAAGTCATTACGGCGCTGACGGAAGGAGAGCGGCGGATCGCGGAAAAGAATCCGCGCGCGGCGGAGGCCTCGTTTCAAAAAGTTCTGATGAAATATCCCGATCAGGCGCGGGCGTGGTACGGAATTGGATTGGTGGCGCTCCTGGATCACGATGCGGCAAGAGCCAAGCAGGTATTCGGGCGGCTGACCACCGGTGAACATGCGGCGATGCAAGATCCCATGGTGCTGGCGTGGTCGCATGTTTACTTGGCGCGGATTTATGATGATGAGGGGAATCCAGAGGTAGCGAAGATGGAGTATCAGTCCGTGCTGAGTGTGGAAGGCGGGCCGGAACAGGCAAAGCGGGCGGCACAAAAGGGGCTCGCGTCGTTTGGGGGGGACAGACCCATTGCGCGGCCGTGAACGAAGGCCGATTTTTTCCGGGCGGATTTGGTGGAGGTGCCGAGGTGGCTGCCTTTACGAATCTCGACTGCAGCAAGAAGGCAAGAGGAGAAATAGGATGAGAAAGAACTGGAACATTTGGTTGGTAGCGATAAGCGTCGCAGGTTTGCTGGTGTGCGCAAGCGGAGTCGCAGTGGCGCGAGGCTCGCAGTATGGCCAGGGAGCCCAGAGCCAGCCTCCGGCGCAGCAGTCCGACAAACCGAAAACTCCGGAGGTTACGCCGCTGACGCTGGACGCCCCGGCGCCGGTGAATGCGGAAGAAGACACGGCGTACAAAGCTTTTATTGCAGTGATTCCGAATGATGCCGCCAAAAAAATTGAGCTTGGTGAAGCATTTATCCTGAAATATCCAGAGAGCCGGTACAGGTCGCCCGTGTACGGCGCGTTGACTTACGCGTACGTGCAAGTTGGAAACATGCAAAAGATGCAGGAAGTTGGAGAAAAAGAGATTGCGTTGGCTCCGAATGACGTATCGACGCTAGCGCTGATGGGGCAGACACTACCTCGGAGCTGGAAGTCGAGTGTTCCCGATGCCATGCAAGTGCTGGCCAAAGCGGAACAGTATTCCAAGCAAGCCATCGAGATTACGCCAACGCTCCCCAAGCCCGAGAACATGACCGAGGAAGCTTTTGCGTCAGCGAAGAGTCAAGCGCTGGCGATGGCCCACAGCGGGTTGGGATTGGTGTACGTGCGGCGAGGGAAGAATGCAGAAGCGATTCCCGAGCTCGAGCAGGCTGTGAAGATCGATCCGGTCCCGGACCCTGTGAATTACTACCTTCTGGGAATGGCCAACAAGGCCACGTCGCACTTCGATGATGCGGTGACGGCGTTCAACAAGTGCGCGACCATGACGGGGCCCATGCAGGGGATCTGCAAGACGCAGGCGGAAGATGCGAAGAAGGCTGGCGCGACGCAACTGAGCGCGCCGAAGTGAGTGTGGCTGCCGGGACGACGGAATTATGCAAGAGACCATCCGGATTGCGGACGGAGCGTTTGAGGAGCGTTTGGGGTACAAGTTTTCAACAGGGGAGCTCCTCGAGAGGGCGCTGACCCACAGTTCAGCAGTCCCCGAATTGCGCGCAGCAGGCGTGGAAGAGGCTGTCTCTGCTTTGCTTCCCCGGGACAACGAGCGGCTGGAGTTTCTCGGAGATGCCGTCCTCGAGCTGCTGACGAGCGAATATCTCCTGGCGAGTTTTCCGGAGTGGAGCGAAGGGCAGCTTTCCAAGAGCCGCGCGCGGATTGTAAATGCAGGATCCCTCGAAGCGGCTGCGCGGCGGCTGCGCCTGGGAGAGCACTTGCGGCTGGGGCGCGGGGAAGAGAAAACCGGCGGTCGAGAGAAGCAGACGCTGCTGGCCGATGCGTTCGAAGCGGTAGTAGCCGCGGTTTACCTCGATGGCGGACTGGGTGCGGCGCGCGAGGTGTTGCGAAAGGTTCTGTTCGAGCAGGCGCTCGAGGAGCGCGGTGAGCGCATCTCGGAGTCCGATCGCAAATCCGCATTGCAGGAACTCTTGCAGG
>WNFN01174750.1_pt1 | contig 10567 bp, 20 predicted proteins | sample 5400161 | NCBI WGS metagenome assembly WNFN01 (sample SAMN13153353, study PRJNA577476) | soil metagenome | isolation source: 80 cm saprolite on Douglas fir-dominated hillslope | place: USA:California | collected 2013-09-17
GATCAATCAGCAATGCAGATCGTCGATACCGCACAGCAGACAGGTGCGCGGGTATCAGGCCCGGTGCCCCTACCCACGGAGATCGATAAGTTTACCGTGATGCGCTCGCCATTTATTGATAAAGATGCGCGTGAGCAATTTGAGATTCGTACGCATAAGCGCCTGATAGATATTATTGAGCCGACCAACAAGACAGTCGAAGCTTTGACACGGTTGAATCTGCCCGCAGGCGTGGACATCGAGATCAAGCTGTAGAGAGGCATGGTCACATAAGGGACGATTATCGTTACCTTGAAGTGAAAGTATGTGTACCAGGGCGTGATCTATCGCGTCTCTACAGCAAAGAAGAGAGGAAAGGATATGCTCAGTGGATTGTTGGGCAGAAAAGTCGGCATGACCCAGGTATTTGGGCCGAACGGCGCAGCTATCCCGGTCACAGTGATCGAAGCTGGTCCGTGTATTATAACGCAGATTAAGACCGCTGCCCGTGACGGTTATGAAGCTGTTCAGATTGGCTTCGAGCAGGCGAAACTGAAAAGAGCCACCCGTCCTGAGCTGGGGCATCTTGGACATAGCCTGCCTTTGTTGAAGGCTCAGCGCAAGCGTCTACAGACTTACCAGCAACAGCAACGAGGGAAGAAGGCCACGAGCGATACCGCTGCTGAGGGGGAATCGCAAAAAGAAACAGCTTCTTCTCAAGATAAGAAGGATAAACAAGTCCAGAAATTACTGAGGGTGCAGCAGAATCGCCAGCGCCGCCCAGGGCCAGAGCTTGGACCCTATAAGGTATTGCGCGAGGTAGGTTTGCAAGAGGGTATCTCTGCCGAGGGCCTGGAACTCGGCACGAAGTTTGACGCGAGTCTTTTCGCAGTTGGCGAGTCGGTTGATGTCATTGGCACCTCCAAAGGTAAAGGTTTCCAGGGCGGCGTCAAACGCCACGGATTTAGGGGCGGGCCCAAGACGCACGGTCAGTCGGATCGCACTCGCGCGCCTGGTTCGATTGGTTCTGGTACTACACCAGGACGGGTGCTGAAAGGCACCCGTATGGCGGGTCACATGGGCAACGAGCGTGTGACAGTGAAGAAATTGCAAGTAATTCAAGCTGATCCTGAGCGCAACCTGCTCCTGGTCAAGGGTTCCATACCCGGAGCCAACGGCGGCCTGCTCATGATTAGGAAGCAAGCGAAGAGGTAACCGAAATGCCCTCGACTACAGTGTATAACATGGCCGGAGAGGCCGTAGGAGAGCTCGAACTGAGCGAGCAGGTGTTCGGAGTCACCCCTAACGTGGCGGTTCTCCACCAGGTTGTCACCGCGCAGCTGGTGAATCGCCGTCAAGGAAACGCTTCGACGAAGACTCGCAGTGAGGTATCTGGCGGAGGTAGAAAGCCATATAAGCAGAAAGGAACTGGGCGTGCCCGCCAGGGCAGCACACGCGCTCCACAGTTCCGTCATGGTGGCACAGTATTTGGCCCAAAGCCGCATCCTTACCATCATGATGTGCCGAGGAAGATGCGTCGCCTGGCGATTAAATCTGCGCTGTCCGATAAAGTTGCGAATGAACAGCTGATTGTACTCGAGGATTTGGCGATGGAGGCTCCGCGCACAAAAGAGATGCTGGAGATCCTGGATCGACTGCCCGTGAATGGAAAGCGCGTCTTAATGATGTTACCAAGGCGTGACGAGAACATTGTGCTTTCGACCCGCAACATTCCTTCTGCCAAAGTGCAGCATGTTTCATCAATCAACGTGGTGGAACTGCTCAAACATGACTGCTTAATTATGCCAAAGAGGACTGTGCGCTGGATTGAACTGGTCTTCGGTGACGGCGTGAGCGCCGAGGAAGCAAGTCAAACAATTGCAGCAGAGCTGGACGAGGAAGCTGCGGCTCCCGAGCAGGTAGAAGAACTGGAGGAGCAGTCTGAGGCAAGTGAAGAGGGAGTGGACGTGGAGTCTCAGGAGCCGGAGACATCTGAAGCACCAGCTCCAACAGAGGGCGAGGAGGAATAGAGCAGTGGAGATTACAGAAGTACTGCGCCATGGTATCGTTACAGAAAAAACGGTGAAGTTACAAGAAAAGCATAACCAGTATACTTTCAAAGTGGCATTGGAGGCGAACAAAATTGACGTTCGCCGCGCAGTAGAGACGATTTTCAAAGTGAAAGTCGTCGCGGTCAATATCATGCGCATGCCTGGGAAACAGCGTATGATACGGCGTAGAGGCTCCGCTCCTCGGCCTTTAGAGGCCCGCCCAATTAGACAGTACCGACCAACATCTCCTGGACGTCGCGGTATGTCGGTTTCGACATTCGAGGAGATTACTAAAACGAAGCCGGAGAAATCTCTGGTAGTGAAGCTGCAGAAGCATGCTGGGCGCAATAACCAGGGCAAAATTACCACGCGCCATCGTGGTGGCGGAGCCAAACGCGCTTATCGCTTAATTGATTTTAAACGCAACAAACTGGGCGTGCCTGCAAAAGTAGCCGCGATTGAGTACGATCCAAATCGTTCAGCGCGTATTGCGCTGCTGCATTATCTGGATGGCGAGAAACGCTATATCATCGCGCCATTGGGGCTAAAAGTTGGCGATAGGGTGATGGCGGGACCGGAGGCTGATATCAGGCTGGGCAATGCCCTTCCTTTGAAGAATATTCCGACCGGCACGACGATTCACAACATCGAGTTAACGAGGGGTCGTGGTGGTCAGTTGGCTCGCGGCGCAGGTGTGGGCGCTCAGCTCATGGCAAAAGAAGGCGATTATGCCTTGATACGATTGCCATCAGGTGAGCAGCGCCGGGTGCATATTCTCTGCATGGCAACGGTTCGCGTCACATGGGGCGTCGTCCCACGGTTAGAGGCTCTGCCATGAATCCCCGCGACCATCCACATGGTGGTGGTGAGGGGCGTGCGCCTATCGGTGGGCAGCCACAGACTCCCTGGGGTAAACCTGCTCTGGGTTATAAGACGCGCCGCAATAAGAGAACCAATAAGTTCATTGTGCGCCGTCGCAATGCAGGCAGAAGGAGGAGGTAGCATATGTCGCGTTCAAGAAAAAAGGGACCGTATATCCACGAGTCGCTGAGAAAAAAAGTGTTGGCCATGATGCGAAGTGGCGACCGCCGCGTAATCAAGACCTGGTCGCGTGCTTCGACAATCTTTCCCCAAATGGTGGGGATGACTATTGGCGTTCATAATGGCAAGACGCATGTACCTATCTACATTACGGAGAATATGGTAGGTCATAAGTTGGGTGAGTTTGCTCCCACGCGGCACTTCAGGGGTCACGCGGGGGGTAGGAGTGAGAAGACCACGTCGGTCCGCTGAGGTGAATGATGCAAGTCAGGGCAATTGCTAAAAACATTGGTATTCCGCCGCGCAAGATGCGTCTGGTCACTAATGCGGTGAAGGGGCTTCGTGTGAATGAGGCTCTGGCGTATCTTCAGTTCATGTCCAACGCGGGTGCGCGACCGGTGAGTAAGGTAGTGGCATCGGCGGCGGCTAACGCGGAGAATAACTACAATTTGGATCCAGATGATCTGTATATCCTGAATATTGTGACGGATGACTCGTACCGGGTTCCGCGCATCAGGGCGCGGCCACATGGTCGAGCAGCACGCATACTGCGGCGCTTCTGTCATGTGACGGTGATTGTCTCAGACGACCCGGCTGACGCCGGCAACTGGAGACGCTAAGAAGGAGGGCACTTTTGGGACACAAAGTTCATCCCACAGGTTTCAGGCTCGGCGTCGTTAAAGGCTGGCAGTCTCGCTGGTACGCTGAGCGTGATTATAAGGATTTGGTTGCAGAGGATAGACTGCTGCGCGAGACAATCCGGAAGGAACTCGCCAATGCCTCAGTCTCGCGTATAGAGATTGAGCGTGCCGCCGCTAACCAGGTGTCGGTAACGATTCATACGGCGAGGCCCGGTATTGTCATCGGTAAGAGTGGCGAGAAGGTTGATAAATTAAAAGCAACGCTGGAGGCAAAGACCAAGAAGCGCGTGAGGCTGAACATCGTTGAAATTCGCCAGCCCGAACTGGATGCATACCTGGTGGGACGAAGTATCGCAGAGCAATTGGAGAAGCGTGTGTCGTTCCGCCGGGCGATGAAGCAGGCGGTGCAAAAGACGATGCGCGCGAATGCGAAGGGCATACGAGTCATTGTCGGCGGGCGGTTGGGTGGAACGGAAATCGCTCGCAGTGAGAAAGAGGTAGAGGGGAAAATCCCTTTACATACTCTGCGTGCCGACATCGATTATGGCCTAACGGAAGCGCATACGACCTTTGGTGTAATTGGCATCAAGGTGTGGATTTATAAGGGAGATATTCTTCCCAGCAAGCGCCGCGAGGCCGCCGAAGCGCAACAGGAAGCACTCACGCCACTGGCTCCACGTGAGCGAGCTGAGGGTGGCGAACGTCGTGGTGAACGTCGTGCGCCACGTGGCGAACGTGGTACGCGTCCGCAGCAGGGAGAGCGACCCCAGCAGGGAGAGCGACCCCAGCAGGGAGGAGAGCGTCAACCGAGAGGAGAACGAACTCCGCGCCCGCAGGGGGAGCGACCACCCAGGGCACAGGGAGAGCGACCCCAGCAGGGAGGAGAGCGTCAACCGAGAGGAGAACGAACTCCGCGCCCGCAAGGGGAGCGACCACCCAGAGCACAGGGAGAGCGACCCCAAAGCAGCGAGAGGCCCCCACGTGCACCACGCGCGCAGGGGGAGCGTCCGGCACGCACAGCGAGGACCGAACGCCCTGCTGAGCAGGCTGCAGCGGTTCCAGAGACTCCCGAGACGCAGGCCGTCTCTGAGATTCAGGTGCCAGCAGTTCAGGAGGCCGAGGCAACGCAGACTCAGGCGCCACCCCCACCAGCGCCAGGCGATGGCGAGAGTGCTCCTGAGAGCGAGTAGAGGAGATTTGAAGCCATGTTATTGGCACCGTCACGATATAAATACCGCAAGCAGCATCGCGGTCGTATGAAAGGCACCGCCCAACGTGGCAGCACACTCGCCTTCGGTGAGTTTGGTTTGCAGGCTTTGGAGCCTTGTTGGTTGGAGGCTCGTCAGATCGAAGCAGCGCGTATTGCGCTCACCCGCTTTATGAAGCGTGGTGGTAAAGTGTGGATCCGCGTCTTCCCTGATAAGCCTATCACGGCCAAACCTGCTGAGACACGCATGGGAAGTGGTAAGGGTGCCGTTGATCATTATGTAGCAGTTGTCAAACCGGGGCGTATTATCTTCGAGATTGGTGGAGAACGTCGCAAGCAGATTCAAGAATTCACCTACGGTGAGGCGCAACGTGAACTCAAGGATTTGCGGATGAGGCTGTTCAACCTCCGCTTGCAACAGCAGCGTGGTGAAATAAAAAACAACCGCGTGTTTACACAGACGCGCAAGGACATCGCTCGTGTGCTGCACCGGTTGACACAGTTGGAGGCCGAAGAATGACACAGCAGACCTCACCAGCTACGGGCACAGGGAAGACTGGCGAAGGCCAGGTTCACCACCAGCAAAAAGTTGGGACCGTAGTAAGTAATAAGATGGACAAGACGATAGTTGTCTCCGTAGAGTCGTTAAAGAAGCATCGTCTCTATAAGCGTACTTACAAGCAGACGAAACACTTCTACGCGCATGATGATGAGAATACCTGTCAGGTTGGCGATGTAGTCCGCATTGAGGAGACCCGCCCGCTGAGCAAGATGAAGCGCTGGCGTTTAGTGGAGATTGTAAAGCGCGGCAGTGGCATTGTCCCGGTAGCAGAATTGTTGGCTGAGGTTGATCCAGACCTGACGTCCCCCACTTCCGAAGAATCGGAAGAACATGAGGAGGAGTTGGAATGATTCAACCACAGACACGCCTGAAAGTTGCTGACAATACCGGCGCAAAGGTGATCATGTGCATCCGCGTCATGAGCGGTTCAAGCAAGCGGTATGCAGAGATTGGGGATATCATCAAAGCCTCCGTAAAGCAGGCGGCGCCAAATGGGCAGGTAAAAAAGGGTGAGGTAGTGAACGCGGTAGTTGTGCGGGTGGCAAAGGAATATGCGCGCCCTGATGGCTCGCACATTCGCTTTGACGAGAATGCTGCCGTAATCATCGCCGCCGGCAATAACCCGCGCGGCACACGTATCTTTGGCCCGGTGGCTCGCGAACTGCGTGAACGTAATTTTATGAAGATCATTTCGCTAGCACCCGAAGTGCTGTAGGGTAGGGGCGAATGCGCTCCTGGTGGTTTTCGTTGGCGTTTGTCGTTCCGCGGGTACGACAAAGACAAACGATAAACTTTTGAGGGAAGATATGGCAATACAACAAAAAGAAAGAAAGCCTCTGCACCTCACTAAGATGAACATCAAGAAGGGTGACACCGTCTTGGTTATTGCAGGTAAGGATAAAGGCAAGCAGGGGACGGTTTCGCGGGCGCTGCCGCAGATCAGCAAAGTGATTGTTGAGGGCCTGAATATTGCGAAGAAGCATATACGTCCGCAGGGTCAGACTCGCCAGGGAGGCATCATTGATAAAGCTATGCCCATTCACATCTCGAATACGATGTTAATTTGTACTGAGTGTGGCAAGCCGACGCGGGTGGCGCATGATCGCCGGCCTATGGGCGCTGATCAAAAAATACGTTCGGTACGTGTATGCAAGAAATGTCACAAGATCATTGAAGACCGGGCGAGGAGTAGTTAAACGATGGCATCAAGACTGAAGGAAAAGTACCGGAAAGAGGTCGTGCCAGCCCTGCATAAGGAGTTTAACTACAAGAATCCAATGCAGGTGCCGGCGCTACACAAAGTTGTTGTCAATATCGGGATGGGAGAGGCCATTCAGAATGCGAAAGCGATGGATGCTGCCGTGTCCGACCTGGCATCGATTACAGGCCAGCGCCCGGTGATTACGCGCGCCAAGCGTTCGGTTGCCGCGTTCAAACTGCGTGAAGGCATGCAGATTGGCTGTATGGTAACGCTGCGTGGCGACCGCATGTACTACTTTCTCGATAAGCTCATGAATGTAGCCCTGCCGCGCTTGCGCGACTTCCAGGGTGTTTCTCCCGAAGCCTTTGATGGCCGGGGTAACTACACATTGGGGTTGCGTGAACAACTGGTCTTTCCCGAAATCGACTATGATAAGGTCGATAAGGTACGCGGTATGGAAGTAAGTATTGTGACAACCGCTCGCACCGATGAAGAGGGGCGGCGGCTGCTCAAACTAATGGGCATGCCCTTTAAGAAATAATGCTGGAGAGTGGAATGGCAAAAGTCTCAATGATTGTGAAGTCGCAGCGCAAGCCCAAGTTCAAAGTGCAGCAGCATAACCGCTGCCAGATCTGTGGGCGGCCTCGCGCCTATATGCGCAAATTCGGCCTCTGCCGCATCTGCTTCCGCGAACGTGCGTTGCGCGGTGAGCTACCTGGTGTGACGAAGTCGAGCTGGTAATCGGAGGATGTTGTTACATGAACATGACTGATCCGATCGCGGATATGCTGACACGTATTCGCAACGCGGTTGCAGCGCGACATACTCGCGTACTGATCCCGGCTTCTAAGATGAAGCTGGCAATTGCGCGTGTGTTGAAGGAAGAGGGTTACATCAAGGATATCGAGATTCTGAAAGACAACCCGCAAGGCACACTTCGTATCACGCTGCGTTATGTAGAAAAGCGGTCGGTGCTGACGCAGTTGAAGCGCGTCAGCAAACCTGGGCTACGTGTGTACACGAAACGGGCTGACATCCCTCGCGTCCGTGGAGGGCTGGGTATAGCCATTTTATCGACACCGCAGGGCTTGATGACAGGGCAACGTGCTTTCCGCGAAGGCTTTGGTGGTGAAGTCGTTTGCTACGTTTGGTAGGCAGGAGGGAATTAAGATGTCTCGTATTGGACGTGCTCCCATCGCTGTGCCGCCGAAGGTGCAGGTGACATGGACTGATGAGAATCTGGTGACGGTCACGGGTCCCAGAGGGGAATTGTCATACAAGGTCGATCCTGTATTGACACTGAAGCTTGAGGATGGGACGATATCAGTTACCCGCCCGTCAGACACTAAGGACCATAAAGCGAAACATGGCCTGTATCGTACGCTCATCAACAACATGGTTGAGGGAGTGACGAAAGGGTATACAAAGCGATTAGAGATTCATGGTGTGGGCTACCGTGCTGCAAAGGTAGGAGATAACCTGGTGATTCAGGTGGGGTACTCCCACCCTGTCGAGGTGCAGCCTCCCAAAGGAATCGCCTTGAGCGTCGATGGTGTTGACCCGGCTACCAAGGCTACCAGGTTGAGCGTAAGCGGGATTGACAAACAACTGGTGGGGGAGGTTGCGGCGAGCATCCGCCGGATTCGCAAACCTGAGCCGTATAAAGGCAAAGGTATTCGTTACGCAGGTGAAAGGATTCGCCGCAAGGCTGGCAAAGCCGGGAAAGTCGGTGGTAAGAAGAAATGATAAAACGTTTTAATGCAAATCAAGCGCGACTTAAGCGGCACCGGCGCATGAGAAGCCGCCTGGAAGGCTCAGAAGCGCGTCCACGCCTGAGCGTATACCGCAGTGGGCTGCATATCTATGCGCAAATAATCGATGATACGACTGGCCGGACCCTGGCTGCTGCTTCATCGTTAGACCAGGCTCTGCGCGACTTTACACCGCCGGAGAAAGCTGTTGAAACGAAGGGGGTCATGGCGGAGGCAGCGCCTGCGGAGATGACGGCTGAGGTCGCACCAACCAGGGGAAAAGGGGCCAAGACAGCGAAGGCCACGGCAAAAGGCGCTCAGCCACAGAAGGGAGCTCCCGCCAGGGGTGGCAAGCCCGCTGCTCAGGTCAAAACCCAGCTACCCAGCGCGGAGAAAGGTGTGAAGAAGACTCCGGTTGAGGCGCTGGAGGGTGTTGCCGGCAATCGAAAAGTAGCGGTTGCACGCGAGGTGGGTAAGCTGGTCGCCCAGCGTGCCAGGGAGAACGGTATCAGTCGTGTCGTCTTTGATCGTGGTGGCTACGCCTATCATGGGCGCGTGGCTGCGCTTGCAGAAGGCGCTCGTGAAGTAGGCCTGAATTTCTAGGCCGCTAGGAGATAAGATGCCAAGGATAGATGCTTCAAAACTAAACCTGGAAGAGACAGTGGTGCAGGTGCGCCGCGTGTCCAAGGTGGTCAAGGGCGGCAGGCGCTTTAGCATCCGGGCGCTTGTGGTCGTTGGGGACCGCGATGGCCATGTCGGCTTTGGCCTGGGCAAGGCGGCCGAGTATACGGAAGCCATCCGCAAGGGTGTAGAAGATGCTAAAAAGCATTTGATCACAGTTCCCCTGGCGGGAACGACCATTCCATTCATGGTGAAGACGCGCTTTGGCGCTTCGGAGGTACTGCTGAAGCCGGCGGCTCCTGGCACCGGCGTTATTGCCGGTGGGGCGGTTCGTGCAGTAATGGAGTCGGCTGGCATCCGTGATATCTTAACCAAGTCACTTGGTAGCACCAACGCTGCCAATACTGTTCAAGCGTGCATGCAAGGCCTGCTCGAGCTGCGCTCCGCCGAAGAGGAAGCCGCGCTACGTGGTAAAACGGTTGCTGAAATTGTTGGTAAGAAGCAGGCTGAGCGGCTTGCCGTTGCCGCTGCCAGTGCTGCTGAAGAGGCGGCTCAAGCGCGATCTGCCCGCGAAGAGGAAGCGCGTGAGAGCAGGGCCACCACTGGGCGTAGGGGTGCTGGGCCTGGTGAAAGAGATCGCCGTGGTGGCAGCGGAGAGCGCGGTGAGCGTGGAGATCGTCGTGGTGGCGGGCCTGCACGTCGTAGATAAACGACGATGGGAGAAAAAAATGACAAAACTGCGTGTTAAATGGGTCAAAAGCGCTATTGGCTATTCGAAAGACCAAAAGGCGACCATTCGTGCGTTGGGGTTGCGCAAACTCCAACAGACGGTTGAGCATGAAGATAATCCTGCCTTGCGCGGGATGATTCGCAAGGTTAACCACCTGGTAAAGATAGAGGAAGTAGTCTCATGAAACTTTCTGATTTGCGGCCAGCTCCTGGTTCACACAAGCGGGAAAGGCGGGTTGGTCGTGGACACGGCTCCGGTCGTGGCAAGACCGCTGGCCGGGGTACAAAAGGCCAGAAGGCTCGCACTGGCGGAACAATACACCGGGCTTTTAGCGGCGGCCAGACACGCCTGTCGAAGCGTCTGCCGTTCCTGCGCGGCCTGGGCAACAGTAATATACCTTTCCGCCATGATTATAGTATTGTCAATGTCAATGATCTGGAACTCTTTGAACCTGGTACGCAGGTGACGCCTGATGCCCTGGTGACGGCGGGCTTGATGACAAAGGCTAAGGGCCGGGGCCTGGTGAAGATCCTGGGTGAGGGCGAAGTGAATCGTGCGCTGACTGTACGCGCGCATAAGTTTTCTGCCAGTGCTCGAGCCAAGATCGAAGCAGCAGGCGGCACTGTTGAGATCATTCCAACAAAAGTGTACGAAAAGACGAAGCGGCGTAAGGACGAAGGTAAGAAGACACCGGAACAACGGGATATAACTTCTCGTTCTACCTAGTAGTGGAACCGTGTCGATTCTTGAAAGGAGAGTCCCATGTGGGAACGACTGCGCAGT
>WNFN01005994.1_pt1 | contig 10566 bp, 7 predicted proteins | sample 5400161 | NCBI WGS metagenome assembly WNFN01 (sample SAMN13153353, study PRJNA577476) | soil metagenome | isolation source: 80 cm saprolite on Douglas fir-dominated hillslope | place: USA:California | collected 2013-09-17
CTCAACGAGCTGATTACGGTCAATACAGAAGTGCTGGCCGACTCCAGTTCGGAGGTCAAGCAGCGCGCGGACATTTGCGCGTTGGGTTACGAGGGTACGTCGGTTACCTCCGCGCTGAATGGCCGCCTGGCCGGCCAACCCTTCGCGACCCTGGCGGAACTCCAGATGAATCCGCTGGATATCGAGCTGCGCAAGCGCAAAGAGATCGATGATACCGGCAATTTCTACGAAGTTGAGATTCCTTTTCCCATCTGGATCAAGCCCAAAAACGGCGGCGGCACGCCCATGTGCGCAGCCCTGCGGCGAGCTTACGACATGGCTTCCCAATGGGCCATCAACCATCCAAATAATTACCCACCGGTGATCATCAACCTGACCGACGGCGTGTCCACCGACGGCGATCCCATGAGCCTGGCGCAGCAGATTGCACAAATCGCTACGACCGACGGCAACGCGCTGCTCTTCAATGTGCATATCACCGGCGTAAAAGCCTCGCCTGTGCATTATCCAGCCAGCGAAATGGAGTTGCCGAACGATCCCTACGCCCGGCACCTCTTCACTATGTCCAGTGTGATCCCGGAAACCAGCCGCGCTCTGCTCGAATCGCTGCTCGGCTCCCCGGTCCAGCCCGGTGCGCGCGGTATGATTTTCAACGGCGATGCCTCGTCGATCCGCCTGATGTTTAACTTCGTCAGCGCGCCCGCGACGCAGCCGCTCGATCCAAACCGCTAATGCTTGATTTTGCGCCTGGCCCGGCTAGTTCAAACGCCGCGCCTTTGCTAGAAGGGCGATGTCGATGTTCGCTCACGTGACTAATCTACGCTACTGGAAATCTGAACGCGCTGATCTGACAACCTGTGAGGATGCGTCGCGGGCCGATCCGCAGCGCGGGCTGTTTTGCGTGGCCGATGGAGCCGGCTCGACGCTCTTCTCAAATATCTGGGCCGAGATCCTTGTCGAACACTTTGTGCGCGACCCGCTTACGAGCATCGATGTCTTTGAAATGGATTGGTGGATTCGCCAGGCCCAAAAACGCTACCGAGAACTCTCTCCTCAAACAGATAAGCTCCTCTGGAACGCGCGTCAGAAAGCCGTCGATCAAGGCGCGTATGCGACACTGGCCACCCTGCGCTTCCTGCGCTCCGACGAGCAATCCGCGACCGCTGAGCTGCTGGCAGTCGGCGACAGCTGCGTGATCATTGGCCAGCGCGAGCAGGAGCAGCTCATCACCTTCCCTCTCCAGCATGCCGCAGACTTTATCCGCGCCCCTGCCTGTATGCCTGCGCTCCTTAAAAATCTCAACCGCAACGCGCTCGCTGCCCGACAACTGGAGATCACGCTCACGCCCGGCACTAGCATTATTCTGGCCACTGACGCGGTAGCGCACTGGATTCTCCAGGGCGGCACTTCGGGCCAGGAGATGACCGCCGAGCCGATCAATCGATAGTCGACGATGACTCGACCGCGCTGCTCATCCACCTGGCGGCTGATGGGCAGGAGCACGAACGGCTCGGCAGCGCCGCCGGACCTTCCCAGCAAACCATCGAGGAGCGCGTCACTGAATTTGAGCAGGCCCGGGCCGCACGGAACAACGAGCTGCTCGCGATCCTCTATGGCGATGGACAAATCCTCCAGAGCGCCGGCTTTACCCTGCCTGCTGAGCAACGGACACGCGCCCGCCAGGTCGCTGAAGCCATGCGCGAGATTCTCCAGGCCATGCGTGAGGCCGTCAAAACCACCAATTTCGTGGGAAAAATCGAACCGATCTGGTGGCAACACGCCGATCTGCTCATGGATGAGCCATGCGCAGAAACGATCCGCAAAACGCTGGCTGCTCAGGGCGCGCGCCTTAAACCCGCGCAGCCTCACGCGTCTCCACAACTCCAACTGCACTCACACGCGCCAGCCGTCCAGCCAGCCCAGCATATACAGCAGCCTCAATCAGCGTCTGACCTGTCCCTGTTTCCGCCATCCCCTCTCGCAAACCAGCCACAGCTTCAGCCCGCGCCCGGTCAGGCGAGTACACCCTTTCAGCCCCTGAGCGGCAACGAGCCAGAAGCAGCGCGCATCTTCTCGTCCTCGCTGCTTCCGCCAGCAGAGCCAGAGACCTTACTCGAACGCCTGAAACAGTTCCTGCGCGAAGGCACGCCGCAGCAGAAAATCGAGACATGGCGCGCGCTAGCTCCCAACCAGGTCTCGCTCAGCACCGACGACCAGCTCCAGCTCCAGCTCGCTCAACGCCTGCTTGAAGCACTGCAATCCAATCACGACGACCAGATCTATGACGCGTATCGTAAGCTCGAATTCTCGACTTTGAGCAAGCATTTCTCCTTTACACTGGAGGATTTCCAGCGCATTCAAAAGATCAACAACGCGCGTACAGCCATCCAGCAATGGCGCACAACCCTGCGCAGCCCGGGGAAAAGCGTGCGCCTGCTTGTCGATACCTACCAGATGCTGCCTTCCCCACACAGCTTTCTCTCGCCCGAAGAACTGCACATAGCCGAGACAGCGCAGGCTTTTGTGCATTCTACCATGGATGAGCAGCAAACTATTCATGCGCATGGCTATTCACGCGTCCACCTCTATGACGAACTCTTTTTCTCGCCTTATCACTTTACATTCACGGCAGGTGAAATAAAAGCAATCGAGCAAGAGCGCGAGCTGCTGCGCATTCCCTGGCCCCTGCTCGCGCAAGTCAACCAGACCAGAATCGACGGCGCGCAATTTTTCGCGCTTTTTATCACCATCCCGCTCTTCGCCGAAACACAGGTTTCCCCGCTCGTTCAACAACAAGCCAAAGATCGCTCAGCAACGCGGCGGCAGGAATTACAAAAGCACATTACCTACTGGCGCAAGTTCAGCGAGCCTTATACTCTGCCCAGCGTCACTCTGGATACCCTGGTGCGCCAGGCGCTGTTCGAGCAGGGCATCAATACGGAAGCTGAGAAAAGCCGGCGCGCGCTGGAAAAAGAGATCCAGCAAATACAGGATGAGTATTTTAAAGAGCTACGCGCGCCCCTGGCCAGAGAAGAGCGCAAAACACTGCTCCCACTGAGCGAGCAGCACTGGCGCGGCGCGCTTCTGCCCTTTGCCCAGCAGGAGGTCCTGACCCGACATCTCCAAACAACCGCGCCCGGACAAACTCTGGAAAACTGGCTCAGCGAGCGCCGGCACGCCGCTACGATCCATTATTACGAGCGCCCAGCAGCCAATTCACCGCTCTCGCCAGATCAGCACGCGAGCTGGCCGTTCAAGTGGTGGTTTTTACGCCCATCCATAACCTCGCAACAGGGAGAGACTGAGCATGCCTGATCGCCTATCCTATGACGAAGCTATGCAATATGCCAACCACACCTTGAAAATTCTGGAGCCCGAGATTAAACAGGGCGCGGTCGAAACTTTTACGGTGAAAACAAGCGCCGGTAATCTCAAAAAGCCGTGGGGTCGCGAGGGCGGCTTCGCGGTCGTCTATAAATTTCGCACCCTGAGCGGGCAGACCAAGGCCATGCGCTGCTTCCGCTCCGCGATGGCCTCTGATATCCATAGCCGCTATGACCGCATGAGCCGCTTTTTTCGCCAGCATGTGCCCGATATAACGATCGATTTTCGCTACTATGAGGATGGCATCCTGGTCAAAGAGGCCACACAGGGCAGCCAGAAAAAGGTCTGCCCGGTGATTGTTATGGAATGGATCGAAGGCAAAACCCTGCTCGAAGTCGTGGACGATTTGTGCCAGCAACGCGATTGCCACGCTCTGGGCGCACTGGCCGAGCAATGGCTGGGCATGCTGGACAGGATGCGCCAGGCGCGCATGGCCCACGGCGACCTGGCTGCGCTGAATGTGATGGTCCGTCCCAATGGCCGCATGGTGCTAATCGACTACGATGGGGTCTATATCCCTGAGTTTGCCTCGATGCCCCAGGTAGTGGCCGGGCAACCAGGCTACCAGCACCCTGATGTGTCCAACCGCCCTTTCGACGAACGCATGGACGATTTCTCAGCCCTGGTGATCTACCTCTCGCTCCTGGCCCTCCAAGTTCAACCAGAACTGTGGAACAAACACGCGAAACGGAACACACAGCGCAACCAACTCGATGGCAATATGCTCTTCACTAACGACGATTTCACCCAACCGGATAAGGCGCTGGTCTTCTATGACCTGCTGCACACAAACGACACGCGCGTGCGTGACCTCGCGCGCAAGCTCATCGAGTGCTGTCGGCAACCGATCAAGCAGGTGCGTTTTCCCCTGGAGCTGCTCGATCCCACTTACGCCCTCAAAATCCGCTTGCAACAGCTTGAGAGCGCGATCCAGGCGAACAACGATGAGCAGGTGATCCAGCTCTGGGCGGAGCCGCTGGCCAGCTATGGCCCGGCCCAGGTCCATTTGCCGCGCGTCAACGAGGCCAGGCAGCGAGCCTCCGCCCTGATGCTCCTGAAACAGGCGCTGGTGACTCAGGATATTTTCCAGATAGCTGGAGCGGCCAGCTCAATCCCCACCTCGCGTCTGAATACGCAAGAACGCGTACTCGTCCAACTCGCGACAAACTTCGTGCGTGCGTATCAAAACAACAATGACGAGGAGATCCTTAACTGCTGGCAAGAAATAGAGGACCCGTCGCTACGCCCTGCCCTCAAGCTCGGTCCGCTCCAGCAGCCGCGCCTGGACCTCGCCCGCCAGCGCAAAAGCGCGCTGACACGCTTTCGCATCACCTGCATGCAAAGCCGCAATGCTCACGAAATCGTCAATGCCTATACATCCACGCTGGATGGCCATCCCTCCGTCAGTACACAAGAGCGCGCCACGCTGGAGGCGGCACGCAGCTATATTCTCATGTACAATGCCATAAAAGACGTGCTTGCCACAAGCAACGGGACCAGTGGCCTCTCCAGGCTCCACGAGGTGTATAATGAAGAACTGGACCAGCGCTTCAACGATTTTACGCCCAAAGAGCGCGAGCAATTTACCGCGCTGAAAAACATGGGCCGGCTGGAATTGGCCTTACAGAGCCGCCATGATCGGCTCGCGCTGCTTACGGCCAGGGAAATCGAACTCCAGATGCGCGCGCCCATCCATGATCCTCGTCTGAGCCGCGCCCGCAGGAATTTTATCAGGGCCTTTGAAGTGCGCAATCTCCAGGTCTACCTCCAAACCGGGCAGGCCTTCGCGCGCTGGGACTGGCCCGACGATGAGCTGGTCCAGTTCGCTGTGCTCGTCTGGCGTCCCGATAACTGGCCGCTGCATCCGAGAAAAGATGATCCGCAGCGCTACCTGCTGCGTGTCAATCGAGGCTATTATGAACAATACACCTACTTCCAGTTCCCGCTCGGCTCCGCCTCTCAGATTTATGTCCAGGTCTTTTTCGCCATCTCAGAGGTCGCGGAATACACCAACGAGCAAGAATGGTATTACTCACGCGGCCAGGAGCCTACGTCCAGATGGCCCCTCCAGCTCGTGTCCTAGTGCTTTTTCAACGAATCTTCTGGTAAATGTAGCGACGCTGCTTGCCTCATTGATTCCAACTAATTCATTTGTCGAGCTGGGAAAGGCAGGAAAATGAACAGAAAAATGCATCAAGTAACTAAAAACTGCCATAGAGGGCCGATTTATCGTGTCCTATCCCGATTTATCGGGGATCTTTCCTCTGCTTCAAATTCTGCTTTTACGCCTTGTATTTGACGTTTTTTACCGTTATAGGACAATTCCTGCCAGGCAAAGATCCCCGATAAATCGGGATAGGACACGATAAATCGGCCCTCTATGGCAGTTTTCGTGCAATAACGGCGGCTTTCCCCGAGCTGATTCATCGCTTTGGCCTCGACAAATGATTTAGTCGCAAGCAATGTGCTTGCCTGCGTCGTGTTCGTCAAACGCCCCGGCCACTTGCCACGACGCAGGCAAGCAGCGTTGCTACATTTACGAAGATCTCTCGTGACTATACACTAGCCATTCCTGGAGCATAACCCAAAAAGTGCTATGCATCCACTTATCGACATGATACAATAGAAACCGCTATTTATGGAGCTGGCAATCAAATATAAATTGGACTGGTTGTTTTTGATAGACGCTTTCTCGCAAGAAGATATGGCTCTGGCCGTGTATACCAGTACAAATGAGGATGTATTCATTATGCCGTTCATCAGCCCATTTACGAAGATCCGCTGCCCATATTGCCTTAAGCCATTCCATCCGGGGGACTGCGCGATTGTCTCAACAGTCGATCCCAACCCGAACAGGGTCAAGGTGCTGCGGCCCGCGCCGCTGCCAAAAACCCCGGAATATATGCGCTCTCGTACCTGGATTGAAGAGCTGACCGGCCCTGAGTTCACCGCAGAACTGGCCGTTCGCGCCTGCCCTAATTGCCATAAGGCCCTTTTTGAAAACATTGAAATGTGCGATAACATAAATATAGCTATCATTGGGGACGTGTCTTCGGGGAAAACAAACTATATCGCCGTGCTGATCGATCAATTGAAGCGTGGCGTGCTGATGCAGAGCGGCAACGGTCATGTGCGCCTGATGCATCTCAACAGGCATACCAGCGAAACCTACCGCCAGGTCTATCAGCAGCCAATTCTGCTCACCCGCACCGCCGTCGCTGGCACTGCCAGAAGCAGCTATGACAGCGCGGGCAGGCCCACGCGTGCCGAGCCATTGGTGTACCAGCTCTCCATCCAGGATAACGCTACCAATATCAATAACACCATCAATCTGCTGCTTTACGATATTTCTGGCGAGCACTTCACCAACAATACTGAGCTGGTTCTGTTTGGCGAGCATGTACTCAGGCCCGATGGCATTATCTACTTCGCCGATCCCATGCGTATGCCTAATATCCATCAACAATTGCCCAGCTACCTGCAAGTAGCCTCGGGTGGGCTGAACAATAGCAGGGTGGAAGAGGCCCTGGCTAACGTGATGTTTGCTATGGAGCGCTATAACAAGATTCGCGCTGGCGGAATGATTGAGACTCCTACTGCGATTACCGTTTCTAAATCAGATCTTCTACAATATATTATTCCACCACGAGAACGGTATCAGTATTTACTTATGCATACGCCATACTATGATGGCAGAGTACATCTTAACGAGGTTCAGCAGATTGATCAGGAAGTGCGTTTTATCTTGCGCCAACAAGGTGAAGAGGGACTTTTGCAAACCAGCAGGCGTTTCGAGCAGGTCAGCTTTTTCGCAATCGCGGCAACTGGCAATGCCCCCGATCAGCGGGGCCAGTATACGCGCATCGACCCGCATCGTTGCCTCGATCCACTGATCTGGCTGCTCTGGAAACTCCATTTTCTGGAAACGGGGTAAGTACATATGGGTTGCAGTTACAGTCACAATTACAGTGATCACAGCGGATGCGCTGATCCCAATGGGATGCGTCAGAGCGGCGCCTCAATACAGTTTAAAGAAGACGAAGCCATGAAGGTGGGATGGAGAGGAGCCATGGCAGGGAGGACCCGGAGGAGAAAATCCCCGGAGTGTAGCCTCGGAGCAGCGCCTCCGGGGGTCCGTCAGCGGAGATTCCCCGGAGGCGCTGCTCCGGGGCTACACTCCGGGGGAAGCACCGCCCTGGGTCCACCCCCAGAAGGGCCACGTGTGACCTTCACCCAAACCATTGCTCTTATTTCAACCGTATTGAGCGGCGCCTCTGACGCGTCCGGGGATGCAGCAGCGGATCAGCGCATCCGCTGTGATCACAGAATCTGAAAGGCAGAACAAATATATGCCGCTCGTCAGCCCAATATACAAAATTCGCTGTCCCTATTGCCGCAAAGAATTTCACCCCGGCGACGCGAAGATCAGCTCGCTGACCAACGCCTCAGTGCTCTACACACCGCCTAAACGCGGCAGCCTGGGCTATATTCTGTCGCGGGTGAAGGTCGAGCGGCTCAACGGGGCGAAATTTACCACGGAAATAGCGCGCCGGGCCTGCCCCTCGTGCAGTCGTCTGCTTCCCGAGCACGAGACGGATAAGGTGCTCAATATCGCGATTATCGGCGACACTTCGTCCGGGAAAACGCACTACATCGCGGTACTGATCGATCAATTGAAGCGCGGTCTGCTGATGCAGACCGGCACAGGCGGCACACGCCTGATGGCTCTTACCCCGGAAACCGACCTTCTGTACCGCAATGACTACTACATACCCATCTTGCGGGAGCGCAACGCCCGCCTGCCCGGTACCGCACGCGGCTCATTTAATTCCGCTGGTCAGCCCATCCCTCACGATCCACTGGCCTATCAGCTGATGCTGCACGATCACCGAACCAATCGCACGCAGACCGTTAACCTCCTCTTCTACGATATTCCCGGCGAGGAGATTGCGGATTCAACCTTGATCGTACAATTTGGCGAGCATATCCTGCGCGCCGATGCAATTATCTATCTCGCCGATCCAGTCACAATCGGCAAAGTGCGCGAGAAACTGCCCTCCCATCTCCAGCCCGATCTCGCGTCAATCTCAGCCCGCAGCGCCCACGAGGTGCTCTCCAATGTGATGTACCGCTTCGAGCAGTACCAGAAAATTGAGGCTGGCGCGAATATCGAAGTGCCAACCGCGATCATGCTCTCAAAGTCCGATCTGCTCAAATATACGATTCCGGTCACGGACCATCGCAATTACTTGATTTTCCAGTCCAAAATCTACGACGGCCAGGCTCATCTCCAGGAGTTCGCGCGCATCCATCAAGAGGTCGAGAGCTGCCTGCGCGCCTATGGTGAACACGCGCTTCTGCAAATCAGCACCCGTTTCGCCAATCTGAATTTCTTCGCCGCCTCCGCCACCGGAGGTCCGCCAGATGGCAATGGCAAATATGTTTACCTGGAACCACTCCACTGCCTCGATCCCTTTGTCTGGGTGTTGTGGAAGTTAGGATGCATTGACGCTGTTTAGAAGATGGAACAATGGATGTCACAAGAAGAGAGGATAGATACATGCAGCAAGGAGATCAACTGGATCAACTCTGGTACACCTGGTCCAAAAATGGCCTCGATTCCATGGCCATGGGCTACCGCGTGCGGGCGGCTTCAGGGGAGTTACGCCAGACGCAAAGCATGCGCTATCGCGTCCTGGACCGTTTCCTGCGCTATGAACCCCCGCAGGGCGTCAATATCAACGAATTCGACGCGCGCATCGCGCCAGTCTCCTTTGCTCTTCTCTACAATGGCACCGAGCGCCTGCTGGTTCGCAAGGTCTTCAAGGGCCGTGACCTCGCCGGGCGCAATTCGGTCTTCTTTACCCATCTCATCGCCGGCTTGCCCGACGACTTTACGACCCGCGATGCCATCCGCCTATGGGACTGGCCCCATTGGGCTACTTCCGAGGATCACAAAGCCGCCAATGATACGCTGCTGGACCCAATCCCCTATGCCGACCTCAAACGCGACTCTGAGCGCGCTCAACAGGCGCCTTCTCTTCCTTTTAGCATTATCCGCACACAACTCGAAGAGTTGCTCCTGGCCATTCTCTGCCAGAGCAGCTTCCCCTCGTACCTCCAACTCGTGGGCAACGCCAACCTGGCCGCCGCGCTGATCTATGGCCTGACCCACTGCCTGCCGCTGACTTTCCTGGGAGGCAATTTTACCTTCACAACCTACGAAAGCACCACCAACGAGCCCATCGCCACCTTTGTGACTACGGTAACCGGCGCTGAACTGGCTCATCCAAACTATCTGGATGTGCGCGCGGACAACCTCCCGCCGGTCTCGCCAATAGCACGCGAGCAATACAAAAACTATGTGAATACGGCCATCAACCGTCTTATATCAGGCAATGCCGAGCGCTTTTTGGGTTTTCTGAAAAAAGTGGAAGGCCGCAATTGCCAGAGCGCGGATCAACTGCTCGAAGAATTCAATCTCGTCTTCAGCCAGGAGCCGCTGACTTTCCGGCAACTCAAAACGATCATCACCTACGCTGATGAATATCCCGACAAGCTGAACGATCGGCTCTTCCAGCAGGAAAGCGCGAACCTGCTTTTGACGCAAGAAGCCTACTGGAATACACAAGGCAAGCAAGCCTTCCAGTCCGCCATCGAGCGGCCTCGCTCAATAGCAGCCCGGCAAGTGCTCACAGCCTATTTGCAAGGGCTGGCGCCTTTTATCACCGGCGCCTTGCGCGAGGAACTTCCCCGCATCAAGATGCTGGAACCACAGGGCGAAAAAGTCGCCTGGCAGAAAGCAGGTCATTACGGGGAAATCCTATGGACACTCTTTCCGCCCACGTACAACGAAGAGTTCTGGTTAACCCTGCTCCATGACTTCGCTCAGCAACCCCTCTACTCGCTGATCAAAAGTGACTCCTACTGGTCATTCCAGACCTGGCTACTGAAATGCGCAGCGCGGGTGCCGCAATCTCAATACCTGTTCGCCCGAGTGCAGCCCTGGTTGGATATCCCCTCATGGGTAAAACTAAAGGATGTTATCGAGATAGAACTCCCCCCTCAATGGACCTATACAGCCATCTACGGGCGCATTCACAATGTTCCCAAAGGCGAACTCCCCCTTATACAAAAACACGAGCAGCTCTTTGCCGCCGCCCTTCAGCAGTTCCTGCTCCA
>WNFN01207989.1_pt1 | contig 10565 bp, 11 predicted proteins | sample 5400161 | NCBI WGS metagenome assembly WNFN01 (sample SAMN13153353, study PRJNA577476) | soil metagenome | isolation source: 80 cm saprolite on Douglas fir-dominated hillslope | place: USA:California | collected 2013-09-17
GTGGCCATCTCGCGAGGCATCCCCAGGTGAATCAGGGCGCTGATGATCCCATCCAGAGCAGCCACCGTGACTGCCCCTGCAGCGCCGAGTCCCACCCCCGAAAGAAATACCCCCAGAATCGGTCCTGCGGTAACCAGAAGACCAGCGGGGGGGAAGAGCAAGCCCACTAAAGCTCCGAGCACGCCTCCCCATACAGCTCCATTGATCAATCCCGCCCGAATGGTGTGCCCTGTATCGGTGTAGAGGACAGAGATATCCTGCTCCTCAAATCCTTCGCGTTTCAGTTCGGCGACTGCAGCCTGCGCATCGGCCGCCTGCGGATACGTTGCTGCTTCAAGCCATGTCTGTGCTACCATAGTGGATCGTGTCCCTTCAGCGCATACTGAGCTATGTACCAGATCTTCTTTAATATTCACTGCACAAAGTATACGTCGTAGCTGGTGCCTTGTCAAGTATTTATATTACCTCATCTACTATTTTCATCGTATGATAGTAGAGATAATACAATAAATACTTGACAAGACAGCACAGACACTATATATTGTGTGCAGTGAAGACAAGAAGACCCGGTTGTTACAACTGAATAGACAAGCATTTGAACATGCCACAAACCTGATAGAGCAGGGAAAATTTGTCTTTGACGAGAAAGATATGTGGAGTGAGCATCAGCCGTCTGCGCAGGATGAGAACGCGTATCTTCGAGAGCATGGCTTTGGTGACTATGGGAAATGGTATTTAGGCATCGATACCGCAGAGGATGAAGAGACCAAAGGGAGATAGAAATTCATGACGATGCTCATAACGCTTTCATGGCGCATCGTCGTCATACTTGGAAGAGAGCATGTTTTGTAGCCAGTCATGGCAAGAGCAATCATTGCTCTTGCAGTGTACGTTTGTCCATTTTAATGGTGTACACAGAAGGGACGTTCTGTCCCCCATTTTATCTCTTTTCGTGTCGTACGCGAAGAGCAAGTAGCAGGTCTTGTTCCTGAAGCAATCAGGTGTCTGAATGACGCGGTGACGACGCGGCTCGAGCAAATCGGCCTCAAACACTACTTCATGGTACCAGGTGACTACAATCTCGTTCTGCTCGATCAACTCCTATGGAACAAGCATGTGCAGCAAATCGGCTGTTGCAATGAGCTCAATGCAGCGTATGCTGCTGAAGGCTATGCCCGGGTGAATGGGGCCGGAGCGGTCGTCGTGACATTTAACGTTGGAGCCTTTTCTGCACTCAACGGAGTTGCTGGTGCCTATGCCGAAAGCTTGCCAGTGATTTTCGTCTCTGCAGGATACAACACCAATGATCCGAGCGCAAATCACCTCCTCCATCACACCATTGGCACGCACGATTTCTCGTATCCATATGAAATGATCCAGCGAGTGACCTGCGCGGCCGTTCAGATTCTTCATGCCGAAGATGCGCCGTATCTGATTGATCACGCGATCCGTACGGCATTACGCGAGCGCAAACCAGCGTACATTGAGATCGCGTGTAATCTCTCGACCGCCCCATGTGCCGAACCAGCGCCATTCGAGACGCTTCTGACTTCGGAAGCAACCAACCAACAGGCCCTGAATGCGGCTGTGGCAACAGCGACCACCCTCCTCAATGACGCAAAGAAACCGCTGCTCTTAGCGGGAGTGCATCTTCGCACGTACGGAGCGATCGATGCTTTCCGTGAACTCGCCGAAGCCCTTGGTTGTGGGGTAGCGGTTATGCCCAATGCGAAGGGGTTCTTTCCCGAGGATCACCCACAGTTCATCGGCATCTACTGGGGTGGGGTGAGTAGTTCAAGCTGCGAACCAATCGTTGATTGGGCGGATATGATCCTGGCCGCTGGAGCGATGTTTACGGACTATACGACGGTGGGTTGGACCGCCATCCCGCCCCGAGAGCAGTTGATCAAAGCTGAGCCTTGGAATGTGCGGTTCCCACATGCAGAATATACCAACATTGCATTGGCTGATTTTCTTTCAGCCGTCGCCAAAAACGTGCGAAAAAATGATACAACGTTGGAGCAGTATCGGCGCGAAGCGCGGAAAACGCTCGCGGAGACAGAAGTTCGCAGTGCTGAAGCAAATGCCCCGCTGACGCGAGTTGAGTTGCGCCGCCAGATCCAGGACGACCTCGACGCGAAGACAACGCTGCTGGTAGAATCTGGCGACTCCTGGTTCAATGGGATGTTCATGCATCTACCCGATGGCGCCCGGTTCGAGATTGAAATGCAATGGGGATCGATTGGTTGGGCCGTTCCGGCCACCTTCGGCTATGCCATGGGACTTGAAGCTGATCGGCGGCTGGTCTCCATGATCGGCGATGGTTCATTCCAACTGACCGCTCAGGAAGTTGCGAACATGATCCGCTACGGTCACAACACCCTCATTTTTCTCATCAACAACCGTGGGTATGTCGTCGAATCTGAGATCCACGATGGCCCGTACAACTACATTAAAAATTGGGATTACGCCGGCCTGATCTCTGCGTGGAATGCAGAAGACGGTCATGGGCTGGGTCTGAAGGCAACGACGGGAGGCGAACTTGCCGACGCCATCAAAAAAGCTCGCGAGCATAGGGGTGGGCCTGTCTTGATCGAATGCCAGATTGAGCATGATGATTGCAGTCCCCAACTCCTCAAATGGGGAGCAAAGGTTGCCTTCGCCAACGAGCGTCCACCTCAGCAAACCTATTGATCGTGGCAAAGGATGTACATGTTAGGATTACATGGGACGAAGCTTGTTGATTATTCGGTACAGCAAGGTTCCTCAAACGAGAGCAGACCACCCGAAGAATTGTACAAATTTCGCCCATGTAATGGCTCATGGCCGCTTTGCACACGGGCGGTTGATCGAGATAACCGACAGCTACACCCTTCTCTCTGAGGACCAACCTGGCGAACTAGCTAGCGCCATCCGTCAGTTCGTCCGAGGCACGCCTGAGCTTGCAAAAATGCGATCCATTGCCTGGGGCGCGTAGCGTTCGACGATCTCCTCGGTAATGGCATTAGCGCGGCAAATTTCACCGAAGAGAAGGGAACTCCTGCGCGGTGTGCGCTGCTGTGTCAGGGGATTCACCGCGAACAAACCGAGATGCGTTCCCCAGCCGTCGTTCCACTCGAAATCGTCAACCAGCGTCCAGTGGAGATACCCACGAACAGGTATACCCTCGCTGATAGCTCGATGCACCATTGCGAGGTGTTCCAGCAGCGCCTGGGGACGACGCGAGTCTGCTGCATCTCTGAACCCATTCTCGGTGATGTACAAAGGCTTATTGCCGCATGTACGCCGGTAGATAGACTTCAGTACCCTGTACAATCCTTCCGGGTAGATTTCCTCCTCAAGGTCATTTTGTCCTGGCCTTGGATCGACATAAACCGAGCCGGGACGAGGAAAACGGCGTATAAACATTTCAGCAGGTGATGTTGGATCAACCCCTATCATTTCACGGCTATAGTAGTTGATCCCGTGATAATCGCGTGCGCCCGCTGCATGTGCAATGGGAGCCATCAGCATGGTGAGAGGAAATGCGAACCGGCCCGTCTCTACAGCTTGCAGGGGAGCCCAGGTGAAGCATGTCTCGTATAGCCAGGCCAGACCGCGATCCAGTGGCGACCAGGCGTGAGCCGGATCAAAGAGACGATACTCCTGGCAATACCCAATCTGGGCCTGTGGCTGCAGGTGGCGGATCGCATAGAATGCCTCGACATGAGCCTGCATCAGATTATGTAAGACGCGCTGTGCGCGAGCCAGGTCGCGTCTCCCTGGCGGATAGGAGCCAAGCACGTAACCGAGGGTTACGTAGACGTTTGGTTCGTTGATGGTCACCCAGAAATCACACAGGTCGCGGAGATTCTGGACCACGTATGTCACATAGCGCACGAAGCAAGAGATGTTTTCCTCGTTTGCAAAGCCGTCTCGATCAGCAAACCACAGTGGTTCGGTAAAGTGATGCAGGGTGACGACAGGTTTCAGCCGGCGGCTCTGTAAATCCGCCAGCATCGTTCTGTAGCGGTCGAGGACCTCACTATCCCAGCGCCCTTCCGTTGGTTCAAGCCGGCTCCACTCCAGGCTGAGCCGTAGCGCATTATTTGCCATGTGTTCGGCGCGGGCAAAATCGTCTTCGGCCTTTTCCCACCAATTGGCAGCCTGGCCGCTGTGTTCTCCTGTACTGATGTGACCTTGCTGTTCCCAGCGGTACCACTGGTTCTTCGTATTGCCCCCTTCATATTGATGAGAGGAAGATGCTGTTCCCCAGAGAAATCCTTCAGGGAAACGGAGGATACGCGTGCTTGTCATGTTACTCCTTTGCGGGCGCTGCATATGGAGCAGCGTGTTTAGCGTGTGCCCGCTCCGTCCGGGCCTGAAGGTCGCGCAGCACCGCGAGTTCCGTTTCGGTAGGAGGCGGAGTCTGTTCCACCGTATCCGCAAAGCGAATCTGCCACCCAGTCTGCTGCGCGATGTCCTCGCGCGTGATGCCCCGATGGATCGACGTCACAATGAGTTCCTTCGTCTGCGGGTCTGGTCGCAGCAGGCCGAGGTCGGTCACGACGAGCGTTGGGCCGAGCGTGTGAATACCGAGGCGCTGGCGGTGGTCTCCCCCGGCGCCGTACCCAAAGGAGGTGATGAAATCCACCCGATCGACGAAGGTACGGCGTGCCTGGCGCATGACGACATAGGTCTGGCCGCAGAGGCTGGCGATCTCCGGCGCGCCTCCCCCGCCTGGCAGCCGAACTTTCGGGTGTTCGTAGCTGCCGATGACGCTGGAGTTGATGTTGCCGAAGCGGTCGATTTGCGCGCCGCCGAGGAAGCCGATCGAGATACGACCTCCCTGCAGCCAGTACTGGAACATCTCCGGGACAGACACCGTGGTGAGGGCGGTTTCGCACAGTTCCGGATCACCAATCGAGAGTGGCAGCACATCCGGTTTCGTGCCGATCGTGCCGGACTCGTAGATGAGCGTGATGAGAGGGGCATGTGTGAGGCGCGCCAGATTGCAGGCAACTGACGGCGCTCCGATGCCGACGAAGCACACGTCATCGTTCTTCAGCACTCGCGCCGCCGCGACGGCCATCATTTCCGCAGTCGAATATTCCATGGATCCTCCTCTATGCATCTGGTATATTGGTGTGCCCATCCCCCGAAAGCACATGCTCTCGCATCCAGTCGAGAAATGCCGCGCGATCCCGCGCAATCGCGTCCCAGGCGGTATAGAAGGCGTTATCGCGCCCGTAGTAGCCGTGGGTATAGGACGGGTGGGCGCCGCCTGGCATCTCGACGATGGCGCTTACCGTCCAGTGCGGCAGGACCGTGGCGTTTGGACTTGGAACGCGCAGGTCATCGACGACTTCTTCTACGGTGACGATCACACGGGTTGCCGCGAGCGCAGCCTCCTTCTGGACGCCAATGATCCCTTCGATGAGCACGTTCCCTGCGCGATCCGCCCGTTGCGCGTGAATGATGGTGAGGTCCGGTCGAAGGGCAGGAACGGCGGCGAGTCGTTCGCCGGTGAACGGGCATTCGATAAACCGGATGCGGCGCGGGTTGACTCCTACAAGATCAGAGCCTTGATAGCCTCGGAAGATGGCGCACGGCAACCCTGATGCACCGGCGGCGTAAGCGTTCGCCATGGCTGCGTGGCTGTGCTCTTCCAACTCAAGGGGGACCGGCCATCCATGCTCAACCGCGTCGCGCAGGCGGTGCAGCGTCCCGACGCCCGGGTTGCCGCCCCAGGAGAACACGAGCTTGCGCGCGCAGCCCATGCCGATGAGCTGGTCATAGATCAGATCGGGCGTCATGCGTATGAGGCAGAGGTCGCGCTTCCGCTGCCGGATGATCTCGTGACCGGCGGCGAAAGGGATCAGGTGCGTGAAGCCCTCCATGGCAATGGAGGCGCCGTCGTGCACGTACTCCGCGACGGCATCGTGCAGCGAAAGGAAAACGGTCATTGGCTTGCTCCATCATTTCAGACGTCGAAGAATGCAGACGCGCGAGGCGCGGCCTATACGCTTACTTACCTCGCACGCGGCCACTTCATTTCTTCACATTATAGTATAGCAGCAAGCTGTGGCACAAAAAATCATGGAGGTAGGACTAGATCTGGAAGCTCCAGAGCGCTTTTCCGTGGTTGGCACGCGTTGCGAAGATCTCTGCACCTATGGGGTCAGAGCAACCACCAAAGGCCTGAGAGGAAAGGATGATACCGTTGACCACTACACGTGGCTCACCATATGCAACGTTGACATTCCAGTTGCTCATTTTGTGAGATTTTCAATTCAGGTGCAGGTGACGGGTCAAACACGCTCGTTCTAACTGACCATCCGTTGTTGCACTCTGCTGTGTTTGTAGGCCAGGACGGCCGCAATCAGCAGGAAAGGGGAAGCCAGGAGCGCCCACCAGCCCGCGATAAAGAAAAATGCAATGCCCGCCACCACCAGCAGCACCACTCCCACAGTGGGAATAAACAGGGCAAACAGTGAGCCAACAAGCCCGATCAAGATGACGATCAAGCCCCAAAAGAAGTGCGATTGGTCGCTCGTGATCCCAGTGATCCTTCCCAGGACGTGGAGGGAGGAGTACAAGAGGTTAATGATAAAGGCAAGGACCACTCCTAAGAGACCGATAATCATGGCAAGTGTACGCACAGTGAACTGTACCATAGGTTTTCTCCTTTTCCTCTTGAGTATAGATGCTCACTTTACTTCTCCTGCATCTTTCTAGAAAGTATAAAGAAAAAACATCGAGTGATAGATCACCCGAAAGAGTGATTTTGCAAGATCCGTTGGGGGAAGAGATGTAAGATGATACTATCTGTATCTCACTGAGTGATTTCGTCGATGTCGCTTTGGTCCAGTTGCGGGCGAACTTCAAACTCAGTGAGCATTTTCTCAAGCGATGCGACAAGCGCCGACCACTGGCGAAAGTAGAGCTCGAACGCCCGATTACGGCTCCCATCATGGCAACGGTACCCGCGACGAGCGGCACGCTCCCCGCTGAGAGCGTCACAGCCGGACCAGCCAGGTGCAGCGTTCCATCTAAGATCAGGCCTATGAACTGGCCTGCTGCCGCTGGGCAGGTCCAACTCTCTCCACAAGCAGCAGCCTACCTGATGTGCGAAGTACGGATACCTGCAGTGACCGAGGCGTTGACCGAGCGTGAAAAAGAGGTGCTGCATCTCCTTTTTCTCATCACTGAACCTAGTGGACTTCCAAAGAGGTTTGTGTCATTTGTGTCATTTGTGTCGGTTGTATCACTTGTGTCGGTTGTGTCGCTGCGTGCGCTCGTGCATAAAAAGGGTTAAAAGTGGCTTAGATGACACGGTACATCTCAAATAGACTCTGTGATACGTTGATCCTGCCATAAGAGTTGGACGAATGAGCCAATGAAAAGCGCGATCCCGGTCCAGAGGATGATGAGAGATGGAAAGAAGCCAAAAGATAGCAGGGATGAGGAGGCGTAGATTCCAAACTTATAATTCGTTATGTTGTTGCCTCCTATATTTGAGATTACAGCGGGGAAGATGAGGGATGAGGTAATGGTAACAATAAACAATGTCTCTGAAAGGGCAATAAGAAAGATTCTTCCACTCTCTTTCAAGGCTTGTGCTATCGAATGGCCCTTGATGAATTTCTTAATATTGTGTACTTCGATGAATATGTAGACGAAGGAGAGAGTATAGGTAAGCAGTGCCAATAAGGCCGAGTTGAACGCGTTACTTAGAACACCGATATTCCAGGATTGATCATTGAGCAGGAGAGGAAGTAGGCCAACGATAGCTGCTCCTAGTATGCGTGGTAGCAACAGTTGAGAATACAACCAGCGCTTGCGCATAATCTGCATGACGATAAACATGACCAAAAAAATGAGGAGTAGCAGAAGGAGCATATACCATATCAGCACAACAATGAATTCTGGGCTAAATGAATCGAGCGCAGGAGGACATTTTTCGATAACCGGGCCAGGTGAACCAAGAAGAAGAGGACAAGGTTGTCCTGTTAGCAAATGCTGGTAAGCATAAACGGAGGGAAAGATCAATAATGCTAACTCCAAAAATAGGAATAAATACGGCCTGCGATGAAGGACCAGGAAGAACCAAAGTACAGGGTCTCCGCTTTTAGCCCTGCGCCAGAAATTAGCTGAGCTATCAAGATCATATTGTCTTAAGTAATGATTTGAAATGATGCTGATCACGTGCATTAATCGCTTATAGCCATCTTCCTTAAACTGACTTACGTTCGCTTGATTCGTTATCCGTCTCAGAGAAATTTCACTCTTGACATCCGTAATGATACTGTTCAGTCTCTCTAACTTCTGTCCGACGGTTTCAAAACTACTCAAAATTGGCTCGAGATATTCCTTCTGTTCCTCGCCATCCAGTTCATTTTTTACGATAAATGTGCAAATTTCGGGGACAAGTGAGGTATAGATACCCAGGTCAGCATTTTCTTGCTTTATTAACTTAACCAGGGCTTTCGATAGGCCAGTGAAGACATTAAAAGTTGTTGGATCAGCACTAATGACATATTTCTGGAAGTATGAGTAGTTGTTAATGAAGTATTCGATGCATTTAGGATCGCTTTCATGAGCCTTTTTGAACATCACCTGGCTCGTTTGAACGGGAGATTTATCAAATTTGTCACTGAAGATCTGGACTCTGAATTTTTCTTGTCCGGGATGGGGGAAAATAGCCTCGTAATACTCATTATTGGGAGAGGTGATTGCTTCGAAGTTGAAAAGAGCGTGTTTAAGCTGCTGGTGCAGATCGTACAAGTTTGGTAGATCATTTTCTGTGGAGCTTTGTGCTTGTAACTCATGTTCTTCTTTTTCTGTCCACTCAAATAATGCGTGCAACATATTTAAGTACGTTGGATGCGCATCTTCATCAACTTGTATTTCGAGGAGCTGGGGTATGGCACCAAGGAGTTCATTTAGCTCTTGAGGTTGCGTTTTGCGTAAGTAAGTGAAGCAAATGCACCAACCAGCAATAGTGTCTTGCTCGCCAGGCAATTCTGCATGAAATATTGTCTCAGCGCCATCCTGAATGATAATAGAGACAGTACTACTGGAGAAATTCTCTTTCAGACTGGCTGAAAATTTCATGCTCCTTCTCCGGCGAGCAGTCAGCGAATGCCGAATCTGCGCAAATCCTCATCGGTAATGATAAGAGGTGGTTTCCTAGCCTTTGCTTGACGCTTTTCGTCCGTTTCTGTTGATACCGGAGCAGTATCGGAGGCATATTCCTCTCCATGCGCTTCTAGAACTGCTCTAAAGTCGTCTGCTGTGACCGACGTGGATGGCGTTTTGAAGAGGACTCCTTCTATCACCATGTGCAATTGGGCAATGTTACCATGCCACCAGTCCTGTGCCTGCAAGATCTCATAGATCTGCTGAAGATCGATAAACTTCTTTCTCTCGCTCTGCTTTTTACGTTGTTGGTTGAATTGCTCCAGGAAAACATCAATCAGTACGGGAATATCATCTTTTCGTTCGCGTAAAGGGGGTAAGTCTAGAGTAAGCATCGCATCCAGTAACTCCGGCAGGATTCTATTAAAGATGGGAAAGCCTTTACGACTTTTATTAATCCCCCCGATAATACGTACATTATAGTTTCGGTACTTCCGATAGTGCAGCAACTTTCTTTGTAGTCTCTGGCTCTCTTCGTTGTCTTGCTTTCCCATCCTGTCAAAATCTGCGATGTATAAAGTTCCGCCTTGCGCCTGACCAAGCAAGGAATCATCATCCGCCTGCTTGCTTGAGGGAAAGAGCGTCTTTTCTAACTCACTTGCATCTATCATGCCATCAATGCTACGAAAATTAGCAGCGCGCCGGTCACTATAATAATGCATCAAACGGGCGGTCAAGGCTTTACCGGTACCGGGTTCACCAAAGAGAAGAATACCACGAGTATTCTCAGCAGCACTGCGAATTTCATGATAGAGCTGGTAGTCCGGCATGGCATAGAGGTCATTATCAAATCTAATAATTACTTCTTGTAGAGAAGCGGCATCTTCTTGGGACTTAGTTTCTGTTCTTTCGACGTGTAATCTTAGCGCGCGACGCACAATATCCTTCAGTTGATTGGTATTTCCTTTGGAGAAAACATCGAAGGGCGTTAACTTATATAAGTCATCGAAAAGAGGAGTCTCGCCAGGCAGGTCTTTCTCATGCCATGCGATGTTAGCAGTCAGCGGCACCCAATAGGAGCTGGCAAATTGCTCACGATACTGTTGCATCAGCCGGTAACCGGCACGTTTGTCTTTACGCCCCTGGTAAGGGATCTCCATGTCAAGCAGAATCAAGAGAGGAGCTTCTTCAGTTTCTTCAAGACCACGTTCCAGGGCGCGTTGAGCGTTCTCAAAGTCTGAAGCCGAACGAAGCTGAATGGTAAGACCCAGTTCACGTTGAACGCGATAGACAATATCGGCGTAAAGTGACTGGTTTTCAGGCTGGTCTTCAACAATAAGGATGGTAGCCACGTAGATCTCTCCTTTCTAGGGGCGCGGAAATTTAAATGTATAACACACGCCTATATCCTTGTCAGCTATGGGACTGATTACTTCCAGGTCACC